>Ga0310826_100159_pt1 | contig 103314 bp, 94 predicted proteins | sample WT_ome_FD_201306 | JGI IMG/M metagenome (GOLD analysis project Ga0310826, IMG submission 201306) | Sorghum-adapted microbial communities enriched on wild type (WT) sorghum from Joint BioEnergy Institute, Emeryville, California, United... ... | reverse complement strand
GACATGAGTGGACAATAATTTTTATTCCGATTTTGGCTTGAAAAGGGCTGAGAGGGCTTGACGGGCAAGGGATTTCGGGATTTGAAAGGGATTGGAAATTGAGGACAGGAATTTTTATGTTTTTACAGTATTTTGCGCGATAAGCCTGCGGCTTTCGCTCTGACGGTCCCGCGGCCCGTTAGCGGCGCATTGTGGCGTTCCGGAACGTCTTGCGGAGGGCTCTAACGGACCAGTGGACCGTTAGAGCGACTGGCGCCGGTCGTGCGGAAGCTTTAGCGGATCTGCGGACCGTTAGCGGCGCATTGTGGCGTTCCGGAACGTCTTGCGGAGGGCTCTAACGGATCTGTGGACCGTTAGAGCGACTGGCGCCGATCGTGCGGAAGCTCTAACGGACCTGTAGACCGTTAGCGGCGCATTGTGGCGTCCCGGAACGTCTCGCGTAGGGCTCTAACGGACCAGTGGACCGTTAGAGCGACTGGCGCCGGTCGTGCGGAAGCTCTAACGGACCTGCGGACCGTTAGCGGCGCATTGTGGCGTCCCGGCACGTCTCGCGTAGGGCTCTAACGGTCCGATAAGCAGTCATACTTGAAATGCAACTTTACGGTTGCATATAATACGGGTATGATACGCGACAACAACGACAACGTGGACAATCGAGACTTGATTTTCAAGGCGCTGGGCGATCCGACCCGGCGGATCATTCTGGACGAACTGGCCGAGCGGGACGGGATGACGCTGTTCGAGCTGACGACGCGGCTCATCATGAAGTATCAGTTGTCCATTACGCGGCAAGGGATCGCCAAGCATCTCGGCGTGCTGGAGGAAGCGGGGCTCACGCAATCCGTCCGCAAGGGAAAGTACCGGTTGATCCGGTTCAACCGGGAGCCTCTGCGGGACCTGCTGAAGAGCTGGCTCGAATGACGCGGCCGAACCGGGTGGCAGGGTCGGACGGTTCCGGGGAGTCGGATCGGACGGTCCCGGGTAGTCGGGTCGGATGGTCGATCCGGATGGTCGGGTCGGGCTGACCAACCGGTCGGTCGGGCCGGGTAGTCGAGTCGAAAAGGCCGAACCGGGCGTCGGGTTGGACAGTCAGTCCGGGCGAACCCGGGTAGTCGGGTCGGATGGTCGATCCGGATGGTCGGGTCGGGCTGACCAACCGGTCGGTCGGGCTGGGTAGTCGAGTCGAAAAGGCCGAACCGGGCGGTCGGGTTGGACAGTCAGTCCGGACGGTCCCGGGTAGTCGGGTCGGATGGTCGATCCGGATGGTCGGGTCAGGCGGCCGAACCGGTTTGACAGGACGGTCGGGCGGAGCGATTTTGATTCACGGAGGTGCATGGATGAAGATCGTGGTAACGAGCATTTTCGTCGAGGATCAGGAGCGGGCCCTGGACTTCTACACCACGAAGCTCGGCTTCGTCAAGAAGCATGACGTTCCGATGGGCAAGCACCGCTGGCTGACGCTCGTGTCGCCGGAGCAGCCGGACGGCGTCGAGCTGCTGCTGGAGCCGAACGAGCATCCGGCCGCGAAGTCGTACCAGAAGAAGATCTTCGCCGACGGCATCCCGGCGACGATGTTCGGGGTGGACGACATTCACGCGGAGTATAAGCGGCTGGTAGAGGCGGGCGTGACGTTCACGATGGAGCCGACGACGATGGGGAATGTGACGGTCGCCGTCTTCGACGACACCTGCGGCAACCTGATCCAGATGATCCAGAATTCATAAGGCGCAAATAAAGCGGGTTGATGCGCGAAAATTAAGCAGGATGATGCGCGGAGCGGATCCGTGCATCATCCCGTTTTTCGTTATTCCGGGATCTGCAGTTCGGCCTCCTCCATCGCCCGCGCGATCGCCTCGATGGTCTCGTCGAGCGATTGTTGGCCTTTCACGGCCTTCGGCAGTTCCCGATTCAACGCCTGGTCGAAGGCGTGGTACACCAGATAATGCGCCCCGAGCAGCGGTCTCGCGTCAGGATTGGCCCGGAACTTGTAGAACGGCTCGAGATTTACTCCGTCCTTCTCCTTCATGAACGAGGAGCGGGCGAGGAGCAGCGCCGATGATTTGGATCGGAGCTGCGCGAATTCTTCGCCGGCGGCGTATTTGAGGAATTCCCAGGCCAGGGATTGCCGCGGCGAGTTCGCATTAATGGCGAAGATGTCGTACAGTATCACCCCGCTGCCGCCCGTTCCGGTGCGGCCGGCGGTCGGCGCCGTCACCACCCCATAGTTGAGCTCGCTCCCCAACCGATCCCGCATCTCCCGGATATCGTCCGTCAGGCGGAGATAATCCACGGTCATCGCGCTTCGGCCTGTGATGAACAGGTTCGATTGGACCACTCCCCGGGGATTGAAGTCGGTGATCTCCGAGACGCCGGGCACATAGAGGGCTCCCGATTGTCCCGCTTTCACGACCTTCTCGATGATGGCGCGCCAACCGTCCGATCGGAACGTCAGCTCGCCGTTCAGGCCGGCGTACAGGTTCAGGCCTTCCGCCTCCGCCATCTGGATGACCATGGAGGACAGGCCGGTTCTGTCGCTGAACCCCGCGATCCTTTCCTTCGGGTCGCCGTCCGCGGGGAAGCGTCCGGCGAGCTCGAGCACCTCATCCCAGGTCATGCCGTCCCGGGGCGGATCGACGCCGTATGTGTTGAACAGGTCGATATTATAGTACAGCGCGAAATTGTCGAATCGGGGCGACAGGGCAAACAGCCCGCCGTTCACCGGCTTGCGCAGGAGTTCCATCACATTGTCATGGATGGAGCCGATGTCGTATCCGTCGTCGCGGATCAGGGCATCGAGGTCGACAAGCACGCCCGCCTCCGCCAGTTCGGCGTACTGCTGCAGGTCATCGATCCGGAGGATGTCCGGCTCGTACGCCTCGAGAAATTTCCCGTTGTCGAAACCGTTCGCGGCCAGGAACTGATACTTTTCGTCCAGGCTGATGACCTCGAACTCGACGTTGGGGAATTTCGCATGGAAAAACTCGCCGTATTCGCTCTGGAAATACGATTCGTCGGCATAGACGATTTTCAGCGTGCCGGAAAGGTCCTGTTCCTGTTCCTTTTCCCTCTTTTCAGAGCATGCGGCCGACGCGAACACTGCCAAAAGGAGAATGACGATTCGCACCGAATACTTCATGAATAACCTCCATGGCCTGATGGCTTGGTTGCTATGGATAAGACGACACAAATTTTCCGAAAGTTTACATCTCCGTGCCGGAGCATCCGCCTCTCATCGGGGCGATCACCGACACATGGAACCGGGGTGGCATTTGTGGACTGGTCCGATCAGTCGCCGTTTGAAATCAAGGTCGAGTGGGCGAGAGGGGCGCGCGGGCCGCGGCGGAGCGGGGCGACATCGTGATCATCGTCGATGTGCTCAGCTTCTCGTCCGCCGTCACAACCGCCGTGGGGTACGGCGCGGAAGTCCGGCCCTATCGGCCGCCCGTCGACGAGGAGGCGAAGGCCTGCGCGGAGAAACTGGGGGCGGAGCTCGTAGCGGGCCGGGCGGAGGCGCGCAGGGTCGGCGGCCACTCGCTGTCGCCGCTGACATACACGCCGGCGGACGCGGGGAAGCGGTTCGTGCTGTGCTCGCCGAACGGCGCCGCATGCGCGCAATTGGCCGGGAGCGCTCCCGCGCTGCTCGTCGGCTGCCTGCTCAACGCATCGGCGGTCGCCGAGGTTGCGAACCGGCTGAGGCGCGAGCTGCGGGCGAACGTCACGGTCGTGCCGTGCGGGGAGAAATGGGCGGACGCGCGGGAGGGCGAGAACCAGCTGCGTCCGGGGATCGAGGACTATATCGGCGCGGGCATGATTTTGTCCGGGCTTGAGGGAAGCCTGTCGCCGGAGGCGATGGTGTGCAAAGCCACGTATGAAAACGTCCGCGGGCGGATCGGCGAACTGATAGCGGCTTGCGCCAGCGGGCGCGAACTGCGGGAGAAAGGGTTCGGCGAAGTCGTGGAATTTTGTGTGCGGACGGACGTCAGCCGGGCCGTGCCGATCATGCGCGACGGCAGGTTCGTCAACGCAAACGGGGATGACGCGCAGGATTGAACCGCGCGCCATCCCCGTCTCCATTACATCAGAAGATAAAGAATCAGCACGGCGAACGACAGCAGGCCCAGGACGAGGATCGTTACCGTCTGCTGGAACCGGTCCTTGACGCGCAAGTGGACGAGCGTGCCGCCGACGCCGGTCAAGCCGAGCGCCAGCGCGCCCGCGATGGCGCACGCTTCGACCCGATAGCCGATGACGAGCAGCGCCGCGCCCGTCAGCTCGACAATGCCGGTCACAACGCGGAACCATTGCGGCAGCCTCCAGCGGTTGAAGTTTTTCACGTGCATGTCGGAGCCGGCGACTTTGCCCGCCCCCGCAATCAGGAACATGAGCGCCAAAATGCCTTGCAGAACGTAAGCCGCGGTTTGCATGTGTCCTGTCCTCCTTCGGTTCCGACGCCAACCGGATCCGCAACCGGTTATTGTACAAAGAATATATAGTTCTTTGTCTTCGCAAGCAAGGCGGCGGAGGGAAGCGGGGCATGGCGGAAAATTCGGGGGTTCGGGCAATACTAGCGGCAGGATATGCGGATGGAGGGAGGCTGGCGGCGCTTTTTCGGCTGAAAGAAGAAAATCGACAAAAATTCGATAAAATTCGACAAAATCAACAGCGGCATCTATTGACAAAACCAGAGTAAATCAATAGGATTAAATTGACAAACAATTTGGGAATGGAGAGAAACCACGGCCATGAAATCCATGAGAAAAGCGTCTTTGCTGGTGCTGCTCGCCGTGCTGGTCGTCTCGCTGCTGGCGGCGTGCGGCGGAGGAAATAACGGAAACAAAGCGGACAGCGGAAGCGGATCGTCCCAAAACGCAGGCTCAAGCGCCGGCACGAACGCGGGCTCGGACAACGCGGGCGGCGGGGCGGAAGGTCCGAAGAAGCGCATCGCGCTCGTGCTGCCGGAGAAGATCGGCGTGAACGCGTTCTTCACCCAGATGGTGGACGGGCTGAACCAGGCCGGAGACGAGTTCGGCGTCGACGTGAAAACGATCGAGTCGACGGACCCGGCCGCATTCGAGCAGAACCTGCGCGCCGCCGTCGCCGACGGCTACGATCTGATCATCACGAGCAGCTTCACCGCGGTTGACGCGCTGACGAAGGTCGCCGCCGAAAATCCGGACCGGCCGTTCGCGATCATCGACACGTCGTTCGACGCTCCGAACGTGCGCGCGATCGAGTTCCGCGAGCATGAAGCGGCCTTCCTGCTGGGCGCGGCAGCCGGCCTCGTCACGAAGACGAACACGGTCGGCGCGGTCGTCGCGATGGACATTCCGCTCATGAGCAAGTACACGAGCGGCTTCGAGCAAGGGCTCAAGCACACGAACCCGAACGCGAATTTCCTGGTCAGCTATGTCGGCAGCTTCACCGACCCGGCGAAGGCGAAGGAGCTGGCGCTGGTGCAATTCGAGCAGGGCGCCGACTTCATCGCGGGCATGTCGGCCGTCAGCGACAACGGCATTTTCGAGGCGGCGAAGGAGAAGGGCTTCCTGACCTCCGGCCAGGACGTCGACCGCACGGTTGAGGATCCGGAGCACATCATCCTGTCGCAGCTGAAGGAGACCGACACGGTCGTCTACGAGACGGTCAAGGACTTCGCGCAGGGCAACTTCACGTTCGGCACGGTCAACTACGGCCTTGCGGAAAACGGCGTCGGCCTGACGTTCGTCACGGCGGATTCGCCGTCGCCGCTGCACGAAGTGATCGGCCAGGAGAATGTGGACAAGCTGAGGAAGATCCGCGACGAGATCGTTTCGGGCGCGATCACAGTCGTGAATCCGCTCGAACAGCAATAACTTATTCATCTGCAGCCGGCTGCCGCCATGCGGCCGGCTGCTGCGCGTGTTGCCGGTGAACATACGCACGACGGAAGGGGAAACGGCATGCTGCTCCGGATGGAGGGAATCACCAGGATTTACGGCGACGTCGTCGCCAACGCGGGCGTCGACTTCACGCTCGAGGCCGGTGAGGTGCACGCGCTGGTCGGCGAGAACGGCGCGGGCAAGACGACGCTGATGCGCATTCTGTACGGCGAGGAGACGCCGTCGTCCGGCAAGATCCGGCTCCGCGGGGAGGAGCTGTCGCTGCGCTCGCCGGAGGACGCGATCCGCGCGGGGATCGGGATGGTCCACCAGCATTTCATGCTGTTCCCCTCGTTCACCGTGGCGGAGAACATCGTGATCGGACGGGAGCCGGCCGCCGGCATCCTGTTCGACCGCAAGAAAGCGGCCGAGGAGGTGGCGCGGCTGTCCGCCGAGTACGGCATGCCGGTCGATCCGCACCGGCGGGTCGCCGACTGTCCGGTCGGCATCCAGCAGCGCGTCGAGATTCTGAAGGTGCTGTACCAGGGCGCGGACATCATCATCCTGGACGAGCCGTCGGCCGTGCTGACGCCGCTCGAGGTCAAGGAGCTGATCGCGGCGATCCGCGAGCTGGCGCGGCGGGGCAAGAGCTTCATCCTGATCACGCACAAGCTGCAGGAAGTGATGGACGCCGCCGACCGGATCACCGTGCTGCGCGACGGCCGCGTCGTCGCGACGGTGCGCGCCGCCGACACGAACGTCGGCGAGCTGTCCCGCCTGATGGTTGGCCGCGAGCTCGTCCCGTTCGAGAAGCGGCCGGCCAGCCCGGGCGAGCCGGTGCTCGAGGTGGAAGGCCTCACGATCCGCGCGGGCCGGGGCAAGGCGAAGCCGCTCCTCGACGGCGTGACGTTCACCGTCCGGGCCGGCGAGATCGTCGGCGTGGCGGGCGTCTCCGGCAACGGCCAATCCGAGCTGATCCAGGCGCTGACCGGCCTCAGGCGCGTCGACGCGGGAGCGGTCAGGCTGTGCGGACAAGACGTCACCGGCGCGGACGCGCGGGAGATCCGCCGGCACGGGCTCGCCCACATCCCCGAAGACCGCTATCTGTGGGGCTCCGCGAAGGAGGAGAGCGTCGCCGACAACGCGGCGATGGGCCATACGGACCGCCTGAAAGGCTCCGGCGTCCTGTCCGGCGTCCTGTCAGGCGGCCGAATCCGCAGGCTGGCCGAGTCCTGGATCGCCGGCTACAAGATCAAGGCGGGATCGCCGAACGCGAAGGCGGGCTCGCTGTCCGGCGGCAATCTGCAGAAGCTGATCGCGGCGCGCGAGCTCGCGCACGGCTCGCCGCTCGTCATCGCCGCCGAGCCGACGCGCGGCGTCGACATCGGCGCGATGGAGATCATCCACGGCGAGCTCCTGAAGCGCCGCGACGAGGGCGGCGCCGTGCTGCTCGTCTCGTCGGAGCTGACGGAGATCCTGAAGCTGTCCGACCGCATCCTCGTCCTGTTCGAGGGGCGGATCGTCGGCGAGCTGAAGGCGGAAGAGGCGACGGAAGAGGTTATCGGCAAGCTGATGGCGGGGGTGACGAACCATGCGGACCACGCGGGCTGATCAGGCCGCACGAAACACGGGAACGACGCGGCTCAAGCGGTTCGCGGCGGATCGTCTGCGCGGGCTCGTTCACCCGCTCGCGGCGCTGCTGCTCGGCCTGGTCGCGGGCGCGATCGCGATTGTCGCCGTCGGCGGCTCGGTGGCCGAGACGTACGCGGAGATGTGGAAGGGCGCCTTCGGCAGCTTCTACTACACGACGAACACGCTGGCGCGTTCGACGCCGATCATGCTGATCGGCCTCGGCGTGGCGCTGGCGTTCCGCTCCGGCTTCTTCAACCTCGGCGCGGAGGGGCAGCTCCTGTTCGGCGCGCTGGCCGCCGCGGTCACCGCGCTCTATCTGCCGGTCCCACCGGCGCTGGCCATGCTCGCGGCGCTCGTCGCGGGCATCGCCGCGGGCGGCGCGTGGTCGCTGCTCGCGGGCTGGCTCGATCTGAGGTTCCGCCTGAACCTGCTCATTTCGACGCTGCTTCTGAACTATATCGCGATCTATGTGTGCAGCTACTTCGTCAGCTTCCCGCTGAAGGACACGTCGGGCAACGCCGCGCTCAACCAGACGAACATGGTCGACCGGGCGGTGTGGCTGCCGAAGCTGTTCAAGGGGATGAGTGTGCACGCGGGCTTCGTCATCGCGGCTGTCGCGGCCGTATTGCTGTACCTGATCCTGCGCCACACGGTCGCCGGCTACCATCTGCGCATGCACGGCAGCAATCCGCTGTTCGCGCTGTACGGCGGCGTGCGCCGGGGCCGGCTGATGGCCTGGGCGATGCTCGCGAGCGGCGGCTTCGCCGGCCTCGCCGGCGCGGTCGAAGTGCTCGGCACGCAATACCGCTACATCGACAACGCGCTGACCGCCCCCGGCTACGCCTGGTCGGGCATCATGGCGGCGCTGCTCGCGAACTCGCATCCGCTCGGTACGGCGGCCGCCGCGATTTTGCTGGCCGCGCTGCAGACGGGCGGCATGGGCGTGGAGCGGAACACCGAGGTGCCGCTCGAGATCGCGAGCGTCATCCAGGCGGCGATCATCCTGTTCATCTCCGCCCGGTTCACGCTTGCGCTGTTCAGACGGAGGAAAGCGAGGGCTGCCGATGGATCTGCTGCTTGACATCTCGCTGTACGGCTCCACGCTGCGGATGATCGCCCCGATTCTGCTCGCCGCGCTCGGCGGCGCGATCTGCGCCCGCGTCGGAATCTTCAACGTCGGCCTCGAAGGGCTCATGCTGACGGGCGCGTTCACGGCCATCGTCGGCAATCATCTGTTCCACAACGTGTGGCTGGCCGTCCTGTTCGCCATGGTCTGCGCGGGCCTCATGTCGCTCATTCTCGCCTGGCTGACGATCAGCCTGAACGCGAACATGATCGTCGTCGGCGTGGCGCTCAACTTCCTCGCGACGGGGCTGACGACGTACTGCCTGTTTGCGATTTTCAACGTGAAAGGCTCATACTATGATCCGCAGATGACCGGCCTGCCGAAATGGGACATTCCGCTCATCGGCGACATTCCGGTTGTTGGCGGCATCCTGTCCGGCCACTCGCCGCTCGTGTATCTCGCGTTCCTGCTGGCGCTGGCGCTGCAGTTCTTCTTCTTCCGCACGGTGAAGGGCTTCCGGCTGCTGGCCGCGGGCGAGCATCCGGAGGCGGCGCGGAGCCTCGGCATCAAGATCGACCGCATCCGGTATCTCGCGGTGCTCGCGAGCGGCGTGCTGTGCGGCCTCGCCGGCGCGCAGCTCTCCCTCGGCCAGGTGACGCAGTTCACCGAGGGGATGACGGCCGGCCGCGGCTTCATCGCGCTCGTCGCGGTCATGCTCGGCCAGAACAATCCGCTCGGCGTCACGCTGTCGAGCCTGCTGTTCGGGTTCATGGACGCGCTCAGCATCCGGCTGCAGGGCTTCGCGCTGCCGACGCAATTCACGATTGCGCTGCCGTACGTGATGACGCTCGCCGCGATGTTCTTCTTCAAGGATCGCGCTTACCTGAGGCAGTCCGGTCGGATCGAGTGACGGCGGGAGTTTTTTCGAAGGGGGAGGTTCATCGGCATGGACCAAAAGGACAAAGCGGAACGCCTCAAACGCGCGCCGGTCCCGGCACCCAACGCAAGTCCGGAACAGGCGCATCGTCTGCCTCCGGGCCAGACGCTGACGGAGCGGTTCCCGATCCTGCACGAAGGCGAAGTGCCGGATTACGGGGACGGATCGACGTGGTCGCTCAGGGTGTTCGGCCTTGTGGACGGCGAGCGGTTTTTTACCCTGGAGGATCTGAAGAACATGCCGCGGACGACCGTCGTCTGCGACATCCACTGTGTGACGCGCTGGTCGAAATTCGACACCGAATGGGAAGGCGTGCGGTTCCGCGACCTGCTCGCGGCGGCGGATATCCGGGTCTCGCCGGAGGCGCGGCATGTGATGATCCACGCCGATCAGGACTACGAGACGAACGTGCCGCTCGAGGATCTGATGCGGGACGACGTCCTGCTCGCCTGGGGGTATGGCGGCAAGCCGCTCACGCCGAAGCACGGCTGGCCGCTCCGGCTGATCGTGCCGCATCTCTACTTCTGGAAGAGCGCGAAATGGGTGCGCGGCATCGAGCTCATGAAGGAGGACCGGCCGGGGTACTGGGAGCGGCGGGGCTTCCACCATTACGCCGACCCGTTCCGGGAACAGCGGTTCTCGGATGATTCGTACTACATGCCGGAAGACGAATGGATGCACAACGAATATGACTGACCGACATGGGAGGACACCGTCCATGAAATTGCCGATTTTGCGCGTCGACCCGGCCGACATTCCGGCCTATGCGCTCGTCTGCGGGGACCCGTTCCGCGCCGAAAAAATAGCGGGCAGGCTGGAGGGGGCGCGGGAGCTCGCGTTCGCCCGCGAATACCGGACCTTCGTCGGGAAGTATGACGGCGTGGAGCTCGCCGTCGTGAGCCACGGCGTCGGCTCGCCCGGCGCCGCCGTCTGCTTCGAGGAGCTGGCGCGGGCCGGCGTGCGCACGATCATCCGCGTCGGCACCGCCGGATCGCTCTCGCCGGAATATCCGGCGGGCAGCCTGATCGTCAGCGTCGCGGCGGCGCGCGAGGAGGGGCTGACGAAGCAGCTCGTGCCGCCGGGGTTCCCGGCGGTCGCCGACAGCGCCGTGACCGAGGCGCTGTACCGCGAGGCGGTCGCGCTCGGCGGCGGGCGCGTCGGCAAGGGGATCACCGCGACGTTCGACGCGTTCTTCACCGGTGTCGTCGAGCTGCCGCACGAGGCGTACGCGAAGGCGGGCGCGCTCGCCATCGAGATGGAGATCGCCGCGCTCTACGTGATCGCCTCGCTGCGCGGCATGCGCGCGGGCGCGATCGTCGCGCTGGACGGCGACGCGGACACCGTCGACGAAGCGTATGATCCGCACCGCGACGTCGTCGCGGAGGCGGTGGAGCGCGAGATCGAGGCCGCGCTCCGGGCGATCGCGTCGCTGGCCCGCGCGGACGCCGCAGCCGGCTGATCGGGGCGATCGCGTCGCCGGCCCGGGCGGACGCCGCCACAGGCCGGGGAGCATTCTTTTTGCCCGTCCCAACCCAAGGGGCGGGCTTTTTTGTCGAAACTCGTGTTAATATAGGGGGAGATGGGAAGGCGTCAACATTCGGAGGAGAGGAAGACGGTTGAACAAGCTGCTGCACCCTGTCCATGTCGTCCGCGCGGCCGGGCTCGTGGACGGCATTTCGCTGCTCGTGCTGCTCGGCGTCGCGATGCCGCTGAAATACTTCGCCGGCGTGCCGATGGCCGTCACGATCGTCGGCACAATCCACGGCTACATCGTCATCTTCTATCTGCTTGCGATTCTGTACGCGCAGCTGCGCCTGCAATGGCACGTCGGTTGGTCGCTGCTGTGCCTCGCGGCCGCGTTCGTGCCGTTCGTCTGGTTCGCGGCGGACCGCGCGATCGTGCGCCGGCGCGACCGGTTCGAGCCGAAGCCGATTCCGCTCAAATGGCTCGTCTACGCGGTCGTGTTCTTCTCGTTCATCGATCTGTTCGTCCAGCTGCCGGTCATGAGCACCTACGCGCTGTCGCTCGGCGCCAGCGCGACCGTCGCGGGGCTGGTCGTCGGCATGTACTCGGCGACGAACCTGTTCGGCAACATCGTCTCCGGCATCTGGACCGACCGGCGCGGCGCGTATCCGGTGCTCACCGCGGGGCTCGCGCTGACCGCCTGCGCGCTGCTCTCGTACAGCCTCGCCGCGAGCCCGGCCGCGCTGGTGGCCGTGCGCTTCCTGCACGGCTTCGTGAGCGGTCTGATCGTGCCGGCCGCCTTCACGTTCCTCGCGAACGTGACGGAGCGGGAGCGGCAGGGCAGCCAGAGCGCGGTGTCGGGCACGTTCGTCGGCGTCGCCGCGATCGTCGGTCCCGCGTACAGCGGCATCATGGCGAACCGGACATCGGTGCCGTTCGTGTTCGCGACGGTGGCGGTCCTCGGACTGGGGCTGCTCCTGTTGTCGGCGATTTTTCTCCGGAAAATGGACCCGCGGGGAAGGGACGAACGGCGGGAGGCGGGCAGGCTGGCGCGGAACCGGGAGCTGCTGCAGTCGTTCGCGGGCGCTTTTTTCCTCATGTTCTCGCAGGGGGCGCTCGCCTATCTGCTGCCGCGGCATGTCGAGGATCTCGGCTACAGTTCGCGGATGAGCGGCACGCTGATGAGCCTGTTTGGACTGATCGCGGTCGCGGTGTTCATCTTCCAGGCGCGCGTCGGCTTCCGGCGTCTGGCGCCCGCGATGCGGTTCGCGGCCGGGCTCGCGATGATGGCCGCCAGCCAGATTCTGCTCGGTCAGAGCTCCGGAATGGCCGTCCTGGGCGCGGTGATGGCGCTGTATGGCCTCGGGTTCGCGCTGCTGTTCCCGGCGATCAACACGCTGCTCATTCACGGCACGACGGAGTCGAACCGCGGGCGGGCCTACGGCTGGTTCTACGCGCTGTTCTCGGCGGGCACGGTGGCCGGATCGTCCGGCCTCGGCCTCGTTCCGCTGCCGGTCGCCGGGCAGTTCGCCGTGACAGGGTGCGTGATGCTCGCCTGTGTGGCGGTGGTGCTCTTGACGATGCCGCGGGTGAAGTTTTTGGCAGCGGAATCCGGCTCGGATCAAGGAAAATAAGGGAATACTAACGGCAATGACCGCAGCGTAAAATGCGGGGGGTTGCCGTGAGTCACTATGCGCACATTACCTTGGATCTGCTATGCGGTTTCGCGGGACTGTTCGTGTTCAACCAGGTGCTCGGCAAGGCGCATTTCTCCAAGCTGACGCCCTTCGAGTTCGTCGCCATTCTGGTGCTCGGAGACCTCGTCGGCAACGCGGTCTATCAGCCGGACGTGACGGCGGACCAGATTCTGTACGGCATTCTGGTCTGGGGGATCATCATTTACGGGATCGGGCGGTTGACGCTCAAGTCGAAAAAGATGCGAACGCTTTTCGAAGGCGAGCCGTCCATCGTCATCCGGCGCGGGAAGCTGCAATACGATGTCATGCGGCGCAACATGCTCGATCTGGACCAACTGCTCAGCATGCTGCGGCAGCAGGGGTATTTCTCGCTGCGCGAGATCGATTACGCGGTGCTCGAGACGAACGGCATGATCAGCGTGCTGCCGAAGCGGCCTTACGGCGCGCCGACGCGCAGCGATCTCGGCCTGCACGGCGAGGGCGGCAGCGTGCCGATCACGCTCATCCTTGACGGGCAGGTGCAGAAAGACAATCTCGGGAAAGCGTCGCTGTCCGAGGAATGGCTCAAGCGGGAGCTGGCGGACCGGGGCATCGACTCGTACGAGGGCGTCCTGTACGCCGATTGGGACCCCGCGAACGGGCTGTTTGTGATGCCGCATCAATAAAGAAACGGCAGCCTGACCTGGGCGCGCGCTGCGGCGCGTCGGGTCGGGCTGCCGTTTTGTTTCGGTGCGGGAATCAGGTCTTCAGCACGTCGTGGTCGACGTACCGTTCGCCGTTCAGCTTGCTGATGACGTTGATCGCGACCTTCGCGCCGTCGCCGGCCGTGATGATCGTGTGGACGCTCACGCCCGCGACCGTGCCGGCCGCCCAGATGCCGTCGATGTTCGTCCGGCCGTCCGCGGCGACGTCGATGACCGTCTTGATGCGCGGCTCGGTGCCGTCCTTCAGCTTCAGGCCGATCTTCTCGGCGAGATCGGTCAGGAGGCCGGTCGCGATGATGACCTGGCTCGCTTCATAAGACTCGCCGGATTCCGTCTCGATGCGGAATTTGTCCCCGTCCTTCGCGACGTTCGTGACCGTCGCCTGCTTCACTTCGGCGCCGAATTTCGCCGCCTGCTTCTTGCCGGTCTCGACCAGGTCCGGACCGGTGATCTCCGGAACGCCGTAGTGGTTCCCGATCCAGGCCCGTTTCGTGATGCTCTTGTCGTTGTCGAGAAGCAGCGTCTTCTTGCCGGCCTTGGCGGCGAACAGCGCGGCGCTCGCGCCCGCCGGACCGGCGCCGATGATGGCGATATCGAACACCAGTACCACTCCTTGTGCGGAATTTAGTGGATGCGATGAATGCCTGAGGAACATTTTATACAAAAATGTTGCGAAAATCAAAAGGGCACGGCGAGGTGAGGGGCTCTGGGCTGCCTGTAACGGAACGGCGTTCCGTTAGCGGGCCTGTGTCGCCCGCGGATTTGGCTCTAGCGGAACGTGGTTCCGTTAGGGCCGCCGGTCGGGCGAGGTGAGGGGCTCTGGGCTGCCTGTAACGGAACGGCGTTCCGTTAGCGGGCCTGTGTCGCCCGCGGATTTGGTTCTAGCGGAACGTGGTTCCGTTAGGGCCGCCGGTCGGTTGCAGCGAGGGGGTTCGGGCCGCTTGTAACGGAACGGCGTTCCGTTAGCAGGCTGTCGCCGTCCGCGGATCTGGCTCTAGCGGAACGTGGTTCCGTTAGGGCCGCCGGTCGGTCGCAGCGAGGGGCTTTGGGCCGCCTGTAACGGAACGTGGTTCCGTTAGCGGGCCTGTGTCGCCCGCGGATCCGGCTCTGGCGGAACGTGGTTCCGTTAGAGCCGCCGGTCGGTCGCAGCGAGGGGCTTTGGGCCGCCTGTAACGGAACGTGGTTCCGTTGGCGTGTCGTCGCCGTCTGCGGATCCGGCTCTGGCGGAACGTGGTTCCGTTAGGGCCGCCGGTCGGTCGCAGCGAGGGGCTCTGGGCCGCCTGTAACGGAACGTGGTTCCGTTAGCGGGCCTGTGTCGCCCGCGGATCCGGCTCTGGCGGAACGTGGTTCCGTTAGGGCCGCCGGTCGGTCGCAGTGAGGGGCTCTGGGCCGCCTGTAACGGAACGTGGTTCCGTTAGCGGGCCTGTGTCGCCCGCGGATCCGGCTCTAGCGGAACGTGGTTCCGTTAGGGCCGCCGGTCGGTCGCAGCGAGGGGCTCTGGGCCGCCTGTAACGGAACGTGGTTCCGTTAGCGGGCCTGTGTCGCCCGCGGATCCGGCTCTAGCGGAACGTGGTTCCGTTAGGGCCGCCGGTCGGTCGCAGTGAGGGGCTCTGGGCCGCCTGTAACGGAACGTGGTTCCGTTAGCGGGCCTGTGTCGCCCGCGGATCCGGCTCTAACGGAACGTGGTTCCGTTAGGGTGATAGAGTTCCCGCCCAAGTGAGGGCCGCGGCCGCCGGCATCCCGAACGTCGGCGTGCCGGGCTGCTCCCGCGCCCCGTCCCCGATAATTCGGAATTTCGCCACAATTGTCCGGTCAACGCTTCCGCCATTACGCAGGCGCATCCTCCGCGCTCCGTGTCGACACCCCGCATATGCCGGAAAACATCGCGTCCGGCGCTTTTTTTTGGCTCCCGAACGCGGGTTCAAACGTATGAACATTTCGGGTCCACTGCGGATCGGGACAAGGGGCGGACGAGCTCTGACCGTCCGGTCAGCGGCGGAGTTTGTTTGAAACCATGCGCCCGTTGGGATAGAATAAAACCGTTCTGAACAATCGGTCAGTCGCACGGAAACCATACATAACAAGGAGTGGAATTGATTGAACGGCGTCATCAAATTTTCGCTCAACAATAAGTTCGCGCTGTGGATCATGACGTTCATCGTCGTGGCGGCCGGTCTCTACGCCGGGCTCACGATGAAACAGGAGACGATTCCGGACATCAACGTTCCGGTCATTTCCATCATGACGGTCTATCCGGGCGCCGCGCCCGACGAAGTCGCGGAGCAGGTGACGCGTCCGATCGAGCAGCGGATGCGCAATCTGCAAGGCATCGACGTCATGCAATCGATCTCTGCGGAAAACTACTCGATGGTGTTCGTCCAGTACGAGTATGAGAAGGACATGAAGGAGGCGCTCGATGAAGCCCGCGAAGCGGTGGGGAGCGTCACGCTGCCGGAAGGCGCGTCCGAACCGACGCTGAACCGGATCACGCTCAACGCCATTCCGGTGCTGGTCTTCAGCGTCAACAGCGAATCGCAGTCGCTGGAACAGCTGACCGCGCTCATCGAGGAAGAGCTGCGGCCGTCCCTTGCGGGACTTGACGGCGTATCGGACGTCCAGATCACCGGCCAGTACGTTCGCGAAGTCGTTTTGACCTGGAAAGAGGACAAGCTGGCGGAGCTCGGGCTTTCCAAGGAGACGGTCCAGGGCATCATCCAGGGTTCGGTGCTGAAGGCGCCGCTCGGCCTGTTCGAGATGGAAGATACGCAGAAAAACATCGTCGTGGACGGCGGCGTGCGTTCTATCGAAGATCTGCGCAATCTGGCCATCCCGATTATCCCGTCCGGCGCCGGTATGGGCGGAGCCGCAGACATGGGCGGCGCGGCAGGCATGGGCGGCGCGGCAGGCATGGGCGGAGCCGCAGACATGGGCGGCGCGGCAGGCATGGGCGGCGCCGCAGGCATGGGTGGAGCCGCAGACATGGGCGGCGCGGCAGGCATGGGCGGCGCGGCAGGCATGGGCGGCGCCGCAGGCATGGGCGGAGCCGCCGGTATGGGCGGCGCGGCAGGCATGGGTGGAGCCGCCGGCATGGGCGGCGCGGCAGGCATGGGTGGAGCCGCCGGTATGGGCGGCGCGGCAGGCATGGGTGGAGCCGCCGGCATGGGCGGAGCTGCAGGGATGGACGGCGCGGCCGGCATGGGCGACGCAGCAGGGATAGACGCCGCAGCCGGCATGGATCCGTCCGCGGCCATGGGTGACGCCGCGGCCATGGACCCGGCGGCGGGTCTCGGCGGCATAGACGCCGGCGCGGGCGACGCCGATCTGCTCGCCGCGCTGATGGGCGGCGGCCTGCCGACGGTGCCGCTCTCGGAAATCGCGGACATCGAGCTCGTCGGCAAGGCCGATTCGATCTCGCGCACAAACGGCAAGGAAGCGATCGCCGTGCAGATCGTCAAGGCGCCCGACGCGAACACGGTCGATGTCGTGAACCGGGTCAAGGACGAGCTTGACGCGTTCAAGGCAAGCCACGAAGGCATCGATGTCATCACCATGCTGGACCAGGGCTTGCCGATCGAACAATCGGTCGCGACGATGCTCGAGAAGGCGCTGTTCGGCGCGATCTTCGCGATCATCATCATCCTGTTGTTCCTGCGCAACTTCCGTTCGACGCTGATTGCGGTTGTCTCGATCCCGCTGTCGCTCCTGATCGGCATCCTGCTGCTCAAAGTGAATGACATCACGCTCAACATGATGACGCTGGGCGCGATGACGGTCGCGATCGGGCGGGTCGTGGACGACTCGATCGTCGTCATCGAGAATATCTACCGTCGCATGTCGCTGAAGGGCGAGAAGCTCAGGGGCAAGGCGCTCATCCTCGCGGCGACAAAGGAAATGTTCATCCCGATCATGTCGTCGACGATCGTGACGATCGCGGTCTTTCTGCCGCTCGGCCTCGTCAGCGGCATGGTGGGCGAGCTGTTCCTGCCGTTCGCGCTGACGATGGTCTACTCGCTCCTCGCGTCGCTGCTCGTCGCGATCACGGTCGTGCCGATGCTGGCGAACACGCTGTTCCGGCGCGGTCTGCCCGAGCACAAGCACGCCGAAGGCCCCGGCCGGCTGGCGAAGGCGTACCAGAACGGTCTGCGCCGGGCGCTCCGCTACAAGATTGTGACGTTCTCGATCGCCGTAGTGCTCCTGGCGACGAGCGGCTGGCTCTTCCAATTCGTCGGCACGAGCTTCCTGCCGGAGGAAGAACAGAAATACGCGATGCTCACCTACTCCCCAGCGCCGGGCGAACTGCAGGACGAGGTGTTCGACACGGCGCTGAAGGCGGAAGACTACCTGATGAACCGTGCGGACGTGACGGATGTGTCGTTCGGGATCGGAGGCCGGGGCGGCGCCGCCGGCATGATGGGCTTCGGCTCGGGACGCGACGCGCTGTTCTATGTCATTTTTGACAGCGACACCAAGAATTTTGAGGAAGTCAAGGAACAGGTGCTGACCGATGTGCGGGCGAAGGCATCAGGAGAAGGCGAGTGGGGCATGCTCGACTTTTCCGGTTCCTTCGGCGCGGGCGGATTTACCATGTACGTCTACGGCGACACCTATGAGGAAGTGAAGGAAGCCGCCGGGAAAATCAGGGCGGTCATGGAAGAGGACCCGAACTTCAAGGATATCGAGACCGGCCTCGAGGAGACCTACGACCAGTACACGATGCGGGCGGATCAGGCGCAGCTTGCCCGCTACGGGCTGACGCCCGCCAACATCATGCTCGCGCTCATGCCTGCGCGGGAACAGCCCGTCCTGACGACGGTCGAGGCGGACGGCGAGGTCTACAATGTCTACGTGCGGACGGAGACGCGGAAATACGACACGATCGACGACATGACCGGCGTGGCGCTCACGTCGCCCCTCGGCTTCGAGGTGCCGATCCGGGATGTCGTGACGGTCGAAAGCGGCGAATCGCCGAACACGATCAATCTGCTCGACGGCCGCCTGTTCACGGAAATCACGGCCGAGGTGACGGTGAAGGACGTCGGCAAGGCGACGTCCGAACTGGAGAAGAAGATCCGGGATCTCGACTTGCCGCGTTCGGTTGACGTCGAGTTCGGGGGCGTCATCGAGCAGATGAACGAGACGTTCATGCAGCTCGGCCTGGCGATGGCCGCCGCGGTCGCGATCGTCTACCTCGTGCTTGTCATCACGTTCGGCGGCGGTCTCGCGCCGTTCGCGATCCTGTTCTCGCTGCCGTTCACGGCGATCGGCGCGTTCCTTGCGCTGCTTGCCACCGGCGAGACGCTGAACGTCTCGGCGATGATGGGGCTGCTCATGCTGATCGGCATCGTCGTCACGAACGCGATCGTCCTGATTGACCGCGTCATCCACAAGGAGCGCGAAGGCCTTCCGACGCGCGAAGCGCTGATCGAGGCGGCTGGCACCCGTCTGCGCCCGATCCTGATGACCGCCCTTGCGACGGTCGGCGCGCTGCTGCCGATGTTGTTCAGCCTCGAGGGCGCGGGCATCATTTCGCGGGGCATGGCGGTGACGGTCATCGGCGGCCTGACCAGCTCGACGCTGCTCACGCTGTTCATCGTGCCGGCGGTTTACGAGGTGCTGATGCGCATCCGGAAAGCGATCTTCCGCGGACAGCCCGAGGAGCGGATCTGATTGTCCGACAAGAAACGGCTGATCGTGACAGCCGCCCAGCGCGTGTTCGCGCGCAAGGGCTACCGCGCCGCGTCGATGCAGGAGATCGCCGGGGAAGCCGGGGTGGCGAAGGGATCGATCTATCTCCACTTCAGATCGAAGGACGAGCTCGCGCTGGCCGCCGTCGCCGACGTTTATGACCGCGTCCGGCGGCGGATGGCGGAGCTGGAGGCGGATGAAGGCCTGACGCCGCGCGAACGGTTCGTCCGCCAGCTCGAGGAGCAGCTCGCCGTGGGCGAGGACAATGCCGAATGGATCCGACGGCTCTGGCACGAGCACGCGGCCGGCCTCCACGAGGCCTCTCCCGGGTTCATTCTGCGCATCCGCGCGGAGACGTCGGAGTGGCTGGAACGTTCAATCCGGAGCATCTACGGCCACGCCTGCGCGCCCTATGCGGGCGACATCGCGCTGATGATGCAGGGCGCGCTCGCCGAGATCATCGGCTGCCATCTGCTCGGCGGCAAGCCGCTCGAGCCGCAGCGGATCTCGCGCTATCTTGTCCGCCGGATGGACGATATCGCCGGCGGGCTGGCCGGGAGCCGCGAGCGGCCGCTCGTCGCGGGGGATGAGTTCAACGCGATCATCCGCGGGCTGGCGGGCGGCAGGGGGCCGGCGGAGCGGCTGCAGGCGATCCGGGAGCTGCGCGAGCGTCTCGAGGCGGCGGGAACGGAAGGCCGGAACCCCCGGGACGCCGGGGACTCGCAAGGCCCCGCGGATTCGCGGGATGCCGGGGACTCGCAAGACCCCGCGGATTCGCGGGATGCCGGGGACTCGCAAGGCCCCGCGGATTCGCGGGACGCCGGGAACTCGCGAGGTCCCCGGGATTCCCGGGACGCCGGGAACTCGCAAGACCTACGGGACTCGCGGAACGCCGGGGACTCGCAAGACCCCGCGGATTCGCGGGACGCCGGGAACTCGCAAGACCTCCGGGACTCGCGGAACGCCGGGGACTCGCAAGGTCCCCGGGATTCGCGGGATGCCGGGGACTCGCAAGGCCCCGCGGATTCGCGGGACGCCGGGAACTCGCAAGGTCCCCGGGATTCGCGGGATGCCGGGGACTCACAAGCCCCCGCGGATTCGCGGGATGCCGGGGACTCGCATGGCTCCAGGGACTCGCAAGTCACCCGGAACTCGCAAGACCCCCGGGATTCGCGGGACGCCCAGAACGTCCGTGCCGCCGTCGAACTGGACGAAGCGCTCGCCCTGCTCGAGTCCGAAGCGTCGAAAATGCTGCCGAACCGCGTCTTGCTGCGCGCCGTGCTGGGCCATGTCCGCGCCCTGGCGCCCGAACCGGTCCGGCCGGAGATCGACAAGCTTGAACGGGAATTGCTGCCGTATTAGGGAGCCCGCCGCGACGGGAAACCGCCGCCGGCGGCTTTTTTGTTAAGAAAGCGCGAAACCGCGCCTTTTCGCGGCGCGCGGACATATTTGACCGGCGCAAGCTTTATACTACGCATGAAGTCTGTGCCGGAACCGAACGGGGAAGTGAACGCATGGCCATCATTGTGCTCATCGTGCTGATTTTGCTGAACGCCTTTTTCGCGGCCTCCGAGATTGCGCTCATCTCGCTGAACGACAACCGGATCCGGGCGATGGCGGAGGACGGCCACAAGAAGGCGAAGCTGCTCGCCGGCCTTCTGCGCGAGCCGAGCCGGTTTCTCGCGACGATCCAGATCGGGATCACGCTTGCCGGCTTTCTCGCGAGCGCCTTTGCGGCCGAGAGCTTCGCGGGCGATCTCGCGGCCTTCGCCGCCGGCCGCGGCGTGCCTCTGCCGGTCGAAGTGCTGCACACGATCGCGCTCGTCGTCATCACGCTCATCCTCTCCTATTTCACGCTCGTGTTCGGGGAACTGGTACCGAAGCGGCTCGCGATGAAGAAGGCGGAGCCGATCGCGATGCTCGCCGTCCGTCCGCTCGTTTTTCTCTCGGCGATCACCTATCCGGTCGTGAGACTCCTCACCTGGTCGACGAACCTGATCGTGAGGCTGTTCGGCGTCGATCCGAACGCGGACGACGAGGAAGTGACGGAGGAAGAGATCCGGATGATGGTCGACGTCGGCGAGGAGCGGGGCGCGATCGACGAGACGGAGAAAATGATGATCAACAACGTTTTCGATTTCGACAACAAGACCGTCGAAGAGATCATGACCCACCGCCTCTACGTCGTCGGCATTCCGCTCGGCGCGACGCTGGACGAGATTGTCCGGACGATCGGCAGCGAGAAGTACACGCGCTACCCCGTCTACCGCGAGCACATGGACGACATCGTCGGCATCCTGCACGTGAAGGATCTGACGATGTACATCAAGGACTGCGACGAAGCGTCGTTCGACCTGACGAAGCTGCTGCGCAAGCCGTTTCACGTGCCGTTGCAGCGCCCGATCGACGAGGTGTTCCGCGACTTCCAGAAGAACAAGGTCCACATGGCGATCGTCATCGACGAATACGGGGGTACGGCGGGCATTGTCACGGTCGAGGATCTGCTGGAGGAGATCGTGGGCAACATTTTCGACGAATATGACGAGGACGTTCGCGATATCGTGAGGATGGAGGATCAGTCGCTGCTCGTGAGCGGCATCGTCGACCTCGACGAGATCGAGCGGATGCTCGGGATCGGGCTGCCGACGGACCGGTACGACACGGTGAGCGGCTTCGTCATCGGGCAGCTCGGCCGGTTCCCCGAGGCGGGCGACACCGCCGAGATCGTCTGGGAGGGGTATACGTTCCGCGCGGAAGGTCCGGTGAACAAGCGGATCGCGAAGGTGCGGATCGTGCCGCCGGGCAGCGGGGAAGCCGGGGTTGTGGGGAAAAAGGAAAACGCGCCGGCCCGGACCGAGTAACGATCTTCCCGACAAAGGCACTTGCCGCCGACCGCGCTCGTGCTATACTCGGAAATAGCGCACAGGATTGCGGGAGGTGTCGGCGGATTTGGAAGACGCGCTGCTCGGCAGTTTCGTATCGGCCATGGCGACGCTCCTGGGCGGGCTTCCGGTGCTCCTGATCCGGAAGATGTCCGAGCGGTGGAAGGACATCCTCGTCGCCTTCACGGCGGGCATCATGGTGTCCGCCTCGACGTTCGGGCTCATTCCGCAGGCGATCGCCGAGGCCGGCTTCTGGGTGATGACGGCCGGTCTCGTGCTCGGCGTGCTGGCGCTGGACGTGATCGAGAAGAACATCCCCCACATCGACGTCGAGAACAAAAACGGCATCCGCTCGCTCGACAACAAGGCGCTGCTCGTCATGATCGCGCTCTTCATCCACAACATCCCCGAAGGTCTCAGCACGGGGTTCAGTTATGCGAGCGGCAATGAAGGGCTCGGTCCGATGGTCGCGATCGCGATCGGGGCGCAGAACATGCCGGAGGGACTCATCCTTGCGGTGTTCCTGCAGAACGCGGAGACGCCGAAGCTGAGATCGCTGCTCATCGTGACAGCGACCGGCCTCATGGAGATGGTGTCCGCGGTCGTCGGCTACGGGGCGGCGAGCGTGATCGACGGGCTGATCGGGCCGGGGCTCGCGTTCGCGGCGGGGGCGATGCTGTTCATCTCGTACAAGGAGCTGATCCCGGAGAGCCACGGGCACGGGTTCGAGCGGCCGTCGACGTACAGCTTCATTGCCGGCCTGCTCGCGATGACCTACATAGCGGAAGTGTTCAGTTGATCTGGAGAAACCGGAGAGGGGCGGGAAAAATGGACGTTCTGGAAGCGATCCGCACGCGGCGTTCGACCGGAAGGGTCAGCCGGGAGCCGGTGCCGCGCGAGACGATCGAGGAGATCCTCGAGGCGGCCAACTGGGCGCCGAGCCACCACGGCACGGAGCCGTGGCGGTTCCGCGTCATGACCGGCGACGGGCGCGCCGCGCTGGCGAAGGCTTACGGCGACATTGCGGCGCTCGGGGCTCCCGAGGCGGAGCGGGACGAGGCGCGCGCGAAGGCGGAGGCGAAGGCGTACCGCGCGCCGGTCGTCATCGCGGTGTCGGCGCTGCCTTCCGACGCGCCGAAGGTCGTGCGGAACGAGGAACTTGCGGCGGCGCATTGCGCGGTCCAGAATCTGCTGCTGGCGGCGCACGCACTCGGGCTGGCCGCGATCTGGCGGACCGGCGAGCCGATGTACCATCCGCTCATGAAGCAGGCGCTCGGCCTCGCGGAGGCGGAGGAGCTCGTCGCCCTCGTCTATCTCGGCAAGCCGGAGGGACCGGCGCCCGCGGGCAAACGCCGGCCGGTCGCGGAGAAGACGGTCTGGCTGGAAGGATAGGTTTCGCGGCGGGAATTCGTGCGGGTCGCGCATTGACTTCCCGTTCTTTTCGTGCGAAAATGTACGCGCGTACATTCATGGCGACGTCGACGGCCGGAAGGAGGAGCGATGTGGCGTCCCGCAAGGAAGTGGCCGAGCTGGCCGGCGTCTCGGAAGCGACGGTCTCGCGCGTGCTGAACGGCGTCGGCCCGGTGCGGGAGGAGACGCGGCGGCGGGTGCTGGAGGCGGCCCGCCAGCTCAACTATCAGATTCACGCCCTGGCCGCGAGCTTCGCGCGGGGCCGGAGCGGCAACCTCGGCGTCGTGCTGCCGCATGTGCCGAAGGTGCGGCTGTTCTCGACGTACTACTTCTCCGAGATGCTGGGCGGCATCGGCGAAGCGGCGCGCGAGCGCGGCATGGGGCTGCTCCTCCTGTACCGCTCGCCGGGCGAGGCGTACGATTACGTGCCGCTGTTCCGCTCGGTCCGGATCGACGCCTGCATCGTGCTCGGGGCGAGCAGCCTGCCGGAGGAGGAGACGGGCATCCGGGCGATGGCGGAGGAAGGGCTGCCGTTCTGCCTGATCGACCACCGCAGCGCGGACGGACGGGCGAGCTCCGTCGGCGCGGCGCACGAGGAGGGCAGCCGGCGGGCGGTGGAGCACTTGCTTGAGAACGGTTACAGGAAAATCGGCTTTCTCAACGGTTCCCCGTGGTATTCGCCAAGCCGGGAGCGGGAGATGGGCTACACGCGGGCTTTGCGGGAAGCGGGCCTCGAGCCGGACCCGAAGCGCATGTTCTCCGGCAACTACAGCCGCACGAGCGGCCGCCGCGCTGCGGAGGCCGTGTGCGAGCGGCTGCGCGACCTCGACGCGATGTTCGTCGCGAACGACCGGATGGCGATCGGGCTGATGCAGGCGCTGCGCGAGCGCGGCGTCCGCGTGCCGGACGACCTCGCGATCGTCGGTTGCGACGACTCGGACGCGGCCGCGATGGTGGACCCGCCGCTGACCTCCGTCCGGGTGCCGTTCGGCGAGATGGGACGGACCGCGGCGGAGCGGCTGCTTGACCGTCTGCCCGACTGGCGGGGACCCGAATCCGTCTTCCACGAGACGCTGCCCACGGAGCTCGTCGTGCGCGAGTCTTCCGCGCCGCGCTCGTAGCATTTCGGCCGGAGCCCGGCGCCCCGGTCTCGAGAGTCCAATTTTACCCGTATGGAGGAGTGATTCGCATGAAGAAGCTCAACATCGGCATGGTCGGGTACAAGTTCATGGGCAAGGCGCACAGCCACGCCTACAAGGAAGCGCCGATGGCGTTCCCCGGCGCGCCGGTGCCGGTCATGAAGGCGATCTGCGGCCGGAACCGGGACGGCGTCGAGCAGGCGGCCGCCCAGTTCGGCTGGGAGACGGCGGTCACCGACTGGCGCGAGCTGGTGAGCCGCGACGACATCGACGTCGTCGACATCAACGCGCCGTCGGACGCGCACAAGGAGATCGCCGTCGCGGCGGCCCGGGCGGGCAAGCACGTGTTCTGCGAGAAGCCGCTGGCGCTGACGCTGGCCGACGCGCGCGAGATGCTGCAGGCCGCCGAGGAAGCCGGCGTGAAGCACATGGTCTGCTTCAACTACCGGTTCGCTCCGGCGGTGCAGCTCGCGAAGAAGCTGGTGCAGGAGGGGCGGCTCGGCCGGATCTACCACTTCCGCGCGTGGTTCCTGCAGGACTGGATCGTCGATCCGGACTTTCCGCTCGTCTGGCGGCTGGATAAAACGATCGCCGGCTCCGGGGCGCACGGCGATCTCGGCGCGCATCTGATCGACCTCGCGCACTTCCTGGTCGGCGACATCACGGAAGTCGTCGGCATGAGCGAGACGTTCATCAAGGAGCGGCCGCTGCCGTCCTCGATGACCGGCCTCAGCGCGAAGGGCGACGCGTCCGCGCCGAAGGGCGAGGTGACGGTCGATGACGCGACGCTGTTCCTCGCGCGATTCGCGAACGGGGCGCTCGGCAGCTTCGAGGCGACGCGCTTCGCGCCGGGCCACCGCTGCACGAACGCGTTCGAGATCAACGGCTCGAAGGGCAGCGTCAAGTTCGATTTCGAGCGGATGAACGAGCTGCAGGTGTACTTCACGGACGACGCGGAGGACGTGCAGGGCTTCCGCCGCGTCATGGCGACCGACCCGGCGCACGCGTACATGGACGCCTGGTGGCCGGCCGGACACTCGATCGGCTACGGCCAGACGTTCACGCACGTCGTCGTCGAGCTGCTGAACGCGATCGCGGAAGATCGCCAGCCGGAGCCGAACTTCCGTGACGGGGTCAAATGCCAGGCGGTGCTCGAGGCGGTCGAGAAATCGGTGGAAGAGCGGCGCTGGGTGAGCGTCAGCGAAATGTGAGAACCGGACGGGCGGCTCCGGGAAGCCGCCGCGGACGCGGGACGAAAGGAGAACCTCATGAAGAAGCAGGCACTGATCGTATGGGGCGGTTGGGACGGACACGAGCCCGACCTGGCGGCGGAGCATTTTCGCGGCATTCTGGAGAAGGAAGGGTTCGCCGTCGAAGTGTCGGATTCGCTGGAGTCTTTTGCCGACCTTGAAAAATTGAAATCGCTGGACCTCATCATCCCGATCTGGACGATGGGCAAGATCAAGAAGCGCTACGTGCGCAACGTGTCGGAGGCGGTGCAGGCCGGCGTCGGCCTCGCGGGCTGCCACGGCGGCATGTGCGACGCGTTCCGCGAGAACGTGGACTGGCAGTTCATGACCGGGGGCAACTGGGTCGCGCATCCGGGCAACGACGGCGTCGAATACCTCGTCCACATCAAGCAGTCTTCGAGCCCGCTGGTGGAGGGGATCGCGGACTTCACGGTGAAGAGCGAGCAATATTACCTGCATGTGGACCCCGCGGTCGAGGTGCTGGCCGTCACCCGGTTCCCGACCGTCCCCGGCCCGCACGAGCTGAACGGTCCGGTGGAGATGCCGGTCATCTGGACGAAGCGCTGGGGCGTCGGCCGCGTGTACTACTGCTCGCTCGGCCACAAGGCGGACATCCTCCGCATGCCGGTCGTCACGGAGCTGATGCGGCGCGGCTTCCTGTGGGCGGCGGAAGGCAAGGCGCTGTACGGCGGCACGAATCCGGTCATCTACACGAGCTACACGGGCATGGGCGACAGCCCGGACTGAGCCGGAGCAAGGCGTCGTAAAGGACATCAAGAGCATCCACATTCGGTACGGAAAGAAGGAACATTTCGACCATGGACAAAGTGAAAGCCGGCATTATCGGAACCGGCACCATCAGCGGCGTATACTTTCAGAATTGCAGCCGGTTCGAATCGCTCGAGATCGTGGCGTGCGCGGACATCGACGTCGAACGGGCGAAGGCGAAGGGCGCGGAGTACGGCGTGCGCGGCTGCGCCGTCGAAGAGCTGCTCGCCGATCCGGAGATCGGGATGATCATCAACCTGACCATTCCGCAGGCGCACGCGCCGGTGAATCTGCAGGCGCTCGAAGCCGGCAAGCACGTCTACGTCGAGAAGCCGCTGGCGGTGACCCGCGAGGAAGGACGCGAGGTGCTGGAACTGGCCGGGCGCAAGGGGCTGCTTGTCGGCGGCGCGCCGGACACGTTCCTGGGCGGCGGCATCCAGACCTGCATCAAGCTGATCGAGGAGGGCGCGATCGGCACGCCGATCGGCGCGACGGCGTTCATGATGATCGGCGGCCACGAGTCGTGGCATCCGTCGCCGGAGTTCTATTATCAGCCCGGCGGCGGGCCGATGTTCGACATGGGGCCGTACTATCTGACGGCGCTCGTCGCGATGCTCGGCCCGATCCGGCGCGTCACCGGCTCGGCGCGCATCTCGTTCCCGGAGCGGACGATCACGAGCCAGCCGAAGGCCGGGACGGTCATTCCGGTCGAGGTGCCGACGCACATCGCCGGCGTGCTCGATTTCGAAGCGGGGCCGGTCGCGACGATCATCACGAGCTTCGACGTGCGGGGCGGCACGACGCTGCCGCGCATCGAGGTGTACGGCAGCGAGGGCACGCTGGTCGTGCCGGACCCGAACACGTTCGGCGGTCCGGTGCTGCTGTCCAGGGCCGGCCGGCGCGAGTGGGCCGAGGTGCCGCTCACCCACGGCTACACGGGCAACTCGCGCGGCGTCGGCGCGGCCGACATGGCGAAGGCGATCCGCACGGGCCGGGCGCACCGCGCAAGCGGCGAGCTCGCGTACCATGTGCTCGAGGCGATGCACGGCTTCCACATCGCGTCGGAGGAGGAGCGGCATTACCACCTGTCGAGCACCTGCGCGAAGCCCGCGCCGCTGCCGACCGGATTGCCGGAATTCACGCTTGACTGAATGAAAAGCGAAAGCCGATCGGGAGCGGTTCAATCCGTTGGCTCCGGATCGGTTTTCGCGTTTTTTCGCTTTTTTCGCGCTTTTCGCGTTTTTTCGTGTGGCGGCTTTCGTTCGCCGCGCCCGGCCTCGTCCGATAGTCCGGCCTCGCCCGATAGTCCGGCCTCGCCCGATAGGCGCTTCTGCCCCCGCTTCTGCCCCGCTCGATGGCCGCTCGATAGGTGTTCCTGCTCCGCTCGAGGCGCCCCTGCCCCTGTCTGACCGACAGACGCCCATGTCCCGCTGTCCCGCCCAATATTGTCCGGCCCAATATTGTCCCGCCCAATATTATCCCGCCCAATAGAAGAAAAAATTTCCTCTATTTCGCTTGAGACGGGCTTGTCGCGCCAAATAAGCGAAGAAACTTCGTCTATTTTTTTGTGAAAGCGCTTCATATTGGCATTTCGGTCGGAATAGAGGAAGTGTTTTCTTCTATTTTGATTGGGAGATGGAAATTCGACAAAATAGAAGAAGTTTTTGCGTTTATTTCTTCGCCGCGTCCGGTGAGAAGGAATGGCGCCGGCGGGCAGGGGGGCGTCCGGACGGAGATGGCGCCGGCGGGCAGGGATGGCGTAGGCGGACGCGGGGCGTTGGCGGTCAGGGGTGGAGTTGGCGGACGTGGGGGCATTGTCGGGCAGGGATGGCGTAGGCGGACGCATGGGCATTGGCGGGCAGGGATGGCGCAGGCGGACGCGGGGCGTTGGCGGTCAGGGGTGGAGTTGGCGGACGCATGGGCGTTGACGGGCAAGGATGGCGTAGGCGGACGCGGGGCGTTGGCGGTCAGGGGTGGAGTTGGCGGACGTGGGGGCATTGTCGGGCAGGGATGGCGTAGGCGGACGCGGGGCGTTGGCGGTCAGGGGTGGAGTTGGCGGACGCATGGGCGTTGACGGGCAAGGATGGCGTAGGCGGACGCGGGGCGTTGGCGGTCAGGGGTGGAGTTGGCGGACGCGTGGGCGTTGACGGGCAAGGATGGCGCCGGCGGGCGGGGAAGGTGAATTGCTTCGGTTCAGGCGTTTTGCACCGGCGCTTTGCTCAGACGCTTTGCTCAAACGCTTTGCTCAAACGCTTTGCTCAAACGCTTTGCTCAAACGCTTTGCTCAAACGCTTTGCTCAAACGCTTTGCTCAAACGCTTTGCTCAAACGCTTTGCTCAAACGCTTTGCTCAAACGCTTTGCTCACGCGCTCTGCGTCTTCGAACGCGCGCGCAGCGCCCGCCATTTCTTGTACTGGTAATAGATCGTGCAGCCGATGCAGTAGCCCGCCACGGCGGACAGCGCGGCCAGGCCGACCATGCCGGCGGCGATATGCCCCGGCCAGCTCCAACCGGCCAGGTAGCATGCGGAGGACAGGCCGAGCAGGGTGACGGCAATCGTCTGGTTGAAGCGCGCAAGCTCGGCGGCCTGCGTCTCGGTCCGCTTCAGCCGCTCGTTCGTCAGGGCCAGCCGGCCCAGGAGGATGAACGGGTTCGCCTTCGGGCCGAAGATCAGGCCGACGAACTGGATCGCGAACAGGGCCAGATCCACCAGGGCTGCTGCGTGGCCAGACCCAGGACGACGAACAGGACGATGCCGGACTGGTTCGCCTTGATCATCGGCAACGGAATTTCCTTCATGTCGGGACCTCCTTCCGGGACTTCGGATTCGGTTAAAACCGATCATTCATATCTATCTACTGATCATTAAACCGCGGCGGCGCCGGGATGTCAATAACGGCGGGAAATGTTTCCGGACGACTCCGCATATGCTGGGATGAGGGCGCCGTCGGACGGGCGGCGTCATCGGGCCCGGAGCGGAGGACCCGATGCGGAGGTGGAACGAATGGCGAGATGGGGCAGGCGAGGCATCGCGCGCCGGCTCGGCGCGCTGCTGCCGGGGCGGCGAGGCGCAATTCGTCTTCGCCGGCGCTGGAGAGCGGGCGGTTCGGCAGCGCGGGGACGCTTCACGATCGGGAGCCGCCGGGCGGGGGCGGGCCGCGGTTTCACAGCCATAAGCCGCCCGGGGGCGTTCGGCGGCGCTGCGACCGGACCGGCGAGCCGCCCGGGGGCGTTCGGCGGCGCTGCGACCGGACCGGCGAGCCGCCCGGGGGCGTTCGGCGGCGCTGCGACCGGACCGGCGAGCCGCCCGGGGGCGTTCGGCGGCGCTGCGATCAGACCGGCGAGCCGCCCGGCTTCGGGTGGCCGATTCGTCGCGCGCCGCGGCCCGCTGATCGCGCTTCCGTTCCGGCGCGTCCGGCATCGCCGGACGGGCGCACGGACGCGCGACCATGCGCGGCCGCCCGGCCAGCCAAGGCGCCGGCTCGGCGGCAAGCGCATCTTCCTGATCGCGCTCCTGTCCTTCGTCGTGTTCTTGACGTTCGCATTCGTCTACGTGGAGCGCAACCTCCGCCCGCCGCTCATGCACGTTGCCACGATGCGGGTGAAGCAGATCGTCACGCGCGCGATCAACGAGGCGATCGCCAACCAGGTGGCCAGCCACACGAACGCGGAACGGCTGGTGGAATGGCAGAAAAGCGAGGACGGCCGGGTAACCGGCTTCATGCTGAACTACGCCGAGCACATGCGGATTACGTCGGAGACCGTCGAGACGGTGCAGCGGACGCTGCACGAGATCAAGCACGTGCCCGAGCACATTCCGATCGGCCAGGCGATCGGCAGCGCGGTGATCGCGTCGTTCGGCCCGCGCATGCCCGTGCGTTTCGAGCCCGTGGGCGCGGCGCGGGTGGAGCTCGGCACGCGCCAGCGGGACGCCGGCATCAACATGATCCTCGTGGAGGTGTACATCCGGATCACGGCCGAAATGGCGATCATCATCCCGTTCGACACGAAGCCGGAGACGGTCGTGACCGAAATACCGATTTCCTATCTGCTCGTCGTCGGCGATGTGCCGATGTACTACTACGACAACAAGGGCAATCCGGCCGGCTCGACCGCCGACCACGCGCCGAACATCGCGCTGCCGCTGCCGCCGCCCGACAGGGCGACCTCCGGCGAGGCGGAACCGGATGAGGCGGAAGCCGCCGCGCCGGAGGAGTTGTGAGGAAGAATCGTCCCGGTCCCGCCGCTCACCCTTTCACACCTCTCCGCAGCCGTTGCCAGTCCTCGCGTTCCCATTTTCTCAGCAGCGGATAGGGGTCGAACGCCCACTCGACGAGACCGCGGTCGCGGTACAGACCGAAGTGGAGATGGGGCGGGAACTTGCCCGACGTGCCCGGCTTGCCGTAGCCGGAACTTCCGACCCATCCGATCACCTGGCCCGGCTTCACGATGTCGCCGGGCTTCAGGTTTTTGTCGTAGCCGGACAGATGGGCGAAATAGTGGTAGACGCCCTCGATATCCCGGATGCCGATCCGCCAGCCGCCGAACCGGTTCCATCCCTTCGTCTCGACGACGCCGTAGCAGGTGCTGCGGACGGGCACGCCGTAATCGGCGAAAATGTCCGTCCCCTCGTGGATCCGGTAGCCGCCCCAGCCCCGCGCCGCGCCCCAGGTGTCGCGGTACGAGTAGTCGGCGCGCACGGGCAGCGGGAACGCGTGCTCGTCGAGATCGAGCCGGTCGAAGGCGGCGTACAGCTTGGAGAACTGCAGGACGCGCTGAACGGCGCGCGAGTTGTGGTAATACTCCCACAACCCGATCGCGAGATCGTCCTCGGCGGTGCCGGACTTCAGGAGCTGCTGCGCGACCGTCCAGAGAATGTCCTCGTCGTCCGTCCGGTCCGCGCGGCCGTCGCCGTTGCCGTCGAGGCCGATGCCGCCGAAATGGCGGATGGCCGCCGGGTTCGTCTCCTCCTCGTCCGGGTTCAGCTCGCCCGCCCACCGTTCGGGCGGCACGTAGATCGCGATCAGGCCGCGCGGCTGCGGGCGCGATTTCGGACGAGCCTTCGTCAGCGCCCGCTCGTACTGGTCGATGGCGGCCAGAACATGCCAGGGAATGCCGGTCAGCGTGCTCACCCGCTCGAACAGCGCGCGGCGTTCGGCGTAGACATCCCGCGCCGGCTGGCCGTCGGCGGGGGCCGCCAGGGCGGCGGTGGCGGGCGCGCAGGCCGCAAGCAGCGCCAGGGCGGCGCAGATCCGGGCGCAAGTCGCGGCGATGCGCCGCGCGGCCCGCGCCGCGCCGACCCGGCTCCCCGGGCTTCTCCGCTTGAGCCGAAGCATAGCGTTCCATCGCCTCCTTGTCCTCCGTTAGCTTCTGCAGATCATTGGTTTTTATCCGAATCGTGTTATAATAAGAAAGATTATGGCTGCACGACTAGCAAGGGCATGGGACCCGCGGTCCCGCCCGTAAGAAAGCGGGTATCCCCCATGAGCACACGCGAGAAGCCGAAGCTGCCGAAGCCGGACTGGCTCCGGATACGGCTTGCGACGGACGGCGGCTACGCCGAAGTGAAGTCGATGATGCGCGCGAAGACGCTCCACACCGTGTGCGAGGAAGCGCGCTGTCCGAATATTTACGAATGCTGGGCGAACCGCACGGCGACGTTCATGATCCTCGGCGACATCTGCACCCGCGCCTGCCGGTTCTGCGCCGTGAAGACCGGCCAGCCGACGGAGCTCGATCTGGCCGAGCCGGAGCGGGTCGCGGAGGCGGCCGAGCAGATGATGCTGCGGCACTGCGTCGTGACGAGCGTCGCGCGCGACGATCTCGCCGACGGCGGCGCGCAGGTCTTCGCGATGACGATCAAGGCGATCCGCAAGCGGCTGCCGCTGTGCAGCGTGGAAGTGCTGATTCCGGACTTCATGGGCAACTGGGACGCGCTGCGCACGGTCATGGACGCGCGGCCCGACGTCCTGAACCACAACATCGAGACGGTCCGCCGGCTGTCGGACAAGGTGCGGGCGAAGGCGAAATACGACCGCTCGCTGGAACTGCTGCGGCGGGCGAAGGAGATGCAGCCGAAGATTCCGACGAAGTCGAGCATCATGCTCGGCGTCGGGGAAGAATGGCACGAAATTCTCGAAGCGATGGACGATTTGCGCGCCGCGGGCTGCGACATTTTGACGATCGGGCAATATTTGCAGCCGTCGCCGAGCCATCTGCCCGTCGAGCGGTACGTCCATCCGGACGAGTTCAGGGCGCTGAAGGAAGAGGGCCTGAAAAGGGGATTCCGCCACGTCGAGTCGGGACCGCTCGTGCGCAGTTCCTACCACGCCCGCGAGCAGGTCGAGTCGGCGACGGCGGCGCTGACCCACACGGCCGGAAACTGAGCGAACGAAAGATCGGATAAGCCCGGATCCGATGCGGGAAATGGGGGTTCATCTTGATCAACATCGGCGGCAGAATCTTCGAACTGATGCTCGACCACAAAGGCGGCTGGAACCCCGAGGCGTTCAGGGAACGGTACAGCGAAGTGCTGGACCGGTACGATTACGTGATCGGCGACTGGGGCTACAACCAGCTGCGGCTGAAAGGCTTTTTCCGCGACAATCATCCGAAGGCGACGAAGGATACGGTGATCGGCCATCTGGTCGACTATCTCCATGAGTATTGCAATTTCGGCTGCGCGTATTTCGTGCTGCGGCGGGTCAACGTGAACGAGCGCGTCGGGGCAGCCTCCGAGGAGGAGCCGTCCGTCTTCACGAACGCGCTGCCCGCGACCGGCGAGACCGCGGCGGGCCTGGCCGGCAAGGCGCAGACGCTGCCGGGCGGCGAGCGCCTCATGCGCTGGCGGGCCGACCAGTCGACCGGCCGGGAGGGCCGGGCGCTCCGCATCGCGGCCGAGCGGGCGGAGCTCGAGGCGCTCATCCTGCAGCGCGAGCTGCGGGAGGCGCGGGAGCAGCGCGAACAGCAGAAGCAGCAGAAGCGGCAGGCGCAGCAGCACAAGAACCCGGGGTTCGGGCAGCAGAAGCCGAACGGGCAAGGCGGGGGGAACGGCGGCCAGCACGCGTCGCACGGCGGCAAGCGCGGCGGCGGGAACGGCGGCCGCCAGGACCAGCGCGGCGGCGGGCAGCCGGGCCAGGGCGCGCACGGCAAGGGCGACCGGCATCCGCATCAGCCGAACGGCCGCAAACCCGAAGCCGCCCGCGGCGACGCGCACCGGAAGGGGCAGCCGAATCATCGGCATGGCGACGGCCCCCGCGGCCAGCGCCACCACAAGGGCGGTCCGGGCGGCGGCGAGCAGCACCGGCACCGCAGGCAGAACGGGCAGCAGGCCGCGCCGGCCGGATCGAGCGACGCGACATGAGAAAAGGGGTTTTCCCGGTTGGCGGGAAAACCCCTTTGTCATGGACGCGCTTATTTCTTCACGGCTGCCTCGTAGCGCTTGCCGACTTCTTCCCAGTTCACGATGTTCCAGAACGCGGCGATGTAGTCCGGACGCTTGTTCTGATACTTCAGGTAGTACGCGTGCTCCCACACGTCCAGCCCGAGGATCGGCGTGTCGCCTTCCATGAGCGGGCTGTCCTGGTTCGGCAGGCTGTACACCTTCAGCTTGCCTTCCGGCGACACGGCCAGCCATGCCCAGCCGGAGCCGAAGCGGGTTGCGGCCGCGTTCGAGAACGTCTCCTTGAACTTCTCGAAGCCGCCGAGCTCGCTGTCGATCGCCGCCGCGAGCGCGCCGGTCGGAGCGCCGCCGCCGTTCGGGGAGAGGATCGACCAGAACAGCGTGTGGTTCGCATGGCCGCCGCCGTTGTTGCGCACGGCCGTGCGGATCGATTCCGGAACGGCGTTCAGGTCGGAGATGAGCTCCTCGACCGACTTGCTTTGCAGTTCCGGCGCGGATTCAAGCGCCTTGTTCAGGTTCGTGACGTACGTGTTATGGTGACGGCCGTGGTGGATTTCCATCGTCGTCGCGTCGATGTGCGGTTCGAGCGCGTTCGTCGGATACGGAAGCGGTGGCAGTTCGTGAGCCATGATTCGTTAACCTCCTGTAAGTTCATTTTTTCAGCAATATTATCCATGATTGTCCCGAATAAATCAACACGGATGTTGCGAAAGTCGGGCCGCCGAAGGGTTGTTTGGTTTTCGCGAGAAAAAGAATCGGTGACAACCTTCCTGTCACCGTACGGGTGCTACAATCAAACCGGGAAGCGAGGGAAACGCGTTGAGACGGATGGACAGACTGGTGGCGATTGTGATCGCGTTGCAGCAGAGACCGGAGACGGCGCAAAGTCTCGCGGACAAGTTCGAGGTGTCCAGGCGGACGATTCTGCGGGACATGCAGGCGCTGGCCGAGATGGGCGTTCCGGTCTGGGCCGAGTCCGGGCCGGCCGGCGGCTTCCGGCTGATGGAAGGATACCGGTTGCCGCCGCTGCAGCTCGACCGGCAGGAGGCGCTCACCGTGCTGCTGGCCCTCCGCGCCCTCACGCGGCTCTCCGACACCCCGTTCCGCCAAGCCCGCTGGACGGCGATCGACAAGATCCGGGCCATCCTGCCGAAGCCGATGCTCGAAGCGGCCGAGCCGGTGCTGGACCGGGTGGAAATCGACATGCCGAGGCGGAAGGTGAAGACGCCGCTCCTGCCGGAACTGACGGAACATGCGGCCGCCTCCCGCTGGATTCGCGCCGACTACCGGTCCGCCAGATCCCGGCGCTGGCTGGAATTGCTGCCGCGCCGCGTCTACGCGGCGCACGGCTTCTGGTATTGCGAGGCGTATTCGGCCTTCCACGGGGAGACGCGCACGTTCCGGGTGGACCGGATGATGAGCATCGAGCCGATTGACGGGCCGGCGGCGGAGCCCGAGCGCGGCGCGTCGTCCGGCACGGCGGAGCCCGAGCGCGGCAAGGCACCCGGCCCGGCGGTGCCTGAGCGCGGCGCGGCACCCGGCCCGGCGGAGCGCGCGGCCGGAGCGCCTTCCGTGCGGATCGTCGCCAGGCTCACCTACCGCGGCGCGCTGCTGGCCGAACAGGACGAGCACATCGGCGAGCGGGTGCGGCAGATCGCGGATGACGAATGGGAAGTCGATTTCCATTGCCCGGAGGAGGAATGGAACTGGGCGGTGCGCTTCTTCTACGCGCTGGGGACGGACGCCGAGGTGACGGAGCCGGAGCGTCTCCGGCGGGAGATCGCCGGCCTCGCGCGGCGGGTGTGCGAGCGCTACGGGCGGTCCGAGGGCGAGCGCGAAGGTACCGGCCCGTGAGCGAAGCGGCGGCGGCGAGCGCGAAGGTACCGGCCCGTGAGCGAATCGGCAGCGATGGAAGTGCAAAGGTACCGGCCCGTGAGCGAATCGGCAGCGCCGAGCGCGAAGGTACCGGCCCGTGAGCAAATCGGCAGCGGCGAGCGCGAAGGTACCGGCCCGTGAGCAAATCGGCAGCGGCGAGCGCGAAGGTACCGGCCCGTGAGCGAAGCGGCGGCGAGCGCGAAGGTACCGGCCCGTGAGCAAATCGGCAGCGACGGAAGTGCAAAGGTACCAGCCCGTGAGCGAAGCGGCGGCGGCGAGCGCGAAGGTACCGGCCCGTGAGCGAATCGGCAGCGATGGAAGTGCAAAGGTACCGGCCCGTGAGCGAATCGGCGGCGGCGAGCGTGAAGGTGCCGGCCCGTGAGCGAATCGGCTGCGGCGGAAGTGCAAAGGTACCGGCCCGCGAGCGAATCGACGATGACCGCGAACCCTGGAACGATCCCGCGGACGGAAGCGCGTTGAACCGGCGCAAGCGCGGGACGGAACGGCGCACGGCGGAACGGATCGAAAACATGGACAAAGGAGGACGAACGATGGAACATCACGACATTTTGGCAAACGCGAGGGAATTCATCTACAAGCACGCCAGGCTGCTGGAACGGCGGGTTTATGAAGCGCTGTTCGAGGGCGGGTCGAAGGAGGCGGTCATCTCGGCGCTCCGCGCGTACCAGAATCCGGACGGCGGGTTCGGCAACGCGCTCGAGCCGGACATGCGCTGCCCGTACAGCCAGCCCGTCGCGACGGAGATGGCGCTCGTCACCATGGACGAAATCGGGTATTTCGCGCCGGACTTGCTGGACGGGATCATTCGGTATTATCGCGATATCACGCTGCCGGACGGCGGGCTGCCCTTCGTCTTCAAGAGCGCAAGCGAATATCCGCATGCCCCGTGGTGGAAGACGGAGCGGGACGATGCGCCGTCGATCAATCCGACCGGCAATGTCATCGCGATCCTGTACAAACAGCGGATGCGGACGGACATTTTCGGGGAAGAGTGGTTCCGGAAGAATGTGGCGTACATCTGGCGTTTTTTCGAGAACGAACAGCCCGAAGGCTATTATGACGGGGTGAACTGGCTGGCGTTCCTGCAGCACACGCCCGACCGGGAGCGGGCCGAGCGGTACCGGCCCAAGGTCGACGCCTGGCTGGCCCGTCCGGGAACCATTGTGCGGGACGCTGACGCTTCGGGCTTCGTGCATAAAGTGCTGGACTGGGCGCCGCATCCGGACAGCTACGCGGCGAAGTTCGTCACGGAGGCGGAGGTCGGGGAGCATCTGCGGGCGCTCGTCCGCGAGCAGCAGGAGGACGGCGGTTGGCCGATCAACTGGGAGACGGTAAGCCCGGCCGTCGAGTTGGAATGGCGCGGCTGGATGACGGTGAAACGGCTCAGGACGCTGCGGGCGTACGGCGTGATCTGAACACGCGGACTTTTGGAGAAAACGCGACATATAGATTGCATTGGGGGGACACGATTCCCCCTCCGGCGCCGCGCGCGGACGCCGCGGCAACCGCCGCTCGCCCGGCAATCGTGGCCATGAATCGGAAGTAAGCGCTTATATTTCATGGATCCTGGCATCATTTCCATGAATCAGACGATTTTTTTGAACTTTTTTTGAGAATTTGAAGGAATCCGTTCATTTTTGTCGTAATGGATAAGGTGCTTGTCTTTTTCTCAACGTTGAAAATGCGGGGGTACACATGCATGGTTGTTCGCTCTTTCCAACTGTCGGATTACCGTGACGTATCGGAGTTGATGGAGACCGTCCTCTCCGAAGCCTGCTGCGAAGAGACGCGCGAAGCGTTCGCCCGACAACTCGGCTGGGACAGCGATCTGATTCTGGTGGCGGAAATCGACGGCCGTCTCGCGGGCTTCATCATCGGCACGATCGACAGGGACCGCGGCTATTACTACCGGATCGCCGTCCATCCGGACTATCGGGGCCGGGGATGCGCGAAGGCGCTGATCCAGGGGCTCAAGATCCGGTTCGAACAGCGCAAGGTCACGCAGGTCATGGTGGCCGCGGACGAGCATAACCAACCGATCCTTCCGCTTTATGAAGCGCTGGGCTACAAGGCCCAGGATTTCCAGCACTCGAACCGGAAACTCGCGATCATGGCGGGCTGACAGCCGGCCCCGGGCTGCGAACCGAACGACTTCGACCTACGGCATATGTTGCGCGCCTTGCTTTTGGCCGCAAGATATGCTTTTCTATTCTCAGCGCCTTGTGTGGGCAACGCGGACGGAGGATGTCATGGACAATCGGACGAAGGGGTGGCGCGCGGAACTCGTCGACTGGATCAAATCGCTCGCCGTCGCGATCGTCGTCGTCGGCGCGCTGAAGATGTTCGTTTTCGACGTCACGATCGTGCGGGGCATCTCGATGGAGTCGACGCTGCATTCGGGCGAGCGGCTTTTCGTCAACAAGATCGGCTACCGGCTGGGCGGCCCCGACCGCGGCGACATCGCCGTGCTGGTCGATCCGGCTCCGGTTCCCGGCGACGGCAAGTACATTGTCAAGCGGATCATCGGCATAGCGGGGGACACGATCGAGATCCGGCGCGGCGAGCTGTACGTAAACGGCGAACGGCTCATTGAGCCGTACGCGGATGTCGCGATCGCGAGTCCCGATCTCGGGCCGATCACGGTCGAGCCGGGCAAGGTGTTCGTCATGGGAGACAACCGGCGGAGCGGCGCGAGCAAGGACAGCCGGTCGTTCGGCACGGTCCCGGCAGGCGATCTGCTCGGCAAGGCGGAATTCATCCTCTGGCCGATCTCGCGCTGGAAGAATTTATAGGAGCGACACGGCACGTGAAAGAAGTGACGATCTACACGGACGGCGCATGTTCCGGCAACCCGGGGCCGGGAGGCTGGGGCGCCGTTCTGTTCTATGGACCCCATCGCAAGGAAATATCCGGCGGCGAGCCGATGACGACGAACAACCGGATGGAGATCGTCGCGGTCATCGAGGCGTTGAAGCTGCTGAAGGAACCCTGCGCCGTGACGGTCTACAGCGACTCGGCGTACGTCGTGAACTGCTTCCGGCAGAACTGGATGGACGGCTGGCTGAAGAACGGCTGGCGGAACAGCAAGGGCAAGCCGGTGGAGAACCAGGATCTCTGGCAGGAACTGTGGTCGCTCATGCAGCGGCATCGGGTATCCTATGTCAAAGTGAAAGGCCACAGCGACAACGAGTGGAACAACCGGTGCGACGAGCTGGCCCGGGCCGAGATCAGGCGGCAGTCGCAGCCGGGCTGACGAAGGAGGCGCTGGACTTCCATGACGGAGCGGCCCGCGGCATTCTACGCCGAATTGAAGGCGGAGATGAAGGCGGCGGCGCGTTCGCTCGGCATCGACAAGATCGGCGTGGCGTCGGCGGAGCCGTTCGACGAGCTCAGGGCGAAGCTCGAGCGGCACCGCGCGCTCGGCCGCGAGTCCGGCTTCGAGGAGCCGGATCTCGACAAGCGGACGAATCCCGCGCTGCTGATGGAGGACCCGCGATCGATCATCGCGATCGCGGTCGCTTACCCCTCGAAGCTGCGCGATGCGCCGAAGTCCGAGCCGGGGGCCCGCCGCGGCATCCTGTCGCGTTCGGCGTGGGGGCGCGACTATCACGAGGTGCTGCGGGACCGGCTCGGCCGGCTCGAGGCGTGGCTGCGCGAGCGGGCGCCGGAGCTGCGGGCGCTGTCGATGACGGACACGGGCGCGCTCGTCGACCGCGCCGTCGCCGAGCGCGCCGGCATCGGCTGGAGCGGCAAGAACTGCTCGATCATCACGCCCGAGTTCGGTTCCTGGGTGTACCTCGGCGAGATGATCACGAATTTGCCGCTGCCGCCGGATGCGCCGGTCACGGAGATGTGCGGCGAATGCACGAAGTGCCTCGACGCCTGCCCGACCGGCGCGCTCGTCGGACCGGGAGAGCTGAACGCGCAGGCGTGCGTCTCGTATTTGACGCAGACGAAAGGGTTCCTCGATGAAGCGCAGATGCGCAAGATCGGCAACCGGCTGTACGGCTGCGACACGTGCCAGATCGTCTGCCCCGTCAATCGCGGCAAGGACTGGACGCATCACGAGGAGCTTGCGCCGGACCCGGAGACGGTCAAGCCGCTGCTCGTGCCTCTGCTTCAGATGAGCAACCGCGAATTCAAGGAGCGGTTCGGCGCGTCCGCCGCCGCGTGGCGGGGGAAGAAGCCGATCCAGCGCAACGCGGTCATCGCGCTCGGCCATTTCCGGGAGGCGTCGGCGGTTCCGGCGCTGATCCGGGTGCTCATGGACGATCCGCGTCCGGTGCTGCGCGGCACGGCCGCCTGGGCGCTCGGCCGCATCGGCGGCGCGGAGGCGGAGCGGGCGCTGCGCGAAGCGCTGGCCGGCGAGCCCGATCCCGAAGCGGCGGAGCGGATCCGGGCGGCGCTGGAAGCGCTCGGGTCGTCCGAATCATCGGAATCCGGCTTTCAGGAGGTATAGACAAGCCATGACACGTCATCCATCGGAAGCGGCCATCCGATACGCCGAAATCGATTCGCCCGTCGGCCCGCTCGTGCTGCTCGCGGCGGACGGCAGGCTGTGCCGGCTCGAATTCGACCGGATGGACGCGCGGCGCGCGGCGCTGGCCGCGTGGGCGGCCGGGCACGGGCTTCCCGGCGCGTTCGCGCACGCGCCGGACGATCCGCTGCTCCGGGAGGCGGCGGAACAGCTCGCGGCCTATTTCCGCGGCGAGCGCGTCCGGTTCGAGCTGCCGACGGCCATGTACGGCACGCCGTTCCAGCAGGCCGTATGGGCGGCGCTCGCCGCCATTCCGTACGGCGAGGTTCGTTCGTACAAGGCGCTCGCCGCGGCGATCGGCCGTCCGTCCGCGGTGCGGGCGGTCGGCGGCGCGAACAACCGGAACCCGCTGCCGATCATCGTGCCGTGCCACCGGGTCGTCGGCGCGGACGGAGCGTTGGTCGGCTACGCCGGCGGGCTGGAAGCGAAGTCGTATCTGCTCGAGCTGGAGCGGCGGCTGTCGAACGTTGCCCGGCCGCTTGCGGGTGTGCTATGATTTGGTGGCATTGCGTCGGAACGCAACGAGAGCGGTGGAAAGGGGGGCGGCCGAAATGAGCGCGTGGGACATCATCATTCCGATCCTGACATTGATCGTCGGCCTGATCGGCGGGTTCGCGGGCGGCGTCTACTATCTCCGCCAGCAGCTGACGAAGATGCAGAGCGATCCGGAGATGCTCCAGAAGATGGCCAGGCAAATGGGTTACAACCTGAACAAGCAGCAGCTGCAACGGGCGCAGCAGATGATGAAGCGGGGGAACTTCCGCCCGAAGTGAGGCGGCGGGCCTCCGGAGGAGGCGGTCTACGGGAATGGCAGGCGTGAAGGACTACACCAACCGGCATGTGGCGGAGAACCGTGCCGAGCTGGAGCGGCTCGTCCGGGAAATGCTCAGGATGATCGGGGAAGATCCCGACCGGGAAGGGCTGCTCGAAACGCCGGCCCGCGTCGTGCGGATGTTCGAGGAGATCTACGCCGGCTATTCGGTCGATCCCGGCGACGTCCTCGGCGTCACGTTCGACGAACAGCACGAGGAACTCGTGATTGTGAGGGACATCGTCTACTACAGCCAGTGCGAGCACCATCTCGCGCCGTTCTTCGGCAAGGTGCACATCGGCTACCTCCCGAGCGGCAAGATCGTCGGCCTGAGCAAGCTGGCGCGGCTGGTCGAGGCGGTCACGCGCAAGCTGCAGGTGCAGGAGCGCATCACGAGCCAGATCGCGGACATCCTCGAAGAGAAGCTGCACCCTCACGGCGTCATGGTCGTTGTCGAAGGCGAGCATCTGTGCATGTGCGCCCGCGGCGTCAAGAAGCCGGGCAGCAAGACGGTCACCTCCGCGATCCGCGGGGAGTTCCGGGAGAGCGCGGCGCTGCGGGACGAGTTTCTTCAACTGATCCGGATGTGAAAATGGCGCGGCGCTCCGGCGGATAACCGTTCCCCGGGGCGCTTGCTTTTTGGCACGGGTGAAGGAGAGGGGAAACCAAACATGAAACGTGCCGCGCTCCTGCTTCTGTCCCTCGTTCTCGCGGCTGCCGCAGGATGCGGGGACGGGCGGCCGACCTACCCGTCGATTCTGGTTTATCAGGGTCAGGAATACATCGGGAAGGGTCTGGTGCCGCAGGACGAATACGGGCATGTCCAACGGGTCGGGACCGTGGCCGTCAAAGTGCCCGCCGACCGGCGTCCGGCGGATGACTGGTCTTCCAATGAGCTTGAAATCGGCACCGAAATCTACAAAGCGGATGAAGACACGCTGGTCGCGAAAGTGAACGATCGCGAATACAAAATCTTCGAACGCAGCCGGCCATGACGACGGCCCGTCTTCCCCCGATTCGGGAAGCGGGCCGCCGCTGTTTCAATACGGTTCCCACCGGAGCTGCGACGCCTTCGCAAAGCGCTCGGCGACGCAGGGCCAGTTCACGACGTTCCACCAGTCCCGGATGTAGTCGGCGCGGCGGTTCTGGTGTTTCAGGTAGTACGCATGCTCCCACACATCGAGCGGCAGGAGCGGCACGACGTCCCACTGCGACAGGTTCTGGTGCTTCTCCGCCTGCAGAATCTCGAGCCGGCCGCTGCGCGGGCTCCAGACGAGGATCGCCCAGCCGCCGCCTTCGACCTGCGCCGCCGCCGCGGAGAACTGGCGCTGGAACGCCTCGTAGCTGCCGAAGCTCGCGTCGATCGCCGCCGCGAGCGCGCCCGTCGGCCTTCCGCCGCCCCCGGGCGACATCGTGTTCCAGAACAGCGTGTGCAGATAGTGGCCGGCGCCGTTGAACGCGAGCTCGCGCTCCCAGTGCTTGACGAGGTCGAACTGCCCGGAGGCGCGAGCCTCCTGCAGCGCCAGCTCCGCCCGGTTCAGCCCGTCGACGTAGGCGCGGTGGTGCAGGTCGTGATGAAGGCGCATCGTCTTCTCGTCGATGTACGGTTCAAGCGCGTCGTAGGCGTACGGGAGCGGCGGCAGCGTGTGCCCGCCGATCGGCACGACCCGGTCCGGCCCGGCGCCCGTCTGGCCGGCCGGCCACCCTTGCCCCGCCTGACCGGTCTGTCCCGGCTGCCACCCTTGCCCCGCCTGACCGGTCTGTCCCGGCTGCCACCCTTGCCCCGCCTGTCCCGCCAGCCACGACTGCCATCCTTGCCCGCCTTGGCCCGTCTGCCAGGCCTGCCGCGCGAGCCCGGCCGCCTGCGCGAGCTCCGCCAGCTTCGCGAGCCGCGCCCGCGCCGCTTCGGCCGCCTGCGCCAGCGCGTCCGCCTCCTCCGCGCGGCCGCTGACGCGGGCGCCGTCCGCCAGCCGCTCGAGATGGCCGGCGAACGCCTCGGTCTGCGCCTGCGCGGCTTCGGCCAGCGCCCGGCCGTGCGGCTCCGGGATCGCGGCATAGCCCGCAACACTGCCCGCCCCGCCGCTCGCTACGCTGCTTGCGCCGTCGTCCGCCCCGCCGCTTGCGCCGCCGTCCGCTCCGCTGCTCGCGCCGCCGTCCGCGCCGCCGCCGGCCCCGCCGCCGGCGCCTTCCGGCCGCGCCCGCAACGTCTGCAGCCAAAACTCGGCGCAGCGCGCCGTATAGTCGAAGACCGGCACCCAGTCGCCGAGCAGGCGGGCGCCGGACGGATTGAACGCCGCGATCCGCCGGGACAGCTCGGCGGCCGTCCGCTGCTCCTCCCGCTTCCAGGCGGCGATTGCTTCCGCCGGGTCGGCCGGCGTGATGTTCCCGCTCGTCGTCACCGCGCGCGATGCCTCCTTCCGCGTACATCCCCTGGATTCTTCCATGTAGAGATGTATACGCGGAAAAGGTCATCCTATGCCGGCGAGAAAAGACGACACGCGGTTCACGTACTCCTCGGTGTGCGTGCGGAACATCATTTCGTGCAGCCCGCCCGGCACGACCCAGAGCGACGACAGCGGGTGGCTCTGGCTTGCGGCGATCGTCTCGGCGATCGCAACCGGCGCCTTCGTGTCGCCCGTGCCGTGGATGAGCAGGATCGGGATGTCGAAGGAAGCGCTTTTGATCCGGTCGGACGGAATGGCGGAGAGGCGGACGCCGGTCCAGAGCGGGAAGAACTTCTCGACGAGCGCGGGAGACGGGAATCCGGCAACCGGGGAGAGCTGCGCCAGATTCAGCGCGAGCGTGTCGGGTTCCGCGATGAACGTGCTGTCCAGAATCATCGCCGAGATGTCGTCCGTCCGCAGCGCCGCCTGCAGCGCCGTCCCCGCGCCCATCGAGAAGCCCCAGACAATGACGTCGGCCGCGCCGGCCTCCTTCGCGTATTCGATCACCCGGACGAGCTGGCGCGACTCCGTGACGCCGCCCGTCGCCGGGGCCGGGTCCGCGGAGGAGGCGAAGCCGTAGTCGAACAGGATGACGTTGTACTCCAGCAGATGCAGCACTTCGGCCAGATCGTACATCGGCACCCAAGGCTCCTCGCGGTTCGTGCCGTAGCCGTGGCTGAAGACGATGGTGCGGCCGCTTTCCGCCGGGGCGGGAATGTACCATCCGCTGACGGCCGGCACACCGTCCGAAGCGGGGATGAGAAAATCGGAATAGGCCAGCTGCTTCGCCCGCATCGGATCGGAGGTGAGCTGCGCGACGGGAGGGTGGGCGAGCAGCCACGCGATGTAACCGTGGACGGCCGTGAAGACGAGCGTCGCGAGCGCCGTCAGGGAGGCGAGCGCGGCCGCGGCGAATTTCAGCCGGCTTCGGCGCTTCGGCTCCGCCGGAGCGCGCCGTTCCGCGGGCGGAATGCCGGGCAGGACGGGCAATCCCGGCCCGCTGCCGGGCAGCAGCGCGGCCCCGGGCGCGGCCGGACCGCCGCCCTGGATGCCCGCTTCCGGATGCAGGACCGTCGAACGCATGCGGCATCGCCTCCCCGGTTCTGTAAGCGCTTGTAGAGGATGGTTCTATCGTAGGGGACGGCGGGCGGCGGTGTCAATTTGGCTCGACAAGTTGTTAGGATGGTGTAATCTTTTTGTAAAAAATTGACCAGCATCTCCCTCCGTTTCCACCGCTTCCGCCGCTCCCGCCCGGCTTCAAACGGATTGCCTATGGCCTGCGGCCCCGGAGTGCGTTATACTGGTTGATATCGAGTTTCATTGTGCGAAACATATCGCGGTTGAATCCGGGAGGCGATCCACACGATGGACGACAGCAAATCGACGGTTCGCGCGGTCGAGCGCGCGCTCGATATTCTGCTGCTCTTTCTCGAGAAGTCCGAGTGGTCGATGACCGAGATGGCGGAGCGGACCGGCCTGCACAAGAGCACGGTGCACCGCATGCTCGCCACGCTGGAACACAAGGGCTTCGTCGCGCGCGATTCGCTGACCGAGCGGTACCGGATCGGCATGCGCATCTGGGAGCTGGCGGCGAATCTGTCCTCCGGCGACGATCCGGCCTCCGTCCTTCTTCCCGAAATGGAGCGGCTGCGCGACATGCTCGGCGAGACGGTCAGCCTGTATGTCCGCGACGGCAAGGAGCGGATCCGGATCCAGGCCGTGCAGAGCAACCAGGCGGTCCGGCGCGTCGCCCCGGTCGGCGCCCGCCTGCCGCTCTACGTCGGCGCTTCGAGCAAGGTGCTGCTCGCCTGGAGCGACGAGGAGACGCTGCGCCTCGTGCTGGACGATCCCGATTGGCCGGACGCCGTCGACAAGCAGGCGTTCCTGGAGCAGTTGAACGCGATCCGCGAGTCCGGCTACGCGACCAGCTTCGAGGAGCGCGAGCCCGGAGCGGCGGCGGTGTCCGCGCCGATTCTGGACCGCTCGGGCCGCCTGCTGGCCGCGCTGTCCGTCTCCGGCCCGTCGGGGCGGCTGACGCCGGAAGTGATGCTCTCGTACGTGCCGGCCATCCGGGAAGCCGCGCGCCGCATGGCCCTCATGCTGGGCAAGTGAAGCGAATGGACAGGGGAGGATGAGCGCGAATGGGGAAGACGAAGCACGGCGGACCGATGCGACTGCCGAAGACGCCGAAGCCCGGACTGTGGGTCAGTCCGGTCCCGCTCGGCCTCGGCAAGGTCAAGCCGCACCACATCATGGACACGCTGAAAACGGTATGGCGGAACCGGGACAACCTGCCTTACGCCTACCGCATCCTGACCCGGGGCGTCTGCGACGGATGCGCGCTCGGCGTCTCCGGCCTGCGCGACCGGACGCTCGCCGGGCCGCATCTGTGCACGACCCGGCTCAACCTGCTGCGCCTCAACACCGCGCCGGCCATCCCCGACGACGTCCTGACGGCGGACATTGACGAGCTCCGGCGCATGACGAGCGCCGAGCTGCGCGAGCTTGGCCGGCTGCCGTACCCGATGATCCGCGAGCGCGGGGAGCGCCGCTTCCGCCGCGTCTCGTGGGACGAGGCGATGGACCGGATCGCGGCGAAATTCCGCGCGGTCGACCCGAAGCAGGCGGCGTTCTACCTGACGGCGCGCGGCCTGACGAACGAGACGTACTACATGGCGGCCAAGACGGCGCGCTTCCTCGGCACGAACCATATCGACAACGCTTCGCGCATCTGCCATTCGCCGTCCAAGACCGCGCTCAGGCGGTCGCTCGGCATCGGCGCGTCGAGCTGCAGCTACACGGACTGGATCGGCACCGACGTGCTCGTCTTCTGGGGCAGCGTCGTCGCGAACAACCAGCCCGTCTCGACGAAGTACATCTATGCCGCCAAGCGGCAGGGCACGAAGGTCATCGTCGTCAACCCGTACCGCGAGCCCGCGATGGACGGTTACTGGATTCCGAGCATACCGGAGTCGGCCCTGTTCGGCACGAAGCTGGCGGATGACTGGTACCAGGTCAACATCGGCGGCGACATCGACTTCATGAACGGCGTCATGAAGCATTGGTTCGCGATGGAGAAGCTTGAGCCCGGTTCGGCGCTTGACCTCGCGTTCATCAGCAAGCACGTGAACGGCCTGGAGGAGCTGCGGGCGCATGTCGAGGGGCTGTCGTGGGACGACATCGAGCGCGGCTGCGGCCTTTCGCGCGAGCGGATCGCGGCGTTCGCCGAACTTTTGGCCCGCGCCCGGAGCGGCGTTTTCGTCTGGAGCATGGGGCTGACGCAGCACCGGTTCGGGACGGACAACGTGACGCAGGTGATCAACCTCGCGCTGCTGCGGGGCTTCCTCGGCCGGGCGAAATGCGGGCTCATGCCGATCCGCGGCCACAGCGGCGTGCAGGGCTCGAGCGAGATGGGGGCCGACCCGTTCAGCCTGCCGGGCGGCGACTTCGATCCGGCGACGATCGAACGGATCGAAAAGCTGTGGGGCTTCGGGATTCCGAGATGGCAGGGCGACATCGTCGGCGTCACGCTCGAGAACGCGCTGCTGCCGGACGAACACGGGCGGAGGCTGCGGCTTTTCTATACGTCGGGTGGCAACTTCCTCGAGACGATGCCGAATCCCGACCGGATCCGGCGGTCGCTGGAGAACATCGAGCTCCGCGTCCACCAGGACATCATCCTGAACACATCGATGCTGGCGGACGCGCGGGAGGCGGTCATCCTGCTGCCGGCGAAGACGCGCTACGAGCAGGAAGGCGGCGGCACGTCGACGTCGACCGAGCGGATGGTCTATTTCTCGCCGGAAATTCCGGGGCCTCGGATCGGCGAGGCGCGCGAGGAATGGCGCATCTTCCTGGACCTTGCGCGCCGCGTGAAACCGGAGGAGGCGGCGCGGGTCATGAAGGCGGAGACGGCGGAGGAGATCCGGGCGGAGATCGCGCTCGCGGCGCCGAACTACGACGGCATTCAGCATCTCTCGAAGCAGGGCGACTTTTTCCAATGGGGCGGCATGTGGCTGTGCGAGGACGGCGTCTGCCCGACGCCGGACGGCCGCGCCCGGCTCGTGCCGATCGCCTCGCCGGGCCTCCGCCGGTCGGAGGGCGCTTTTCTGGCGACGACGCGCCGCGGCAAGCAGTTCAACTCGATGGTGTACGGCGAGGTCGATCCGTTCAATGGCGCGCTGCGCGAGGATGTGCTGATGAATCCCGAAGACGCGGCCGAGCTCGGCATCGCGGACGGCGAGGCGGTCGTCGTCCACAACTGCTTCGGCAAGTTCTACGGGCGTCTGCGGACCGCGCCCGTCGCCCGCGGCAACCTCGAGCTGTTCTGGCCGGAGGGCAACGTGCTGTTCCCGTCCGGCGTCTACGAGCCGCACGCCGGCATTCCGGAGTACAACACGGAAGTGAAGGTCGAGAAGGCCGACGTCTTCTACGCCCGCAAGGACCGCAAATACCGGACGAACGAAGCGGACGCGCCGGAGGAAACGCCCGCGGCGCCGGCCGCCGGGACGGGGGCGCAGCCATGCCGGACGGAATAGTGCGCGGCTTCGGCGACCCGGCCGATCGTTCCGACGCCTTCTCCGGAGCCGGCAAGGCATCCGGGGCCGGCGGCATCGACCGTGCCGTCGACGCCGCGTTCCCCGTATGGCGATACGGTGAAGACGGCTGGTCGGCGGGCGAAGACATGGTGGCCGAAGAGATCCCGCTGACGATCCGGCTGGACGGCGAAGAATTCGTCACCATCGTCTGCTCGCCGCGGGATACCGCGGACCTCGTGTACGGTTTTCTCGCGGGCGAGGGGATCATCGCGTCGCCCGACGATGTCGCGCGGATCGACTGGGACGAGGCGGCGGGCTTCGCCGATGTCGCGTTGCGCCGCCGGCTCGACGGGGCGGCGGCCGATTTCGGCCGGCGCGTCATCGGCTCCTGCTGCGGGCGCAGCCGCCAGCTCTACTTCCGGAGCGATGTCCGCACGGCGCGGACCTCGCTGTCGCGGGTGCGGATGCGGCCGGAGGAATGCCTTGCCGCGATGGCCGAATTGCAGCGTTCATCGGCCGAATTTGCGCGCACGGGCGGCGTGCACAACGCGGCGCTGTGGGAGCCCGGGCGGGGGATGGTCGCGATGCGGACGGATATCGGCCGCCACAACGCGCTCGACAAGCTGCTCGGCCACTGTCTGCTAAGCGGCGTTCCGACCCGGGACGCGGCGATCATTTTCAGCGGGCGGATCTCCTCGGAGGTGCTGCTCAAGACGGCGAAGATCGGCGCGGCGATCCTGGTCGCGAAATCGGCCCCGACCGGCCTCGCCCTGCGCCTCGCGCACGACCTCGGCATCACGGCCGTCGGCTTCGTCCGCGGCGGGCGGATGAACGTCTACACCCACCCCGAGCGCCTCGGCGCGAACGGACAGCCCGGCGGCGCGCACGATTGAAGGGAGCGGAACAGGTTCCGCTCCCTTTTTGAACGACGGGAATAAAACGGGTCACGCCGGGCTGCCGGACGGGCGTTTCCGGTTGGCTTGCCATCGGAGCGCCGCGGCATGCGGGATCGGATAGCCTGTCAGTCGTCTTCACACACCGCTCATTTTACCGGCGTCGAAGCCGGCGGCTTGCGATGTTTCGTCGCTTGTTCATACGAATAGGCGAACTTGATCAGGTCAAACTCGCTGAATGCCGGGCCGAGGAACTCGAGACTGACGGGCATCCCGTCCTTGGTGAAGCCGGCGGGGACCACGATGGCCGGCAGGCCGGAGTTCGGGCTGAACCGGTTCCCCGCGTCCATCGTTTCGCCGATCTTCTGCGCCACGTTAATATTGTACGGATAGATGAGAGCGTCCAGATCGTTTTCCGCCATGATCTGCGTCAGGATATTGCGGAGCTTCCGCTTGTTGTATTTGCCCCTGTAGAACTCCAGGCTTTCCGGATCGGTTTCCGGATCGGCGGCGCTTCTCCGGAAGCTCGCCTCGAGGTTCGGATCAATGAGCCCGGAGAAGGCGATATCCGTGAACGTCTGCACCGGAGCGAACCGTCCGTACTTTTCCAGGTAATCGTTGATGCCCGTCTTCTGTTGATACGGAACGCCGGGAAGGGACAAGTATTCGTTCAGGTCGATATCCGCTCCGACGTTGTCGACGATGACGGCTCCCAGCGCTTCGAGATCCTTGATCGCCTGCTCGATGAGCGCCAGCACTTCCGGATTGGCCGTATCCGCCGTGCCGATCGTTTCGGGAGCGAATCCTTGACGCAGTACGCCCAACCGCGCCCCCTTCAGGCCGTCCTTGACCAATGCCTTGGTGTACGTCTCCGGAATTTGCCCGTAGCCTTCGGCGGTGATCGGATCTTCCGGATCGTACCCGGCCATGATGTCCAGCATTCTGGCCGCGTCTTCCACCGTCCGGGTGATCGGACCCGCGCGATCCAGATGGTCGCTCAGCGGAATGATCCCTTCCCGGCTGACCAGCCCCTCGGTCGGCACCAGTCCGACCAGGCCGTTGTACGCGGCGGGACCGCGCACCGAACGTCCGGTCTCCGTGCCGAGGCCGACCAGCCCCATATTGGCCGCGATGGCCGCGCCGGTGCCGCCGCTCGAGCCGCCGGGGATGCGCGTCGGGTCATAGGGATTCCGGGTCTGGCCGCCCAAAGAGCTGAACGTCGTGGTGCCGTTGGCGAATTCACTCAGGTTGGATTTCGCCAGGATAACGGCTCCGGCGTCCCGCAATTTTTTCACCACATGCGCGTCCTTGTACGGCATGAATCCTTTCAGCGAGAGGGAACCGCCCGTCGTCGGCATATCCATCGTGTTGTAGTTGTCCTTCACGATGACCGGCACGCAGTGCATCGGACCTGTAAACCCGCCTTTGGCAAACTTCCGGTCCAGGGCGTCCGCGATGCTGAGCGCGTACGGATTGATTTCAATGATCGCGTTGATGGCGGGGCCCTGTTTGTCATAGGCTTCGATTTGCCTGAGATATTGCTCGACCAGGGAACGGCAGGTCAGCTCCCCCGCTTCCATGGCGCGATGCACGTCCGCGATCGTCGCTTCTTCCAGCTTGAACGCGGTGCTTGAAGCGGCCAGGACCGCGGAGGCGGAACTCCAGATCATTGCGGCCGCGAGAACGCCCGCGACAAGCGCCTTGAACAGCGGTCTTGCCTTCCGTTTTTCCGGTTTCATCTCCATGCTCCTCCTTTCGGACGCCTGGCGGCCAGGCGCCTCTCTCTTTGTTACGTTATATGACGCGAATGTGCCGTGTATGTTTGGGGCCGGATAGGAGCAAGCCTTCTCGCGTGAGATAAACTGACCATGAACTGTGCGTATCGAGAAGCTTCCGGAAGCGGGACTCCGGCCAAGCGCAAAAAAAAGCCTCCGCCCGAGCGAAACGCTTGAGCGGAAGCCCTTCTGAAGTTGCGTGTTAGGAACGGTCCGCGCCGGGATCAGCCTGCGATCATCTGACGGAGGACCGTCTGCAGGATGCCGCCGTTGCGGTAGTAGTCGATGTCGACATAGGAGTCGAGCCGGACGGTGACCGGGAACTCGAACTTGCTGCCGTCCTCGCGGGTGGCGACGACCTTCACGGTGTCGCCCGGCTTGAGGTCGTTCGTCAGGCCGACGATGTCGAACGTCTCGCGGCCCGTGATGCCGAGCGACTTCCAGCTGTCGCCGTTCTGGAACTGCAGTGGCAGGACGCCCATGCCGACCAGGTTCGAACGGTGAATCCGCTCGAAGCTTTCGGCGATGACGGCCTTGACGCCGAGCAGGTAGGTGCCCTTCGCCGCCCAGTCGCGGGAGCTGCCCATGCCGTATTCCTTGCCGGCGATGACGACGAGGTTCGTGCCGTCCGCCTGATATTTCATCGAGGCGTCGTAGATCGACATCACTTCGTCCGTCGGCAGATACTTCGTCACGCCGCCTTCCGTGCCCGGCGCCACCTGGTTCCGGATGCGGATGTTGGCGAACGTGCCGCGCATCATGACTTCGTGGTTGCCGCGGCGGGAGCCGTACGAGTTGAAGTCCTCGCGCTTCACGCCGCGCTCGATCAGGTATTTGCCCGCCGGGCTGTCGACCTTGATGTTGCCGGCCGGCGAGATGTGGTCGGTCGTCACGTTGTCGCCGAGCAGCGCGAGCACGCGCGAGCCGGTGATGTCGGCGAGATCCCTGACGCCTTCATGCAGGTTCTCGAAGAACGGCGGATTCGCGATGTAGGTCGACTTCTCGTCCCATTCGTACGATTCGCCCTGCGGCACCGGGATCTCGTTCCAGCGCTTGTTCTGCGTGAACACGTTCGCGTACTTCGCGCGGAACATGTCCGGCGTAAGCGACCGGCTGATCGCGTCCTGGATCTCCTGCGACGACGGCCAGATGTCGCGCAGGTAGACCGGCTGGCCGCTGGCGTCGTGGCCGATCGGTTCCTTCGTCAGGTCGATGTCGACCGTGCCGGCGAGCGCGTAGGCGACGACGAGCGGCGGGGACGCCAGGTAGTTCGCCTTCACCTGCGCGTGGACGCGGCCTTCGAAGTTCCGGTTGCCGGACAGGACGGAGACGACCGTCAGGTCGTTGTCCGCGATCGCCTGGCTCACTTCATCCGGCAGCGGACCGGAGTTGCCGATACAGGTCGTGCAGCCGTAGCCCGCGATGTAGAAGCCGAGCTTCTCGAGCGGCTCCAGCAGGCCGGCCTTCTGCAGATAGTCGGTGACGACGAGCGAGCCCGGCGTCAGCGACGTCTTCACGTAAGCCGGCGGCTTGAGACCGCGCTCGACCGCCTTCTTCGCGACGAGGCCGGCGCCGATCAGGACGGACGGGTTCGACGTGTTCGTGCAGCTCGTGATCGCCGCGATGACGACCGAGCCGGTGCCGAGCTTCGTGACTTCGCCGCTCGGGTGCTTCACCAGGGCGGTCTCGGCGATCTTCTCTTCGGAGAGGCCGTAGCCGCCCTGGTCGATCGGCGTGCGGATGATCTTGTTCCACGATTCCTTCATCGCCGTCAGCTCGATGCGGTCCTGCGGACGCTTCGGACCGGCGAGGCTCGGCACGACCGTCGACAGATCGAGCTCGATGATGTCCGAGAAGACCGGGTCCGGCGTGTCGTCCGTGCGGAACATGCCCTGCGCCTTGTAGTAGGCTTCGACGAGCGCAATCTGCTCCTCGCTGCGGCCCGTCTGGCGCAGATAGTCGAGCGAGATATGGTCGACCGGGAAGAAGCCGATCGTCGCGCCGTACTCCGGCGCCATGTTCGCGACCGTCGCGCGGTCCGGCAGGCTGATGTTCGACAGGCCCGGGCCGAAGAATTCGACGAACTTGCCGACGACGCCCTTCTTGCGCAGCATCTGCGTGACGGTCAGCGCCAGGTCGGTCGCCGTCGCGCCTTCGGCGAGCTTGCCCGTCAGCTTGAAGCCGATGACTTCAGGCGTGACGAAATAGAGCGGCTGGCCGAGCATGCCGGCTTCCGCCTCGATGCCGCCGACGCCCCAGCCGACGACGCCGAGGCCGTTGATCATCGTCGTGTGCGAGTCCGTGCCGACGAGGGAGTCCGGGAAGACGAGCGTCTCGCCGTCCACTTCCTTCGTCGCCGCGACGGTGGCGAGATATTCCAGGTTGACCTGGTGCACAATGCCCGTGCCCGGGGGCACGACGCGGAAGTTGTTGAACGCCGTCTGCGCCCAGCGCAGGAAGCGGTAGCGCTCGCCGTTCCGCTCGAACTCGAGCCGTTCGTTCGTCTCCTGCGCGTCGGGCGTGCCGAACGCGTCGACCATGACGGAGTGGTCGATGACGAGGTCGACCGGCACGAGCGGGTTGATCCGCTTCGGGTCGCCGCCCGCCTTCTTCACCGTGTCGCGCATCGCCGCGAGGTCGACGACGACCGGCACGCCGGTGAAGTCCTGCAGCACGATGCGCGCGGGGATGAACGGGATCTCCTTGTCCTGCCGGCCGTCCGCCCAGGTGGCCAGCAGCTTCACATGGTCCTTCGTGATGGCGTGTCCGTCGAACTGGCGGACGGCCGCTTCGAGCAGCACCTTGATCGAGAACGGAAGCTTCCCGATGCTGCCGAGGCCTTGCTCCTCCAGTCCCTGCAGCCGGTAGTAGGCGTACGTCTTGCCGCCGACTTCCAGGCTGGAACGGATGCCGTAGGCATCTTGCTTCGCCATGAAAAGTCTCCTCCTTGCCGCTTAGAGTCCTTCTGCCGCGATTCGTTTCCGCCGGACCGGAATGTTTCGTCTGGTGAAACTCAATTTCATAATCGCGCTATAATCCTAGTATATCGTCTGCCACGGTCAACGTAAAGCCCCGCGAATCATGAATCCGCCGCCGCGAACATATACATGAAGCGATTCGCTTCCTGCCCGGGCGCATGGTCCCGGGAACGCAAGATCCGGCGCGAAACCGAGGGGAGGAGTGGCCGGCAATGGCGCTGCAAAGCGGAGCCGGGCGTCGTCCGCCGGCGCTGCGCGGATGGCGGGCGGCCGTGCACGAATACGTGAAGTGCGTGAATGAGGCGGAGATCGACCTGAGCGCCGGGCCGCTGGCGGCCGTCTCCGACGACGACCGGCATCTGGGCCGGCTCGAGGCCCGGCTGAAGCGCATGCGCGAGCGGGACGGATGGCGCGGCGCCAGCACCGAGCGGCACGAGGCGCGGGCCGCGCTGCTGGACTGCCGCGAGGACGGGGATGCGGTCGCGGTCCGTCTCGAGCTGCATCTCAAGCGAAGCTTGTCCTTCGGGGAAGCCTCCTATACCGAGGAAAAACTGGAGATCGAACGCATCCGGCTCGAACGGCGGAACGGCGTCTGGCGGGTGACCCGCATCGAGCCCGAAGTCGCGGAGCTCCATCCGGCGCCCCCCGGCCCGGAGGAGCCGGCCGTTCCGGACGAAGGGGAAGCCTCCGGCACGTTCGCGCGGGAGGCGGAGGAACCGAGGCTTCCGCTTCCTTATATAAACGGCGAGCTGCTGCCGCACTTCCACCGGCTTCGCGCCGGGATACCGTACCGCCGCGATCTCGCGGCCGCCTACGCCGACCGCTGGTGGAACGAGGCGAATCCGGCGTACGAGAAGTTCGAGGTGAACTGCACGAACTATGTTTCCCAGTGCCTCTTTGCAGGCCATGCTCCGATGAACTATACTGGTAGGAGGGATTCGGGCTGGTGGTACAAGGGGCGCAGCGGAGGCCGGGAGCTGTGGAGCTACAGCTGGGCGGTCTCGCATGCGCTTCAATCGTATTTGGCGAAGGGCGCGCCGACCGGACTTCGGGCCGTTCGGGTCGAGTCGCCGCGGGATCTTGCGCTCGGCGATGTCATCTTCTACGACTGGGACGGCGACGGCAGGTTCCGGCACAGCACGATCGTCACCGCCTTCGACCACGCGGGGATGCCGCTCGTCAACGCGAATACGACGGCCAGCCGCCACCGCTACTGGGATTACCGCGATTCCTATGCCTGGACGGAACGGACGCGGTACCGATTCTTTCACATCGCGGATGAGTTCTGACCGTCCGCGCGTCCGGCCAGCGGCGCAGGCTTCAGGATCATTCAGGAACCGGAGGATGGACATGGGAGAGAAAATTCGGGTAGGGCTCGTCTACGGCGGTCGATCGGGAGAACACGAGGTGTCGCTGCAGACCGCGTTCTCCGTGATGCAGGCGCTCGATTACGACAAGTATGAAATCCGGCCTTTCTATATCACGAAGCAGGGAATCTGGCACGCCGGGCCGGCGCTGACGGCGCCTCCGGAGCATATCGGCCTCATCCGCTACGATCAGGCGGACGGCGCGTCGGAGCAAATGCTGCTGCCGATGTTCGAGCGGATGGCGTCCCGGCCGCCGGCGCCCGCCGCGGCGGGAGAGCGGTCGGTGCAGATCGCCTCGGCGGGCCCGTCCGGCGGCGACGGCAAGCGGCTCGACGTCGTCTTCCCGCTGCTGCACGGCACGTACGGCGAGGACGGCACGATCCAGGGCCTGTTCGAAATGGCCGGCATCCCTTACGTCGGCGCGGGCGTGCTCGCCTCGGCCGTCGGCATGGACAAGATCACGATGAAGCGGGTGTTCGCCCACGAGGGCCTGCCGCAATGCGTGTTCCGGTATTTCACCCGGGCGCAGTGGGAGAAGGACGCGCAATATTTCATCATGGAGATCGAGGTGTCGCTCGGCTACCCGTGCTTCGTCAAGCCGGCCAACCTCGGCTCGAGCGTCGGCATCTCGAAGGCCCGGAACCGCGAGCAGCTCATCCAGGCGGTGGAATACGCGTTCCGCTATGACCGCAAGGTGCTGGTCGAAGAGTTCGTGAACGCCCGCGAGCTGGAGGTGAGCGTGCTCGGCAACGACGAGCCCCGCGCCTCGGTCGTCGGCGAGATCATCCCGTCGAACGATTTCTACGACTACAACGCGAAGTATGTCGACGGCAAGTCCGTCCTGAAGATTCCGGCCGAGATTCCGGAGGAGACGGCCGGGCAGATCCGCGAGATGGCGCTGCGTGCGTACCAGGCGATCGACTGCTCGGGGCTCGCGCGGGTCGACTTCTTCCTGCGCAAGGAGGACGGGCGCATCTTCGTCAACGAAGTGAACACGATGCCGGGCTTCACGCCGTTCAGCATGTACCCGCTGCTCTGGAAGGAGTCGGGGCTTTCGTACCGGGAGCTGCTGGATAAGCTGATCGCGCTCGCGTTCGAGCGGCACGAAGCGAAGCAGAAGCTTGTCTACGGCGAATGAATCTCGCGAACGGGGAGGGAATCCGATGGGTTTCGCGACCGAATTCAACTCCGTCTGCAAATTCAAGAACGAGCAGGAACTGTACGAGCTGCTGGAATACGGCCGCTGCAAGATGATCAAAAGCGGCTTCCGCGTCTACCCGACCGGCCAGAAGGTGATCGCCTACACGCCGGACAACCGGGCGATCGCGATCGTCAAGATCACCGCGTCAATCGCGGAGATCAATTTCCAGGGCGAGGAAGTGACCGCGGTCGAGATGGATCTCGTCCGCAAGCTGACCGAGGAGGAATCGCGCGTCCAGACGGCGCTGGCGCACGAACTGTACTTCGGCGAACGCGAACCGTCCTGACATGCGGGCGCCCCGGCGGGAACGCCCGCGGATCGCGAATCGGCGAAGCTGTCCGCTTCGCGCGTTCCGATGCGGGACAAGCCCCCGCGGGCGGACGAACATTTTGCTTCGGCCGTGAGGGGCGCCACTTGAAATCGCTGCCAGAATCCGTTAAGTTGGACGAAGGACAAGTCAAGGAGGAGATCGGTTCATGAGCGGTTTGCTGAACGGCAAGAACATCGTCGTCATGGGGGTGGCGAACGACCGGAGCATCGCCTGGGCAATCGCCCGTTCCCTGAAGGCGCAGGGCGCCAACCTCGCGTTCACGTACGAGAGCGAGCGCGTGGAGGAGCGGGTGCGCAAGCTCACCGAGACGATGCCGGGCTCGCTCGTCCTGCCCTGCAACGTGACGAGCGACGAAGACATCGACCGGCTCGCCGACACGCTGCGCGAATCGTTCGGCGTGCTGCACGGCATCGTGCACAGCATCGCCTTCGCGAAGACGGAGGAGCTGGAGGGGCTGTACGTCAACACCTCGCGCGCGGGCTTCGCGCTGGCCCACGACATCAGCGTCTACTCGCTGACGGCGGTGGCGCAGAAGCTGTACCCGCTCATGACCGAAGGCGGCAGCATCATGACGATGACCTATCTCGGCGCGGAGCGGGCGATGCCGAACTACAACGTCATGGGCGTGGCGAAGGCGGCGCTCGAGGCGTCCGTCCGGTATCTCGCCGCCGACCTCGGCCAATACAACATCCGTGTCAACGCGATCTCGGCCGGCCCGATCCGCACGCTCGCGGCGAAGGGGATCAAGGATTTCAACTCGATCCTGCGCCAGGTCGAGGAGAAGGCGCCGCTGCGCCGGACGACGGACGCGGAGGAAGTCGGCGACACGGCGATGTTCCTGATGAGCCACCTGTCGCGCGGCATCACGGGCGAAGTCATTTACGTCGACAACGGCTATCATATCGTCGGCGTGTAAGCCGGAAGGCTGACCCGTCAGTCCGGCCGCGACGCGGCCATCGTCGGGGGCATTCGGACGAACATCCGGGAAAGGCGATGTTGACAGCATGGCAACCGCAATCGTAATGCTCGTCATCCTCGGCTTGATCGCCGCCGTCTTCGGCAGCATCGTCGGCCTTGGCGGCGGCATCATCATCGTGCCGTCGCTCATCCTGTTCGGCCCGATGCTGACCGGCGAGCCGATCGGACACGGCACGGCCGTCGGCACGTCGCTGGCGGCCCTCATCTTCACCGCGCTCGCTTCGACGCTGTCGTACATGAAGGACCGGCGCGTCGACTTCCGCGTCGCGTGGCTGCTCTTCATCACGAGCGGCCCCGCCGCGATGCTCGGCTCCGCCCTGACCGGGAAGCTGGCGGGCGGGCCGTTCCAGATCGCGTTCGGCGTCTTCATGCTGCTGATGGCCGCGCTGCTCATTCTGCGCGACCGGCTGAAGCCGTCCTCGCGGCAGTGGCCGATTCGCCGCGTCTGGACCGACGCCGCCGGGCGGGAGCACGAATACGGCTTCGCGTATCTCCCCGGCCTGATCGTCGGCTTCCTGGTCGGCCTTGTCTCCGGGCTGTTCGGCATCGGCGGCGGGTCGCTTTTCGTCCCGGTCATGGTCATCCTGTTCCGCTTCCCGCCGCATGTGGCGACCGCGACCTCGATGTTCGTCATCTTCCTGTCGGCGTTGCTCGGCAGCGGCGTGAAGGCGTCGCTCGGCGAGATCGACTGGCTGCTCGCGGCGGCGCTCGTGCCGGGGGCGTGGATCGGCGGCAGAATCGGCGCCTGGATCGCCCGGCGCATGTCGGGGCAGGGGCTTCTGTGGCTGCTGCGCGTGACGCTGTTCGTGCTGGCGATTCGCATGATGTGGGACGGTTTTCGAACGATACAGGGGTAAAAACGCGGGCGTACCGCGCAACGGAGAATGTTTTGCACGGGAAGTGACAACGGAAAGGGGGGGAGTTCATGAGCGATACGGACAACCGGCAGGTCATCGGCCGGAAGAGCTTCGCGGCCGTGGCGATCAACTGCGCGGCGAAAGCGGGCGAATGGATCAAGACGAAGGTGGGCGGCTATTCCAGGCTGAACCTCAAGACGTCGCACCACGATCTCGTGACGGAAGTCGACAAGGGCTCGGAAAATCTGATCCGCAGCCTGATCCTGACGCATTTTCCGGATCACGCCGTCCTCGGGGAGGAGGGCGTCGAGCCGGGTCCGGCCGCGTCCGAGAAGGCGATCGCCGAACTGAAGGACGCGGAATATCTGTGGATCGTCGATCCGATCGACGGGACGACGAATTTCGTGCACGGCTTTCCCTTCTTCTCCGTCTCGATCGCGCTGGCGCACCGGGGCGAGGTCATTCTCGGCGTCGTCTACGACCCGTCGAAGGACGAGCTGTTCATCGCGGAGAAGGGCAAGGGCGCCTATGTCCACGGCCGGCGCACGCAGGTGTCGGGCGAGACGAGCCTCCGGGACAGCCTCGTCGCGACGGGCTTTCCGGCCGACCGCGAGGGCGCGCTGCCGCTGAACATGCGCCAGCTCGAGGCCGTCGTGCCGCGCGTGCGGAACGTGCGCACGGCCGGTTCGGCGGCGCTGCACCTCGCGTATGTCGCCGCGGGCCGGCTCACCGCCTTCTGGGAGATCGGCCTGAACAGCTGGGACATCGCGGCGGGCGCCCTGCTCATCCAGGAATCGGGCGGCGTCGTCACCGATCTGGACGGAAATCCGTACCATCTTGGTGTGCGCAACGTCGTCGCGTCGAACGGCGGCGTGCACGAGGAGCTGCTGGCCGCGCTCCGCTCGGCGGAATAGCGGGCCGGACGGCGCGCGATACTACACGGGACGGCTGGATCCGATCGTCATCCAATCGGCTACGCGGGAAGGTGGTTCGCATGGAAGGACGGAACGAGCGGCGGGACGGCGGGCGCGGTCCGCAAGAGGCCGCGCATGCGGATGCGCGCGCGCATGGAGAGCCGGATGCGCATGCGGCGGGTTGGCCGGCCGCGGAACGGCTGCTCGCGGAGCGTCTGGCGGACGGTCCGATCGACGAGCCGGACCGCGAGGAGCGCGTCCGGGCGATCCTGCCGCCGAAGTACGAAGTGCGGATCCGGATGGAATACGATCCGATCGTGGAGGAGACGAAGCGGTACCGCGGCATGGCGCGCGAGATCGACGGCCGCTACGACCGCTTCATGATCCGGATGGACGGGGACGGAAGGGACGAAGAAGGCCGGAACGGACAGGAACGGAATGAAAAAGGGCAGGACGGGGAGCGGTAGGCCGCTTCTCATCCTGCCTGTTTTTTCGTCTGCGGGACGGAATGGCGGGCGTCGGCGGCGGATGCATGCGCGACGGCGGGAGCGCCATGCGCGGCGGCGGATGCATGCGTGGCGGCGGATGCATGCGTGGCGGCGGATGCATGCGTGGCGGCGGATGCATGCGCGACGGCGGGAGCGCCATGCGCGGCGTGGACCGGCTGCTTCCGGCCTTCTTCCCGGTGCGCCTCCGCGCGCCCTTCGGCGAGGGACAGGTCGGTCCGGCAATCGGCGTTGAGCTTCGCGCCGCCCTCGATGACGTACCCCGCGGCCGCCACGTTGCCGTGCATCTCGCCGGATGCGAGAAGGGTGAACCGGCCGTGCGCCTTTACGCTGCCGTACAACTTGCCGGCGACGGTGACGCCGCGCGCCTCGACGGTGCTGCGGACGATGCCGGACGGGCCGATGACGACGTCGCCCCGGCAGACGATCTCGCCGGTGAACTCCCCTTCGATCCGGAGGCCCGCATCGCATTCGATGCGCCCCTCGGAGATGGTGCCCCGGCCGATCAGCGTGTCGGTCGCGGGGATCGATCGCTTCCTCCGCATGGCTAATCCTCCTTCACGAGCTCCAGATAATCGAGCGGGTTCACGCTCTCCCCGTCCGCTTCGACCGCGAAATGCAGATGCGGCCCCGTGCTCCTGCCCGTCGATCCGAGCCGGCCGATCCGCTCGCCCCGCTTCACGGCGGCGCCCTTCTCCGCCTCGATGTCCGACAGGTGATAATAGTGGCTGGTCAGCCCGTTCCGGTGCCGGATGACGATATGGCGGCCGCGCGTCGCGTCGAACCCGGTCTCCTCCACGACGCCGTCGCCGGCGGCGTAGACCGGATCGCCCTTCCGACCGGAGATGTCGATTCCGGCGTGGAACACGGTCTCGCCGGTGAACGGGTCGCGGCGGTAGCCCCAGGTCGACGTGACCAGCCGCGAGCGGGTCGGCCAGGCGGACGGCAGGGCGTCAGCCTCGAGCTGCCGGAGCCGCGCCGCTTCGAGCCGAAGCGCCATCGACCGGTCGAGCGCGTCGACCATCCCCGACAGCGCGCGGAAATCGGGCTCGTCCGCGTTCATCAGCCGAAGCATGTCGGCGGCGGTCGCTTCCGGCGGCGCGGGGGCCTCGCCACCCGGCAGATCGGCGTCCGCGATGCCCGGCGGGGCGTGGTCCCCGCCGCCCGGAAGGTCGGCGGCCGGGCCGCCCGGCAGATCGGCGTCCGGCCGACCGCCGGAGCCGATCGTCGCCTCCGGAGCCTCCGCCCCGTCGCCATACCGATCGAAAAAATCCTCCAGCCGCCGCTCCAGCTCCCGCAAATCGCCCAGCCGCTTCTCAAGCGCCGCCTGATGGTCGGACAGCGTTCGAACCTCCGACTCCAGCGCCCGGATCTGTCCGTCTTTCGCCTCGAGCGCCGCCCGGTGCAGGGCGTTCTGCTCGGCCAGCAGCCGCTCGAGCGCCTCGAGCTGCCAGGCCGCGCGCGCCTGCAGCAGCGCCAGGCTCGCGGCGAACAGCGCGAGCAGCGCCGCGGGCGCCGCATAGACGAAGCGCCGCCGCACCCGGAACTGGCGGACGCGTTTGTCGGGGCCGCGCATGACGATAAGCGACCACCGGTTCGAGTTCCTGTCCCTCAAGCCGCGGCGCCCCTCCCCGTCCGGTGATGGTTGGAACGATCACTAGTTATTTATTCCTGTCCGCCGGGAAACATGTCATGGGACAAGGGCATACTACAAAGACGATTTTCGCCGGGAAAGGAGCGATTGCATGATCTGGCCGTGGCTGGCGGCGGCTGGTGTCGTCTGGTGGGCGGAAGCCGTCATCGTTCTCGTGGCGGAATACCGGCGTCCGGCGCGGGCCGCGGCGTGGCTGCTGGTCCTGCTTGCGCTGCCGGTTGTCGGCATCGTGCCGTTCCTGCTCGCCAGGGGGAAGGCCGGCCGGGGAGACGAAGGCGGCAGGGGCGGCCGAAGCGGCCGGGATGGCCGTGGCGGGCGGAGCGGGCCGGGAGGACCGGATGGCCGTGGCGACGATGGTGAACATGCCGGGCGGAGCGAGCCGGGAGGACCGGATGGCATGGGCGACGATGGTGAACATGCCGGGCGGAGCAAGCCGGGCGGTTCGGATGGCCGTGGAGACGATGGTGATCGTGCCGGGCGGAGCAAGCCGGGCGGACCGGAAGACCGGGACGATGGTGGTGTTCGCGCCATGCAGAGCGAGCCGGGCGGTTCGGATGGCCGGGACGGCGATGGTGATCGTGCCGGGCGGAGCAAGCCGGGCGGTTCGGATGGCCGTGGAGACGATGGTGATCGTGCCGGGCGGAGCAAGCCGGGCGGACCGGAAGACCGGGACGATGGTGGTGTTCGCGCCATGCAGAGCGGGTCGGGCACATCGGATGACCGTGGCGGCTGGGGTGGGGAACCGGCGGCGCGCGGAACGGAGAAACGCTCGGCCCCCGCGGCGGACGGCGCTTTTCCGGATGACGAACGGCTCAGGCGGACGCTGCTGAACATGTCGAACGCGCCGATCACCGGCTGCAACGGGACCGAGATTCTGACGGACGGCGAGGCGGCGTTCAGTTCGATCTTCGACATGATCGACAAGGCCGGGCACCACATCCATCTCGCCTATTACATCCTGCGCGACGACGGCGTCGGCCGCCGGTTCCGCGACGCGCTGATCCGCAAGGCGCGGGAGGGCGTGCAGGTCAGGCTGCTCTACGACGGCTTCGGCAGTTGGAAACTGAAGCGATCCTATCTCCGCGAGCTGGCGGAAGGCGGCGTGCGGGTCCGGTGCTTCCTGCCGCTCGGCGCCGCGCTTCGCAGCCGCCGCATCAACCACCGCTACCACCGCAAGATCGTCGTTGTTGACGGCAAATCCGGCTTTACGGGCGGCATCAACATCGGCGATGAATATCTGGGGATGGACAGGAAGATCGGGTACTGGCGGGACACGCATTTGCGGGTGGAAGGGGACGCCGTGTACGATTTGCAAAACATTTTCGTCCGGGACTGGGAGCTCGCCTCGGGGGAAAGGCTCGAAGACCCGGCCTTCTGGCCGCCGCACGCCTGTGCGTCGAACGAGCGGGTGCAGATCGTCTCGTGCGGGCCGCGCCTCGGCCGGAACGAAATCCTCGACGCCCTGCTCGCGGCGATCGCCGCCGCGCGGGAGCGCATCTGGATCGCGACGCCGTATTTCGTCCCGGACGACGGCCTGAAGACGGCGCTGCGGACGGCCGCGCTGGGCGGCGTCGACGTGCGCCTGATCGTGCCGGGCGTCGCGGACACGCGGTTCGTGCTCGCCGCGTCGCTGTCGCACGCCGCCGACCTGCGGGAGGCGGGCGCGCGGGTGTACCGCTATCAGAAAGGGTTCATCCACGCGAAGGTGATGCTCGTCGACCGGCTGCTCGCGTCGGTGGGGACGGCGAACCTGGACATGCGCAGCTTCTACAGCAACTATGAGCTGAACGCGCTGCTGTTCGACGGGAAGCCGATCGGACGGCTGGAGGAGGATTTCCTCCGGGATTTCGCGGATTCGCGCGAGGCGACGGCGGAGGAGCTGCGCGGCCGGACGGCCGGCGCGCGGGCGGGGCGGGCCGCGGCGCGCCTGCTGTCGCCGTTGCTGTGACGGCCATGGAGGGGCTGTGACGGGCTATGTCGGGCGGGATCGGGATGATGAAGGGGACGGGGATCTCCCCTTGATGAATTCCCAGATCGGCCGGAGGTTCTGGCGCGGCGCTCGCTCGAGCAGATCGCCCAGCCGCCTGAGGCGCGGTCCGATCGTGTGCAGGTTGAAGTCCGCCGGGCGCGCGTCCGCCCGCACCTCGTCCCACGTGAGCGGCGTCGAGACGGAGGCGGCCGGGCGGGCGCGCGGCGTGTACGGTGCGGACAGCGTCTTGCCGGCGTAATGTTGCAGGTAGTCGAAGTAGATGAGGTCGCCGCGGTTTTTTTTGAGACGCTCGATGGTGAACAGCTTCGGGTGCCGGCTCACGAGATACTCGCCGACGAACCGGCCGATGGCGCGCAATTCGTCGAACGTGAGGTCGGGCTCGACCGGAACGACGATCTGCACTCCCGTCGCGCCGGACGTCTTCGGCACGGACGCGATGCCGAGGGAGCGGAGTACCTCGCCCGCGAGCCACGCCGCTTCCATGATGCGCGGCTCCTCCTCGCGCGACGGGTCGAGGTCGATCACCCATTCCGTCGGGCGCAGCGGCTCGCCGATCCGGTCGAACGAGGCGTGGAACTCGAGGCAGGCGAGGTTGCCGAGCCAGATGAGCGTCGGCAGCGAGTCGAGCACGACGTAGCGGATGCCGTTCTGCTCGGCGGTGCGCACGAAGGCGGGCAGCGGCTCGGGGGCGTTTTTCTGGTAGAAGGACTTGCCGTGGATGCCGTTGGGGTAGCGGATGACCGTCAGGTACCGCCCGTCGCAGTGACGGATCAGGAACGGCGCGAGTTCCGCCAGCTTCTCCAGGTAGCGCAGCTTCGTGATGCCGGCCTCCGGCCAGAGCACCCGGTCGGGATTGGTGATCGCGATTCGCTCGCCCTGCACCGTGATCGTGCCTGATGTGGTTGTCGTGGTTGTATTGGTTGTATTGGTTGTATTGGTTGTATTGGTTGTATTGGTTGTATTGGTTGTATTGGTTGTCTTAGCTGTCTCGGTTTTCTTGGTTTTCTTGGTTGTCTTGGTTGCGGTCATGCGTGTCCCTCCCGTTTCGCGGCGTTCCGATTCGGAAAAAATGATGCCGTGCCCCCAGTATTGCCGCCTTCCACGAAACTATCCGCCATTGCGGAAGAGAGGAGCGGGAGCGGTCGGTGTCTGTAACGGTCCGGGAGGCCGTTAAGCATGTGGCCGCCGCGCGAGGACGTCTGTAACGGTCTGGCGGACCGTTGCACAGCGCTGGCGTGTGGTCTCGGCGGCTTGCAGGTGTCTGTAACGGTCTGGTGGGCCGTTAGAGCGTGTTGTCGCCGCGCGGGGACGTCTGTAACGGTCTGGCGGACCGTTACACAGTGCTGGCGGATGCGCTCGACGTCTGCTCGATGCTTGTAACGGAACAGGGTTCCGTTGGAGGAGCCTGCATCCGGTCAGGGCGATCTGTAACGGAACTGTGTTCCGTTAGCGCGGGGGATCGGGGAGGCTCGGCGGTTGGTAGGTGGCTGTAACGGAACAGGGTTCCGTTAGAGAGGCCTGCATCCGGTCAGGGCGATCTGTAACGGAACTGTGTTCCGTTAGCGCGGGGGATCGGGGAGGCTCGACGTCTGGTAGGTGGCTGTAACGGAACAGGGTTCCGTTGGAGGGGCCTGCATCCGGTCAGAGCCGGTCTGTAACGGAACTGTGTTCCGTTAGCGCGGGGGGGATCGGGGAGGCTCGACGTCTGGTAGGTGGCTGTAACGGAACAGGGTTCCGTTGGAGGGGCCTGCATCCGGTCAGAGCCGGTCTGTAACGGAACTGTGTTCCGTTAGCGCGGGGAATCGGGGAGGCTCGACGGCTGGTAGGTGGCTGTAACGGAACAGGGTTCCGTTGGAGGGGCCTGCGTCCGGTCAGGATGATCCGCAACGGAACAGCGTTCCGTTAGCGCGGGGGATTGGGGAACCTGACGGGTTCGCGGAAATTGCAACAGGGCAAGGAGGCGCATGCGTGTGGAACCAATCGTGCCTTTTGAGCCGGTCGCGGCGGACGAGATTCCGGCGGGCCCGCAATGGGTCGCCCAGATCAAATGGGACGGTGTCCGCATGCTCGTCTATTTCGACGGCGCGACCACGAAGCTTGTGAACCGCCGGTTGCATGAGCGGACGATGCAATATCCCGAGCTCGCCGACGCGCGGCGCTACTGTCGGGCGAAGTCGGCCATCCTCGACGGCGAGATCGTTGCGTTTGACGCCGCAAAGCCGTCCTTCCACGAGGTGATGCGCCGCGACGGCGTCCGCAATCCGCATGCCGTGCCCGCGGCCGCGCGTGAGATTCCGATCACATACATGGTGTTCGATATCCTGTATCATGATGGCGAATGGGTGACCGGCCGCAGTCTCGAGGAGCGCCAGCGATTGCTCGCGCGCGCCGTGGAACCCGGAGACGCCGTCCGGCTTGTCGGGAACGAGACCGACGGCGCGAAGCTGTTCGAGGTCATGAGGAAGCACGGCATGGAAGGGATCGTCGTGAAGGATCTCGCCAGTACCTATGCGATTGGCGGCAAGGACGGCCGCTGGCGCAAAATCAAGGTGCGGCGCGACCTGACGGCCGTCGTCGGCGGCGTCACATACAGCGGCAGCGGCGGCAGCGTCAGCGGCGGCGGCCGAGGCGGCCGGGTGAACGCGCTGTTGCTCGGCCTGTACGACGCCCAGGGGCGCCTGCACTACATCGGCCACGCGGGATCGGGCCGGCTCACCGGCCGCGACTGGGCGGAGATCACCGCCGCGGCGGAGCTGCTCCGCACGCCGGACTGCCCGTTCGTGGCGAGGCCGCCGCGCAGCGCCGGAGCGGTATGGCTTCGGCCGTTCCTGACGGCGAAAGTCCGCTACCTCGAGTGGACCGAAGGCCGGACGCTCCGGCAGCCGGTGATCGAGGCCGTCGGCGCGGGCCCGCCGGAGGACTGCTCGTTCGAACGGCTCGACGACGCCCCGGTTTGAGCAAAACGCGATACTGTGATAACGTTAGGGAAAAGGGAACCGGAACGACGAAGCCAAGGAGGCGAAGCGGCATGATCATCAGGGAACTCGCGCTCCATCAATCCGCCAAATCCGCCTTTCCGCCGACCGGACACCGGGGTGAAGCCGTCCGGCCGGACAAGACGTCCGGAACCGGCGCGCGAAGCGGCTCCATGTCCGCCTTCGACCGGTTCATCCATTACGGCCTGCTCGTCTTCGGAAGCGTTCTCGCGGCGGTCGGGCTGGAACTGTTCCTCCGGCCGAACGGGGTCGCGACCGGCGGCATCGCGGGCGCTTCGATTCTCGCGGCCCATCTGACCGAAATGCAGCTCAGCCTCGCGCTGTTCCTGTTCAACCTGCCGTTCCTGCTGGGCCGAACGGCGACGAACCGCCGCCAGGCGCTGCGGATGCTGCTGCCGCTCGCGTTGATCGCGCTGTTCACGCACTATCTGCACCCGGTGCCGGCGGTCTCCGACGATCCGCTGGCGGCCGCGCTCGGCGGCGGCGCGTTCCTCGGCATCGGCATCGGCCTCATCCTGCGGCAGGGCGGCAGCTTCGACGAGCTGGTCGCGTCCGCGCCGCTCCGGCCGGCCTTCCGCCGGTTCGACGCCGGCACCGCCATCTTCCTCGCGAATCTGGCGATCCTCGTGCTCGCCGGGTTCGTGTTCGGCGCAAGCCAGGCGATCTATTCGATCATCGCGCACGTGCTCGCCTATTTCATGCTGGAAGCGGGCTACTCCGGCATGTCGCCCGTCAAGCGGATGCGCGTCCGCAGCGCCATGCTGCCCCGGCTGCGGGAAGCCTCGGAGCGGGACCTCAGGGTCCGATGGATCGAGGCGGGCGACGGGGAGACGGCGATCCTCGACGTCTACCGGCGCGACGTGAGGCCGCTTCGGCAATTGCTCGCCGCGATCGATCCGGATGTCGAGATCGAAGGGGTGCGGCACGACGAGGCGCGCCGGCTCAGGCCGTTTGTTTGAAGACGGTCCGCAAGGAAGCGAAGCAAACACAGTGTGAAGCAAGCACGGAAGCGAAGCAAGCGCGGAAGCGAAACAAACACAGTGTGAAGCAAGCACGGAAGCGAGCAAGCACGGAAGCGAAGCAAACACAGTGTGAAGCAAGCACGGAAGCGAAGCAAGCGCGGAAGCGAAACAAACACAGTGTGAAGCAAGCACGGAAGCGAAGCAAGCGCGGAAGCGAAACAAACACAGTGTGAAGCAAGCACGGAAGCGAAACAAACACAGTGTGAAGCAAGCACGGAAGCGAGCAAGCACGGAAGCGAGCAAGCACCCCGACGGGTGCTTTTTTTCTTGCGTCCCCAACAGGCGGCGCCGCGCGGTTTGACCTAGGAGGCGGAAGCCGCTATAATGAAACACGAACATTATCAATTTTGATAATAATAAACATCTCCAGAGGTGGCCGGTCCCATGAAAAAAGCCGAGGTCATTCTCCATCCGATCCGCATGCGCATCATCCAGCTGCTGACGAGCGGGCGCAAGATGACGGCCCAGCAGCTGCAGGACGAACTCCGCGACGTGCCGCAGGCGACGCTCTATCGCCATTTGAAGAAGCTGCTGGAGTCCGGCGTGCTTGTCGTGGCGGAGGAAATCCCGGTCAGGGGAACCGTCGAGAAAGTGTACGCGCTGCCGGAGGGCAATGCCCACGTGAAGGCGGAGGAGCTCGCCGGGGCCGGTCCGGAAGAACATGTGGCCTATTTCACGCAATTTGCGTCGCACCTGATCGGAGAATTCGGCCGTTACGCGAATCGGCCGGACCTGGATCCGGAGAAGGACGGCGTCTCGTACCGCACGCAAACGCTGTATTTGACGGACGAGGAGAATATGCGGCTGCTGCGCGCCATCCGCGAACTGCTCGCCGAGGCCGCGAAGAACGGGCCGGGGGAAGGCCGCCAAAGCCGGTTGTTTGCGGTCATCGACTTTCCGAACGCGGCGGATGCGCACGGCAGGGGTTGACACCCTTTTTCACATGTATTATTATCATTATTGATAATGATAATAATATCAGGATGTGATTCTGATGACGACAGACAAGGTGCGTCACTCCGAAGACATGTTCAAACGCGCCGCCGGAAGAGCCCTCCTCTGTCTGCCGCTTTATCTGCTTGTTCCGGTGCTTATCGCCTTCGGTTTGCGGTTGTACGGTTTTGAGCCGGATTGGGGCGCATACGGGCTGGGGGCGCTCGGCTGGCTCGCCGCGCTGGTGCTGCGGGGGCCCGTCATCGCCGTGGCGATCGGCAAGCTGCCGCGGGAAAAAGCGACGACGGTGGTCGTGGCCAGTTCCGGCGTGCTTGAGGAGAGCGTCCGGATCATTCTGCTGGCGTTGACTTCCTTCTCCGCATCCTGGGCGGCGTCGATCGGCCAGGGTTGGGCGGCGGTTGAAGTGTTGTTCGTCATGGTGAACGTCGTCGCCGTCGCATCGCTGGCCGGCAAGACGGACGAGAAATCGGTGCAGGCCAGGCAAATGCTGGAGGCCCAGGGCACGATCCACGGCAATCCGCTGTGGGGCGTGCTGGAGCGGGTATGGGCGTCGGCGTTCCACATCGGCTGCACGCTCGTTGTCGCAAGCATGCCGTGGCTGGTCATCCTGCTTGTTCCGCTCCACAGCATGGTGAACTTCATGACGGTGCGGCTCGCGAAAAAATCGATCGGCCTCGGCAACTTGTTCATTGCGTTGTGCGGCGCGTGCCTGCTTGCCCTTGGCCTGGCCATGGCCTGAACCCGATCCCGGCCGTGCGCCGTGAATGGACGAAAGAACCGGTCACGAGACCGGCTCTTTCTTTTTTGCGGCGGTTTTGCGGCCCGATCAGCGGCCGGAATTGCCGGCGCCGCCATCCGGGGCCGCGGCCGCGAGCGGCGCTCCCGTTCCCGCCGTCGCCGCCGATCCGGGCTTCGTTGCGGCGCTCCCCGCCGCGCGAGCCGCGCCCTTGGCCGCTCCCGCCGCGGACCCGGCCTTCGCCGCGCCTGCCTCCGTCGAGCCTGTCCCCGCCGCGCGAGCCGCGCCCTTGGCCGCCGACGCCGCCGGCCCGGCCTTCGCCGCGCCTGCCCCCGTCGAGCCTGTCCCCGCCGCGCGAGCCGCGCCCTTGGCCGCTCCCGCCGCGGACCCGGCCTTCGCCGCGCCTGCCCCCGTCGAGCCTGTCCCCGCCGCGCGAGCCGCGCCCTTGGCCGCTTCCGCCGCGGACCCGGCCTTCGCCGCGCCTGTCCCCGTCGAGCCTGTCCCCGCCGCGCGAGCCGCGCCCTTGTCCGCCGACGCCGCCGGCCCGGCTTTCGCCGCTCCCGCCGCTTCGAGGCTCGCCTGCAGCGCCGCCATCAGGTCGATGACGTTCGTCCGCTCCCGCTCCGGCGCGATGTGCACCTCTTCGCCCGCGATTTTCGCCTGGATCGCCTCCATGAGCCGCTCCCGGTACTCGTCCCGGTACTTCTCCGGCTCGAACGGGCCCGTCAGATGGTCGATCAGCATCGTCGCCATCTCGAGCTCCTTCTCGTTCACGGCCGTCCGCTCCGGCAGCCCCGGCACCTGCGCGACGGGGCGCACCTCGTCCGGCCAGGCGATCGTCTCGAGCACCAGACAGTTGTCGATGAACCGGACCGCCGCGAGGCTCCCCTTCGAGCGGATCGCGACGCTCGCGATGCCGATCCGCCCGGTCCGCTTCATCGCCTCCAGCAGCAGGCCGTACGCCCCCGCGCCCGCCTGGTCCGGCGCCAGATAGTACGACCGCTGGAAGTAGATCGGATCGATCTCCCGCATGTCGACGAAGTCGAGGATGCGGATCGTCTTCGACGTCTCCTCCGCGAGCGCGTCCAGCTCGTCCTTCTCGAACAGCACGAACCGCCCCTTCTCGTATTCGTACCCCTTCGCGATCTCCTCGTTCGCCACTTCCTTGCCGCAGTTCCTGCACGTCCGCACATAGGCGATCGGCCCGCCGCACTCCCGGTGGATCATCCGCATCGCGATGTCCCGATCCTCGACGGCGGCGAACATTTTGACCGGCACGTGCACGAGACCGAAGCTGATCGCGCCTTTCCACACCGTATGCATGCCCGTCCCTCCTTATCAGGCCTCTTTGTGAAAAAAAAAGAACCCGCCTTGCGCAACCTTCCGTTATCCAGCGTGCCCATCATGCATGAAACCCAACCGCGCGGGGCATATTTTGTCCGTATCCCGCAGCGGATGGAAGGGGGGCTGACGGATGGCGGATCGGCCTGGCGGCGCGCAGAACCGGCCCGGCGACGTCGATTACGAAGGCCGGGCGGAGGCGGAGATGGACATCGACCGGATGGTGAACGAGGGGCTCGGCGGCGGCTATGTGTCGCCGGTCAAGAACGGCAAGATCGGCGAAACGACGACGGACACGATGGACGATCTGGAAGGAGGCTGAATGAAGGCATGTCGGACGATGCGAAACATTTGCCGAAGGGATGGCCGGGAATCGCGCGGCTGATCGGATTTGACGTGCTGTCGCGGCTGCTCGGGCGGCGTCGTTTTTCCCGGAGATCCGGCCTGCGCGGGAACTTCCGGCCCACGGTGTACCGGTTCTCCCGCCTCACCTGGCTGCCCTGTCTGGCCGTGCTGACGGCGGTGACGCTGCTGGTCGGCTGCGCGAACATGAACGGCGCGGGCGGGACCGGCGGAGACGGCCATGTCCGCACGCAGCAGACCAAAGGAGCGAAAAGCAAGGCCGATCGCGCCGGGAACGAGAAAGTCCTCCGCGCGAAGGCCAGGGAAAGCGCCACGCCGGACCTCGCGGACGGGCCGGAGGCGAAGCTGCGCGAGCCGAAGCCGATGACGCTGTCCGAACTGCGCAGGAAATATTCGAGCACGTTCCTGCTGCAGGGCCCCGGCGACAAGCGCCAGGTGGCGCTCACGTTCGACGACGCGCCGGACGACGTGTTCACGCCGCGCGTGCTCGACGTCCTGAAGCGCGAAGGGGTGAAGGCGACGTTCTTCGTCGTCGGCAACCGGGCCGAGAAGCATCCGGACGTCATGCGGCGCATCGTGGCGGAGGGGCATGTCGTCGGCAACCATTCCTGGAGCCACGCCAACCTGCCGAAGCTGTCCGACGAGAAGTTCCGCGAGGAGATCCGCAAGACGGACCGGATCATCCGGCAATTTACCGGCTACACGCCCAGCTTCGTCCGGCCGCCGTACGGCAACATTACGGAAGAGCAGATCAAATGGCTCGCGAGCCAGAAGCGCAAGGTCGTCGGCTGGAACGTCGACTCGCTCGACTGGAAATCCCTGAGCCGCGAGGAGGTCGCGACGAACATTCTGGCGCACGTGAAGCCGGGGGCGATCATCCTGCAGCATTCGGCGGGCGGCACGGGCGAAGACCTGACCGGCACGATCGAGGCGCTGCCGGAGGTGATCCGGAAGCTGCGCGCGGACGGCGTCGAATTCGTCACGGTGGCGCGGCTGCTGGGCATTCCGAAGTGAGCGGGGCGGCCCCGGGGCGGGCGCGGCCGATTCCGAAGAACCGGGATGGGGTGAATCCCCTCCCGGTTTTCTCTTTTTTTCTCCGCGGCGGAAAGTTAAAATAATAGATGTGAGTCCAAACGCCGCGGAAGGGAAGAAACCGGATGGTCACACAACAGCACACCGGCCTCAGACCGGCCGAACTCGCGAAGCGGATCGTCATGCTGACGATCGGCGCGGTTCTGATGGCCGTAGCCCTCGAAATATTTCTGGTTCCGAACGACGTCATCGACGGCGGCATCACCGGCATTTCCATCATTCTCCATGAACTGACGGGCGTCCGCCTCGGACTTTACCTGTTCTTCCTGAACCTCCCGTTCCTGTTCCTCGGGTACAAGCAGATCGGCAAGACGTTCACCCTTTCGACGCTCTACGCGGTCTCGGTCATGTCGCTGTGCACGTTCCTGCTCGAGCCGATCGCGCCGCTCACGATCACGAAGATTCTGGCCGCGATCTTCGGCGGGGTCATCCTCGGCGTCGGCGTCGGCCTCGTCATCCGGTTCGGGGGCTCGATGGACGGCACCGAGATCGTGGCGATCCTGATCAACAAGAAGACGCCGTTCTCGGTCGGCGAAGTCGTCATGTTCTTCAACTTCTTCATCCTGACGTCCGCCGGCTTCGTGTTCGAGTGGGACAGCGCGATGTACTCGCTGATCGCGTATTTCATCGCGTACAAGGCGATCGACATCACGATCGAGGGGATGGACGAGTCGAAGGCGGTCTGGATCATCAGCGACGCCGCGACGGAGATCGGCGCGGCGATCATCCACCGGCTCGGACGGGGCGTCACCTACCTGTCCGGCGAAGGCGCGTACACGGGCGAGAGCAAGCGGGTCATCTTCTGCGTCATCACGCGGCTGGAAGAGGCGAAAATGAAATCCATCGTGCAGGAGCTCGACCCGTCCGCGTTCCTGGCGATCGGCAACATCCACGACGTGAAGGGCGGACGGTTCAAGAAGAAGGATATTCACTGACGATCCCTTCGCCCCATGCGCGACGGGCGCAAGAAGAGCCTCCATTGCGCCCGAAGCGATTGCGCCCGAAGCGGCGGAAACGGATCAAACAAGCGGAAGCTTCGTCCATTTCACGGAGAACCCCCGAAATCCGGGGAGCCGCCGGGGAATGGGCGAAGATTTTTTCTTCTGTTTCGGCGGAATTCGGCGGCCCTTGCGCCCTTTGTTGAACGCCTCCGGCCCTGTCGCTATAATAAGTGCGTATTGACGATGCGGTCAGGCAGTCGGGAGGCGACCGGGATGGACGAATTCGCGCGGATCCGCCATTGGACGCGCGGCCGCCAGCGTCCGGACTGGCTGCGCTCGCGCGGCGTCGTCGTCGGCATCGGCGATGACGCCGCCGTGCTCGAGCCGGACCGGGACGGGACGGGCGCGCCGCGGCATCTGGTCTGGACGGTCGACACGATGGTCGAAGACGTGCATTTCAACGCGGCGACGATGGACGATCCGGACGTCGGATGGAAGGCGCTCGCGAGCAACGTGAGCGACATCGCCGCGATGGGAGGCGAGCCGCGGCACGCGCTCGTCTCCGTCAGCGTGCCCCGGTCGCGCGATCCGGAGCGGGTGCGCCGGCTGTACGACGGCCTGTACGCGTGCGCGGACCGCTACGGCGTCGCGGTCGTCGGCGGCGACACGACGTCGTCGCCGGAGCGCCTCGTCGTGACGGTGGCGCTGGGCGGAGCGGTCGAAGCCGGGAAGGCGGTGACGCGCGGCGGGGCGCGGCCGGGCGATCTCGTGTTCCTGACCGGCCCGGTCGGCCTCTCGGCGGCGGGGCTGCATTGGCTGACCGCTGCCGCTGCCGCCGCCGGCGGTGACGCAACCGGGCCGGTGCCGATCGCGGCGGCGGAAGCGGCCGGCACGGCCGCGCTCGTCCGGGCGCACCGCCGGCCGGAGCCGTCCGTGGCCGCCGGACGGCTGCTGGCGGCAAGCGGCGCCTGCACGTCGCTCAACGACGTGAGCGACGGCCTCGCGAGCGAGGCGCGGGAGATCGCCGAGGCGTCCGGCGCGGCGCTCGTAATCCGCGAGCGCCTGCTGCCGGTTCGCGGCGATCTCGCCGCATACGCCCGCGCGGCCGCCGGCGGCGACGACGCGCGCGCCGGCGAGCTCCTCCTGGACTGGATGCTGGGCGGCGGCGAGGATTACGCGCTGCTCGGCACGCTGGACCCCGCCGGCCTGGATCGGCTGGGGGCGGCGTTCCGCGCCGCCGGGCTCGAGCTGCATGTGATCGGCGCGGTGGAGGCCGGACCGCCCGGCCTCTGGCTCGAGCCCGCGGACGGCGGGCGCAGGAGGCCGGTGGAGGCGCGCGGGTACAATCATTTCGGCGGCATTTCGGCGGCTTCGGCGGCGGCCTGGATGAAGAAGGACGGTGAGCGGCCGTGAACGGACAAGAATTGGAGACCGCGCGGGCGGAATGGCGCGCGGAGGACGAGGGCGCCACGGCGAAGCTGGCCGGGCGGCTCGCGGAGTGGGCGGAGCCGGGGACGGTGATCGCGCTGGACGGCGACCTGGGCGCGGGCAAGACGTTCTTCGCGCAAAGCTTCGCCCGCGCGCTCGGCGTCCGGGAAGTCGTGAACAGCCCGACGTTCACGATCATCAAGGAATATGAGGACGGCCGGCTGCCCCTGTACCATATGGACGTCTACCGGCTGTCGCAGGACGAGGCGGACGAGCTGGGGCTGGACGACTATTTTTACGGACGGGGCGTGACGCTGGTGGAATGGGCGAAGCTCATTCCGGACCTGCTGCCGCCGGCGCGGCTGGCGATCGAGATCGAACACGCCGGCGAAAGCGCGCGCGCGATCCGTCTGACCGGCATCGGGCGGCCCTACGCGGACTGGTGCCGGAAGCTGGCGGAGGAAGGGGCGAGCGGCGCATGACGGAACTTATGGGTGCCGGTTTTGACCGGCCGGTGCTGGCGCTCGACACGTCGACCGCCGCCCTGTGCGTCGCCGTCGTCGGAGACGGCCGCGTGCTCGCGGACGCCCGGTCGATCGTCGAGCGCAGCCATTCGGTGCTGGCCGTGCCGATGGTGAAGGACGCGCTCGCCGCGGCGGGCGTCGCGCGGGACCGGCTCGGCGGCATCGCCGTCGGCCTCGGCCCGGGCTCGTACACCGGCGTGCGGATCGCGGTGACGATCGCGAAGACGCTCGCCTGGGCGTGGGGCGTGCCGCTCGTCGGCGTGTCCAGCCTCGAGGCCCTGGCGCTCGGCGCTTCCGGCGCGGCATCCCCGGAAGGCGCGGCGGACGGCGCGGGCCGCGAGTGGATCGTGCCGCTGATGGACGCGCGGCGCGGCCAGGTCTACACGGCCCTGTTCGAGTCCGGCGGCGCCGGCGGCTGGGCGCGGCTCGCCGGCGACGGCATCCGGCTGATGCGCGAATGGGCGGACGAGCTGGCGGAACGGGTGAAAAAAGAATCCCGCCATGGAGCGGCTGCGCGCCCGGATGCGATGACTTCCGGAACGACGGCGGACCGGGATGCGGAAGCGGGCCCCGGAACGGCGGACGGCGACACCCGCGCGGCGGCCCCGGGAGCGGCCGGTCTTCCGGATCGCATCACGTTCGTCGGCGATCCGTCGCTTCACCTGGCGGTCCTGGAACAGCTCGGGGCGCGGCTGAACGGCCGCGTGCGGGTCGAGGTCCGGCCGACCGTCATGGAAGGACGGGCCGTCGCGGAGCTCGGCGTCCGGCGGCTCGCCGCGGGCGAGGCCGACGATCCGCACGCGCTCGTGCCGAATTACACGCAGCTCGCGGAAGCGGAAGCGAAACTTCTCGCCGGGCGGCAGGAGGGATGACGATGGGCGAACGCGCGCGGGAGGCGCAAGGCGAAAGCGCCGTCAGGGAGCCGGAGTTCCGCCCGATGCTGCTGACCGACGTGCCGGTCATCACGTCGATCGAGCGGGAAGCGTTCACGGTTCCGTGGTCGGCGGAGGCGTTCATGAACGAGCTCCGGCACAATCATTTCGCCCGGTATACGGTGATGGAACTGGAGGGCGCCATCATCGGATACGGCGGCATGTGGGTCATCATGGACGAGGCGCACGTGACGAACATCGCGGTGCGCGCGCAGTACCGCGGGCGCGGCTACGGCGAGATGCTGCTGCGCCGGCTCATGCGGATGGCCGCCGAGCAGGGCGCGCGGTCGATGACGCTGGAGGTCCGGGTGTCGAACGAAGTGGCGCAAAATCTGTACCGCAAACTGGGGTTCCGGCAAAACGGCATCCGGCCCCGCTACTATACCGACAATCAGGAGGACGCGTACATCATGTGGGCGGATCTCGCATCCGGAGGCGGGCAGGCATGACGGCTTCCGCACAAGGCGGCTCCCGCGAAGGCGTCATTCTGGCGATCGAGACGAGCTGCGACGAGACGTCGGCCGCCGTCGTGCGCGGCGGCCGGGAAGTGCTGAGCAACCTGGTGTCGAGCCAGGTCGAGACGCACCGCCGCTTCGGCGGCGTCGTGCCGGAGATCGCCTCGCGCAAGCACGTGGAGTCGATCACGCTCATGATGGAGCACGCGGTGGCCGAGTCCGGCCTGACGCTCGGGCAGATCGACGCCGTCGCGGTGACGCAGGGGCCCGGGCTCGTCGGCTCGCTGCTCGTCGGCCTCGCCGCGGCGAAGGCATTGGCGCTGGCGCTCGACGTGCCGCTGATCGGCACGCATCACATCGCGGGGCATATCTACGCGAACCGGCTCGTCGGCGAGATTCTGTACCCCGCGGTGGCGCTCGTCGTCTCCGGCGGGCATACCGAGCTGGTCGTCCTCGAGCGGGAGGGGCGTTTCCGGATCATCGGCCGGACGCGGGACGACGCGGTCGGCGAGGCGTACGACAAGGTGGCGCGGGCGCTGAACTTCCCGTATCCGGGCGGGCCGCACATCGACCGGCTCGCGGCGGACGCGGACGACGTGAACGAGCTGCCGCGCGCCTGGCTCGAGCCCGACTCGTACGACTTCAGCTTCAGCGGACTCAAGTCCGCCGTGCTCGCCGAGATCAACAGGGCGCGAATGAAGGGCGAGCCGCCGATGCGGCCCGCCCTGGCGCGGGGGTTTCAGGAATCGGTCATCGACGTGCTCGTGACGAAGGCGCTGCGCGCGGCGGAGGAGTTCGGCGCCCGGCAGCTGCTCCTGTGCGGCGGCGTCGCCGCGAACCGCGGGCTGCGCGCCGCGCTGACGGCCGCCTGCGAGGCGCGCGGCCTGCCGCTGCTCATCCCGCCGCTCTCGCTCTGCACGGACAACGCGGCGATGATCGGCGCGGCCGCCCACCTGAAATGGGCGCGCGGCGAGTTCACGCCGCTCGACGCGAAGGCCGACCCGCTGCTGTCCCTCGAAGCGTGGTCGGTGAAGGATTGAGGAAGAACGCCGCGGTCGGGCGATGACAGGAAAAGCCGCGTCGAAGCGGGAAACGTCCCGTTTCGGCGGGGCTTTTTTTACTTGAAGAAGAGAAAATGCGTCGGCAGCTTGCGCAGCTCCCCGTCGGACGGCTTGTTGACGACGCGGCCGTTCCACACGAGCGACGACGAGCCGCCGCCGTCGAGGTTGTAGGCGTCCTTGACGCCGTAGCGCTGAAGCAGGATCTGCAGCTCCTCCAGCGTCGCGCCGGAGCTGCCCTTCTCGTCGTAGCCGTCCGCGACGAGGATGAGCAGCTGGTCGTCCTTGTAGTTCGCGATGACGGTGCGCGGCGCGCGGCGGGGGCTTTTTTGCCATTTCTCGGGGATCGGCTGGGCGCGGCCGTTCTTCATCAGGACCGGTACGAAGGACGCGCCGAACTGCGGCTTGAGCTTGTCCAGCTCCGCCCGCGTCTCGAATTTGCCGCCGATGAGCTGCATCCGGTCGTTCATGCCCGCGAAGAACAGGTCCTTGTACGTCGGCACGAAGCCCGTCACGTATTTGCCGTCCACGATCGTCGTGCCGAGCGGGTAGCGCTTGCCGCCTGCGTCGTAAAAGCCGCCCGCGTTGACGCCGGCGATCGCCTTGTGGCGCTGAACGGCCGACAGCGTCGTCTCCGCGCCGCCGAGCTCGTCCCGGCCGAGCACCATCCGCATCGCCTGGTTCGATTTCAGCTTCACCTTGAGGGCGTAGCCGTTGAAGTTCTGCGCCTTGATATGGAACAGCTGCGCGGTGATCCGGTTCGAGCTGATCTGTTCGACCGGCTGGCCGAGCCGCGCCGTGATGCGCCGGTCGTAGATCGCGTACGGCTTGCCGACCTGGGCGGCGGCCAGCTCCGCGAGCCTTCCGGCTTCGGCGGTCGCCCGGGCGTAAAGCTCGGCGTCGCGGCGGAGCGACTCGCTCGTCTCGCGGGCCAGCCCGATCGCCGTGTCGAGGCCGGCCGCGACATCGGCGGTCAGGGTTCCGATTGCCGGCGGCGCCGGAAGATCGGGATCCGGGTACGCCTCGCCCGACAGGGTCAGCGTCAGACCGGGGCCTGCCGCCGCCAGCCAGATCGCGAGCCCGAGGAAAGGCGCGGTCGCCAGCAGGAAAAAACGATTAATTGCGCGCGTTGCGGAGAGGCGGTTCATTTCAACACATCCAGCTGCTTCTGCAGCTGCTCCAGCTTTTCTTTCACTTCGGTGAGCTGCGCATAGAGCCGATTGCTGTCGTCCGTGTCCCGGCCCGCGTTGTCGCGGGCGAAGGTCAGCAGCTCGTTCAGCTCGGCCACCTTCGCCTCGACGGCGTCGATCTCGGCGCGGAAGGCGGTTTCGAGCTCGGCCATCCGGGTTTCGACCTGCCGCTGCATGGCGGAGATTTGTGCCGCCGTCTGCCGCTCGATGTCGGCCGTCATGCGGGCCCGAAGCTCGCCGGCGTACCACGCGGCGCCCGCGGCGCCGCCCGCGACGAGCAGAACCCAGAGGGCGATCATCAGGACGACGGTCGCCCTGGAAGCGGATCTGCTTCTGCGGGAAGCGCGCGACAGCCTGTCCGTGTTGGCCGCCTGGACCTGGAGGTGCAAGTCGTTCTGCATCGCGTCTCCACCTTTCCGTGATGCGATGTAGCGGTTGCCGGTCGACCGGCTTGTCCCCGGCCGGTCCGGCCGCGGGAACCGTCCGTTTTCCTAGCGTAACGGATTTTGGGCCGGTTGGGAACCCTGTCTGTTTTGCCAAAAGTGGATGAACCGGCTGGCAGACGTTGGCGGGGCGAGGATGGGGTGGCGTCGGACGAAAGCAGGCTGTAACGGAACATGGTTCCGTTAGCGGCAGTGTGCGGTCAGTCAGGCGCTCTCTAACGGTACGTGGTTCCGTTAGCGGGGCGAGGATGGGGTGGCGTCGGACGAAAGCAGGCTGTAACGGAACATGGTTCCGTTAGCGGCGGTGTGCGGCCAGTCGGACGCTCTCTAACGGAACGAGGTTCCGTTAGCGGGGGGATGGATGGGGTGGCGTCGGACGAAAGCGGGCTGTAACGGAACGAGGTTCCGTTAGCGGCGGTGTGCGGTCGGTCGGGCGCTCTCTAACGGAACGAGGTTCCGTTAGCGGGGGGATGGATGGGGTGGCGTCGGACGAAAGCGGGCTCTAACGGAACGTGGTTCCGTTAGCGGCGGTGTGCGGTCGAGCGGGAATACTCTAACCAACAGCCGCGCAGACCGCCACAAAAAACTGAAATTTCCGAATTGACAAACGCCGGGCACGGGAATATAATGTACAGCAATCCAACGCATACAAGACACGCGATGAACAGGAGCAGTAAGGCGAAGCCGGGATGCCGGACGCGGGCCGATCAAGCGGGACGCGGGCCGGCCAGAGAGCTGCGGGCAGGTGCGACGCAGCCGAAGGCGAACCTGAAACTCGCCTGGGAGCGGAGCGGCGGAACGGACGGCCCATGCGCAGGCCGCCAATTACGCCGTTACGGCTGACCCCCGTAATCGGGTGCGTGCGGACGCCGCGTTCATTTCCGGCGCCGCATGCGTGAGGTGGGCGCACCGGCTGTGCCATGCTGCGGCAACGGCACGGGCGTCAACAAGAGTGGTACCGCGATGGCGCAACGGCCCGTCGTCTCTTGAGCAATCGGAGACGGCGGGCCTTTCTGCTTGAGGGTGCCGCCAGCCGAAGAGGGAACAGCCGCATATCCGGCAAAACGCGATGAACGGGAGCAGTAGAGCGGTGACGGAACAACGCCGCCGGCCGCGCGACAGCGGGTGGCGGCGCAGAGAGCTGCGGGTTGGTGCGACGCAGCCGAAGGCATCGATCGAACTCGCCCGGGAGCGGACGGACCGACACGGACGCGGAGCGTACGGCCGCGGACGCGTAGGTCCGGAACGGGTTGACCGCCGTTACACGGTCGCCGGCGGCGCGGCAGGCGCTGACGCGCTCATGCGCGCCAACGTCCGGTCTGACTGCAGCAGACCCGGACCGCGCAACCCGCATGAGCCGCATGAATCGCCTGAACGGGCATGGACCAGCATGAGCGCACGGCCGTCACAGGCCAACACGCACCGCCGGCACGGAGGGGGCGCGGCCCGCAAGGGGCGCGTCAACAAGAGTGGTACCGCGGCATGCCGACCACACGGCCTGTCGTCTCTTGAACGAACGTTCGGAGGCGGCAGGCTTTTTTGATTCCGCGGCCCAAAACCACACGTTCACCAAGCCTGCACATTCACGCGATCCATCGCATTACACGGCTAAAAAAATCCAGGGAGGGACATTCACCATGAGCGAATCCGTCAACCGAAACGAATTCAAGCGCATCACGATCTTCGACACGACGCTGCGCGACGGCGAGCAGTCGCCCGGCGCCTCGATCGAGCCGGAGCAGAAAATCATCATCGCGCGCCAGCTTGCGAAACTCGGCGTCGACGCGATCGAACCGGGCTTTCCGATCTCGAGCCCGGGCGAGTTCGCGGCCGTGCAACAGATCTCCCGCGAGCTGCAGGGCACGGAAATCGTCGGTTTCGCCCGCGCCGTGCGCGCGGACATCGACGCCGCGATCCAGGCGACGCAGGACGCGGCGCGCCGCCGGCTGCACCTGTTCATCTCGTCGTCGGACATCCACCTCGACTTCCAGCTCCGCAAGACGCGCGAGCAGGTGCTCGCCATCGCCCGCGAGATGGTCGCGTACGCGAAGCAGTTCGTCGACGAGATCGAGTTCTCGCCGATGGACTCGACCCGTTCGGGCATCGAGTTCGTGATCGAAATGGTCGAGGCGGTCATTGCCGAAGGCGCGACGATCATCAACCTGCCCGACACGATGGGCTACGCGATGCCGGAGGAATATGAGGCGCTGTTCCGCACCGTCCGCACGCAGGCGCGGGGCGGCGACCGCGTCCGCTACAGCGCGCACTGCCACAACGACCTGGGCCTCGCGGTCGCGAACAGCCTCGCGGCGATCCGCGGCGGCGCGACGCAGGTCGAGGTGACGGTGAACGGCATCGGCGAACGGGCCGGCAACTGCTCGCTCGAGGAGCTCGTCATGGCGATCGAGACGCGCAAGGCCGCGCTGAAGGCCGAGACGGGCATCAACATCGCCGAGATCTACAACACGTCGCGGCTCGTCAGCCGGATGATGCATTTCCCGATCGCGTTCAACAAGCCGATCGTCGGCCGCAACGCGTTCCAGCACGAGTCGGGCATCCACCAGGACGGCCTGCTCAAGAACCGCGCCACCTACGAGATCATGGATCCCGAGGCGATGGGCATCCCGCGCAGCATGATCGTGCTCGGCAAGCATTCCGGACGCCACGCGCTCAAGCACCGCGCGGCGGAGTACGGCATCAAGCTCGAGGGCGAGCAGCTCGACGAGGTGTACGCCGCCTTCAAGAAGGTCGCCGACGCGCAAAAGGTGGTTACCGACGACCAGTTCCTGCGCATCATCGGCGAATCGTCGGTGGGCCATGAAGATCCGTACACGCTGGTCGATCTGCAGGTGCTGTCCGGCACGCAGCGCGCCCGCATCGCGTCCGTGACGATCCGCGAGGGCTCCACGGGCGTCGAGCATACCTGTTCCGGCATGGGCGCCGGCCCGATCGAGGCGGTCATCAACTGCATCAAGCAGGTGATCCCGGTCGCGGCCGAATTCGAGGATCTCGAGCTCCACTCGCTGTCGTCCGGCGAGGACGCGCACGGCGAGGCGATCGTGACGGTGCTGCATGGCGGCCGGCGCTATCGCGGCACGGCGGCCCACAAGGACGTCATCCTCGCCGTGGCGCAGGCGTTCGTCGGCGCGTGCAACCAGGCCGTCATCCGGACGGACGCGCGCCAGCGCGCGCAGGCGGAGAAGACAGGCTGACCGGCCGGCGCTTGATCAGGGGAAGGACAATCCGACAAGTTCGTGAACGGACGGGCGGAGCGCCGGATGGCGGTTTGCCCGTCCTTCTTTTTGCATCGCCGAATCGGGAAAAGAGACCGGGCGAAAATCCGACTTCCCGCCTCTTTACAGCCCGCTACCCCGTCCTTGGTCCCGGTTGTGCACAAACTTATCCACATATCCACCGAAAAATGTGTGAAAATCCGGTGGAAGCAAGCGGGATGTCGAATGCCGTCGTTTTGGAAACGGGGACAAGTTTTTCACAACCAAACTGTGGACAATGTGGATAATGTGGGTGAAAATTTCCCGGCATGGCCGAAAATCGGTTGAAAAAGATGAAAACCATGCCGTTCTAGGGTTTGAAAACGGTCAGTATCGCGTGAATTGATGCACAATTCGGGGGATAATGTGGATGATTCTGTGGATAACGCGGATTTCCGGGATGTGACAATTTCAAAGTTCCCGCAAGGCGGCGGCCGCGGTTGACAATGACACCCCGTTCATGTAAATAGTAACCAAAATGATGTCGAGGGATATGAAAAATGAAGCGTTTCGCCGCCGCCGGCGCGGCGGTCGGAAACATGGATGCAAGCGGTTTCGGACGGGACGTGGGCGCATGATGCGGGAACGGGGGATGCGTATGCGAAGAATCGTTCTTTTTTTCCTGATGGCGTGTCTGCTCCTTGCGGGAGGCTGTCAGCCGGCGGCGCCCGTGGCAAGGGATGAAGATGACCGGCCGCGGTACACCGGCACGCTGTGCGTGGCGCTGCATAGCGGCTACCTGAATTCGGAGAAGCCTTACCGCGCGGGGGAAAAACCGTACCCGATCCAGGATCGGATGGCTGCGTTCATGGATCTGCATCCGGGCGTCGAGATCGAGGTGCTGGACTTCGGCGGAATCATGCGCGATCTTCGCCGGGTGCTGGACGATCCCGAATGGGCGCCGGACATCGTCGAGCTCAGTCCGATCGAGGCGCGCCTGACGGCGGCCGGAAAGCTTGCGAGCCTGGCCGGATACGTTGATCGCGCCGCCGCGCGCTGGGAGGACGGGTACCTGCGGATGATCGATCTCGCGGAGATTGACGGCGAGCCGTATCTGCTGCCGGTGACCAGCGATCCGGTGGTCGCCTACTATGACCGGTTAACGTTCAGGCGAGCCGGCGTGCCCGAACCGACGGAGAACTGGGACTGGGAAGAATTCACGCGAAAAGCGGCATGGCTGGGCGGACTGGGCACGCCGATCGGCATTCCGACCGACTGGAATTCGGTCGAGCCGTTCATCCGCGGACTCGGCGGCATCTATCTGTCCGACGACGGCGAGACCGCCTCCGGTTACCTGGACAGCGACGCGACCGCCATGGCTTTCAGCCGCTATGCCGAGATGATGCCTGTCGACCTGGCGATCCGGAACCGGCCGCAGAACCGGTCGGCGCCTGCGATCGGCCTGATGCGCGCCACCGGGATGTACTGGCCGGTCCGGGACGAATTCGGCAACTTCGCGCCCGCGCCGATGCCGGTCGCGCCTTCGGGCGAGCGGCTCAACTCGTCGCTGATGACGGGCCTCGCCATCATGGCCGATTCCGCGCAGAAGGATCTCGCCTGGGAACTGATGGCGTTCATCGTCGGCGAGACGGGAGAGGAGGCGCTGCGGTTCGTCGCGGCCAACACGCTCGAAACAAGCTCCATGTGGTATCGGTCGTTTCCGGACGAGCGATACGAGACGCTGAAGGAGCTGATGGCGCGGGAAATGGTCCAATCGCCCCCGGCGCCGTTCAACCAGCAGGTGACCCATCCGGACGCGTATCCGGTGCTGACGCTCGAAGAACTGCGGGCGATGGCCGATCCGGCGGAGGGGAAGGTCATCCTCGGGCGCGCTGCCGGTCTGCTCGACGCGGCGATGGCGTCCATGAAGGCGCGGTGACGGCGGGAATGTTTTCTCCTCAAGATTGACCTTGACGCGGCAGGCCGGGAGGTGTAGAATCGAAAGTCTGATGCATGGGACGGCGGATGTCCCGGAGAAGAAAGGAGCTTGCATCCATGTCAACGGCAAACGGGGCGCGCCCGGCCGGGTTGTTCGGCAACCGGTTCTTCCAGACCGTCCTGCTGTCGAACGTCATGCTGCAAATCGGCATCTGGGTACGCAACTTCGCGATTCTGCTGTTCGTCACCGACATGACGGATTCGGATCCCATCGCCATCTCGATGATCTATGTGGCGGAGTTCCTGCCGATCTTCCTGTTCTCGTTCATCGGCGGGACGTTCGCGGACCGCTGGCGGCCGAAGCGGACGATGGTCTGGAGCGACTTCCTGTCGGCGCTGTCGGTCTTCGCCGTGATGGCGACACTTGCCGCCGGCGTGTGGCAGATGGTGTTCTTCGCGACGCTGGTGTCGTCCATCCTGTCGCAGTTCTCGCAGCCTTCCGCGATGCGCATGTTCAAGATCCATCTCCATCCGGAGCAGCTGCAGCAGGCGATGGCGTTCTTCCAGTCGATGGTCGCGATCTTCATGGTCGGCGGTCCGGCGCTCGGCACGTTCATGTACAACCGGTTCGGGATCGAAATCTCGATCGCGGTGATGGGCGTCGCGTTCCTGCTGTCCGCGGTCGTGCTGCTCCGGCTGCCGGAGACGCCGTCGGGCCGGGAAGCGGCCGGCGGGGCGGCGGCCGGAGCGGCGGGCATGCCGGCCGGAGCGCAGGCGCGCCCGGGGAATTTCCGGGAGGAACTGGCCGAGGGATTCCGCTATGTCTGGCGCAGTCCGGTGCTGCGGATGCTGGGGCTCACGTTCGCGCTGGCGGGCATCGGGGTCGGCATGGTGCAGCCGCTCGGCATTTTCGTCGTGACGGAGAAGCTGGGTCAGGAGAAGGAGTTCCTGCAGTTCCTGCTCATGGTGAACGGGGTGGCCATGCTCGCCGGCGGCGGGCTGATCGCCGCGCTGGCGCGCCGCATCCTGCCGCAGAAGCTGCTCGCGTTCGGCATGTTCGCCGGCGCCCTCACGACGCTGGGGATCGGCCTGTCCGAGCACGTCTGGCTGACGCTGGTCCTGCAGTTCATCTCCGGGCTTACGTTCCCGTCCATCCACATCGGGATCAGCACGATGATTCTGCGCTGGTCCGACGAATCGATCGTCGGCCGCGTGAACGGGGTGCTCAACCCGATGTTCATGGGCATGATGGTCGTGATGATCGCGACGGGCGGCAGCCTGAAGGCCTGGTTCCCGCTCGAGGCGCTGTACGCGGTATCCGCGCTGGTCATGGCGCTCGGCACGGCCGCGCTGGCGACGATCTTCAAGCACCGGCCGCCGGAGCCGGAAGCCGCGCAGGCCGCGCACGGCATGTCTTCGCACTGAACATCCAATCGGCAGATATTCCTATCGAATCGGCGCAAGGGGCTGTCCGGAAGACCGTCATGGGCGGGGCTTTCGGGCGGCCCCGTTTTTGTTTGTCAGAAAAAATAGGAAAATCGGGACCGGATGTCAAAAGATGTAGAAAAACGACATATTCAAGGAGGATTCGGAAGCTGCTGCATCGCCGCACCTGTCTTGCAAAGCTCTCGAAGATCGCGCTGATGGCGGCCCTGTTATTGGCGGGTACGGGACTTGCCGGCCCGGGGATGGTCCGCGTTGTCAGCGCCGATGACACCATCATCGATTTTCCCGATCCGAATCTGAAAAAGGCGCTGATCGCCAACGGCGTCGACACCAACGGAGACGGGCAAATCTCGATCGCCGAGATGGAAAGCGCAACGGGCCATCTCGATTTGAGAAAATCCTACATCCGGGATCTGACCGGGCTGGAGCACGCGATCCGGGTCCAATCGATCGATCTGAGCCTAAATCCGGTTGAAGATCTTGCTCCCCTGTCTCATTTGAAAGGGCTTTATTACTTGACGTTGTCGAATACCAATGTGTCCGATCTGCGTCCTCTGGCCGGATTGAAGCTGATCGAACTTGACCTGTTCAACACGAAGATTGTAGACATCGGGCCGCTTTCGACACTGGATCAATTGACCGTACTGACCATCAGCTTTACCAATGTCAGCGATCTCAGCCCGCTGGCGAACAAGAAGTTGAATATTCTTTTTGCGACGGCTACGAACGTTCGCGACATCAGCGTGCTGTCCACGTTTTCGACGTTGTATGAGCTCCATCTGATCGGCAACCAGCTTGAGGACATCAGTCCGCTCAGCCGGCACGAGGGTTTGCGAATCCTGAAACTTGACTACAACAACATACGGGACATCCGTCCGTTGTCCGGACTGAAAAATTTGCGGGATCTGTACCTGAGCAATAACCGGATCTCCGATCTGTCGCCGCTCGCCGGTCTGAAATCGCTCGAAGAGTTGTTCGTCGACGACAATGAAATCCGGGATATTTCAGCCCTGGCCGGTTTGACGCGCCTTGCGCATCTCGGGATCTCGCACAACGACATCGAGCGGATTGACGCCCTGGCCGGATTGCGCGATCTGATTGAGTTGTATCTGGGATATAACGGAAAAATCACGGACTTCACGCCGATCTCGAATCTTGTCAATATGCGGTACCTGAGCATGGACGGATTGGGTCTCGAAGACATCGGCATGCTGGAACCGTTGACCCGAATGGTGGAGTTGAACTTGTCCGACAACCGGCTCCGGAATCTTGACGCGCTCCGGAACATGTCCGAGCTGCGGGAGTTGCGCGCCAGCAACAACCAACTGGTCGATATTTCGGCCCTGTCCGACAAAAACCTGCTTTATCACCTTGAACTTTACGACAACCCGAATGTCGACGCGTACCCGGTCAAGGATCTTCCCAATCTGAAATATTTGAAACTGGATAATTCGGCCAGTGATCTGCTGCGGTCGAAAATTCCCGACGTCGTGGAAGGAGGCGTGTACTCGACGGATGTCGTCCTGAATTTCGGTCCCGACGTGGAAGTGACGCTGAATGGCAGGCCGATCGAAAGCGGCCATACCGTCACACGGGAGGGCCGATACGAAATCGTCATCTTCGACGGGGTGTTGAAATACAATTACTTCATCATCGACAAGACCCCGCCGAACATTACCGGCGTCGTCGACGGCGGCGTTTACGGGGAGCCGGTGACCATCAGATTTGACGAGGGTCGGGCCGAGCTGAACGGCAAGCCCGCAAGCGTCCGGTTCGAGGTCGACCAGATAACCGGCGAACCGAACTATGAATTGTATGTAGGCGAGTACGGGGATCACGAGCTGATCGTCACCGACGAAGGCGGCAATCGCGCCGTCATCCGGTTCACCATCAAGGCGCCGGATGTCGTCGTCCGCGGCGTTACGGACCTTGGCCTGTACACGACGGAGCGCACGATCCGGTTCAGCGACGGGACGGCGACGCTGAACGGCAAGCCGATCCGGTCGTGGGACAAGGTGAGTGAGCCCGGCCAGTACGAGCTGGTGGTGACCGGACCCGGCGGCAACCGGAAGACGATCCGCTTCACGATCATCGAGCCGGGATCGCCGGATCCGGGCGCGCCCGCGGGAGGCGCGACGCAGGAAGCGGTCGCGCTGAAAGGGGTCTCCGGGTGGGCGCAGCGGGAGATTGCGGACGCGCAAAGCCTGGGGTTGACCGATCCGGTGGCGCGACTGGACTTTGCGAAGAACATCACCCGGGAGCAGTTCGCCCTGGTCGCGCTCAGGCTGTACGAGCTCCTGACCGGCACGGACGCGGGCGCGCTCGACGCGGCTCCGAATCCGTTCCGCGACGTGCAAAATCCGGACATCGTCAGGGCTTACCGGCTCGGCATCGTCCGGGGCACGGCGCAGGATCTCTTTTCTCCCGACGCGCAGATTACGCGGGAACAGCTCGCCACGATGCTGAAGCGCGTGCTGGATGAAGGCTCCGTCCGCATTCCGTACGGCAAGGCCAAAGCCTTCGACGACCGGAGCCGGTTCTCGGATTTCGCGGCGGAAGCGATCGAATTCATGTCTTCGATCGACGTCGTCAAGGGGACAAGCGAGCGCACGTTCGGCCCGAAGGAGAACACCACCGTCGAGCAGGCGGTCATCATGGCGAAACGTCTGCATGAAACGGCGGTGAGCGCGGGGGCCGCCAAGCCGGCCGCGGGAAGCGGAAGCGGCGCCGGACAGGGCATGGGCGCTTCTCATTTCCGGGACGGCGGCATGTTCCGGATGTACATCGCGAAGGTGGAGCAATACCCCGGCAGGGATCAGCCGACCAACCGGTACGCCCTGACGAACGACCGGCCGTTCATCCTGCCCGCCTACAGCGCCATTTACCTGACGGCGCCGAACAACCAGACCCCGGGCCCGGACTTCAACACGGGAACCCTCGTGATCGCCAACACGAGCGGCAACGCCCGGACGGTTTCGTCGTCGGAGGTCAACATGCCGCTCGACCAACTGTACAGCGACAACTGGGGCACGATCACGCATCCCGACGGCACGACGGAAATCATGAGGTCTTCCGGACCCTATCTCCGGCTGGTCGTCTTCGACGGTCCCTTCGACAGCGGAAAGCCTTACGGGGACTATATGGCGGATGACCGGGTGCTTGACGCGGGAGACTGGTTCGCCGTGCGTCACGACAAGACGCCGCCGAACGGCAGGTAAGAAGTGCGGGGAAAAAAGCGAGCGCCATACGCAACGTAAGCCGCATGCCGGCGCAGACACGGCAAGCCGGCCGGGGCGGGACCGAAACCGCCGCCCGGCCGGCTCGTTTCATTTCGAGGGATGGTTAAGAGAGATCCGCGGCAACACGCCCGGGTGTCACCGCGGACCCGCAGGTCAGAGGAAAAGAGGATCAGCAGGTTCCGCAGCCCTTGTACCGGTAATCCGTGTAGGCGTTGTAACCTTCACCGCAGTAATAAACCTCCAGCTTTTCCTTTTTCCACTGGAGGACGGGGAACCGATTGGCGATCCTGAAGCGATTGATCGCCATCTTTTGGGCCGAACAACCGATTCGCGCCGCCGTTTACCTGTCCGTCAAAATCGTCGCGTCCCTTATCCCCTCCGCTCAAATTGTCGTAACCCGGAAACTGGTGGACGAAGCGGCGGTTCTTTTTTCCGGACACGGCAATATCGCCCGGGTCTCGCTCTATTTGTCCGTCCAGCTGTTGCTGTTTGTGCTGCTATCCGCGCTGCTCGGTCTTGAACGTTATCAATTCGCCCGCATCCAGGTCGGCATCAAGCGTTATTTTCAGGAAAAAATCGCCGGGCAAGCCGTCCGGCTGCCGCTCGCCGTCTTTGATTCCCCCGGTTATTACGACAAATTTCACCAGGCGACGTATGCCCAATCCAAGGCCAATATTTTGAACAGCCTGTTTTCGGGCATACAATCCGTGATCACGCTGGTCTCGTTTCTCGCCATATTGGCCGACGTAAGTCCGTGGTTGTCCGCGGCGCTGCTGTTGTACATTGTCCCCTCGTTGCTTGTCAACCTGCGCATCGGAAAATCGAGATTCGCGCAAATGATTCACCAGACGCCGCTGTCCCGAAAAACCGACTATTTTTTTCATCTCCTGACCCGTAAAGAATTCGCCAAGGAAATCCGGATCTTCAACTCCGCTTCTTTCCTGCTGAACGGTTGGCGCCGGATGTTCGGGCAAACGGCGTCGGAGCAGCTCGATTTGGAGAAAAGGGCGACGCTCAAGGTGCTCGGCGTCGATTCCTTCGGCGTGCTGCTGCAACACGGGTTGATCGCGTTGCTCTTGTATTTCGGCTGGTTGGGAAGATTGACGGTGGGCGCCTATGTTGCCCTCGCCCAAACCGTTGTCTCGAGCCAAGCGCTGATTCAGAAGCTGGCGATGGATCTCGCGACGGTCTATGAATCCACCTACTATGTGTCCGAGATGATGGCCTTCATTGACGGCGAGCCGGAATCGAAGGGAACAGTCGCCGCTGTACGGTTTCCCGATCCGATCAGGCGGGGCATCAAGGTTTCCGGCGTCGAGTTCGCCTATCCCAACCGTCCGGTCAAGGTGCTCAAGGATATTTCCCTGGAAATCCGCCCCGGGGAAAAAGTCGCGATCGTCGGGGAAAACGGCGCGGGAAAGTCGACCCTCGCCAAGTGTCTGCTCGGACTGTACAAGCCGGATAAAGGCGCGATCGAGATCGACGGCATTCCGATTGAGCATATAGACACGGAAGATTTTCGAAGTCACGTCTCCGCGTTGTTTCAGGATTTCGTCCGCTATGAACTGACCGCGGCGGAGAACATCGCCCTTGCGGATGCCGCGTCCCGTATGGAAGAGATCCGGTCGGCGGCGAAGCGGGCGGGCGTTCTGGATCTGATCGAGCAGATGCCGCAGCAATTTGACACCCAACTGGGGACGATGTTCGGGGAGGGGCGTGAACTGTCGTATGGACAGTGGCAGCGGATCGCTTTGGCACGGACGTTTTTCCGCAAATCCCGGATCATCGTGCTGGACGAGCCGACCGCTTCCATGGATCCGGTTACCGAACGGGCCATCATGAGAACCTTGCATGAATTAATGAAGGATCAAACCGCGATCGTCATCACGCATCGGCTGTCGCTGTGCCCGCTTATGGACAACATTTTCGTCCTGAAGGAAGGCAGGCTGGTGGAATCGGGAACCCACGATGCGTTGATCCGCCTGGACGGCGAATATGCGAAGATGTATCGGCTTCAGCGGGAATCTTTGAAAGGCGTTTATTCGGAGGTGATCTGATGCAAGCGCTCATTCCGTTTGTGCAGGTGTTCCTGTTTTGCGTGTTTGCGGTTTCGGGATTGGCCAAATGGCTGTCTTTCGCTTCATTTCGCAACACCGTGGCGCAGCTTTCACGGTTCCCCGTCAAAACGGCGGGCGCCGCGGCCCATCTGGTCATTGCCGCCGAGATCGCGTCGGGGGTCATGCTGCTGATCGATACCCTGGCGATTTGCGGAGCGTTCACGATACTCGCCCTGACGCTGCTGTTCGCGGCGCTCTCCCTTCGCTCGGCCGTGCGCGGGACCGATGAAAAATGCCATTGTTTCGGTCAATTGACGGATGAACGGTTGGGCGTTGAGACGTTGGTCAAATCCGCCATCCTCGCCGGTCTGGCGCTGATTGTTCTCCTGAACGGGGAGGAACGGATCAGTCCCGCGGCCGATCCTGTCCTGTTCGCGTTTTGGATCACGGACAGTCTGCTCGTCATCTGTCTGTATATTCTCGTTGACAGGATGCGGGCCTATTTGCGGAAACTGAGGCGCGGAAGTTTGCTCTAGGGAAGGGGGATAAATGATGGAATCCGTTGTCATCGGATCGGTGATGTTGCAATCCGTTGTCCTCATCGCGGTCTGCTCCGTTGTGGCCGGATTGTTGTCCAAACTTTCCAATCCGTTTCCCCTGGGGGTGTTGACCCACCAAAGCCACGGGATACCGGCGGGAGATTCGTTTCCGATCCTTGCCTTCGACTGGATTGACGCGTCCCGACATCACGATTTCGCCCATGGCGGCGGAACGGTCGTCGTGCTCACCTCTCCCGACTGCGGCGCGTGCAAAATGCTGTATCCCGTCCTTCCCCGGTTTGCCAGGGAGCATCCCGACATTCGCGTTGTTTCCCTGATGCTGGGAGACCGTGAATCGGTCAGGAGCGTCGTCGACGAATACGGCCTTCACATGCCGGTCGCGGCCATCGATCATGACGAATTGAGGACGCTCCGGACGGAAATCTTTCCTTTCGCCTATCTTCTGTCGCCGGACGGCAAGGTCATGGCCAAGGGCTTGACCATGAACGAAGATCACTTGAAAATATTGGCGTCCGAATTGACGAAAAAAACAAACAAAAGGAAAATATATAAAAACAGGAAAAGCAGGGGGCTGGCAATATGAATCGTTGGGCCATCGTCGTCCTGGCCTGTCTGATCCTGTTGCTGTCGGCTTGCGAATCGGGCGGGATCGGACGCGATGGGCGCGACGCGCGCGAGAGTTCGCCCGAATTGTCGGGAACGCTTCGCATCGCGCTGTTCTTGAACGGCAATCCCATGACGCGTCCGTACCTGGCGGGGACGTATCCCTGGAGAGTAACGCTGATCCAGGAGCGGATGAAGGAATTCATGGAAGCGCATCCGGGCGTGGAAATCGAAGTGATCGACATCCCGTCCGGAAAGGGAAATCTGGATGACGTGTTGAGCGAGCATGCGCCGGACATCGTGGAGCTGACCGCTTATCAGGCCGCGACGCTGTACGCCGATCGGCTGATGGACCTCGGGGACTGGATCGGGCAGGAGAACCTGTGGCCCGGTCCGTACGGGGATCTGATCAGCCGCGCGACGCCGGCCGGCGGTGCGGTGTTGCTGCCGATCCGCGTCGATCCGATGGTGGTCTACTACGATCCGGCCAAGTTCGCGGAGCTGGGGCTGGCCGAGCCGGAGGAAGGCTGGACGATCATCGACTTTGCGGAGGCGGCGCAGCGGCTTGTGGAAGCGGGGTTCGCCGTTTCTTTTCCCGTGGATGTGGATTGGTCGGAATCGCTGATCCGGAGCTGGGGCGGAACGTACACGTCGCCGGACGGCCGCGAGGTCATCGGCTGGCTGGACAGCGAAGAGACGATCGAGGCGTTCGTGCGGTATATGCAGCTCATACCCGAGGGAGACCTGCCGGATTCGGAGGGAGAGGAACTGGAAGCCCTCGGCATATACCGGGCGGGAGCGCTTTGGAATCTGCTCTATCCCAGGAACGCGGAATACGGCGTCGGCCCGCTGCCGAAAGCGCCGGACGGCGAGCGGCTCAACGCCGCCCCCTTGAGCGGGTTTGCCGTCGTGCGGGACAGCGCGCAGCAGGGTTTGGCCTGGGAATTCCTGAAATGGCTCATAGGCGGGACGGATGAGGAGGCGCTGACGTTCGCGGCGATGAATACGCTTGATGCGATCAACCAGACGTTCACCATAAGCGAGAACAGGAGCGTCGAGGCGCTGCGGGAGCAAATGCGGCGGGAGATCGCCGTCGCGGTGCCCGCGTCGTTCCATCCGTACCTGGCGCGGCCCGGCTATGCCGATCCGATGAATCTGTTTCCGACCCGGACGCGGGAGGAGTACCTCACATACCGGGATCGGGAGACGGCCGGGCGTGATCTGGCGAGCCTGGCGAGGGAATGGGAAGAATGGATGGCAGGAGCGAAAAACGCGACGCCGAGACTTCCGTGACGGAAAACGCGGCGTCTTGACGCGAATCGAGCCCGCATCGGGGGATGCGGGCTCTTGCCGTTTGCGCATTGGCCGGATGCGTCCTCAACCGGTTGGCGGCTTCCCGCCGGGTTCGCCTCCGGGATTGCCGCCGGATTCGCCGGCCGCCTCCGGCGCGATTCCTGGCGGCCGCCGCTTCAGCCGGCCGGCGCGGTACAGGGCTTCGCGGAGCAAGTATTCGATATGCGCGTTCACGCTGCGGAATTCGTCGTTCGCCCACTGCTCGATCGCGCGGTACACGTCGGGGTCGAGCCGCAGCGGGAACGCTTTTTTGTTGCCGGCCATGGTTCGGGGCTCACGTGTAGAGCGTTCCGGTGTTGATGACCGGCGTCGCGGAGCGGTCGGAGACAATGGCGACCATCAGATTGTTGACCATCGCGGCGCGGCGCTCGTCGTCCAGCTCGATGCCGTTCTCGGCCAGCTTGCGGAGCGCCATCTCCACCATGCCGACGGCTCCCTCGACGACCTTCTGCCGCGAAGCGACGATGGCCAGCGCCTGCTGCCGCTGCAGCATCGCGTTCGCGATCTCCGGCGCGTAGGCGAGGTGGCTGAGCCGGGTCTCGAGGACCTGGACGCCGGCCACCTCGAGCCGCTCCTGCAGCTCGCGCGACAACTGCTCCGCGATCTCGTCCGTATTGCTCCGCAGCGAGACGGCCGGTTCGTCGGAGAACGTGTCGTAGGCGTATTGGGTCGCAATGTGGCGGATCGCCGTCTCGCTCTGGATCTCGACGAATTCTTCATAGTTGTCCACGTCGAACGACGCCTTCGCCGTGTCGACGACCCGGAAGACGATGACGGCGCCGATCTCGATCGGGTTGCCTTCCGCGTCGTTCACCTTCAGCTTCTGGCTGTTGAAGTTGCGGACGCGGAGGGAGATTTTCTTCTTGCTCGAGAACGGAACGGTCATCCAGTACCCGGCTTCGAGGATCGTGCCGACGTAGCGGCCGAAGAAGGTGACGACCTTCGCCTCGTTCGGATGGACGATGACGAGCGACGAGAACAGGATGATGGAGCCGATCAGCATGACGGCGAAGCCCGCGACCGACGCCGGGGTCGGCTCGTCCGGGGCGTTCGAGACGAGGACGAAAATGCTGCCGACCAGGAGCGCGAACGCGACGAATAGCGTCAGGAAACCGTTGACTTTCCAGGCTTTTCTCTCTTTCATGGGAGGGCCTCCTTTCAAGTGCGATACCATGTTGATATTTTTATGATATCACTTATTGAAATAAATGTAAACCATGCGGGAGAAAAAACCTTCGCATGAAGCGATCCCGTAAGGAAGGCTATGCGCAGGCGGCGTGTTGACCCTCCAATTGCAACTTCCGGTCATTCCGGTTCGTAAGAGTTCACCAAACGGCTTGAATTCGTGACAAGGGCGCGTGTGCGCATTCAAGCGGCAAAGGGGTATCGTGATGAGCGACCATTCCAATAACCCGGGAATCGAACCGTATCGCGGGATCCGGCTGGAGGTCGATATCCGCTCCGCCGGCTACGAGGCCGGCAAGCCCGTCATCCGCGACGTGCGATTCGCGGTCGGAGCCGGCGAGCTGGTCGGGCTGATCGGTCCGAACGGCGCGGGGAAAAGCACGACGATCAAGGCGGTGCTCGGCCTGCTTCCACGGACGGACGGCGACATCCGCTTCGGCGGGTCGGCGCGGCCGGAGCGGGCCGGGGCGTCCGGCCCGGTCGACCGTTCCGACGGGCAATTCGGCCCGGTCGGCCATTCCGGCCGGCAATCCGTCGAGCCCGGCGGTTCCGGGCGTTACGCCTATGTGCCCGAGCATCCGGTGTTCTACGACTATATGACGCTGTGGGAGCATCTGCGGCTGGCCGCGTCCGCGTTCGGCATTGCGGAGGAGGCGTTCGCGCCGCGGGCCGAGCGGCTGCTCGAGCGGTTCCGGCTGCTGGACCGCCGGCACGAACTGCCGGCGAAGTTCTCGAAGGGCATGCAGCAGAAAATGATGCTCGCGATCGGCTTCATGCTCGAGCCGGACCTGTACATCGTCGATGAGCCGTTCATCGGGCTCGACCCGCACGCCACGCGGGATCTGCTCGACCTGCTGGAGGAGGAGCGGCGGCGCGGCGCCGGCATCCTCATGTCGACGCATGTGCTCGATACCGCCGAACGAATCTGCAGCGGCTTCGTGCTGATGAATAGCGGCACGGTCGTTGCGCGGGGCGGTCTCGACGAGGTGCGCAGGCAGGCGGGACTCGGGAGCGCGGCGCCGCTGTTCGACTGCTTCCTGGAGCTGACGAGGAGATGACGGCGGGGGTGAAACGCCGCCGGCCGAAGCGCTGGACGCCCGGCCGTCTGCTCCTCTCGCGGATCGCCCGCTTCTGGCGGGAGCAGTTCCGGATCTGGAGGACGGCCTTCGACTGGACGGTCCTGCTGTATCTGGTCGTGCCCGGGCTGTGGATGCTGGGCGGCCTTTGGCTCGAGATGCTGCGCGAGCCTCCGGCGTGGCTGACGGCGCTGCCGCCGGAGCTGGCGGTCGCGCTCTTCGCGCTCCTTCTGTTTGCGGGGCGGCTGCGCACGTTCCTGGAGGACGCGGACGCGCTCGTGCTGCTGCAGCGGCGGAACTGGATCCGGACGCTGAAGATCGGCGGCGCCGTCTACACGCTGGCCGTGACGGCGGTCTCGACCGCGCTGGCGTTCGCGGCGCTGCTGCCGTGGCTGAGGCTCCATGACGCGTTCGATGCGGGCGGTCTCGTCCTGTGGGCCGTGCTTACGGCGGCCTGCCGGTCGCTGGCGGCCGCGGCGCGCCGGCTCGTCGCCTCGCTGCTCGGCGGCTGGAAGCGATGGGCCGCGCATATCGCGCTGTCGCTCGCGCTGATCGCGTACTATGCGTGGGCGATATTCGCGGCGGACGGCAGCGCCGGGTGGCTCGGCGCGTGCGCGGCGCCGGCGTTCGCCGGCTGGGCCGCCGCCGTCGGCTTTCTGGCGCGGATGCGCGGCGGGTACGAGACGGACCTCCGGGCGGAACTGCGCGCGAGGACGGCTTCGGCCGGCCTGCTCGTGTCCGCCGCCGGGATCGAGCACAAGCCGGCTCCGGAATGGAAGCGCCCGATCGTGTTCCCGCGCTCGGGGCGCATCCTGCGGGCTTCGGACCCCGGCGCCGTGCTGGCCGAGATGCGGATCAAGGCGTTCCTCCGGCAATTTCGGCGTCTGGGACAGGGATTCCAGATCATCGCGGTTTCAGCGGTCGCGTTGATCTCCGTGCCTGGATGGGTGTCGCCGGTTCTGGCGGCGGTGCTGATGGCGCTGGTCGCGTCGTGGCTGCAGCGGGACTGGCGCGAATGGATGGACGAGCCGTTCGTCTCGCAATTCCGCTGGGAGGAGGCGGCGGTCCGGCGCGGCGCGACGCTTTCGCGGTTCTGGATCATGCTGCCGGCGGCCGTATGGTTCGCGGGCGTCGCCGGCTGGCGGTTCGCCGGCTGGCTCGGGGCGCTCGCGGGCGTGCCGGCGGGTGTCGGCCTGTGGGCGCTGATCAACGCGGCGATGCATGATCTGCCCGCGATGAAGCGGCGGCCCGTTGACGAGGGATCGGTCGAGCGGGACGCGTCGGAGTGACGCGATGGAAGCGGATGGCGCGGCGCAAGCGCGGCAATCGCGGGTCTCCGGCAGTCTCGGACAGGCGGGCGGCTCACCGGCGGCATGTTGGTCGGCGGATGGCGCGGGCGCGCGGCGGGTATGTTTTGTCCGGGTTCGGGGAATGGTAAAGCCGCCAACAACTCCACGACGGGAAGGAGACGGAACCATGGCGCGCGGAGGCGGGGTCCGGTTTGATTTTCCCGATGAACGCCAGGCGTCCCTCGCATTCTCCATGTTGCAGGAGCTCGGCTACGAGCCGGAACGGAACGGGCGCGCGGTCGAGATCCGGCTGGACGGCAACGATCTGGTCTCGGCGATCGAGATCGCGTCGGCGCACGGCGGCGAGCTGGCCGGCGCGGCGGGCGCGGACGCGGAAGATGCGCTCGAATCGGCGTACGGCATCGACGAGATTCCGATTCCGGCGCATGTGGTCGAGCCGGAATGGCCGGATGCCTGAATCCCGCGGGGAATGTCCGATGCGGGACGTGAGATGGCCCGGCGGGACAGCCATTGACCGAAAACAGGCGCGAAACCGCGCCTGTTTTTTCTTGGGCCGCTTTTCGATCGGCAACAGGCGAAGAATGTCTCCCCCGGCCGAAAACCTTCCCCTTTGAAAACGCCGGGCGCCGACCACGGCGGGCATCGCCGCCGCGGGCAAGGTGCTGACCGACAAAGGCCTGAAAGGCCAGGTGCAACTGACCGGTCTGGGCCTGCCGAGCGAAATGGCCGAAAACATCATCAGTTCCCGCTCTCCGGGCCGGCCGCAAGCTCCGCGGCGCTCTTGCCGGCCGTGTAGCCGGTCGCGAACGCCGCCGTGATGTTGTAGCCGCCGGTGTAGCCGTGCACGTCGAGGATTTCCCCGCAGAAAAAGAGCCCCCGCATCAACTTCGACTGCATCGTGCGCGGGTCGACCTCCTTCAGCGAGACGCCGCCGCCGGTGATGAACGCCTGCTCGAGCGGCAGCGTGCCGTTCACCGCGATCGGCATCGCCTTGACGAGCCGGGCGAGCGAGCGCAGCGCCTGGCGCGAGACATTGGCGCACGCGGTGTCGCCGCCGACGCCGGCGAGCCGGAGCATGAGCATGAGGAGCCGCTCCGGCATGAGCGGGCGAAGCGCGTTCTTGATCGACCGCTTCGGTTCGGCCGCCGCGAGCGCGGCGAGTTCGGCGAACGCTTCTTCTTCCGCAAGGTCCGGTTTCAGGTCGAGCGTCAGCCGGACGGGCGCGCCGCCGTTCTTCTTCCGCTCCTTCACGACGAATTGGCTGCAGCGCAGCGCGATCGGGCCGGACAGCCCGGAGTGGGTGAAAATCATGTCTCCTTCGTACCGGACGAGCGTCCGCCCGCGCGCGTCCCATACGGTCAGGGCGACGCCGCGCAGCGAGACGCCCTGCAGCTCGCGGCTTCGGATCCACGGCTCGTCCGAGGTGAGCGGCACTTCGGTCGGGAACAGTTCGGTGATTGTATGGCCGGCTTTTTCCGCCCAGGGGTAGCCGTCGCCGGTCGATCCGGTGTGCGGGACCGATTTGCCGCCCGTGGCGACGATGACGGCGGGGGCCCGCAGCGTGCCGCCGTCCTTCAGCTTGACGCCCGCGACGGCTCCGTTCTCGTAGATCACATCGGCGACCGGGCGATTCGTCCTGAGGTCCACGCCGAGCTCCCGCGCCCGGCCGACGAGCGCCCGGACGACCGTCTGCGCGCTGTCCGTCACGGGGAACATCCGGCCGTCGTTCTCTTCCTTCAGCCGGATGCCGAGGTTCTCGAAGAAGGCGATGATGTCCCGGTTCGAAAATACCGAAAACGCGCTGTACAGGAACCGCCCGCCTCCCGGAATGTGCCGGATTAACTCGTCCAGCGGTTTCGCGTTGGTGACGTTGCAACGCCCGCCCCCCGAAATGGCCAGCTTCCTCCCGAGCTTGTCCCCCTTGTCGAGCAGGATCACCCGCGCGCCCCGCTCCGCGGCCGCGATCGAGGCCATGAGGCCGGACGGCCCGCCGCCGATGACCAGAACATCCGCATCCATGTCGCGGTTCGCCTCCTCCGGAATCCGCCGGACTTGCCAGCGGCGCAGACTGAAAGCGATAATGATAATAGAGGAAATTCGTCCCGAATGCAAAACGTTCTCCGCCGCCGTTCCGGTCGGCTCCATCAGGAGGTCATGACGCTATGGACATTGTGACGGAAACGCAAGTACTGCCGACGGAAGACGGCCTGCGCCTGCACATGCGTTCCTGGATGCCGCCGGGCGACGCGCGCGGCGTCGTCTGCATCTTGCACGGCATGGGCGAGCACGGCGGCTGTTACGCTTATGTGGCGACGGCGCTCGCGCGCGCCGGGCTGATCGTCCATGCCATCGATCAGCGCGGGCACGGGCTGACCCCGGGCAAGCGGGGACACGCGCCGTCCGCCGAACGGCTCGCGATGGACGCCGCCCGCTTCGTCGGCATGGCCGCGGCGCGGCACCCGGGGCTGCCGATCTTTCTGTACGGCCACAGCATGGGCGGCAATGTGGCGCTCAGCTGCGCGATCCGGTGCCGTCCGCCGATCGCCGGGCTCATCCTGACCAGCCCGTGGCTGCGGCTCGCCTTCGATCCTTCGCCGGCCAAGTTGCGGCTCGGCCGCATCGCGGCGGTCGTCTGGCCGAAGCTGACGATGTCCACCGGGCTGGGCGGCATGCTCTACCGCAATGTCGAGCAGCAGGAGGCGGACAGGCGGGATCCCCTTCTGCACCACCGGATCTCGGCGGCGATGTTTTTCTCGATCCGGGAAGAGGGCGAACGCTCGCTGCGGGAAGCGCGGCGGGAACTGCGGGCGCCGCTGCTGCTGTTGCACGGCACGGATGATCGCGTGACGTCATTCGCCGCCAGCCGGGAGCTCGCGGAGTCGCTGGGCGAGAGATGCGAGTTCGTCGCCTGGGAGGGCGGCTGGCACGAGCTGCACAATGACGTGGACCGCGACGAAGTGCTCGCGCGGATCATCGGCTGGATCGACGGCCGGATTCAGGCGCGGAGCGGGCGGGACGGCGGGTGAACGGCAGGTTGTAACGAGGATACCGCGTTACAGCGAGCCGATCGGATAATGCGCGTTTTCGAGAGGGAGGAGACCATTGCCGGATGTCATTGAAATCGGCGGTCTGGCGCTGAACGGCATGCTGCTGACCGCGCTGATCGCGGCGCTGGCCGGCTACGGGGCGCTGCGGCTGTGGTCGGCGCGGGCGCGGGGCGACCGGTCCGGGCCCTGGGGCGACCTGACCACGGGCGCCGCGGCGATCGCCATCGCGATCTGGAAATTCGGCGTGCTGCTCCGCGAGCCTTCGCTGCTGTGGGAACAGCCGGGTCTGTTGCTCGTGCTTGTCGGCTCGGGCCTGGAGGCCGCCCTCGGTCTTGCCGCCGCCGCGATCTTCTGGATCTGGCTTGCGCACCGGAACGGCGTCGCGTTCCTGCTGGCGCTCGACGCGCTCGCGGTGTCCGCGGCCGGGGGACTGCTCGCCTGGAACCTGCTGTCGGCTGTCGAATACCGGTGGGGATATGCCGCCGTGTGCGCGGCGCTGCTCGCGCTGCTGATCGGCAGGCAAGCGCCGGACGCGGCCCGGGCGGCGAAGGAACCGACGGGTGAAAAAACAGCGGGCGCAGGCGGGACCATGACCGTGCTCGCGGGACGGACGGCGAACGGTGACACGACCGAGCTTGCGGGACAGACAGCGAACGGTGACATACCCATGCTCGCGGGACGGACGGCGAACGGTGACACACCCATACACGCGGTGCAAACGGTGAACGGTGACAGGACCGTGCTCGCGAAACAGACGGCGGACGCCGGAGCGACCGAATCCGCGGGACAGACTGCGGTCGGTGACGTGTCCGGGAACGCGGAACAGACTGCGGGCGGGAGCGCGGCCGGGACCTCGGAGAAGTCTGCGGATACGGGCGGGGCGCGGCGCGCGGGCGCGCACGGCGAAGCCGCCGTGCTCGCGGGTTACGCGCTTGGCGCGGGCTGCCTGGTCGTGAGCCTGTTCGCGCCGCCGCCCCCGTGGGTGAAGCCGCCCATGCTGGCCGGGCTGACGAGCACGCAGCTGCTCTTCATCGCCGCCGGCCTGGCCGCGGCCGCGCTGGACGCCTTCCGGAGCAAAGCCGGAGGATAAGGCCGCCAGTCCGGGGCATACTAGCCTCGGAAGGAGGCTCCTGCATATGGCCGACAAAAAAGACCGGCGCGAGCGCAGCGCCGAGACGTACGAAGGGCCGAGCGCCGGAGGCCGGAAGCAGCAGGCCCGAACATCGGCCGATCCGGCCGGCGCGGGCTTTGACAAGAAGAACGACGGACCGAACCGGCCGTCCGTCTGAAGCGGGGTGAGCGCCATGGACCGGAATTCCGACGAGCGGCACGGGCGCAAGACCGCCCCGGCTTCCCGATCCGCCGGCAAGAAGGCGGATCTCAACGGAACCGGAGATCCGGAGCTCGACCCGTTCGAGATCAACTTCCGGCCCGAGTTCCGAGAAGGGCGCGGGCCGCGCGGGCCGTTCGTGAACGAGCACGGCGTCGTCATCGGCGACCACGAGTACGCTTCGCCGAACTCGCCGCTCGAGAACTGGTCGAAGGACACCGACCCGTCCGTCATGAGCGGCGACGAGTGGGTGCATCCCTACAAGGACATCGGCTTCCGCACGGCGGAGAACCGGCGGCTGTTCGAGGAGGGGATCCCGCCGCAGGGCGGCATTTTCATGCATCCCGACAAGGACGCCGGATACAAGTCGCACCGGACGGACGACCCCCGCGAAGGGTCGGCCGGACCGCAAGCGAAGCAATCGGACTGACGGACGGCCGACAGCCGGACCGCGACAGGTCCGGTTGCTTTTCTTTTGCGCCGCGCAAGCGGTATAATAGATTCCAGAATCCCGATCGAGGAGGGTGTGTGAGCCATGTCGATGTCGTTCGAACGATATATGTTGGACATGATCCAGCCGATGCGCGACGAGCTGACCAGCATCGGATTCAAGGAACTCAGGACGCCGGAGGAAGTCGAGGAGCATCTGCCGAACGCGAAGGGCACGGCGCTGGTGTTCGTGAACTCGGTGTGCGGATGCGCGGGCGGCATCGCCCGTCCGGCCGCAAGGCTGGCGCTGCAGCATGAGGTGAAGCCGGACCATCTGTTCACCGTGTTCGCCGGCCAGGACAAGGAGGCGTCGGCGAAGGCGCGCGAATATTTCGCGCCGTACCCGCCGTCCTCGCCGTCGATCGCGCTGATGAAGGACGGCGAACTCGTGCATTTCATCGAGCGTCATCAGATCGAATACCATTCGGCCGAAGAGATCGCGGCGAACCTGGTCGCGGCGTTCGAACAACATTGCCGCTGACGGCGGGCGGAGGCGAACGGGAGCATGGGCATGCAGCAGGAAATCATCGCCGCGCTTGGCGTAAAGCCCGTCATCGACGTCGAACAGGAGATCCGCAGGCGCGTTGATTTCCTGAAGCGGTACGTGAAGGAGGCCGGGGCGTCCGGCCTCCTGATCGCGATCAGCGGCGGCGTCGACAGCGCGACGGCGGCCGCCCTGTGCAAGCGGGCGACGGACGAGCTGACGGAGGAGACGGGCCGGGAATACATGACGCTCGGCGTGTTCCAGCCCTATCACACGCAGGAGGACATCGAGGACAGCTACGAGGTGGCGCGGGCGCTCGGCCTGAAACACAAAGTCGAGACGAACATCGGCGACGCGGTGGACGAGATCGCGCTGGAGGTCGAGCACGCGTTCAAGGCGCTCGGCCGGCCGCGGCATCTGAGCAAGGAAGCGAAGGGCAACGCGAAGGCGCGGACGCGCATGGTCGTCCAGTACGCGCTCGCGTTCGACCTGAACCTGCTCGTCGTCGGCACGGACCACGCGTCCGAGGCGATCACCGGCTTCTACACGAAATGGGGCGACGGCGCGGTCGACATCACGCCGCTCAGCTCGCTGAACAAGCGCCAGGTGCGGCAGATCGCCCGGGCGCTCGGCGTGCCCGAGCGGGTGGTGACCAAGGCGCCGACCGCCGGACTGTGGGAAGGGCAGACCGACGAGGGCGAGCTCGGCATCTCGTACGAGGACAACAGCGACTATCTCGAAGGCAAGCCGGTCGATCCGAAGGTCGCGGCCGAGCTCGAGCGGCGGTACCGGGCCACCGAGCACAAGCGCCGGCCGATTCCGGGCATCTGAAGATACCAATCGATCAACGGTCCCTCATCGGAGGGGCCGTTTTTCTATCTGTTCCGCAAAACGGATGCGCCCGCTTAAATCGGCGGGCCAGCCGTTTTTCTATACTTGACAATTTGGT
>Ga0310826_100153_pt1 | contig 107758 bp, 96 predicted proteins | sample WT_ome_FD_201306 | JGI IMG/M metagenome (GOLD analysis project Ga0310826, IMG submission 201306) | Sorghum-adapted microbial communities enriched on wild type (WT) sorghum from Joint BioEnergy Institute, Emeryville, California, United... ... | reverse complement strand
AAGGCGAATCCTTCCGCATGCGGGAGGCCCGCACCCGAACCACAAGGAGTCGATCATGACCTGACACGGCCAAAGGTGGGGACATTTGGTGACCACCAGCGGGGACTTTCACATGGCCCTTGACAGCCCAACGCACCCACACGAACCTGCAGCGGCGGCCCGGTTCTCTGCTCCCAGACCCCAAACGGCTAGGCAGCGCCACGTGTTCATGCCGCGCGCCGCCGGCACAAACCAACCACACACACACAGACGCAACCGAGGTGTAGGTCGCGCCCGCATCACGCAAAGCGCGAAGCCGTCTGACGTTCATCCAGGACTCCGCATCCAGGATCATGGGCGCTGGTCACCCTTCACTCGACAGCTTGGCGGCTTCGAGACGAAAGGTGATCTTCACCCGAGGCGAGTAGGATTCAACTCGCCGAACACCGACCGACCTATGAGGTCGTACGCGGACAAGCCGCTCCGCCAGGACCGACACCTACTCACCAGAGTGCGTTGCGCACTGCGAACTCCATCAGATCAGGCTCGATCTCACCTAGTTTGGACTCGACGTTATGGGCAAGGGCCCAGGATACGAGTTCAGCAAACTCGATCGGATTGATTGATTTCCATGAATAGCTGCCACTGTAGGACATGCTGGAATACCACTGGTACCCATACAAGCGACCATCGCTTCCGAGTACGAGGTGAAGAAAACTACTCGAACTGTTCGGGCTGTCGTATTCAGAATGGGATTCCGACTTCATACGCGTGATGGTCCAGCCGTTCACGCGACGACGGTTACGACCCCACCACCGACTCGCCCTCGACCTGGGTTCATACGTAACTGTGTAGGCGACCCCTCGGGCCACGGCCTGACGTGCCACCATCGGCGCTAGCCGGGCGAGTCGCGACACCAGAGGGTCATAGGATTCGTGTGCGCGCCGAACCCTCTCTGCTTCGGCTTCCGCTGCCTGCCGCTCCTTGGCGCGAGCCGCCTGTTGTTCCGCTAACGCCTTTGCTCGCTCCTGCGCCTGCCGCTCAGCACTTAGTTTCCGAACCTTGTCCACGAAGTCGCGCTCTTCGGTCATCGCCAGTCGGCGCCCCCCCTTTTAGCCCCTGAGGTGTACCCGGTTTCTTGGAGACTTGATCATTTGCGTTCCGGCTCGGTTGAGCCGGCGCCCGGGTCCCGTCCGCTGTGGTACCTGGCTTCGTACTCTGCGGGCGGAACGTCTCCGCACCAGGAGTGTAGGCGACGGTTGTTGTACCAGTCCACCCAGTCCATTATGGACCGTTCGAGGTGTTCGAGGTCGCGCCACGGACCATGCCGCCGGATGAGCTCGGCCTTGAACAGGCCGTTGACCGACTCGGCCAGCGCATTGTCGTACGAGTCGCCCACGGTTCCCGCCGACATGGCCACGCCCGCGGCCGCAAGTGTTGCGCTGTAACGGATCGAGAGATACTGTGACCCGTGGTCCGAGTGGTGAATGAGCTGTCCCTTGTGGACAACCCGGCTTGACAGGGCCATCTCCAGCGCGTCGAGAACCAGGTCCGTGCGCATGTGGTAGGCACACTGCCAGCCCACGATGGAGCGGGAGTAGCAGTCGATGACGAACGCGACGTACACGTCCGCGACGCGGGTGCCGACCTGGGTGAAGTCGGCCACCCAGCGCCGGTTCGGGGCGGGCGCGGTGAAGTCGCGCTTGAGCAGGTCCTCGGGCACCGGGTTGGCCAGGTCAGGCACCGTGGTGCGACGACGCTTGCCGCGCACGACGCCTTCAATGCCGAGTACACGCATGAGCCGCTCCACCGTACGGCGGGCGACCTCGATACCCTCACGGCGCAACTGCCTGTAGATCTTGCGGGCACCGTAGACCTGGTAGTTGGCCAGCCACACCCGCAGGATCTCGCCCTTGAGCCACTCATCGCGGCGGGCTCGAGCGGACGGCTCTCGCCCCGCCGCCGCATAGTACGTCGACGGGGCGAAGCCCAGAACCCGGCAAATCGGCTCAACTCCACCAAACTGCTCGCGGTACTTGTCGATGAACTCGACTACCTGGGCAGTCGGGGGTCGAGCTCCTTCGCGAAAAAAGCACTCGCCGCCTTGAGGATCTCGTTAGCGCGGCGCAACTCGCGGATCTCCCGCTCCAGCTCGGCGATACGCCGCGCATCCTCACTGGTCGTTCCCGGCCGCGCTCCCGAATCCACCTCGGCCTGGCGGACCCAGTTACGCAGGGTCTCCCGATTGATCCCCAGCTTCGCGGCGACACCAGCGATCGCCCCCTTGCTACGCCCCGGCTCACGCTGAATCTGCAACACCATCCGCACAGCCCGCTGACGCAACTCGTCTGGATACTTCCTCGGTGCCGGCATGACTCCCTACCTTCGCAGGTTTCGGAGTCTCCAAGAAACCGGGGGCGGTTCACCATCACTACGGAGGCCATCTTGACAGGCGGGATCCGCCCTTGTCGTCATCAGATTCCGGACAAGGGTCACCTGACGCGTCTCTCGCGGCCGAGTGTGAGCGGACCGGGACGCGTCATCCGTGGAAACTGCGGTGCTGCGATTGCCTCACTATACCTACTGGGCAGTACCGTACGGGTTCGTCGGCCCTAATCACGCATCGACACTCCGCTCAAGTGCGGAGGACCGCAAACGGTTGATACTGCGGGCCCGGCCAGCATGTTCCCAGGACGCGGCCACCATCGCGTTAGGCTCCGGCGGCCTCGGCCGCCAGACCGAGGGCGGCCTCGATTCGGCGCCGGACGGTTTCGTCTTGGCCGTCGATGCACTTGGCGTACACCTTGAGCAGGACGTGGACGCTGTGGCCGGCCCACTCGGCCACCTGGGTGGCCGGGGCGTTTAGCCAGGTCGACACCGCGGCGTGGCGCAGGTCGTAGGGACGCCGGGCTAGCGGTGAGCGCTCGGGGTCGGCCAGCACGGCGGCCCGGGCCTGCCGCCACACCCGCAGGCAGGTCCCGACCGACACCGGCCCCTGCCGGTGACCGCGGGCCGGGAACAACCGCCCGCTCGGGCCGGTCCCGAACGTCTCGATGTGGCGCAGGAGGATCTGCACGAGCGGCGGGGCCGCCGGTACGTCTCGGGTTGACGAACGGGCGCGGTGCTTGAGGCCACGGTCCTCCCGAGCCTCGCCGGTGTCGGTCCAGTCGCTGCCGGCGTGTTGGGTCGAGCCTCTCAGGTGTAACCAGCCCCAGCCCTGTTCGGGCAGCTCGCAGTCATCGACTGTCAGGTAAAGAACCTCGGCCGGCCGCAGCGCCGCGTAGTAGATGCACGCGAAGAACGCCTCCAGCTCAGGCTCGATCTCGCGAACCGCCTTCTTCGGGGTTGGCCCGATCACGGTGGCTCTACCGCTGCGATCGATGCCGGGCCGCCCCTATCCCGTGATCTCGTCGGAGGACGCACGCGCCGCAGAGATGCTCTCAACCCTGCTAACCAGCCTGGCGTTTCAAGTCGGGCAGTTCCGCATCCCGACTGACGGGCTGTGGGAACCGCGCGGCGACACCGTGGCGATCTGTGGCCCGAAGTCATCGCTCGTCACGGCCCGCGCGATAGAAGGCGACCCCTTTTGTCGTTCGAGCCCGACGCCGGCGGGGTGTGGCGGATCTATGGGCGCGACGGGAGCCGCATCTACGAGTCTCCGATGGACGTCGACCAGGACGTCGTGTCCGATGTTGCAGACGTTGCCCGACTCCCGTACGGCCCGGGAACCCTTCTTGTGATCGCTGGAATCCATGCGCTCGGCACGGTTGGTGCCGTTGACTACCTGGCGAAGCACCTGGGCGATCTGTACGCCGCCGTGAGGGAGCGGTGCTTCTCTATGGTCGTGACGAGCACACATGACGGCGACACCGTGATCACCAGCGAAGCCATCCGAGAGCCACGGGTTCACCCATGACCCGCATCACCTGGGCCGCCAGGGACGGCGACCGCGGCACCACGGAGGACCGGATCTACTTCGGCGACCACTTCGCCATGGTCCTCGATGGTGCCTCAAGCCCTGACCGCAGTCACCGCGACGGCGGGTGGTACGCGCCCGTCTTGGGCGAGTGCATGTCGGAGCACCTCCGTCGGGCCCCCAACGTTCCCCTTGATCAGGCGCTGCGCGAGTCCATCGCCGCCATCACGGCGCAGCACACGCTGACGCCAGGATCTGCGCCATCGGCCACCCTCGCGATCGTTCGCTGGGATCCGAGGACCGTCGAGGCCTTTGTGCTGGGCGACAGCCCGGTGGCCATCGAGCAGGTGGACGGGCGGGTCGAGGTCGTGCGCGACGACCGGCTCGACGCGGTAGCCCAACCCGAGTATCGGGCGCTCCTGAAAGCGGCCGCCCGGTCCGGCTTCGGGTTCGACCATCCTGACGAGTGGCGCGCGCTCGTCGCAGCCCAACGTCGGGCGAGAAACCAGCCCGGCGGGTACTGGATCGCCGAGGCCACACCCGAGGCGGCCAACCACGCCGTACGCGCCGAGTGGCCGACCGACACGGTCGCGAGCATCCTGCTCGTCACCGACGGCGTGGCCGCCGGGCCAGACACCTACGGGATCCCGGCGTCATGGGCCGACGCCATCCGAACAGCACGAACCGACCCGCAGCAGCTGGTTGACGCCGTCCATCAGGCCGAGGCGAGCGACCCAACCGGGCGCAGGTGGCCACGGAGCAAGCGCCACGATGACAAGGCCGCCGCCTTCATCGATCTACGGCTGTAGACCGCCTTCACGCCACTGGCCCGCGCCGTTCCGCGCGCACCCAAGCCTCGTCAGCGGCCATGTCCAGGATTCCGCACAGAGACGTGGATTGACCTTCGGCGTTCGTACACGCGCGATGCTCGAGGTCCCAGCCAACCGGCTATGGCTGCCACCAGCGCCCGATGCGCGGTACGCCAGGCCACGCCGTGCTCGGCAGCCACCTCCGACACCGACCGGTTCGACCGAGCAATCGCCTCAGCCAGGCGCTGGCGCAGCCGGCCGGTCAGTCGTGACCGGGGCGGAATCTCGGTACTGACCTGCGTAAACGAGCCACGCCGACGCGACGGCTCCAGACAGGCCAGGCGGCGCTTGCGCCACGACAGCGTCACCCGCTGATCCGCCACCCACTGATCCGCCACCGGAAGATCCCGGACACACACGAGCGGACGCTGCTTCACCCGCCTGCTCACTGTCCCGCACTCGGGGCAGATCCCTTGCTGCCCAACAGTTTCAACAACGACCTGGACCACCCGGTCGGCGACACGCACCACGTCAACGACACGGAAGGATTCCAGGCCGAACAACAACGACGCAGGGTCGTGCACGCTCGTGGCCTCGCTGCTGTCGGTTGTGAGAGACAGTCAGCATGACGAGGCCACGAGCCTCACTCACGCACCGACACCCCGCCTAAGTGCGAAAGAAAAAACCGCGAAGTCCGAGGACCACGGCGCATCGGAGCAGGCCAAAGCCGCCTTCCAATCGATCGTGAAAACTGCCCCGACGGATACGGAAGTACATCATTCGGAACCCATCGCGAGGTCCTCGCCCGTCGATGACGCGTGCGCGCGGCGTTCGCCGTTGGCGCGGCGGTCGCCGGTTGGGTCACTGTTCGCCAGCAGGTGGCCAGGCTCACCCGGTGAATGGCTCCAGGCCAAGGCGGCCCCACGCCACGAAGGCGGCCGCGGCGAGATAGGGCAGGTCCAGCATGACCATGATCTTGAACTCCCGACGACGGATGCGCGTGATGCAGGCGCCGGTCATGATGATCACCAGGCCGAGCGCGGCCAGTGGCACCAGCACCGGCGCGATGTTCAGCGCGGCCGGAAGGACCAGACCCAGCGCGGCCAGCACCTCGAAGACACCGATCGCCTTGACCGCGCGCGGACTGAAGTCCTCCACCCATCGCCCGGTCGGCCCGCCTGCGGCGATCTTCTCCGTCGGCACGATCAGCTTGCCGACGCCCCCGACCAGGTAGGCCACGGCGAGCACTCCGGCAACGATCCACAGAGCCAGATTCATGGGTCCTCCTTGCGTCGCCTGGGTAAGAGGTTCGTTCGAGCAGGAGATGTCGACGGCGGGCCGCCTGTGACAGCGCGGCGGCGTGACGTGTGTCATGAGCCGGCGCTGTCACAACCGGGAGGCGTCCGGTGTCTGGTGGTATCGACTAGGTACACCAGGCAGGAGCCACACGTGAGTGAGAACGGCGGATTGGTCCCCGCCACCAACGTGTTCGTCGCCCATCGCGACCTGCTCTTCACCATCGCCTACGAGATGCTCGGCTCGGCGGAGGAGGCGGAGGATGTACTCCAGGAGACATGGTTGCGATGGGTAAATGTCGATCTCGATGCCGTCCGGGACCAGCGGGCGTACCTCGTACGGATCACCACCCGACAGGCGCTCACCCGGCTACGTGCGCTTCGCCGGCGCCGGGAGGCGTACGTCGGTCCCTGGCTGCCGGAGCCGCTGCTGACCACCCGCGACGTGGCGGAGGACGTGGAACTCGCCAACAACGTGTCCCTGGCGATGCTGCTCGTGCTGGAGACGCTCGCGCCGACCGAGCGGGCGGTGTTCGTTCTCCGTGAGGTGTTCGAGTATGGATACGACGAGATAGCGGAGGCTGTTGGAAAGAGCCCTGCCGCGGTCCGCCAGATCGCCCACCGAGCGCGCGCACACGTGGCCGCCCGCCGGCCGCGCGAGCTTGTCACACCGGCGCAGGTCCGAACCGTGCTCGACGCCTTCCAGCGGGCCGTGGAGACGGGTGATCTCCAGGGCTTGCTCGATGTCCTCGCGCCGGACGTCGTGGCGGTGAGCGACGGAGGCGGGATCAAGAAGGCCCTGCCGCGGCCGGTCATGGGGGCCGACAAGGTGGCGCGGCTGATGGCCGCCGCCCTGGACATGCTCGGCGCCGACGCGCGGCTCGAACCGGCCCAGATCAACGGATTCCCAGCCTTCATCCTCAAGCTCAACGAAGAGATCGACAGCGTCGTGGCGGTGCAGGTCGCTGGCGGATTGGCCACCGGGATCTACACCGTGCGCAACCCCGTCAAGCTGTCCCGCATCGAGCGCGAGACCACCTTGCGCCGGTGAGCCTGAGCGCGGGCCACCATGCGTACGGCTCGGGTAACCGGAAGATCGAAACAGCGACCGGGAGCGGAAAGACAGACCAGCCGTCCCCGTCCGCTCCCAGGTATCTCCACGATCTACGACTTCGGTTGGGCCAGGCGCACCGCCCGGACGTCGACGGTCACGGGCGCGATCTCCAGAACGGGACCGGGGTCGCCCTGGACCTGCAGACCGTCGCTGTTCGGCGGGGTCCAGTAGATGTCGGGCTTAGGGGCGGTCCTCTCGAGAACGACGCACGTCCGCATCTTGGTATCGCAGAGGATGACCTGCCCGTCCGGCAGGACGCAGAAGTGGCTGCCACCGTTGGGGTCCGCGTCGAAGTAGCCACCGGCATACGTGCAGAGGGCGCGAAGGGTGGTGGCGTCCATGTAGCTGGTTTGTCTCGGCGGGCTGGCGCTGGCCGGGCTGGCGAGGGCGAGGGCGGCGCCGGCCGCGAGGGCCAGCGGGACAACTACCTTAATCATGAGCTTCTTCATCGTGACTCCTCGGGTTGTGGTCGACTACGTGCCCTTACAGAGTCGGCGAGAGGTAGCCCTCGGCGAATCGGGGTGACTCCCCTATCCGGATGAGCCGGATAGGGGTTGGACCTTGTAAGGTTCTGGCGCCATATCGACGGAGAGGTCCGGTCGGTACGTCGGATTCGCTGACCGGTCCACCAATGACGTCACGTCCAGCGGCTGGCGTAAGGGAGCGGGCAGCCGGAGTTCCCAGGTCGTACTCCTCGATTCCGCAACCATCCGGCGAGCGCTAGCGGCGGGGCATCGGCGATGCTGAGGCCGTGGAGTACGTGTCCAGAGTGCCGGGGCCGCCGCTGGACGGGCTGATCGACGACCTGTACTACCTGGAGGAAACGCCGCCGTACGCCCGGCTGATGCTGCCGCCGGCGCCGGCGGCGCTGCTCATCGTGAACCTCGGGGCGCCGTTCCGCATCCGCGCCGGTGCCGACCTCGCGCCGGCCGAGTACGCCGACGGTTGCGTGGTCACCATGCCCACCCGGGCGTGGAACTTCGGCTACCCACAGCAGACCCGGTCCGTCGGTGTGCACTTCAAGCCGTGGGGGCTGGCGCCGTTCCTGCCGGTGCCCGCGGCCGAGCTGTGCGACCAGCCGGTGACGCTGGAGCAGGTGTGGGGCCGGTCCGCCGTCGCCGAGCTGCGCGACCGGCTGGCCACGGCGGACGGACCGCACGAGATGCTGACGCTGCTCGAGGAGGAACTCCGGCGACGGCTGCGCGAGACCACCGGCCTGGGACTGGTCCGCCAGGCGAGCAACGTCATCGCGGCGACCAGTGGGGCGGTGGCGATCGGCGACCTGACCGCGGCCGCCGGTGTCAGCAGCACTCATATGGCGCACCGGTTCAAGCAACTCATCGGCGTCACGCCCAAGCGGCTGGCCCGCACCTACCGCTTCACCGCCACGGTGTTCTCGATCAACCCGGCCGAACCGGTCGACTGGGGCGACCTCGCCGCAGACGCCGGCTACTCCGACCAGGCCCACTTCAACCACGAGTTCCGGGAGTTCACCGGACTCACGCCGACCCAGTACCTCGAAGTCCGGCGCCGGTTCCTGCGCGAGCATCCCGGCCACACGCTGGAAGGCTGGCCGTTGCCGGCCGGTTGATCGTTCCGCTCGTTTGATTTCTTACAAGAACGCCGACTCACGACACGCCAGGATGAGGGGCGACCCACAGCAGAGAGGAGAGCCCCATGGGCAAAGTCGTCATGTACGCCTCGGTGTCGGTCGACGGCTTCATCGCTGACGAGAACGAGCAGCCCGGGCCCCTGTTCGACTGGTTGACCAGCGGCGACGTGCCGTTGGACGACAGCGGGGTCCTGAAGGTGTCGCAGACCTCGTACGACTACGTCCGGCCGTACTGGGACGAGATCGCGGTGACCATCGCCGGACGCCGCGTCTTCGACATCGCCGATGGCTGGGACGGAAAACCTCCGTCCGGAGTCGACCACGTGGTGGTCGTGACGCACCGGCCGCCGCCCGAGGGCTGGGACGCCAACGCGCCGTTCCACTTCGTCGACGGCATCGAGGCCGCCATGGCCAAGGCCCAGGAGCTCGCCGGTGACCGAGTCGTCGAGGTCGCGGCGGGCGACGTCGGTGGCCAGATGCTGGCCGCCGGCCTGGTCGACGAGGTACGCATGGACGTCGTACCCGTCGTGTTCGGGTCCGGCAAGCGCTTCTTCGGATCGGTCAACGCGCAGCACCTGTTGGAGGACCCCGACGTGGTGATTCGGGGCAACCGGGTGCTGCACCTGCGCAATCCCGTGCGCCGTTGACCGACGCAAGCGGGTAGCAGCCCTCCACCCTCTGGCCGGCATCGTCGCCGGTCAGACACCTGATCGTGCGGTCTTCGTTGCGCCGCCGGGGGCCGCTGTCCAGCTCTCACCGGCGGCCGTAACCTGCGCGCGCCGCGCCGCGGCGGACGATGGGCATCGAGTTCCCTGCTTCAACCGGAACAGATCGGCCGGGTCAGTCTGGAAAAGCGTCCAGTGGCGGGTCCGGCTCAGTACCGGCGACCTCCGGGGATCCGGACGGCGGCCGCAGTCGCGACACCCGAGGTCGACCTCACCCTGACCAACATCATCACGGTCCAGTTCACCGCCGACGAGCTGTTCGTGCTGCGCCACCTGGCCGGGCGGACCGGACCGGTGACGCCCGACGAGCTGGATGGATACCTACCATGGCCGACACGCTCTGCGATGTCAGGAAGGACGCCTTCCTAGGCACTAGGCGTCAAGAGGGCGTCCTTCCTGACACAAGTCAGGCCGAGAGCAGCGCCTCCAGCCAGGCGGCCACCCCGTCGGCGTCGTTGCTGGCCGTGACCTCGTCGGCGAGCTCGAGCACCGACGGGTGAGCATTGGCGACGGCCACCCGCCGCCAGCCGGCCCAGCGGAACATCGGCACGTCGTTGGGCATGTCGCCGAAGACGCAGACGTCGGACGGCCCGATGCCCAACTCCTCGGCCACCACCGCGAGGCCGGTGGCCTTGTCGACCCCGGGGGCCATGAGCTCGATGTAGCCGAGCCCGGACTGGGTCAGGGTGGCCAGATCCGGCGGCACCACCTGGGCCGCGAGCGCCAGCAGCTCGTCGGCGGTGAGGTCGGCGGCGGAGGCGAACCCCTTGTACACCGGACCGGCCAGCGCCTCGGCCCGGTCGTACGGCACCCACTCGGGGTAGGGCCAGACGACGTGCGAATCGCCCCACAACGGCGCTCGCGGGTCCTCCAGGGCCTCGACCAGCACGGACAGCGGGCCCGCGACCCCCTCGATGCGGCGCAGCGCCTCGGCCAGGTCGGGGCCGGGAAGACGCTCCCGGCGCAGCACCCGCACCGCGTCGGGATCGCGCTGGTCGAGCACGTAAGCCCCGTTGGCCATCACAAACAGGTCGGCCACGGGTAGGTCGCGCCGGCACAGTTCGATCAACCGCGGACCGCGGCCGGTCACCCCGACGAGGGTGACGCCGACCTCCCGTACTTTGCGCAGCACCACGAGCGAGTAGTCGGAGACCGTCTCGTCGCTGCGGACGAGCGTGCCGTCCAGGTCCGTGGCGACGAGCTTCGGCAGTTCGATGCGAGCCATGCTCTGCCCTCCGGTGGTGCCGCCCCGCCGGGATGCGGGCCGACAACGATACGCCGCCCGCGCGAGCAAAGCTCCCCAGTCGCGGAAAACTGCGTCCGGAGGAAGTTCCTCGCAGGTTCCGCTCCGGCACGCTGCGCGAAGTTCGACGTCAGCGTGAACGGGGCTCGAGCACGTCCCGACCCAGGTAGGGCTGCAGGGCCTTGGGCACCGCCACCGAGCCGTCCGGCCGCTGGTGGTTCTCCAGGATCGCCACGATCCACCGGGTGGTGGCCAGCGTGCCGTTGAGCGTGGCCGCGATCTGCGTACGGCCGTCCTCGTCCCGGTAGCGCACCCCCAGGCGCCGGGCCTGGAAGGTCGTGCAGTTCGAGGTCGACGTGACCTCGCGGTAGCGGCCCTGCGACGGCAGCCAGGCCTCGCAGTCGTACTTCCGGGCCGCGCTAGCACCAAGATCACCGGCGGCCACGTCGATCACCCGGTAGGGCAGCTCGACCTTGGCCAGCATCTCCTCCTCCCAGGCGAGCAGGCGCAGGTGCTCGTCGTGCGCCTCCTCCGGCCGGCAGAAGGAGAACATCTCGACCTTGTCGAACTGGTGCACCCGCAGGATGCCCCGGGTGTCCTTGCCGTGGGCGCCGGCCTCCCGGCGGTAGCACGACGACCACCCGGCGTATCGGCGCGGCTGCCCCGGCGGCAGGTCGAGGATCTCGTTCATGTGGTACGCCGCCAGCGGCACCTCCGAGGTGCCGACCAGGTAGAGATCATCGGCCTCCAGCCGGTACACCTCGTTCGCGTGGGCCCCGAGGAAACCGGTGCCCTCCATCGCCTCCGGCTTGACCAGGGTCGGGGTGATCACCGGGGTGAAGCCGTACTCGACGGCCTGGGCTATGGCCAACTGCAGCAGCGCGAGCTGTAGCAGCGCGCCCGGGCCGGTCAGGAAGTAGAAGCGGCTGCCCGACACCTTGGCGCCCCGCTCGATGTCGATGGCGCCCAGCAGTTCGCCCAGCTCCACGTGGTCGCGCGGGTTCTCGATCGCCGGCTTGGTGCCGACCTCGCGCAGCACCACATAGTCGTCCTCGCCGCCGGGCGGAGCCCCCTCCTCGACGATGTTCGGCACGGCCAGGTGGATGGCCCGCAGCGCGGCCTCGGCCTCCTGGGCGGCGGCGTCGGCTGCCTTCACCTGGGCGGCCAGCTCCTTGGTGCGGGCGACCAGCGCCGCTTTCTCCTCGCCTTTGGCCGACCGTAGCTGGTTGGAGAGCTGCTTCTGCTCCGCCCGCAGCGACTCGAACGCCTGCAGCGCCGACCGGCGCGCCTCGTCGGCCCGCAGCAGCTCGTCCACGATGGACTCCTCCGCCCCCCGGGCGCGCTGGCTCGCTCGCACCAGGTCCGGGTTCTCACGCAGCAGGCGAAGATCGATCACTGTGCTCGCTCCGTCGTTCGGCGCTCGGTCACAACCTCCGAGCCTACCGGGCGGCCGGGGCCATCTCACCGCCATATCCCCCGCGTCCACGGCCGGCGATCATGCCCGTCCCGACCGGCTGAGCATCGACTCGCACCGTTGCGATCCCGGGTCTCCCCGCGCCACCAGCGCCGGGGCCGGCGCCCCTTGGCCAGGGGCCGGTGGAAGGGCGAGGCGGGGCCAGCGATTAGTCCCGCAGCACGTCGTGACCACCCAGGTCGATGACGTCGGTGGCCACGACGGTCAGGCCGTCAACCGAGCCGACCCGACTGGGGCCAGCCGGCCGCGACGACCGTTCCAGCGTCTGACCGGGGGAGCCGGTCGGGGCAGCCAGGTCACCCGCGGGAGCGTCGGCGGGCGATACCGGCGCCACGGCCGGGTCGTCGGCGACCGGGCGGTCCGGCGAGGCGACGATGGCCGTCCCATCCACGGTCCGGGCCAGCGCGGATCCGCCCGCGAGACAGACCGCGACGACGAGCAGGGCGACCGCCGCGAAGGCGAACAGCTGCCCCGGCAGGGTGGCGTAGGTCTGCCCGTTGACGACCTCCTCGAGCGCCGACGGTGGCGGTCCCATGAAGAACATGGGGTAGCCGATGCTCTCCCACATGACGTCCCGGAAGTCGTTCGAAATCGCCACCAGCACCCCGGCGAGCCCGCCACCGAGGGCCACGGCCGCGACACGCAGCCGGCGGGCAAGCTCGGGCCGGGGAAGCGCCACGCCCACCAAGGTCAGCAAGCCCAGCACGCCGATGGGGTAGACGACCGCATAGTTGGAAATGCTCAGACCGACCGAATATTCGCCACCTTGAATCCCATAGTCCCGCATCGGGGTTACGCTGACGCGGACCCAGTCGACCATGAGCGAGGCCGAGAAGGCGGCGACGCCGGCGAGCCCGAGGACGATCGCGCTCGGGGACAGCCGACCACCTCCCGCGCCGAGCAGCTGGGCAACGCCAACCCGGATGCGGGGCTCATCGCGTTCATCCGCCATGACAACCACCCTCATCGCTCATCCCGGCGGCGCCCGGGCGCTGGGCGCCGATGGCCCATCGTCGCAGGTCCGACCGTACGTGGGCGACCCGACGTCCGTACGCAAACCCGTACGCGTCACCGGCCGCGCCCGCTGCCCGCGCCCTCGGGCAAGCGTCCACGGCCCGCCCGGGATCGGCAGTGCGTTGCCCGCCACCGGCGGCGCGTCCCGACGTACGGTGCGTCCCGGCATCACGTGTCCCAGAGTCAGCGGCGGGTGTCGCGCAGGACCTGGCGGACGACGTTGCGGCCCGGTATGCCGGTCACCCCGCCCCCACCGTGCGTAGCGCTGCCGGCCTGGTACAGGCCCTTGATCGGCGTACGCAGATCGGCGTAGCCGGCGGCCGGGCGACAGTGGAACAGCTGCCCCGGGCTCAGCTCGCCGTGGAAGATGTTGCCGCCCACGAGGCCGTACTCGGTCTGCATCTCGTGGGGACCGATCACCTGTCGGTCCACAATGGAGTCAGTAAAGCCGGGGGCGAGCTGTTCCAGCCGCGCGGTGAGCCGGTCGGCGTACGCGGCCAGAGCGGCGGGATCGGGCGCGTCGGCCCAGGTGTGCGGCACCCACTGGGTGAAGGCGCTGACCACGTGGTGACCGGGCGGCGCCAGCGAGTCGTCGAAGACGCTGGGAATGCAGATGTCGGCGAACGGGTGTGTGGCGGCGCGGCCGGCCACCGCCTCCTGAAACGAGCTCTCGATCTCGTCGAGCGACTCGGCCAGCACGATGGTGCCGCCGTAGATCTGAGGATCGGGCTCGGGATGGGCGGTGAAGACCGGCAGCCGGTCCACCGCGAAGTTCACCTTCACCGTTCCCGACCGCGACTTCCACGATTCGATGTCCCGCACGAAATCGCCGGGCAACTCGGACCGGTCGACCAGGCGCAGGAAGCTGATCGCCGGATGCGCCGTGGTAATGACCGTCGTCGCCGTGATCTCACGTCCGTCAGCCAGGGTGACGCCGGTGACTCGACCGTTGCGGACGTCGATGCGGGCAACCTCGGCCTCGGTAAGGATCTGCGCGCCGAAGGACCGGGCCGACGCGGCCAGCGCCTGGGTCACGGCACCCATGCCGCCCCGCGGAAAACCCCAGCCGGCACCCTGCGACCCCGATTGGTCGAGGTGGTGGTGCAGCATCACGAAGGCCGTGCCGGCGCTGCGCGGCCCGGCCCAGGTGCCGATCACCCCGGACACCGACAGCAGTCCGCGCATGGCGTCGGAGACGAACCAGTCCTCGACCAGGTCGGCGATGCTGCCGGTGAACAGGCGAGTCAGATCGAAAGCAGAACGTACGTCAATTCTTCCGAGGATCGGTAGAAGGGACGCCTGGTCGACGAGATCCCGCGGACGCCGGGACCCCAGTTTGGGGGGAATCCGGTGCAGCAGCGGGCCGACGAGCCGACCCAGGTGGGCCAGCCAGGCCTCCCACCGCTCGTACGCGTCCGCGTCGGCCTTGGCGAATGCGGCGATGCGGGCGTGCCGCTGCGCCGGGTCGTCGGGCAGGCTGAGGTACGTGCCGTCGCGCCGGGGCGCGAAGTACGGCCCCTGCGGGTAGACGTGGTAGCCGAACTCCCGCAGCCGCAGTTCCCGCACCATCCGCTCAGGCAGCAGGCTCACCACATAGGACAGCGTGGTGACCAGGTAGTCCGGCCCGAACGGACGCTCGGAGACCGCGGCGCCGCCGACCACCGGCCGGCGTTCCAGCACCACGACCCGCCGCCCGGCCCGGGCCAGATAGGCCGCGGCGACCAGCCCGTTGTGCCCGCCCCCGATGATCGCGACGTCCGTCTCCTGTGTCCGCATGTCCCCATCCTGGCCGCCCCCGCGTTGCCGGCCGATGGGAACCGTGCCGACCGGGTAGCGTCAACCGCATGGCTATCCGTACTGCGAACGCCCGCTGGGAAGGCACCCTCACCGAGGGCACCGGCGTCATGCGCACCGGCAAGGGCGGCCTGTCCGCCAACTACTCGTTCAAGTCGCGCTTCGAGGAGGGCGAGGGCAGCAACCCCGAGGAGCTGATCGGGGCGGCCCACGCCGGCTGCTTCTCGATGGCGCTGTCCAACGAGCTCACCAAGGCCGGCTTCCCGCCCACCGCGGTCGACACCACTGCGAACGTGCACTTCGAGCGGGTGGACGGGAAGCCGACCGTGACCCGCATCGAGCTGGTCACCACGGCCACCGTGCCGAACATCAGCGACGCCGAGTTCCAGCAGATCGCGGAGGCGGCCAAGAACGGCTGCCCGATCTCCCGGCTGCTCGCCCCGGGCACCGAGATCACCCTCTCGGCCACCCTGGCCTGACCGCTGTGGCCAGGCCGCCGGTCGGTCACCCTCGCCCGGCGGCCTGGTCTCACCCGGCGTGTCTCCTCGACCGACCGGAAAGCGGCGAGCTACAAGACCGGAGTCAACCGTGCCGGTCCGCAACGATCAGGCGCCCGCCAGGCACTCGCGTTCGACTGACTCCAGCAACGCACGGGCGGCCTCTTGCTCGGCCCCGGTTCTCCCCAGCTCGTCGCGGTGCCACAGCCCGATGTCCCGGCTGTCATCGAGTTTCGCCAGGTCTGCCTGGAGCCGGGCTCGCAACGTGCTCGACGACGATCCCGGCGGCTCGCCGGCCAGCCGCTCCAGTGCACGCCGCACGACGCACGGGTAGCGTCGTACGACCACGTGCGCCTCGCGATCTGCCGGCAGCTCGACGCCGGCGAGCCCGACCCCGTAGAAGCCGACATACCGCATCTGCGCACCAGCGAAGCTGACTCGATCCAACTGACCGCCGCGGAAGATCATGTCCGAGAAGGCTCCAGCGAATGCACATTCGCTGAATGCGCAGTCCGTGAATTCTCCGCCGTCCAGTCTCGACCCGTCGAACGCGCACCGGGCAAACGCCGATCGAGTGAACCGAAGGGACCGCAGGTCCGCCCCGCTGAAGTCGACCGATTGAAAACTGCTGAACTTGCCGTCCGACCAGATACCGAGGGCCGAGTCGCGGAGATCGGCGTTGCAGAACGTGGTATCCGTGACCGTGAGCCCCCATGCCCGCCAGTCCCAGCAGACCGCCTCGTCCAGCCGGCAATTCTCAATGGACACGTCCACCAGGCGGAGGCTGGACAGCCGGGCATGCCGAAGATCGAGGCCGCGCAGCGTGACGCCGTCCAGCTCCAGGTGATCTTCGACCAGAACGATCCCGTCCACCGGCTGCGGGCCGCCGTCGCCGAGATCTTCCCGCACCTCGACCTGTCCGGCGATCTTTGGCAGCTCGGTCGAGAACCCCCGCAAATCGATCCGGCCGTCCACCCGGCCCAGCGGCAGGTCATCGAGCGCAGCACCGTCCCGCAAACGCTGGGTGACCTGCTCGGCCAATGCGGCACCGGCCGAACCGCGCCAACGAACGACCCACTCTGGTTCCGCCACTCGCCGTACACCTTCCAGAACGCTGGATCTGAAACCGAGGGGCCGACGGCTGCGCCGGCCGGCGCCCTACAGCCTTGCCCCCGCTCGCCGCACAATAGTCGTGTGCCGGTGGCGATGAGCAGACAGCGGTTCGAGGAGCTCGTGAGCGAGGCGCTCGACCAGGTGCCGCCGGAGCTGCTCGACCTCATGGACAACGTGGTGATCCTGGTCGAGGACGAGCCGGAGGGGGACGACCCCGACCTGCTGGGGCTGTACGAGGGCTACGACCTGACCCGGCGCGGCTGGGACTACTCCGGAGTGCTGCCCGACCGAATCATCATCTACCGCAACCCGACGCTGCGGATCTGCGAGACCGAGGAAGAAGTCATCGACGAGGTGGCCACCACGGTCGTACACGAGATCGCCCACCACTTCGGCATCGACGACGAACGCTTGCACGAGCTCGGCTGGGGCTGACGCGGGCGCACCACGGACGACGCCGGCCCGCACCCCGTACGTCCACATACGACACCCCAGAAATCACCTCGGGGCCGTTCCGGCCGCGTCCGATGCCCAGAGAGTGACTTTCAGGGCGCCCGCTCCTAGAAGTCCCCGGCCCGCAGGCGGGCGAGCCAGGCGGCCGACTCAGCGAAGTCCTCGTCGCTCGTGCCGGGAGGCGGCGGTGGAACCGGGCTCGCCGACGCCGGCTCGTTGGGCAGACGGGCCCGCGGGTAGGAGCCCAGGAACTTCACCTCGGCGCAGACCCGGTGCAGTCCCTGCAGCGCCTCCCCCATCCGAGCCTGGGCCACGTGTCCCGTGCAGTCGAGGAAGAAGACGTACCGGCCCAGGCGCTCGCCGGTGGGGCGCGACTCGATGCGGGTGAGGTTCACCCCGCGCACGGCCAGCTCGGTCAGCACGGCCAGCAGCGCCCCGACCCGGTCGGCCGCGATGTAGACGGCGAGCGATGTGACGTCGTCCCCGGTCGGCGCGGGCGGCTTCCGCGGGCGGGCCACGAGCGCGAACCGGGTCAGCGAGTCCTTGTGGTCGGCGATCTCCTCGGCGAGGACGGCGAGCTTGTTCCGGGTCGCCCCGATGGGGGCGCAGATCGCCGCGTCGTACGTCCCGTCCGCGGCCGCGGCCGCAGCCGCGCCGTTGGAGAGCACCTCGACCACGGTCGCCTGGGGGACGTTGTCGCGCAGCCAGCCCCGGCACTGCCGGGCCGCGTTCGGATGCGCCGCGACCGTCCGTACGTCGGCCAGGGCGCGCGGGGTCCGGGCCGCGAGCACAAAGTTCACCGGCAGCACGACCTCACGGATGATCACCAGCGGCGATCCGTTGGCGATCTCGTCCAGGGTGACGCCCTCGGCGCCGCCGACCGAGTTCTCCAGCGGCACCAGGGCGGCCTCCGCCTCTCCGGCCCGCACTGCGTCCAGCGCCTCCGGGACGCTGGGTGCGGGGTCGAGCCGGGCCCGCCGGGGCAGCGGCACGCTGCGCAACGCCTGCTCGGCGAAGGTTCCCTCCGGGCCGAGATACACGTACCGCGGGGCCGGCCGACTGCTCATGAGGCCACCGGGCCCGCGGATCCCCCGCCACTCGGGCGGTCCGGCTGGCGCTGCGAGGTATCCGGCGTCGGAACCGTGATCCGGTGGCCGGCGGCCGCCAGCGCGGCCTGGGCCTCGTCCAGCCGGACGGCGGGCACCAGCACGTAATCGGTCTCGTAGGTGGAGAAGACGAACACGTTCACCCGGGCGTCGGCGAGCGGGGTCACGAGCGCGGCCACGATGCCGGTGAGGGCGAGGTCCAGCGGGCCGGTGACCTGGAAACAGCGCCACGGCGCGTTCACCGTGCCGGTGGTCGGTGCCTGGCTGGCCGGGCAAATGATCGAGATCTCGTCCTCGGTCCACGTCACCGAGACGACACCCTTGCCCGCATCGAGCCCGGGAGGTAGGGGCGTGCCCGGGTCAAGCCGGCAGACCGCGTAGTCGTCCGGCAACAGGACGAGATCGAGCACGAAACTGAGGCTATCTGAATACTGCCCGTGGGCGTGGGCGGCCCGGCCTGCCACCCTTATCACTGTTCAGCCCATCGGGGCGGGATCATTTCGCGACTACGGTCGCAGCATCCGGCCAGCCGGACCGGCGACGGACCTACGACGGTGGCGGACGTACTCAGCGACGAGCTAGCGCACGAGGGCGCAGAAGCTGAGCGAGCCCACAACCGGGGACAGCGGGGTGTTGTCCCGCAGCGGCACCGAGATGGCGTCGACGGTGATGGGTGTGCCGTCGGGACCGCGCACGCGCATGAGGCCGCGGGCCAGTCCGCCGGTCGTGGCGGCGAGGCGCGGCGGGATCTTGTCGGCCTCCCAGGCCGGCAGGTCGCTGACGATGGCACCGAAGTCGAGCAGGTGCAGCACGCCACCGACCAGCGGCCGACCGGCCGCCGTCTGCGGGTCGATGCCGAGCAGCTCAGTGCAGCCCGGTGAGGCCGCGATCAGGACGCCATCGGCGTCGACGAGCAGGCAAGGCTCAGCAGCCATGCTGACCGGGTAGGCCCACAGGTCAAGCGAACCGGAGACACCGAGCACGCGCCCGGCATCGGTCAGGTCCGATAGTGCCAGGTCTACATGTGCCATGGCAGCCTCCCCCAAGGTCGGCGACCCGACGGGGGGAGCCACCGGGTCGTTCCCAGCCGACGGTATCGCGATGTTCGGATTTTGTCAGCGGGCAGTTTCGCGCTGTGACGGTATTCTGCCCGGGTTGCCCGAATGATCCCCCCGCGCGCTGGACGACATCCCCAGGTACTGACCGACCGTGGCCCGGTCCACCTGGGCCGCGATGACCAGCAGCTTCTGGATCGTCGACTCACGGATGCGGTTGCCGTGCGCGTTGAGCGCCCGGCCGAGATCGCCGTACGTCGTCACGATGCACCCCTCGGGGGGCCGGCCGTAGTAGATGACCTTGCCCCGGCCGAGGAACGCGACCACGGGCACGACCGGGATGCGCCGGCCGGCCGCGGCCGACATCTGCTCCGAGATCCGGGCGGCGTCCCGGCGCGCCAGCGCCACGTAGGGCGGCCGCCGGCCCTTGATCTGGACGACGTCCCCGGCGATCTCCACCGTGGACCGACCGATGTCGGCCACGGTCACCTGGAAGATGCCGCCCGGCCCGATCGCGAGGAAGTCCGGATCCTCCGGGTTGTAGTCGACGATGTGCCAGTTCGGGCCGAGCATCTCGACCCGGTGAACGACCCGCTGGCGTCCCGCGAGCGCCCGGCGCCGCTCTCGTTCCGCCCGCCTCGACCGCCAGCGCTGGAGCAGTCCCATCGTTCCGCGTTCCGGTGCCCGGGTCGAGGTGGGAGGCGTATTCATCAACGGTTCCTCGTGACTTACGGATAGCAAGTGCTCAATCACGTTATGTACCCGCCGACGGGCATGTACAGGCCCGGCGGCTGACAGTTTCGGTGAATGCGACTCACTCAATCGCCGGGTGACCGGACGGTCAGACCGTACGGCCGATACCGGTGATCAGCCGGTCAGCGCAGCGCCACCTGACGGGCAACCAGGCCCTCCCGGGCACGGCGCTCCTCGGCGTCGAGCTCCGGCCCGGCCTCGCGGGCGGCGGCGTACCGAGCGGCCACGGTGGCCAACGGCTCCTCCCAGGCGGCGGCCTCCGGCCCGGTCGGCAGGTCCCAGACCGGCACCAGCAGGCCGTGCGCCCGGAACATCCCGGCGAAGCGCGTCTCGGGGCCGAGCGTCAGCTCGCCGGCCCGGGAGAGCCGGGCCAGGGCCGCGAGCGCGACGTGCTCGTCGTCCCCGAGCACCCAGCGCACGTGCGCCCGCTCGGGGTACCGGCACCAGTACGCGGCCGGGGCCGCGGCCATCCGTACGGTCGGCACGATCGAGGTGTTGGCCCGCTCCAGCGACGCTCGCACCTCGGGACTGCTCGACTCCTCGTCCAGCCAGAAGTCGAAGCTGTCCCGGACGGTGATGTCCAGGCCGTCGTTGGAGAGCAGATCCTGCAGTCGGGGCCCGGGACCGGGCAGCGGCGGAATCTGCACGGGCGACCCGGGTTCGGTCGCGAACGCCATCTCGAGGGTCACGGCCAGGTCACGGCTCACATCACCGGAGCGGGTCTGGCGCTGCAGGCCGAGAAAGATGCGCCCGTCGGGCTTGACCAGGCCGGGCCAGGCCAGCGGCAACACCGTGGCGAGCAGGATCTCGCGGTCCCCGTACTCCGCCCGGGCCTTCTCCGACAGCCTCAGGGGCGCGGTCGCCGCCGGCACGAGCTCACGCAGCGCAACCCAATCCGGTTCGTCCGCGAGTCCGGCGAACGGCCGCGGCACGTAGACGTCCTTGACCTTCGGGCGCGCCGGGCGAGCGCCACCCTTTGCAGATCCAGACCGGCGTCGCTTGCTCACCGGGGCAGCCTATCGACCGGTGGACGCCGGCCGCCGGCTCCCCCGAAACCCAGGGCCCGGAAAACGTCATTGCGGTGGGGCCAGATCACGGTGGGCGCGGTGATGGGGACCGATCACTGCGCGGGACGACCGCTCGCCGGGGCGGCCAGCTGCGCCCAGACACACTGGCCGTTCGGACTGCGCTCCACTCCCCAGGCCTGGGCGAGGGCGGAGACGATCGCCAGCCCGCGGCCGTCGAGCGCGTCCGGTTCTGGGGTCCGCTCCTGCGGAACCCGGGTCGACCCACCGTCGTTGACCCGCAGCTCCACCACCGTGCCCGACTCATCGGTCCGCACCCGACAACCGAGCCTGATCACGTTGCCGGGCAACGGTTGAGCGTGCCGGACCGCGTTGCCGAGCAGCTCCGCCGCGACCGCGACCACGTCGGCGCGCAGGCTCGGCGGAACGAGCGAATCCAGCTCGGCGGCGAGCCGCTGGCGGGCATGCCGAGCTCCGCTCGCGTGATGGGGAACGGCCATGCTCCACCCGCGGGCGCCATCGGACTCGTCGTGAGCGCGACCCTGGACCGTCGTCGACACGCCATACGCCTTTCCGGTCGCGCTACGCCTGCGGGGTCGCGGGGCGGGGCGGGGCGTCGGCCCGGGCGAGCCGAACCTCGGCGATGGTGCCGCCGCCATCGCGCGGACGCAATGATACCCATCCGTTTTGTCGCTCCACGAGCCGTCTGACAAGGTAAAGCCCCAATCCCACCCCGTTGCGGGCCTCGGCGTCCCCGCCAGCCGGGCGGCGCGAACCCCGCCAGAACCGCTCGAACGCCCGCTCGGCCTCGGCCGGACTGATGCCCACCCCGCGGTCGAGGACCCGGATGTAGACGGTGTCGGCGTCCGCGCCCGCGGTGACATCCACGCTGGCCGGCTGCGGATCGACGCATTCGCTCGCGCGTACGGCGTTGGTCACCAGCTCGGTCACCACGGTGCCGATGACGTCGGGGTCCCCGGAGGCCGGCGGCAACCAGTTCGGCAGCTGAAGGCGGACCGTACGACGGATCTCCGACGGCATCATGTTGGCCGCCTGCATGAGCGCGGTGAGGGGATCGAACGGCACCGTGCGCACCAGGGTCCCGCTGCGGGGATCGCCCACGGACGTGCCCAGCAGCCGGTCGACCAGGCGGGCCAACTCGTCAGCTCGCTGCGTCAACACCCGGGCCGCCGATCGCCGCTGCTCGTCGTCGAGCGAATCCCACCGATCGGCCAGCAGGCTCGCGTACCCCTTGATGACCGTCACGGGCGTACGGAGCTCATGCCCCGCGACCGCGAGGAAGAGACTGCGGTCGTCCTCCTCTTCGGCGGTGCGGACCGGCATGGCCTCGCGGCCGGTGTAGAAGCTCGCGGCGAACGTGGCCGCCGTCTGGAGCACCTCCATCACGGCCGTCGAATCCGGCGCCCGTCCCCGCGCAGCATCTCCGGAGCGCAGGTCTCGCAGAAGATCCGCGAAGTACAGGTGCAGCGCCCCGGCCACACGCCCACCGGCCCGGACCGGGTGGCCCACCACGGCCGCCACCCCCCGGGCGCGCAGCGGGCCTGCGGTCTCGGAGGGCATCGACTCGATCGGGCCGGCGAACGGCAAAGCGATGATCTCGGCCTGGACGAGATGAGGCGCCACCGCCCGGCCGAGGGCCCACGTCAGCGTGCCCTGCGCCACGACGACGCGACCGCCGCCGTCGCTGTATTCGGTGAAGGTGCCCCCGATCGCCCCGGTCGCCTCGCACAGCGTGTCCACCAGCGAGGCCACGGCCACCAACTCGGGCACCGTGCCGATCAGCTTCGCCAGCCCAGCCAGCCCGGTGACGAGCCCCCGGTAGTCGATGCCCCGGGACTCGCTGCCCCGGTCGCCTATACCCCGCTCGTCGGTACCCCGGTAGTCGATGGGCATGGCCCGAGTCTGCCATCACCTGGCACAAGCGAGTCGGTCTGCGGGGGCGTGGCGGGTTCGATACGACCGCCGTCGCTGACGGGCGGCCGGTTGAGGGCCGCGAGGACGTCGGCCGGTCGGTCCGAGATGATCCCGTCGACCCCGAGCGTACGGACCAGGTCGATGTCGGCGGGCTCGTTGACGGTCCACACCAGCACCCCGACGCCCCGATCATGGGCCCGCCGGACCAGCTCGGGCCAGTGCCGGACCACCCGGATCGACGGCCCCAGAAGGTCCACGCCGTCCGGCGGGCGGCCCGACCAGATGGACGGCGTAGGGATGTCGAAGAGGAAGACCGTCGGAATCTCCGGGGCGAGAGCCCGGAAGCGACGCAGGGCCCGGACGGAGAACGACATCACGGTGACGGCCACACCGGGCGCCGACGCCGGCCCGCCCGCGGTCAGCCCGTGGTGACGCAGCAGGTCGACCAGACGCCGCTCCACGTCCCCGCCGTACCGGGACGGGTGCTTGGTCTCGACCAGCAGCCGCAGCGGCCGACCGGCGTCCCGGGCCAGGGTCAACAGGCGGTCGAGCGTCAGAATCCCGTCATCGACGCTCACCACCGCGTCCGGTCCCCGGTTCGGCACCGAGGGGCGATGCCAGCTCGAGTAGTCGTGCCGGTTGAGTTCGGCGAGCGTGAGACGGGTGACGCGGCCCCGACCGTTGCTGGTCCGGGTGATCGAGGCATCGTGGATGCACACCAGATGCCCGTCCCGGGTCAGCCGCACGTCACATTCAAAGCCGTCCACGCCCTCGTCGACGGCCAGCTCGTACGCGGCGACCGTGTGCTCGGGCCGCGCGGCCGAACTGCCCCGGTGAGCGAAGACCAACGGCGTGGCATTCACCCAGGGCGACAATGCTGGGCGCGCGTCCACCGGTTACGCGCCTGGATCCCTGGCGACCCAGTCGGGGTGACGGGTGAGGAAATCGAACACGGTACCGCTCTGGACGTGCTTGAGCAGCTCGAGCGACTCAGCCGACAGGTACTCGTAATAAATACCGTCGATCATCTGCGAATTGAACTTGCCGCCGTTGGTCCTGATCATCACGATATCGTCGGGCCGCAGCGAGGAAAGCGTCAACACCCAGTCCTCGATCCCGAAATCACCGAGGTCGAGCGTGAGCATGTCGCCGGCCGCATCGCGCAGCTTTCCAATGGTGGACAAGTTCGTGAACACATCGGGACTCATCGCCTGCCGGACGATCGCCTTCAACAGCTGCTGCTGGTGGCGCTGCCGCCCGTAGTCACCGTCGGACAGGCCGTAGCGCTGCCGCGAGTAGTCGAGCGCCTCCCACGGCAGCATGTCGTAGCACCCGACCGGGTAGTGCTTGCCCACGGTCTGATTGTCGCCGTAGGTGTAATTGAGGTCGGGGAACGCGCGGGTGCCATCCGGGTAGTAGTGGATCGAGTAGACCTCCTCGTCCACGCAGAAGTTCTTGATGACGCCCAGCGCCTCGACGACCTTCTCGAACCCGACGAAGTTGATGATGGCGACGCCGTTGAACTTGAGGCCACCCGGTACCAGGTTGCTGATGGTCCGCATGGTCAGTTCCGCGCCCCGCGACCACCCCTCTGGGGTGTCGTCGAGCCGGCCGTCCGGCGTCTTCGCCCCTTTGGCGAAAGCATCGTTAATCTTGTGGTATCCGCCCGGGAAGTTGGTGGGCGGAAACGGCGGAATCTCGGCCATCGAGTCTCGCGGGATCGAGATCATGTAGACGACGTCGTGCGCCGCTGGGATGTGGACGAGCACGATCGAGTCGGCTCGGATGTTGTGGAGGTCGGCCTCCTCCCCCTCCCGCTGGTCCAGGCCCAACAGCAGGAAGTTGATCGGCCCGTCAATGGAGGTGGCGACGAGATCGGTGGGAATGGCTTCGATCTGCGGGATCTTGCTGGTGAACCAGGCGGCCGCGAGCTTGGGCACGGCCACGGTCAGCCCGCTCGCGATCATCACCAGCAGCCCGCAGGCGATGACCACCTTGGCCCACAACGGGTCCTTACGCCGGGGCCGATCGGGCCGGACGGGTCGGCCCCGACCGTCGCGTGGACGGTTCGGCCCGTCGCCCCGCAGTCGCCCCGCTGCCTTTCGACGGTCGTCAAGCCGATCCGACCACCGGTCGTCATCCCGCGGGCGACGGGGACGCGGTGACCGCGGCCCGGCGAGTCTCTGCCGTTCCACCACGAGTTAGCCCTCCGCCACCCAGTCCGGATGCGCCGCGACGAAGTCGCCCACCGTGTCGGTGGACAGCGCGGCGAGCAGTTGCTTCGACTCCTCGCTCAGCGACTGGTTGCCCTCTTCGACCACTCCGACCGAGTGGAACTTACCGCCGTTCGTCTTGATCATCACGATGTCGCTGGGCCGAAGGTGGCCGAGGGTGAACAGCCACGTCTCCATGCTCACCGGACCGAGGTCCAGCGTGAGCAGGTCACCGGCGGCCCGCTGCAGCTGGAGCAGCTTGCCGGGATCGGTGAGCACGCCCCGGCTCATCATCTTGTTGATCATCGCCTTGATGAGCTGCTGCTGGTGGCGCTGGCGGGCGTAGTCGCCGCCCTCGAGACCGTAGCGCTGACGGGCGAAGTCCAGGGCCTCCCACGCCTCCATGTGGTAACAGCCCTCGGGGTAGTACTTTCCCTGCCCGTACCGGTCTCCCACGAGGTCACCCCGGTCCGGCCGGGTGCCGTCGGGATAGTAGTGAATGGAGTACACCGCCTCGTCCACACACATCTCGACGCCACCGAGCGTCTCCAGGATGCTCAGAAACCCATCGAAATTTATGATCGCCATGGCGTTGAACTTCAACCCGCCCGGCACCAGCTGATCGATGGTCATGGCCATCAACGCGCCCCCGCGCCCACGCCCCTCCGGGCTCAGGTCGGCCGGCCGGTCCCGGACCGAGGCGTTGCCCCCGGCCTGCTTGGCCCCGAAGAAGAAGGCGGCGTTGATCTTCTGATACGACTGCCCGGGGTAGTTCGTGTCCGGGAACGGCGGAATATCCACCTCGAGGTCGCGGGGCAGCGACACCATATAGATCTTGTCGTGGGTCGCCGGGATGTGGGCGATGATGATCGTGTCCGCCCGCGCGCCGTTGGCTCCAGCGTCCTCCGGCCGGGCGTCCATGCCGAGCAAGAGGATGTTGATCGGCCCGTCGATGGTCGGCGGCGGCTCCGGCAGGGCCTGGACCTTCGGGATGTCCTTCGTCGCGTAGCTGATCAGCAGGCGCGGGCCCACCACAACCGCCCCGCTGGCCACCATGACGATCGCGCCCAGGATGACGCACAGTTTCGCCCACAACGGCGAATTCCGGCGCTTACGGGGCGTCTCCCCCTCGAGCGTCTCCCCACCGGTCGGCGGGGTCGAGGTAGGAGCCACCGGGTCAGCGCCCGTCGGTACAGCACCGGCGCTCGCGCCGGTCAGGGCGCTCGTCGCCGCCGGAGCACTCGTCGCCGTCGGGGCGGTGGCTGCCGAATTGGGCACCGCTATGGGCACGATCTGCGTCGGCTCGTTTAGGGGCACGATTCGCGTCGGCTCGTCGATTACGTCCACCGATCGCTCAGGGATTGCCGGCGACGGCACGGCGCCCTCGCTGCCAGGCACGACCGGAGCCGGAGGAGCTGCGGGCTCGGCCGGGGCGAGGGGGAGGACCTGCGTCCGGTCCGGCTCGACGTAGCTCGTCATGGGCTCCTCCCTGAGGCGGCCAACAGCCCGATAGGGGTACGCCACACCCGCCGACGAAAACGGGGTGACCGGTCCGTGAGCTTACTCCGCCATCGCCCAGTATCACCGGCACCAGAACACGGGCGCCGGGCCCGGCGAGCACCGGGTCCCATCGGCGGAGACGCATTTACCAGCCGGTGCCGTGCACGCTGACCCACTCGTCGAGCGCGTCGCGGGCCATGGCGTCGTAGAAGGCGATCGCTTTCTGTCGGTCGGACACCACCACGCTCTGATCGCCGATCATGTCGCTGCCCAGATTGGGGCTGACCATGAAGACCAGATCGTCGCTGCGCAATCCCCGGAACTGCCAGGCCAGGTCGACGAGCGAGAAATCCTCGTCCACCGTCAGCGTGTCGGCCACGGACGCCACAAAGGAACGCAGGCTGCCGAGGTTGGCGACGGTTCCGAGACTGGTTGCCTTGTCCATCAAGGCTTTCAGGAACATCTGCTGGTTACGCATCCGGGCGAAGTCCCCGTCGGGGAACTGGTAGCGCTGGCGGACGTAGTCCAGCGCCTCCTCACCATTGAAATGGCGCATACCGGCCTCGAACGTCCGGTACGGCGGATGGATCGAGGTGATCGTCTGCTCCACCATCATGTCCACGCCACCGAGGGCGTCGGTGACCTTGACGAATCCCGCGAAGTCCACCAACACGACATGATCAATATGAACACCAGTAAATAGTTCCACTGTCTGGACAGCCAGCGGCATTCCACCCCAGGCATAAGCGGCGTTGATCTTCGCCATGGTGTCGCCCATCTGACCATCCGGGCTCGCCGGGATGTACACCCAGAGATCGCGGGGAATGGAGACAAGGTAGGCCCGGTCATGGCTGGCCGGGACATGCACGAGCACAATCGTGTCCGTCCGCCAGGCCCCGCCGAACTCGCCGCTCTCCTCGGGGTCCCGCGTGTCCGTGCCGAGCAGCAGGATGTTGAGCGCACCCTCGACGAGCTTGGGCGGACGATCCTCGAGGCCGCCAAACGCGTCCTCGCGCTTGATGTCGGAGTCGACTCCCCGTACCCACAACCAACTCGCCAGCGTGCCGCAGCCGACCAGCAGCGCCAACAGCACGGTCAGGACCAGGGCGATGCGCCCCCAGCGGGGTCGCAGGCGACGGGGCGGCGGCCCCGACACGGGCCGCTGATACGGCAGGCCCCGGTAGGCCCGGCTCTGGTAGGCCCGCGGCGCGTACGGCCGCGGCTCCGACGGCCTCGGGTCACCAGCCCGGGCGGCACGCGCGGGGTCACCGGCTGGGGGGACGACCGGTGCCCGCCCGACGGCGCGATTCGGGCGAGAGTCGTCACGTCGCTCATACCCGGCGTTATCCGGCGGATTGGTGGCCATTCCCCCAGCGTACGGGCGACCGTCACCGTTGAGCGGCGCTGACACGGGTACCGGAACGAGGCGCAACGGCGGGCAAACGGGGTGATTCGCGTGGGTGATCCGCGCGGACGGGTGCGCAGGCGGGCGGCGCCGGCACGTTCTAGGGTGTTGGGCGTGGCAGTTGTCCCCACCTCGGCCGACCCACCCGTGACCATCGAGCCGCGTTTCGGCGAGGGAAGCCGGATACTGGTCACCGGCGGCGCCGGTTTCGTGCCGTCTCACGTGGTCGACCGACTGCTGGACCGCGGCGCCACGGTCGTCGTCGTTGACAACTTCATCACCGGGGCCAAGGAGAACATCGCCCACCACGAGGGCAACCCCCGCTTCACCTTCATCGAGGCGGACGTCTCCGAGCCGCTCCCGCCGCTACCGGCGTTGGCGGAGCGCTTCGACGCGATCCTGCACCTCGCCTCGCCGGCGAGCCCGACCGACTTCCGGCGCTACGCACTGGAGATCATGCGGGTCAACGGGGTCGGCACGCTCCACCTGCTGGAGCGAGCGGTCGCCGACGGGGCCCGGTTCCTGCTCGCCTCGACCTCGGAGGCGTACGGCGACCCGCTCGTCCACCCCCAGCCCGAGACGTACTGGGGCAACGTCAATCCGATCGGCGAGCGGGCGGTCTACGACGAGTCGAAGCGCTTCGCCGAGGCGGCCACCATGGCCTACCACCGGGACCGCGGCGCCGACGTGGCGATCGTCCGGATCTTCAACACGTACGGTCCGCGCATGTCGCTGGCCGACGGCCGGGCCATCCCCACGTTCATCACTCAGGCGCTGCGCGGCGAGCCGGTCACCGTGATGGGTACGGGCCAGCAGACCCGCTCCATCTGCTACGTCGACGACCTGGTCCGGGGCATCCTCGCCCTCCTCGACTCACACGAGACCGGCCCGATCAACTGCGGAGCCACGCACGAGATCAGCATGCGCGCCTTGGCCGAGACGATCGTGTCCCTCGTCGGCAGTTCCTCGCCGATCGTGCACGTGGCCAAGGCCCCGGACGATCCCGAGCGGCGCCGGCCCGACCTCACCCTCGCCCGGCGGCTGCTCGGCTACGAGCCGGTCGTCCTGCCGGAGGAAGGGCTGCGCCGGACGGTCGAGTACTTCCGGCAGCGCCTGGCCTGACCATCCGACGCGTGACCTGACCATGGGGCGCAGCCCACTGTCCACTGTGGCTCCCGTCAGTATGTGGCGCACAACAGCGACCACTGTGGACGCTAGGTGGCACCGCGGACGGTCCGACTACCGCGCGAGCGGGACGTACCGGCCGCGGTAGTGCACCAGCGGACGCTCCTCTTCGCTGAGGTGGAGAGTGTCCACTGTCGCCTGTACCAGCTGGGCGTAGCCCACGGGCTGGGTCGCCACGACGCGGCACCCGGCCCAGGTGCGGCCGTCCGACCGCACGGGTCCGTACTCGGTACGGTCCCAGCCGCCGTCGGCGAACGGCCCACCCGGGGCGGGCAGAAGACCCGCGAACTTGTCGGCGAGCTGGTTCTCCCCTGCCCGCAGCACCATGACCGCGATCCGGCCCGAGGCGGTCGCCGCCGCGTAGAGATCCGACTCCTCATCCACCAGGCCGAGGATGAAACCCGGGTCGCCGTCGGCGACCACTGTGGACGACACCGTCAGGCCGGCCGGACGGCCGTCGGAACCGTACGCCGTCCACACCGTGACCGGGGCCGGCATCCGGCCCCGCAGGCGCCGCACCGGGGAGCGGGCCGGCTCCGGCGTCGCGAACGGGTCGGTGTAGTGGATGGTCACGCCGCCAGTATCACGGTCCGGCCGGACGACGTCCGGCGCGGCCGACCGCCGGTCCGATCTGCGGTCCCACCGACGGGCGGCCCGTGTCGGTCCGGGCCCGCGTCCGCCCACCGGCGACGCGCCGTCACTCCGCTGCGTCCCGGCGGGTATCCGCGTCCCCGCGGGCCCCGGACGCCCGCTCCGGGGGCGCCCAGCGGTCGAGCACCAGCAACGCCACGGGGATGAGGAAACCCAGGGCCAGCGCGATCAGGCTGGCCACCAGATCGGTGGTGGCCAACAGACCGTGATCGGCGGCGTGAAAGGCCAGGTGCAGCGCCCCGAAGAGCGTGACGGTGAGCAGGGCCACCGTACGGGCGCTGCGACTCCGGCTGGCCGCGCCCGCACCGAGAAGAAAGGCCAGCGTCACGAAGGTCGCACCCAGATCGATGACCAGGTGCTCGTTGAAGGGCGGATAGGCGGCCGTCCAGCGCCGCCCGGCCCCGGGAAAGGTGTCGAAGAAGTGTCGGGGCGCGGCGAGCGCCCACAATCCCCACCAGCCGTGAAGCACGGCCAGCAACGCCATCCCGACCCGAACCCACCGTGCCGCGAGCATGCGCCATTCTGTCCCGCCCGGGTAGGCCCCGGATGCTCATCCCACCACCCGGCCGCCCCGGGGTTGCCGTCCCCGGCGGCTGCCGTCGCCCGAGGACAGCGTCTGAGCGACGGTGGGGTTGACCGACGACAGCGTTGGCCGACTGCCCCGCCGGCCGCCTACGCCGGGCCTTCGACCAGGCGAGACAGGACGACCATGCTGCGGGTCGAGGTCACGAACCCCTCGGCGCGCAGCCGCTCCAGCGCCTGCTCCAGGTGCCGCATGTCGGTGGCCCGCAGGTGAACCAGGGCATCGGCCTCCCCGGTGACGGTGTAGGCGGCGATGATCTCGGGATGGCGGCGAGCCGCCGCGGCGATCTGGGCCGGAGTCGTCCGGCCCTTGCAGAACAGCTCGACGAACGCCTCGGTGGTCCCACCCGCGGCCGCCGGGTCGATCACCGCCGTGAACCCCTTGATTACCCCGGCCGCCCGCAGCCGATCCACCCGGCGCTTGACCGCCGGGGCCGACAACGACACCCGCGCGCCGATCTCCGCGAACGACGCGCGGCCGTCGGCTACGAGCGCCGCAATGATCGCGCGGTCTGTCTCGTCCACGTGCTCTCCCACCGCCACCCCGGTCGCGGCCGGTAGTCCGGTGCGCCCGGTGCCCCTGTGCTCCAGCGCCCGAGGCGCCCCTCCGTTCGCCCCGGGCCCCGGTGCGCCTATTGCCCCCTGATCGGCCGCCGCCGTCGGGGCGATCGTAACCGGCCCCGACCAGACGGTGGCTTGCCGAACGAGGCTAGGCTGCCGGACGGCCCCTGTCGTCCACCGTGAGGAGCACGAACCGATGCGTAGGTCGTTGGTAGCTGTCCTGCTCGCCGCTGCCCTCACTGCCATCGCGGCGTGCGCCAACCCCCAGAACATCCACCCGAAGCCGGGTGAGTCCACCACGACCCGGGCCAACCCGACCACGAGCACCGCGACCGCCACTGGGGCCGACGAGACCGCCCAGGTCTGCCGGGAGGCGCAGTCGGTCTCCGACGACGCGGTGGAGGAGCTGACCGCCAAGCTTCAGGAGGCTCAGTCGGCCGCCACCTCCGGCAACAACGCCGCCGCCCTCACCGCCGCCAGCGAGGCCCGGCGGATCGCGACCGACTGGAAGTCGGACCTGGAGGATCTCGCCGACCGGCCGATCCGCGCCGACGTGCGCGACACGCTCGAGGACGGCATCGACACGATCGACCGGATCCTCACCACCAACCCGCAGAACCTCAACCCGCGGCAGGCCGAGCGCGACGTCCAGGAATTCCTGGATGACCTCGAGCGCGTCTGCGCCTAGCCCGACGAGCGGACAACCGACGGGTCGACAATCCGGCAGGCCGACAGTTCGGTGATCAACGGGGCCGACCGGCGGCCGGCTGGGAACCGTGGGCCGGGTGGTCGGCGTCACAGGAGGCATGGTGAACGCGAGCCCCCGCCTTCCGATCGCCCGGCCCGCTCCGCGCCGTCGTCTGTGGCCGTGGCGTGGCCTCGCCGCCGGCGTCGCCCTCGCCGGACTGGTCGCAACCGGGGCGGTCGCCTGCACCAGCGACGAGCCCGCCTCGCTGGAGCCGTACCGGTTGGTCTTCTTCGACTCCTGCGCCGACGCCCTGGCTGACCTGCGCGCCGCCGCCAAGGAAGTGGTGGGTCCGTACGGTCTCCCCGGGGAGCCGATCCCGCTCAGCGCTCCTCCGGTGCTGGTGACCGAGGACAGCGTCGATGCGGGGGCTCGGGCCGCAGCCGACGCCCCGGCCGCCGTCCCGCCGGCGGGCGACCCGCCCGCGGCTGGTGAGGTGGCCGACCACTCGCGCACCAACGTGCACGAGGCGGGCGTGGACGAGCCGGACCTGGTGAAGACCGATGGGCGGCGCATCGTCGTCATGTCGAACGGGCGGTTGAGCGTCATCGACGTGGCGACCCGCCGGCTGGTCGGTGTGGTGGACCTGCTCGACTCGGACACCGGCTACGGCGCCAACCTGCTGCTGGCCGGCGACCACGCGCTGGTGATCTCCAACCAGGTCACCTACCCGTTCACGGTCAGGGACCTGCCGATGCCGGTCCTCCCAGAGGCCGAGCCCGTCCCGGACCTGCCGGTCAACCCGCCGGTTGACGACCCGGGGCGGGCGTGGCCGGTGGCCGGGGCGAGCATCGTGCTGGTCGATCTGGCCACGCCGCGCGTGCTGTCCCGCGCCCGGGCCGACGGGTCCATCGTGGACGCCCGCCAGGTCGGCTCGACCGTCCGGATCGTCACCCGCTCCACCCCGCGCCTCGACTTCCGGGCCACCACTGCGGGCAGCGACGAGGAGCGGCTCGCGGCCAACCGCGCCGTGATCGACGCCAGTGACATCGACGCGTGGGCGCCGCGCCTGGAGGTGACCACCGGCGACGAGACCGTACGCACCCAGGTGCCATGCGAGTCGATCAGCCGGCCGGCCCGCTTCTCCGGCACCAACCTGCTGACCGTCCTCACCTTCGACCTGCGGCGGGAAACGCTCGACAACGGCAGCCCGGTCACGATCGCGGCCGACGGCGACACCGTCTACAGCAACGGGACGAGCCTGTACGTGGCGAGTAACCAGGCGTGGATTCGAAGCATGTTCGCCTTGGCCGCCGAGACGCTGGCCGAACCGCGGACCGAGATCTACCGCTTCGACACGACCACCACCCCGCCGCGGTACGTCGCGGGCGGCAGCGTTCCGGGGTATCTGCTCAACCAGTACGCGATGTCCGAATGGGACGGTCGGCTGCGGGTCGCCACCACCGTCGAGCGCACGGACGGCGACGGCACCCTCGCCGAGACGTCATCCGGCGTCTACGTGCTGGAGACGAAGGGCGACCGCCTGGTCCAGGTCGGCGCGGTCGAAGGGCTGGGCCGGGACGAACGCATCTACGCTGTTCGCTTCATTGGTCCGGTCGGGTACGTGGTGACGTTCCGCCAGGTCGACCCTCTGTACACAGTGGACCTGCGCAACCCGACCGCCCCGACCGTGCGGGGAGAGCTGAAGATCCCCGGCTACTCGGCCTACCTGCACCCGATCGACGACACGCGCCTCATCGGGATCGGGCAGGACGCCACCGACGGCGGACAGATCCTCGGCACGCAGGTGTCGCTGTTCGACGTGGCCAACCTCGACGCGCCGGCCCGGATCGCCCACTACACGCTCTCCGGCAGCTACTCCGAGGCCGAGGCCGACCCGCACGCCTTCCTCTACTGGCCGGCCGACGGCCTGCTGGTCGTGCCGCTGCAGTCGCGCTATGGCATCGCCGAGCCCGTGCCGTTCCGGGAGGCACCGGACCGGACGTTCACCCCCCGGTTCGCCTCGGGCGCCCTCATCCTGCGCATCACCGACGACCGGATCGACGAGGTCGGCTTCATCAGTCACCCGGCCACGGCCGGGTTCGGCTACCAGCCGCCGATCCGACGCAGCCTCATCACCACCGCCGGCCCCGGGACCACCCTGTGGACGGTCTCGGACGGCGGCCTCCTGGCCACCGACCCGACCACGCTCGCCCGCCTGGCCTGGATTCCCTGGTAAGCGGCCGCGTGGTAGGCGACCCCGGGGTCGGTGGCTACAGGTACTGTCCGATGTTCGGCGGAGGCTCGGGCTCGGGGCCCTCGTCCGGGTCGCCGAAGAACCGCCGGCCCCCGAATTCCGACCGCAGGCGGTCGTCGAGCTCGTCGGCCAGACCGGTCATGACCTCGAGCGCCAGCATGAGGTGCGACGGCTGGTAGTCCCGGCCGAAGACTGTGATGCCGGCCCAGACCGTACCCCCGGCCAGGTAGAGCCGCCCCATGGGCATGCGGTGCACCAGCTCGGACAACCGCTGGTAGAGGCGCTGGTTCTCCGCCACCCCGGTGAGCACCGGCGAGAACACCTGGATCAGCGGCGGCTGCTCCCGGACGCGAACGAAGACCATGGCCGAGCCGGAACGGATCCCGATGTCACCGTCGGCGTCGACCGGCAGGGACTCGGGCGCCACCTTGAGCATCGCGGCGAGCGTGAGCGCGACCCGCCGTTCCAGCGGCAGGGCCGCGAGGTTGACGTGGGAGAGGTGAGGTACGCCCGCCTCACCGATCGGCCGGGCCACCCCGAGCGAGGGCGGGTCGGCGACCGCGGTGCCCGCCGGGTCGACCGCGGTGTAGAGCAGGAACGCCGGGTGGGGCGAGCCGTACACCTCGCGCAGCGTCCGCGCGATGATCGCCGCCGCGTGCCCGGTGGCCGACCGGGGCAGGTCGAGCCCGAACCGCTCGCCCGAGCCCGCCACCACCCCCGGCGGAGCCCAGCCCAGCGCCACCACCTCACCGATGCGCTTGCGGGAGAGCTGGTGCTCACGGGGCAGCATCCGGTTACTCACCGCGTACGCCCGGATCTGCTCGGCGTTGCTCAGGTCGATGCTCACCGAGTAGAGCGGGGCGCCGTGACCGGCGGCGGAGGGGTCGAGCGTGATGTCCAGGCCCGCCACGGTCTCGGGCATCTTGGCCAGGGTGTCGGCCAGCGCGGCCTGGAAGTCGGTCCACGCCGCGGCGACCTTGGCGCCCAGGTCCATGGTCGCCGGATCGTCGGTGAAGATCGGCTCGTCCACGCGCGGCCTCCTGGTGGTGGGGTGGAGAGAACACCTTAACCGAGGTCGCCGTCTGTATCTGAGACGCGCGTCCGCCTGGTGTCGGGCCGGTCGGGGTCCACAGTCGAGCCCGTCGCCGACCATGACGTCGCCGAGCCAGCCAATCGCGTCGCCGGACCAACCGGTCCGTCGCCGGGGCGACCGCCGGCGTACGTCCCCGGCCGGGGTTACTCGATCGGACGGGCCAGCCGACCCACCACGCCGTCCACGCCCGGAGAAACCATGATCATCAGCTCATCGATGGGTACCGGACGCGCGAACAGGTGCCCCTGCCCCATGGGACACCCCATCGCCACGAGCTCCCGACGCTGGTCCTCGCGCTCCACTCCCTCGGCCACCACGGAGCGTCCCAGGGATCGACCGAGCTCCACAGTAGACCGGACCACCGCCCGCGACTCGGCCGACGTCGTCATGCCCTCCACGAAAGACCGATCGATCTTGAGATCGATGGATGGCAGCCGCGTCACCATGGCCAGCGGTGACGACCGGGTGCCGAAGTCGTCCAGAGCCAGGCGGACCCCGAGCGCGCGCAGCTCGGAGAGCGTACGGTCAGCCATATCGAGGTCGGCCAGCGTGAGGCTCTCGGTCAGCTCGATGACCAGGTCCTCGCCCGCGGCGTTCTGCTGCTCCAGCGCCCGCCGGACCCGCTGCGGGTATTCGGGGTCGAGCAGGCTGCGCGGCGCGGCGTTCACCGCCACCGGCGCGTTGATGCCGATCGCTCGCCACCGCGCCTGGGCGGCCATCGCCTGCTGCAGCACCGCCTCGTCGAACGACGCCAGCAGGCCCGAGCGCTCGACCGCCTGCAGGAACCAGCGCGGGTCCAGTTCGCCCCGCACGGGGTGGCGCCACCGGGCCAGGGCCTCGGCCGCGACCATCATGCCGCTGCGCAGATCCACGACCGGCTGGAAGCAGACCGTGAACTCGCGCTTGGCGATCGCCCGGGGCAGCTCCCCGCCGAGGATCAGGGCATCGACATTGGCCGGGTCGCGGGCCGGCTCGTAGCGCACCACCCGGGGGCCGCCCCGCTTGGCCTGGCGCATGGCCACGTCGGCCCGGCGTAGCAACTCGACCATGGCGAGCGAGGCCGCGCCCGGGGTCACCGGCGGCGCGTCGGCCGGCCGCTCGGCCAGGCCCGCGGTCGCTTCGATCCGTACCCGGACACCGCCCAACTCGACGGGTGGCTCGAGGCTGGCCAGCAGCGCGGCCGCCCGGTCGGCCGCGTCCCGCGCCGAGGCGACGTCGTGGAGCAGCACCGCGAAGACGTCCCCGTGCAGGCGGGCGACCAGCGTCTCGGGGCCGGCCACCGAGGTCAGCCGGCGGGCGACCTCGACCAGCACCCGGTCGCCAGCCCCGTGGCCGAGCGACTCGTTCACCTGCCGGACCCGGTCGAGGTCGATGGTCACCAACGCGACGAGGCCCGGCACGGCCAGCACCTGCTCGCCGCGCTCCTGCAGGCCCGCCCGGTTGGCCAGGCCGGTGAGGGGATCATGCGTCCGGGCATCACGGGCCGTCTCATCGGCCACGGCCAGGGCCGACGCGTTCCGCGCGGCCGTCCGCACCGCCGAGGCGAAGGTCCGCAGCGTGAGCAACTCCCGGTCGGAGAGGCTCACGGTGTCGCCGTAGTGGAGGCGAACCTCGCCCAGCTGACCGTCGTCGCCCACCATCGGGGCGCTGACCATGAGCCCACCGGGCATCGCCGGCGGGGCCAGCGACGCGTCACCGGACCAGATCACGCCGTGCACGTCGCCGCGAACGAGCAGGGGCCCACGCGGGCCGTCCCGCAGGAAGACCTCGGCCTGGTCGGCCGAGAACAACGACACCGCGTCGCCCGCGGCGGCGGTGAGAACCGAGGTCAGGTCGCCCCCGTTGAGGTGCTCGGTCGACCGGGCCAGCCGCTGCCAGGCGACCCGGTCGGAGCGGGCGCGCAGGCGGCCGGCTATGAGCATGTGCACGCACAGCGCCGCCGGGGGCACCAGCGCGAGCATCTTGGCGTCGTCGGCGAACAGCAGCAGGGTCACGATGGTCACGACCAGCTTGCCCGCGAAGAACGCCGCCTTGATGTCGGCGTCGTCGCGGTGCACGCGGTACCACGGCGTCTTCGCCACGAGCGCAAGCACCGGCACGCCGATGGCGAACTCGACGACCGTGATCGTGAGTGCCACCAGGATGAGCCGATGCGGCTGCGTGATGGCCGCTTCGGCCTGAGGCAGGTCGAGGTAGAGCGCCACCAGCAGGCCGGCGGTGGCGGAGAGCGCGTCCTTGCTCGCGTTGTACAGCGCTCGGTACGGCCGTACCCGGTTCACCAGCTTGCCGAGAAACACCCCGGCCAGCACCACCGGCACGACCCAGCCGGCCGGCAGCGACACGATGCAGAGCAGGATCGCCGAGTCGGTCCACGACGTTCCGGCCGTCGCGGAGCGCACCCGGATCCGGACCACCGCCGCGCTGGCCACGGCGACCATGACGACGTGGACCGGCACCGCCCAGGTGGGGATGTCGCGCATCCCGGCGTGCAGCACGATCGGCTGCAGCACAACCGCGAGCAGCCCAGCCGCGATCACTCCGCCGGTGAGCCACGGCAGAGTGATCCTCGGGCCCCGGTTGTCTGCGGCCACCCGTGCTTCGTCCCTTCGCCGCCCAAGCTGCCGCGCGGGAGGACGTCCCCGTGCGACAACCGATGGTCAGCCTAGGACTCGGCGCGCACGCGTGCGAGTCCTGGGCACGCGGCAACGCGGCATCGAACGATTTCCGAACCGGGTTTCGGGTTCGGCGGGGGTTCCGACCGGTTCGGCCCAGGTGACGACGACGGCGGTCCCGTCGTGACCAGCGCAGAGCGACCGACGCCTAACTGACAGTCAGGGGTCCGGCGACTACGCTCGAATGACTATCCATCACAGCCAGTCGTTCATCGGGCCACCTCCCCTCATACCGGGGAACCTGCCTATGAATACCCGCCGAGTGAGTACCCGCCCGGCCGACGGCTCATGCGGCGGTCCGACCGCACGGAGCCGGGCCGACCAGGTCGCCGGTCACCCGTCGGCGCTTGGAAGCCAGCTGTGAGCGCTAACGTACGTCCGCCACCCACCCGTCGGCGACAGCGGAGCGTCACTGGTCCGTCGCACGTGGACTGTCGCGGCGGCGTACGCTTCAGCGCGTGACCTCGCCGAGCTCGGACGGGAACTCTGGCCGCGCGGCCAGCCCGCACGAACCGACCCATGCCGGTCTGACCCATGTCGACGCCACCGGGGCGGCCCGGATGGTAGACGTCTCCGTCAAGGACGTGACCGTACGTCGAGCGGTCGCGGCCGGACGGGTCCGCACCACGCCCGAGGTCGTGGCGCTGCTGAAGCGCGAGGCGCTGCCCAAGGGCGACGCCCTGGGCGTGGCGCGGATCGCGGGCATCATGGGCGCCAAGCGAACCCCGGACCTCATCCCGCTCTGCCACCCGATCGCCCTGCACGGCGTCGAGGTGACGCTCGACCTCGGTGCGTCGAGTGTGGACATCACGGCGACGGTGCGCACGGCCGACCGCACCGGCGTGGAGATGGAGGCGCTGACCGCGGTCGCCACCGCCGGGCTCACCGTTATCGACATGATCAAGGCCGTCGATCCAGCCGCCGTGCTGGACGAGGTGCGGGTGCTGCGCAAGGAGGGCGGCAAGACCGGCCTGTGGATCCGGCCCGACGAGACGGGTCAGGCCACCACCGACCTGACCGCCTCGGACCGGGCCAAGGCCGACGCGACTACCACGAATCCGACCAACGCGAATCGGCCCAATGATGGGGATTCGCCCGAGGTGGCGCCATGAGGGCCCGGGTCATCGTGGCCAGCAACCGGGCCTGGGCCGGCGTGTACGCCGACTCCAGCGGGCCCATCCTGGTCAACGGACTGCGTCAGCTCGGGTTCGAGGTCGACGACCCGGTGGTGGTGCCCGACGGCGAGCCCGTGGGCGAGGCCATCCGGGCCGCGGTGGCCGACGGGGTCGACGTTGTGATCACCAGCGGGGGCACCGGCATCACGCCGACCGACCGGACGCCCGAAGTCACCCGGGCGATCCTCGACTACGAGATCCCCGGCATCGCCGAAGCGATCCGGGCCTACTCGCGCGACCGCGTGCCCACGGCCGTCCTCTCCCGTGGGGTCGCCGGGGTCGCCGGCCGCACGATCGTGGTCAACCTGCCCGGCTCCACCGGCGGCGCCCGCGACGGCCTGGCCGTCCTCCGCTCGGTCCTCGTGCACGCCGTCGAGCAGCTCGCCGGCGGCGACCACTGACGCAGCCGTACGGACCGCGAACGTACGGAAACCGGCCGCGCTGCGGTCGGACGTACCGAGGCGCCCCCGTGGCTCTCCGGTCAGTCGGGCGGCCGGCGTCGCGATCCGTCCGGCCGCGTTGCCGCCCTGGGGCAGTAGGGTCGAGCCATGCAGGAGCCACTGGACTGGCCCGAGGCAAGACGAGCCGCGCACGCGGCCGGGCTCGCCGCGCGCCCGGCGCCGGTCGAGGTCCGGCTCGCCGACGCCGACGGGCTCACCCTGGCCGCGCCGCTGTCTCCGCTCACCGACCTGCCCGCGTTCCCGACGTCCAGTGTGGACGGATTTGCGGTGCGGGGCGCCGGCCCGTGGAAGGTCCTGGGGCGGGCGTTGGCCGGCTCGGTGCCGGCCCCGGTCGGCGACGGCGAGGCGGTCGAGATCGCGACCGGCGCCATGCTGCCCGCCGGCACCGAGCAGATCATCCGCGTCGAGGACAGCCGCCGGCTGGAGGACGGGCTCGTCACCGGTCAACCCCGGGACATGCCGGACTGGCGGGAGCCCGGGGACGAGGCGCGAGCCGGGGAAGAGCTCCTGCCGGCCGGCACGGTGGTCACCCCGGCCGTGCTGGGGCTGGCGGCCTCCTGCGGACGTGACACCCTCACCGTGACCCCCGCCCCCACGGCCGCGGTCGTCATCTTCGGGGACGAGCTGCTCACCAGCGGCCCACCCGGCCAGGGGCGGGTCCGGGACGCTCTGGGTCCCCAGATCCCGGCCTGGTTGATCCGCCTCGGCGCCCGGCTGGCCGCCGGGCTGGACCCCCGCGGACCGGTGGCGGACACCCTGGAATCCCACGTCGAAGCGTTGCGCGACGCGATCGACCGAGCCGACCTCGTGTGCACCACGGGCGGCACCATGCACGGGCCGGTCGACCACCTCCACCCGGCACTGGCGAGCCTGGGCGCCCGGTACCTGGCCAACACCGTGGCGGTCCGGCCCGGCTTTCCGATGCTGCTGGCCTCGGTACCGCGCGAAGGCCGACCGCCCGCATTCGTGGCCGGCCTGCCCGGCAACCCGCAGTCGGCCGTGGTCGCGCTGGTCTCGTTGGTGGTGCCCCTGCTGCTGGGGCTGGCCGGCCGCCCGCTGCCGGCCCTGGACCGGATCCGGCTCGCCGCCCCGATCCGGGGTCGGGGTCCGGCCACCCACCTCGCGCTCGTCCGCCTGCGCCCGAGCGAGGGCACCTGGCTCGCCGAGCCGCTCGAACACGCGGGCTCAGCAATGCTGCGCGGGCTCGCCCAGGCCGACGGCTTCGCCGTCATCGCGCCGGGCACGCACGCCGTCGCGGGCGACGAGGTTCCCTTCGTTCCGCTGCCCATCGGTGCCCCCGGGCGGCCGGCACCCTCGCTCGCGTCCCACGCCGAGCGTCAGTCGTGAGTTCCGGCGGAGGTCAACCATGAGTGTCGTGCACACCGCGGTCACCACCGAGGTGCTCTCCGTGGCCGACCACGAGGCGGCGGTCGCCCACCCCACGGCCGGGGCGGTGGTCTCCTTCGCCGGCGTGGTGCGTGACCACGACGGGGGGCGCGGCGTGGTCCGACTCGTCTACGAGGCGCATCCCAGCGCCGAGGCGGTGCTCGCCGAGGTGGCCCAACAGATCGCCAAGGACCCGGCGGTCGTGGCGCTCGCCGTGTCCCACCGGATCGGCGATCTTCGCGTCGGCGATGTGGCCCTCGCCGCCGCGGTAGCCACCGCGCACCGGGCCGAGGCGTTCGCGCTCTGCGCCCGGCTGGTCGACGAGGTGAAGGCGCGGCTGCCGGTCTGGAAGCACCAGTTCTTCGCCGACGGCACCGACGAGTGGGTCAACTCGCCGTAGAACCACACCCGCACATCGGTCCACCCCGCCCAGGCACCGTCAGGCCGGGTTCGACCTCATGCAGTAGAAGTGGTCCAGGGCGTCGACATCCGAGTCCCAGCCGAACCAGGCGTTCCACGCCACGTCAGAGCACAGCGCCTGGGCGGTGGCCTCCTCGCGGAACTTCTCGTCCATGCCCTCGGGGATCTCCGCACCCGCCAGGACCTTCAGCACCCTGTACGTGTCCGGCTCGTCGCACGGCACCACCCACATCTCGGGACGTCCCTCAGCCCCCCGGTTGGTCAGGCAGCTCCCCACCTCGACCAGGTCCGGGTGGTAGCGCCGCCCGCTCAGTGTCGGCGAGGCGGTCGGCTCCGAACTGGTCGTGGTCTCCGAGGGGTCGGCAGATCCGATCCCGATTTGCTCGGCGTAGTGCCCGGTGACCCACCACGAGGCGAACCCGACCGCGCCCCCGATCGCCGCCACCAGCAGGAACACGAGTATGTACAGGCCGGTCCGGCGCCGCGGGGCCGAACTCATCTGGGACGGGCTCAGGGTCACCAGGTCGCGGTCACTGCCGGTCGACGGCGACCAGTCGGCCGGCGACGCCACGCCCGGCGCGAACTGGCCCGGGTCGCGCGTCGGGGCCGGCAAGGGCTCCGTCGGGGCGGAGACGGTACCCTGCTCGCCCGACCACGGGTCCTGCGGCGGCACGTAAGACGGCTCACCCGACTGGTACGTCATCTCTCCTCCTGGCCCCTGGCGGGTCCATACCGGTCGCGCCTCACCGTAACGTGACGAGTCCACAGCGCCACACCCGCCATCCACGAAACCGACAAAGGGCACCCCGGAACCCGGGGTGCCCTTCGGGGCCACCACAGCCCGACGCTCAGCCGGGCGTCCGCTCAGCCCGGACGGCCGAAGCTGTGGATCGGCGCGACGTCCATCCGGGCCATCCGTACCACGTCCCCGGTCTGCGGCGCGTGCATGACGTAACCGCCGCCCACGTAGATGGCGACGTGGTGGAGGTCGTCGTAGTAGAAGACGAGATCCCCGATCTGCAGCTCGGACCGGTCGACGTAGGGCATCGACCGACGCTGGGCCGCCGCATTGTGGGGCAGGTAGATTCCGACCTGCTGCCAGGCCTTCATCGTCAGCCCGGAGCAGTCATAGCCGCTGGAGCTGGCGCCGGCCCACACGTACGGGATGCCGGCCTGCGCGCACGCCCAAGCGGCGGCCTGGTAGCCCGGCGTGGGCAGGTACTCGGCCGGGCACGGCCACGGCCGGTAGGACCCTGTCCCGCTGGAGGAGGCGTACGCCTGCCGGCGGAGCTCCTGCAGCTCGGCGATCCGGCGCTCGATGTCGGCCTTACGGGCGGCCAGATCGGCGTCCTGCACGGCCAGCTGGGCGACCAGCTCGTCGATGGGCGCCTTCTGGGCGTCGTACTGGGCCTTGAGGTCGATGACGCCGGCGAGCTCCCGCTGCTGAGCCAGGGACAGACCGTCCAGGTAGGAGATCCGGTTCGCCAGGTCGGCCGGCGAGCCCTCGGCGAACATGAGGGCCACGCTGGTGAGGGCCGAGTTGCGGTACACCTGCGCCGCGATCTCACCGACCCGGGACTCGGCCTCGCTCAGCTGGGCCGCCAAGGGAGCGATCGCGGCCTCCAGCTCGGCCTGCTTGGCGAGGTTCTGCTCGTACTCCGCGTGCACCGCGTTGTACTGCTCGATGAGCGGCTCCGCCTCGCGCCAGAGCTGGTCGATCTGCGCTTCGATGTCGCGCGGATTGGCGTGCGCCACGGATGGGAGCAGCAGCACCATGACGGCGGCTGCCACGGTGGCGACTCGGGTGAGCACTCGAGGAGGTACCACGTCTCTCCTTCGTCCAGACCGCCTACCGGGGGTGGGGCGCCGTCCTGCTCGGGCAGGTGGCTTGCGAGCGCACCAGCGTGGTCGTCTCCCGGTCCGCCGTGGGTATCGGCCGGCCCAGCACCCGTTCACTCTGGGCGACCCGGCCGGTCAGCTGGGGCCATGACTCTCCCCGTTCGTCAGTTGTCGGAGGTCGTGGCGACTCGGCGGCGTCGAGGCGGTGCCCGGCCTCGGTCGGCGGTCGACCATCGTCACAGCCGGACGAGGACACATTAGGACGCACTCCCGAAAATCGCAAGAATTCCTTGTGTTTCAAGGAATCCCGCACACGATTTATCTACGGTCTGCGATGGTGTCATTACTCTGTGCTGGCACCAGGACACCCAGCACGTCGTGGAGCGTGAGCACCCCGAGCGGGCTGCCGCCCTCGCTGACCAGGACCATGTGACGCCGATTGCGCCGCATCGCCAGCAGCAGGTCACCCAGGGTCTGCCGCGGGGCCACCACGTCGAGCCGCCGGATCAACCGCGTCGGGATCGGGGCGAGCCGGTCCGGCAACCCGATCACGTCCTTCACGTGCACGAAGCCCACCACCCGACGGCTGGCCGCGTGCACCACGGGGAAGCGCGACCGGCCCGTCCGTGCGGCGAGCACCTCGAGGAAGGCGGGGGAGACGTCCGCCGGCACCGTGGTGACCTCCGACCAGGGCCGCATGGCGTCGGCCGCGGTGAGCGTGCGGAGCGCCAGCGCCCCCTCGATGCGGGCGTACTCTTCGGGGTCGAGCAGGCCTTCCGACCGCGCCTGGGTCACCAGCCCGGCCAACTCGTCGGCGGTGTACACGGTCTTCACCGCGTCGGCGGCCTCGATCCGCCACAGTGCCAGCACCCGGGTGGAGACCCACTTGAGCGCCACCAGCACGGGTTTCGTGGCCACGCAGAACCAGTACATCGGCGGTCCGAGCCACAGCACCGCCGTGTCCGGACCAGCGAGTGTCAGGTTCTTGGGCACCATCTCGCCGATCACGGTGTGCAGGTAGACCACGATCATCAGGGCCAGCACGAACGCGACCGGGTGCACGGCCGAGTCGGGCAGCCCGAGCGCGTGGAACGGCCCCTCGAACAGATGCGCCACCGCCGGCTCGGCGATCGCGCCCAGGCCGAGCGAACTGATCGTGATGCCGAGCTGGGCCCCGGCCACCATGAGCGGGATGTCGTTCATCGCCCGCAGCGCGATCCGGGCTCGCACGCCCGTGGCGGCCAGCGGCTCGACGACCGTACGCCGAGCGGCGATCAGGGCGAACTCGGCGCCCACGAAGAACCCGTTGGCCAGCAGCAACAGGATCGCGATGAACAGGTTCACAGCGACTCCCCGGCCGGATCCCGCTCAGGTGCCACGACGCGCACCTGCTCGACTCGGCGGCGCTGCACCTCGACGACCGTGAATTCCCAGTCGCCCTCGGTGACAGTCTCGCCGGGCACGGGGATGTGCCCGAGCCGGGCCATGAGGAACCCGGCAAGGGTCTCGTACGGACCCTCGGGCAGGCGGAACCCGGTGATCTCGGCCAGCTCGTCCTCGCGCAGCATGCCATCGACGAGCCAGGTCCGGGGCCCACCCACCACGGTTACCTCGTGGCCGCCCACGTCGTTGCCGGGCCCGCCCTCGACCCCGGGGGCCGGAGCGAGCGGGCCGAGGATCGGCTCCTCCACGTCGTGCTCGTCGGAGATGTCGCCGACGAGCTCCTCGACCAGGTCTTCGATGGTCACCACGCCGTCGGTGCCGCCGTACTCATCCACCACGATCGCCACGTCGGCGCCCGCGTTCTGCAGGGCCGCGAGCACCCCGTCGAGGTCCAGCGACTCGGGCACCAGCACGGGCTCGCGGGCGACCGCCCGCACGGGGGTCGACGCTCGCGCGGCCACCGGCACCTTCAGGGCGTCGATCACGCCGACCACCCCCACCACCGAGTCGAGGGTGTCGACGTAGACCGGGAACCGGCTCTTGCCGGTCGCCCGGGCCAGGTCGAGCATGGCCTGGACCGACTCGGTCGCCGCAATGCCGATCACGTCGACCCGCGGGGTCATCGCCTCGGCCGCCCGCTTGTCACCGAAGCGAATCGTCCGGCGCAACAGCACCGCCGTCTCCTCCGGCAGCGCACCCGCCTTGGCCGAGTAGGCGGCCAGCAGGCCCAGCTCCTCCGGCGAGCGGGCGCTGGCCAGCTCCTCCTGCGGCTCGATGCCCATACGCCGGACGAGCGCGTTCGCCGACCCGTTGAGCAGCCGGATCAACCACGAGAACAGGGTCGAGAAGGCCCGCAGCGGCCCGGCGGTGCGGCGGGCGGTCGGCATGGGCCGGGCGATAGCGGCGTTCTTCGGCACGAGCTCGCCGAAGAGCATCGAGAACATCGTGGCCAGCGCCAACGCCACCACACTCGCCACCGTCGGCGCCGCCGGGCCCAGGAACGACAGGGCCGGCCGGAACAGCCGAGCGAGCGCGGGCTCGGCCAGATAACCGGTCAGCAGGGCCGTGATCGTGATGCCGAGCTGAGCCCCGGAGAGCTGGAACGACAGCTGCCGCAGCGCAGTGCGGACGGTCCGGGCAACGGAGTCACCGGCGCGCGCCTGGGTGTCGACGGCGGCCCGATCGACCGTGACGAGCGAGAACTCGGCCGCAACGAAGAAGGCGTTGCCGGCGGTGAGGGCCACGAACGCCAGCAACGGAAGTGCGACGGATAAAACCCCGGCGTCGATCTGTCCTCACCTACCCGAGGCGAATTCTGCCACACCCGAACCAATCCGGCGGCCTCTCGCCTTGTCCAAACCTCGACGACGGGCGATGCTGTCGATCACACAAAGCACGGCAACGGGGAGGTTGTCACGTGCGAGAGATGATGTTGGGCATCGTCGCGGTCGGGCTCGTCGCCGGTGCCTTCCTGGGCCGGAACACTGAGCGCGCCCGCCGGGCCTACAGGGACTGGGGCACCGCGCGGGCGGCGGTTCCCAAGGGGAGAGCCACCGCCGTCGCCGAGATCTGGCGGGCCCTGGTCACCGGTGTGATCATCGTGGTGGCGGTCATCGCGTTGGTCACGTTCGCGCTGAGCAACCGTTCGTAGGCGTACCGCTATCGACCCGCACTCCGTCCCGATCGCGCCCCCTTTGGTCACAGCTTCGGTCGGTCCGTGGTCGGCCCGGCCGGCGTCGAGGTAGGCGAAGAAGTCCCTACGCCCGTGGCGAGTGTGCGCCCGAGCCGGGCGACTCGGGCGCGGGCGGTCCCGGAACGGTCGATCAGACTCGACTGATCGCGATCTCGTGGTCGGTGTCGGCGGCGTCGACCAGACGCTTGATGTCGTCGATGTCGCTCGTGACGATCCCAGCTCGGAGCGCTATCGCCGTCGCGACGACGATCGCGTCCACCGCGTCGCTGGTGCCGGCCCGCCCCAGCAGTACGCCGGCCTGCCGGGCCAGTCGCTCGTCCGGAGCCAGGACCCGGCAGCCGGCAACGAACCGGGCCAGCCGGGCCTGTGAAGCCCACCCACGCCAGGCCTGCGCGAGCACGGGGGACGGCACGACGACCGGGCGCCGCTCGGCGACGGCTGCGGCGAACAGCGCCCACAGCGCACACTCACCCTTGTCAGCGGCAACGAGCGCACCCGCGTCAAAGACGATCGGGACAGCGGTGGCTGGCGCCGACCGCCTACGCGGCATGGCGACGTCGAGCTCGCCTCGGGGTGGCCGCTGCCGCATCCATCACAGCGAGTCGCTCCCGGGCCTCGGCCAACTCAGCCTCGGTGAACTGACCGACCTCGGACTCATACTCGGCGATCGCCGCCAGCGCGGCGTGGTGCCGCCTCGCCTCCATGGCTGCCTCCGCGAGCCACGCCGACACGGCAAGACCCCGTTCCCGGGCCATCCGCTCCACGTCCGCAGCCAGGTCAGCGGGCAGCGTGATCGACAGCTTCCTGGTCGCCACGCACCGATCCTACCGTGATCCTACCGCCGGTTCGACTCACGCATGACCTCACGGACGGGGTCACCTGCGACCGGCGCGGCGTTGGGACGGATTCACGGCAAAAATCCACACAAGTGGATGTAGGTAGGCGTTGGCCACGTACGACCCGGGTCGGCGTACCCGGTCGTGAGAACCTGGTCGCCCACCGCGACCGGGACACAAACAGCGACGGCCCCGCGGTCGGGTGACCGCGGAGCCGTCCACGTACGTGGGCCGATCGACCCGGGGCTTACTTGCCGAGCGAGCGCAGCAGCACGGAGGCCACGTCGACGACCTCAACGTCCTCGCCCACCTCGCCGGCCGAGCGCTTCTGGGTCACGCCGTCGTTGAGCATCGTGAGGCAGAACGGGCAGGCCACGGCGATCGTCTTGGCGCCGGTGCGCAGCGCCTCCTCGGTGCGCTCGATGTTGATGCGCTTGCCGATGCGCTCCTCCATCCACATGCGAGCGCCGCCAGCGCCGCAGCAGAAGGAGCGCTCGGCGAACCGGCCCATCTCGACGAAGCCGTCGCCCTCGGCCGTCGCGCCGTCCACAGTGAACGATCCGATGAGGTCACGCGGCGGGCTGAAGATCCGGTTGTGCCGGCCGAGGTAGCACGGGTCGTGGTAGGTGACGCCGCCCTCGATCGGACGCACCGGAGTGAGCTTGCCCTCGGCCACCAGGCGGGCCAGCAGCTGCGTGTGGTGGATGACCTCGAAGTGCCCGCCGAGCTGCGGGTACTCGTTGGCCAGAGTGTTGAAGCAGTGGGCACACGTGGCGACGATCTTCTTCGACGGACGCTCGCCGAACGCCTCGCCCAGCGTCTCCACGTTCTGCTTGGCGAGCATCTGGAAGACGAACTCGTTGCCCATCCGGCGCGCCGGGTCGCCTGTGCAGGCCTCGCCCTCGCCGAGGATCGCGAAGCTGACCCCGGCCTCGTGCAGCAGCGTCGCCACGGCCTGGGTGGTCTTCTTCGCCCGGTCGTCGAACGCGCCCGCGCAGCCGACCCAGAACAGGTACTCCCAGTCGTCGGTCTCGCCCACCCGCGGCACCGGGAAGTCCAGGCCCTTGGTCCAGTCGGCCCGCGTGTTCGGCGGCGCGCCCCACGGGTTGCCCTTGCTCTCCAGGTTGCGCAGCATCACGCCGATCTCGGCGGGGAAGTTGGACTCGACCAGGACCTGGTAGCGACGCATGTCGACGATGTGGTCCACGTGCTCGATGTCCACCGGGCACTGCTCGACGCAGGCGCCACAGGTGGTGCACGACCAGAGCACGTCCGGGTCGATGACGCCGCCTTCCTCGGCGGTGCCGACCAGCGGCCGCAGTGCCTGCGCCGGGCCGGAGCCGACGACCCGGGGGTAGCCCGCCTCCGGCACCCCGTGACCGCGCTCCGCCTCCTTGAGCAGCGCCTTGAGGTCGACCTCCGGACCCGGCTTCGGCGCGCCGCCGATGATGTACGGGGCCTTCGCGAAGAGGTGGTCGCGGAGGTCCATGATCACGAGCTTGGGCGACAGCGGCTTGCCCGTGTTCCAGGCGGGGCACTGCGACTGGCAGCGACCGCACTCGGTGCAGGTCGCGAAGTCGAGCATCCCCTTCCAGGTAAAGTCCTCGATCTTCCCGCGACCGAAGGTCTCGACGTCGCCCGGGTCCTCGAAGTCGACCGGCTTGCCGTCCGCCTCGATCGGCAGCAGGGCACCCAGCGCCACCGGCTCCCGCTTCGTCAGCACGTTGATCGGAGCCAGGGCGATGTGCAGGTGCTTGGAGTACACCAGCAGGACCAGGAAGCCCATGATCACCCAGATCTGGGCCAGGATGAAGACGGTCTCGATGACCTCGTTGGCCGTGTGGCCGAGCGGCTCCAGGGCGAACGCGGTGATCCGGGAGGCGAACGTCCACCAGGAGTCGCCCCACGGGAAGACGCCCGTGTTGATCTGCGCGCCCCGGTAGAGCAGCAGGGTCGCGATGACCAGGAAGATCATGCCGAGGATCTGCCAGGCCGCCCCGAGGTGCGACCCGTAGAACCGCGACGAACGGTCCAGGCGGGCCGGGTCCTGCCGGCGCCGCAGGATCGCGAACGTCGCGATGCCGGCCAGCACCGCCACGGCGAACAGGTCCTCGAGGAAGCCGACGATCGCCCACTTGCCGATCAACGGCACGTGGAAGTCCTTGTCGAACAGAGCTCCGTAGGCCTCGATGATCGTCAGGCCGAGGATCAGGAAGCCCCAGAACGTGAACGCGTGCGCCCAACCCGGCACCGACCAGCGGATCAGCCGCTGCTGGCCGATGACCTCACGCAGCTCGGTGCGCAGCCGCTGGCCGATGTTCTGAATCCGACCCGTCGCAGGCTGACCGGACGAGATGAGCCGGTACAACCACCAGACACGCCGGCCCGCGACGGCGATCGCGACCGCACTGCCCGCCAGACCCAAGATCAGGCGCCACCACATCATGGACGTCCTCCACAGGGCGATATCCGCCGAGCCTAAGCGTTCGCGTTACCACGCGGTAACTCCACGACCCGTGATCTTTCCGACTTCACACGCGATCTGTCAGCGTCCGACCGGGCCTGACCGGCCACGATCGGACAGCCGAACCAGCGGAGCGGCGGCAGGTTTGGGCAGCCGACACAAGGCCCGACGACACCGGGACGCGACAACAGATGGGCCCGCGGCGAACGCTGGATCTGGGCGGGCCGCCAGGCGGCCCAGCACGACCAGGGTTGTCCACAGCGTGTGGACAACCCTGGGGAAAATTACACGGGTGTTATTTGGCCACGCCGAGCTACCGCGACGACGCGGACCGTCGCCGGATCAGCGCCAGCGCGTCAGGACCACGAGCGCCGCGATCATGGCGCCGAAGCCGATGAGCAGGTTCCCCCACTGCAGCTTGTAGAGGAACATGAACGAATCGCCCAGATCCGCCCACGTGTTGGTGAGGTAGTAGGTGACCAGCCACGCAATGGCGAAGACGATCAGGGCAACCGCGGTGACGGGCACCCAGGTCGGGCTGGGCTTCCGAGTGGCGGCCGCCACCTGCGGCCGCAGCTCCGGCGGTGGCGTGTAGATCTTCTTCTTGCGCACAGATGACTTCGGCACGGCTACTCCTGACAGGGGACAACGACCACATTGCCACCAGATCGCCCGGCGACCGGCACATAGGGTCCAAGCAAGCGTAGTTCAACTTGCGACCATCCACAGGAGGGGGAGCCGGTGGCAGGGGGTGAGCGGGGGCACGCCACACCTCCGGAAGACCCGACAAACAGCACGATATCCCTCGATTCACCCCGGCCCGCGCCGCCACCGGCCGGGTCGCGCCGGCGCCGGGTGCTCCGCGCGGTCGCGCGCGCGGGCGGCGAGCTGATGACCACGCTCGGGCTGGTGGTGGCCCTCTTCGCGGCCTACGAGATCTGGGGCCGCGCCGCGATCGTGGCCGACCACCAGCGGGCGCTCGACGCGCAGCTGGAACAGCAGTGGTCCCAGGAGCCGGAGGCCACGCCGACCGAGACGCCGGACGAGTCGTCCACCGACCTGGCTCCCGAGCCCGTCTCCGCGTCACCCGGCGACGCCATCGCCCGCCTGTACCTTCCCCGACTGCGCAACTCCTGGGTGGTCGTCGAGGGCGTCGACCCGCAGTACATCGAGTACGCGCCGGGCCACTACCCGGGCACCGCCATGCCGGGTGAGCTCGGCAACTTCTCGGTCGCCGGGCACCGCAGTCACGCGATCTTCTGGGACCTCGACCAGGTGCAGGCCGGGGACGCGGTGATCGTGGAGACCCGCTCCCGGTGGTACGTCTACCGGGTCACCCAGTCGCGGATCGTTCCCCCGACCGCGCTCGAGGTCGTGGCCCCCGTGCCGAACCAGCCGGGCGTGGAGCCGACCCAGGCGCACCTGACGATCACCACTTGCAATCCGCGGTGGTCCAACTACGAGCGGCTGATCGTCCACGCGACGCTGGAGCGCGTCCAGGCCAGCTCAGCCGGGCGCCCGGCCGAACTCGAGGGGTTGTAAGTCATGTACGGATGGATCTGGCGTCGCCTGCCGTTCGGGCTACCCGGCAAGATCATCGGCTCGGTCCTGCTGGCGGCCGCCGCGGGGGTCATACTGTGGTTCTGGGTTTTCCCCATCGCCCACTCGCTCCTGCCGTACGACGACGTGCAGGTCGGCCCACCGTGAGGACGGAACCATCGCCATGCGCGTGCTGGTCATCGACAACTACGACTCGTTTGTGTACAACCTCGTGCAGTACCTGGGCCAGCTCGACGTCACGTGCGAGGTCTACCGCAACGACGAGATCACCTTGGCCGAGGTCGGCCGGCTCCGGCCGGACGGCATCCTCCTCTCCCCCGGGCCGGGCGCGCCGTCCCGCGCCGGCATCATGCCCTCGCTGATCAAGGAGTACGGCGACGCCATCCCCATGCTCGGCGTGTGCCTCGGGCACCAGGCCATCGGCGAAGCTTTCGGGGCCACCGTGGCCCGGGCGCCGGAGCTGCTGCACGGCAAGACCTCGCTCGTGACCCACAACGGTGCCGGCATCCTGCGCGGGCTGCCCGACCCGTTCACCGCGACCCGGTACCACTCGCTGGCCGTGGTGGAGTCCACCCTGCCCGACGAGATCGAGGTCACCGGCCGCACGGCGGACTCGGGCGTGGTCATGGCGATGCGACACCGCACGCTGCCCTTGGAGGGCGTCCAGTTCCACCCCGAGTCGGTCCTCACCCAGGGCGGGCACCTGATGCTCGCCAACTGGCTGGACTCGCTGGGTCACCCGACCGCGCTCGAGCGGGCTCCCGCACTCATGGCCGAGGTCGAAGCCCGGCGCGTCGCCGCGTTTGCTTGAGAGCGCGTCGCCGTCGTCTGAGAGCCCAGCGCGTCGCCGTCGCCTGAGCCCAACGGGCCGACGCCTGACCGTGCGGTCGTGCGTCGGCCCGGGTCGCCCGTGGTCCGTCAGCTGTCCGGCGACGGGGACGGCGACGACGGCGGCGACGACGGCGGAGCGCTGGTCTGCGGCGCCTCGTACTGGCCGACGTAGATGTTCACCTGGAACTGCGGGTTCGCCTCGGAGTTGCCCTCCGGGCTCTGACCGATCACCTTGCCGTGCTGGTCGGAGCTGGTGACCGGCCGCGGAATCGGCTGCACGAAGGGGAATCCGGCGTTGCGCAGGATGCCCACGGCGACAGCTTCGGTTTCACCGACCACGTTGGGCACGACCTTGTAGTTGCCCTTCGACACCTCGAGGGTCACCTCCGTGCCCTGGGCGACGGTCTCGCCCTCGCCGGGCGTCACGGTGACGACCGTACGCTCCGGCTTGGAGCTGTCGACGAGCCTCACGACCGGCTTGAGCTTCGCCTCGGTGAGGAGCTGCTCGGCCAGGTCCTGCGGCAGACCGATCACCTGAGGGATCTTCGCCACGCCAGCGCCCGCGCACCAGGTGAGCCGGACGGTCGAGTTGCGGGGGACCGACACCCCGCGCGCCGGCTCCTGCTTGATGATCTCGTTCTCGGTGCAGTTCGGGTCGGTCTGCGGCTCGAGGTGGGCCCGGAGCCCGGCATTGGTCACCTGGGTCTCGGCGACGTCCTTGGTCAGGCCCACCAGGTTCGGCACCTCGACGTTCCGGTTCCGGGTCATGAGCAGACCGGCCACGAGGACGATCACCGCCAAGGCGGCGAGACCGGACACCCCGGCGATCGCCCACGGCGAGGTACGCCGACGATGAGGCTCGGGGCGGCCGGGCAGGGCCCGACCACCCGCAGCCGGGCGCATGGGCCGGGTCGCCCCGGCCGTGTGGTCGATCAACACCGGTTCGGCGTGGACCGGGCGGCCCGCCGCCGCACGCAGCACGTCGGCCCGCATCTCGGCCGCGCTCTGGTACCGGTTGAGCGGGTTCTTGGCCAGGGCCTTGAGCACGACCGCGTCGATGGCCGGCGTCACCTCGCGGTTGAGCAGGCTCGGCGGCCGGGCGTCCTCCCGCACGTGCTGGTAGGCCACGCTGACCGGGCTGTCCCCCACGAACGGTGGCTGCCCGCACAGCAGCTCGTAGAGCACGCAGCCGGTGGCGTACACGTCGCTGCGCGCGTCGACCGACTCGCCTCGGGCCTGCTCGGGCGAGAGGTACTGCGCCGTCCCGATGACCGCGGACGTCTGGGTCATGGTCGAGCCGCTCGCCGCCAGCGCCCGGGCGATGCCGAAGTCCATGACCTTGATCTGGCCGGTGTGGGTCAGCATCACGTTGCCCGGCTTGATGTCCCGGTGGATGATGCCGTGCCGGTGGCTGAACTCCAGCGCGGAGCAGATCTCGGCCACGATCTCCAGCGCCCGGCGGGGCGCCAGCCGCCCCTCGACTGCGAGGATCTCCTTGAGCGTGCGGCCGTTCACGTACTCCATCACGATGTACGGCAGGGACTCGCCGCTCGACCCCCGCTCCTCGCCGGTGTCGTAGACCGCCACGATCGCCGGATGGTTCAGCGACGCTGCGTTCTGGGCCTCCCGCCGGAACCGCAGTTGGAACGTGTCATCCCGGGCGAGATCGGTCCGTAGCATCTTGATCGCGACATCACGCCCGAGGCGGAGGTCACGACCGCGGTGGACCTCGGCCATGCCGCCGTAACCCAGCAGCTCGCCGACCTGATACCTCCCCCCGAGGAGGCGGGCCTGAGTCATGTGCCTTGCCCTCCGCTGTCCGTGCCACCGTCGCTAGAGACGACGCCTGGAACGGTAGCCGTCGTTCCCACCTGCGGGAGTGACTGCAGTGACCCCCGTTGCTGAAGGAGCGCGATGGCCGCACCGACACAAACCGCCACGACCACAACCGCGACGATGAGGGCCACGAGCGTACCCGCACTCGGCCCGTTCCCGCGGCGCGAGGCGCGGATGTCGCCGGAGTGTCCGGCGTACTGACCCGCATTCAGCGGCGACGGCATCACCCGGGTCGGGGGTGCTGGCGTGGCGGACACCACCGACCGCCCGGCCACGGCCATCACGGGCTGCGGCGCGCTCGTGCCGAGCTGGACGGCCACCCGGCGGGCCTCCTGGGCGAACGCGGCCGCGGTGGGGTAGCGCTCCTCCGGCCGTTTCCTCATCGCCCGCTCCACGACCGCCCGGGCACTGGCCGGAACGTCGGGCGGCATGGGTGGAGGCTGCTCCCGCACGTGCCGCATGGCGATCTCGAGCGGGTTGTCGCCCTCGAACGGGCGGTAACCGGACAGACACTGGTAGGCGACCACACCGAGCGCGTAGATGTCCGACAGGGGCGTGGCCTTCTCGCCCATCGCCTGCTCCGGCGAGATGTACGACGCGGTGCCGAGGACCGACCCGTCGGCGGTGAGCTGGGCTGCCCCGGCCTGCCGCGCGATGCCGAAGTCGGTCAGCACCAACGTCCCGTCCGGGCGGACCAGCAGGTTGCCCGGCTTGACGTCCCGGTGCACCACCCCGGCCTGGTGGGCGGCGTGCAGCGCCTCGGCCGCCTGGGCCACCAGCGCCATGGTGCGGCCGGCGGTCAGTCGGCCGACCCGGCTCAGGGTCCGGGAGAGCGCCTCACCCTGGATGTACTCCATCACCAGGTACGCCCCGATGGCGCTGTCGCTACCGTAGTCGTAGACGTCGACCACGCCCGGATGGCTGATCGTGGCCATCGTGCGGGCCTCGCCGCGGAACCGCTCAGTGAAGCCCGGCTCCTCCAGCAGCGAGGGCAGGAGCAGCTTCACCGCGACCGTACGGCCGAGCACGTCGTCGTGGCCTCGCCAGACGTCACCCATCCCGCCACTGGCGATGCGCTCGTCCAGTCGGTACCGCTGGCCCAGCACTGTTCCAGGGCTGATCATCTCGACCCCATCACACTCGTCCCGCCCACGGCAAAGCCCTGTCCGTCAACCTAGTCCCTTGGCCGCGATCGCCGCTTGCATGACCTGTCCCGCGATCGCCGTGGCTTCCGCGCTCCCCCGCGGCCCCGCGTTCTGGATCAGCACCGCAACCGCCACCACTGGCTGGCCGCCGCTCGTCCGCGCGTATCCGATGAACCATCCGTGGTCCGGCGCATCCCCATTCTGCGCGGTCCCCGTCTTGCCGCCTACCTCAAAACCTTCGATTCGAGCGTTTGTGCCCGTACCGTTGCGGACGACGGCGTTCATCATCTCGCGCAGCTGCCCCGCGACCGCCGACGAAACCGGCCGGCGCTGGCTGGTCGGGGTCGCCCGCCAGATGGGCACGAGGTTGGCGTCCTGAATGGTGTCGATCAGATACGGGCGCATCTGCACACCGTCGTTGGCGATCGCCGCAGCGATGAGCGCCCCCTGGAGCGGGGTCATGGCCACGTCCCGCTGCCCGATGCAGGACTGGGCGAGCGCGGCCGGGTCGGGGCTGCCATCCGGCCCGGCCATTGGCCCGGTCTGGCTCGTCGCCACCGCCATCCGGTTGTCGTCGTCCCGGTCCAAGGTCGGGGCCGACTCGAACCCGAACTCTCGGGCCACCTGCTTGAGCGTCTCCGGGCCGAGCTGCTCGACGCCGTACCGGGCGAACGCCGTGTTGCAGGAGACGCGCAGCGCGTCGAGCAGCGTGATCGAGTCCGGACACACCACGCCGGGAGCGTTCTGGATCGGCACCGTGGTCTGCGGGGCCGTGTAGCTCTCCCCGCCCGCCAGCACGCTGTCCGGGTTGAGGCCCTGCTGCAGCGCCGCCGCGGCCACGATGACCTTGAATGTCGAGCCGGGCGGGAACCGCTCCGAGACCGCCCGGTTGATCAACGGACGACCGGGGTCGGCGAGCAGCCGGTCGTACTCGGCGGTGGCGCTGTCGAAGTCGTGGGCCACCAGTGGGTTCGGGTCGAAGCTCGGCGTCGAGACCATGGCCAGCACCGCGCCCGTGGTCGGGTCCAGCGCGACCACGGCACCGGTCGTGCTGCTCGTCCCGTTGTTCAGCAGGGCGTTGTAGGCCGTCTCCTGCACGGAGTGGTTCAGGGTCAGCAGGACGTTGCCGCCGTTGGACCTCTTGCCGGTGAGCATCTCCAGCAGCCGGTCGGCGGTGAAGACGCTGGCGCTGCCGTTGAGGATGTCGTTCTCGATCGCCTCGATGCCGGTGACCTCGCCGTAGACGGGGCGGAAGCCGACCGTGTGGGCGTACAGCGCGCCGTACGGGTACGTACGCAGGTAGCGGAACGTGTCGGCGGTCGCGGTGCTCAGCGCCACAGCCTGGCCGTCGACGACGATGTTCCCCCGCTGGCGCTCATAGTCCTGCTGAAGGAGCCGGAAGCTGTTGTGCCGGGTGTCGTTGCGGTACTCGTCGGCCTTGACGACCGTGATCCAGTTGAGCTGGGCGAAGAGCAGCCCGAACAGGAGGATCATCACCAGACCGGCCTTACGGAGAGGCGCGTTCACGGAATCACCTCCGTCGGTACCTCACGCATCGCGCCCGACACGGGCGGTGGGGGCGGCGGGATCGATCCCCCGACGGTGAGGGTGGCCGGGCGCCGCGCCGCATCCGAGATGCGCATGAGCAGCGCCACCAGCAGCCAGTTCGCCACCAGCGAGGATCCCCCGGCCGACATGAACGGCGTGGTCTGCCCGGTGAGCGGAATGAGGCCGGTCACCCCACCCACGATGACAAAGACCTGCAGCCCCAAGGTGAACGACAGACCGCCGGCGAGCAGCTTGCCGAACGAGTCGCGCACCATGATCCCCACCCGCAGGCCGCGGTTCACGAGCAGCAGGTAGCACACCAGCAGACCGGTCAGCCCGAACAGCCCGATCTCCTCACCGATGCCGGCGAAGACGAAGTCGCTGTGCACCAGCGGAATCACGAACCGGTCCAACTGGGGTACGTAGGGCAGCCCGTTGCCCGGACCCGCGCCGAAGAGACCCGCCGTGCCCAGACCGAGCAGCGACTGGGTGAGCTGCAGCCCGGCGTCGTCGGCGTCGGCGAACGGCGCCCGCCACACCTCGACCCGGTTGGCGAAGTTGGCGAACGGCCCGCCGATGACCTCACCCAGCGCCCACGCGATCACGGCCCCGCCGAAGAAGAGCAGCAGGCCGATGATCAGCCAGCTCGCCCGCTCGGTGGCGATGTAGACGGTGACCACGAACATGCCGAAGAACATCAGCGACGTGCCGAGGTCCTTCTCGAAGACGAGGATGAGCAGCGACAGACCCCAGATGACCAGCACCGGACCCAGGTCGCGCGGACGGGGAAAGTCGATGCCGAGGAAGCGCCGGCTGGCCAGCGACAGCACCTCACGCTTGGTGACCAGGTAGTAGGCGAAGAACGACAGCAGCGCCAGCTTGGCGAACTCACCCGGCTGGATCGAAAAGCCTCCGATGAGAATCCACAGCTTCGCGCCGTTGATCTCGGAGAAGCGCGCGGGCAGCAGCGCCGGTAGCGCCACCAGGATGATGCCGACCAGGCCGAGTGTGTATGCGTAGCGCGACAGCAGCCGGTGGTCGCGAATCAACGCCAGCAGCAGCACCGCGCCCACGGCGGCCGCGGCCGTCCACTGGATCTGCCGGATCGCCATGCCCGTGAAGATCGACAGCTGCTCGCGCAGCTCGGGCGGCGTCGCGGCCAGGTCCAGCCGGCGCAGGAACGCCACCCCCAGCCCGTTGATGAGGGCGACCGTAGGCAGCAGGACCGGATCCGCGTGCGGGGCGAGAAACCGCACCGCGATGTGCACGCTCAGGAAGATGGCGAAGACCACCGCCACCGGCTGCCAGAACGTCGACGTGATCCGCTCCATCAGCCCGGCCTGCACCGCCGCCGAGTAGACCAGGACGACGAGCATCGCCAGGATCAGCAGGCCGAGTTCGGTACCCCGGCGCGGCCGGCGGGTGGCGGCGGCCGGGCTGGGCACAGCGGCGACGGCGACGGTCACGGGGCGGTCATCCTTCGGTGGGCGATGGGCGCAGTGGTCCGGTCGAGCCCGCAGCGCCCAGGCTCGACCAGGTCAGGGAGGCGTACGGTCTCAGCCACTGGTCGGTCGGCACGGCGTCGGGCTCGTGGTGACGACGCCGGACGGTCGGGGGGACGGGGACGGCGACGCGGAAGGCGTCGGCGACGGCTCGGCCGCCTCGGGCGTACCGGCTGGCTCCGGTTCGGGCGTGGCGTCGGGCGACGGGGAGGGCGAGGGGCTGACCGACGGCGACGGGTAGATGGTGACCGTCTTGCACTCCGGAATGACGTTGCGGGCGCGCGGGTCCAGCAGGGCGTTGAGCGCCTCCATGGCCTCGCTCCGGCTGTCCTTGGTGATCGTGGCCCGCACGGTGTCCTGGGAGGCCGGCGTCAGGCTGTCGATGGTCACGTCGGACAGGTGCACCACCTGCGACAGCTGGAACCCGGCGACCTCACCCGGGATGCCCTGGAAGACCGCGATGTGGCCGTCCTCGGTCACCCCGACGTAGTACTTCGTCTGCGTGTACCGCCAGCCGCCCCAGAGCCCACCGGCCAGCACCCCGAGGAGCACCAGCAGGACCAGCGCCGTGCGGATGGGGTGCCGTCGCACCGGCTCCTCCGGGTCCTCGTCCGGCACGGGCACCGGCTCGGCGGACCGGGTCAGGGCCGACGCCCGGCCCGCGGGCGTGGAAACATCGGCCGTCGTGATCAGACCGCGGTCATTGGCGGCGGCCCCGGCCACGACCGGCGCCTCCTCGACGATGTCCTCGTCGGTGAAGTCCGCGACGATGACCGTGATGTTGTCCGGACCACCGGCCCGCAGGGCAAGCTGGACGAGCCGATCGGCGCACTGGTGGGGGTCGGCGTACTCCCGCAGGGTGGCCGCGATCGTCTCGTCGCTGACCACGCCCGAGAGGCCGTCGCTGCACAGCAGGTACCGGTCGCCCGGCAAGACCTGGCGCAGGGAGTACTCGGCCTCGGTGTCGCGCCCGTCGAGGGCGCGCATGAGCAGCGACTTCTGCGGGTGGGTGTTGGCCTCGACCTCGGTGATGCGCCCTTCGTCGACCAGCAGCTGGACGTACGTGTCGTCGCGCGTGATCTGGGTCAGCTCGCCGTCGCGCAGCAGGTACGCCCGGGAGTCGCCAATGTGGACCAGCCCGATCTTGTTGCCGCCGAACAGCATCCCGGTGAGGGTGGTCCCCATCCCCTCCATCTCCGGGTTCTGCTCGACCGCGGCCCGAATCTGCTGGTTGGCTGTCTCCACCGCCTGGCGCAACGCGTCCAGCGGTGCGTTGCTCGGCACATCCTCGTCCAAGGGGGCCAGCGCGGCGATCACGATGTTGCTCGCCACGTCGCCCGCCGCCATCCCACCCATGCCGTCGGCCACCGCGAGCAACCGGGGCCCGGCGTACACGGAGTCCTGGTTGCCGTGTCGGATCAGGCCGCGGTCGCTGCGCGCCGCGTAACGCATGGTCAGGGTCATCTACGGCCTCAGCTCGATGCTGGTGCGTCCGATGCGAATGGGAACGCCGAGGGGTACAGGGGTCGGAGCAGTGACCTTCATCTGGTCAAGGAAAGTGCCGTTGGTTGAGCCGAGATCCTCGACATACCACTGCCCGTCCCGTGGCACGAGACGGGCGTGGCGCGCCGACGCGTAGTCGTCGGTGATCACGAGATTGGAGTCGTCGGCCCTCCCAATGGTGATAGGGGTGTTACCCAAACTCACCCTGGTTCCCGCCAGGTCGCCTTCCGTCACCACGAGGTGAGTCGCCGCCCGCCCCTTGCGCACCCGCGCCGGTCGTCCCGAACCCGGAAGGACCACCCCACGCGGCATCGCCACCAGGCGGCTCGGCCGCGCCCCCAGGTCCCGCCGGATGACCCCGACCACTGCGAAGACGAAGATCCACAGCAGGAGCAGGAACCCGAAGCGGGCGGCGGTGAAGACGATGCTGTCGGGCAACCTAACCGTCCACGCGGAAGGTCAGGGTCGTGGTCCCGATCTGGATCATGTCGCCGGGATTCAGCGCAACGGCCGAGATCCGCTGGCCGTTGACCGAGGTCCCGTTGGTCGAGCCCAGGTCGGTGATCACAACCTGTCCGCCATCGAAGTCCACACGCGCGTGCCGGCGGGAGATCCCGACGTCCGGCAACCGCAGGTTCGCCTGGTCGCCCCGGCCGATGACGGTCGAGCCGATGGCCAGCGGGTAGACCCGCCCGTCGCTGGAGACCAGCCGGGCGTTGCGACCCGGCCCGCCGGCCGGAGGCCCGTAGCCGGGCTGCGGCCCGTACCCGTAGCCGTGGCTCGGGTCGTAGGCGGGCGGCGGCGGTGGGGGCGCCGGCTCGGCCGCGCCCGTGTAGACCTCCGCGGTCACCCGGAACATGCCGGTGTCCAGGCCCTCACCGCGCTCGATCTCGACGATCACGTCGCCGTAGACGGTCCAGCCCTGCTCACCAATGAACTCGGCCTGTGACTGGGCGAGCTCCTGGGCCAGGGCCGCGGCGTAAGGCGCCAGCCGGCTGTGGTCGTAGGGAGAGAGGTCGATCACGTACCGGTTCGGGACGAGGGTCCGCCCCCCGGCCAGGATGGCCTTGTGCGCCTCCGCCTCCCGTTGCATGGCGTTGAGGATCTCCACCGGGTGGACCACACCCTTGAAGACCTTGGCGAAGGCCCCCTCAACAAGGCCTTCCAATCGCTTCTCGAAGCGTTGCAGAACGCTCACAGCAGACCCTTCCGTTCGCGACTGCGCCGGTCCCGCCGGTGGTGGTCGGCGGTGGATGCGGTACGCGCGCTCACTCGTCCTCCGCTTTGTCCTAGAGGACATGATGCTATCCGCCCCAAGCACTCCCGTCCGCGCACTGAGGCGTCGGCATGTTAGGCTTCGCGGGCGTCTCGCAGGGAGCGTACGGCCAGGTGCCAACCCGCTCGCGAAGCCGCCAGGAAGGGGTCTATCCTGGTTCGGCAGCACGACGGGATCGGTCAACCGGCCCGGCGAGCGCAACGCCCGGGGAAGTGGCGGAATGGCAGACGCGCACGGTTCAGGTCCGTGTGCCCGTGAGGGCGTGAGGGTTCAACTCCCTCCTTCCCCACTCGCTCACCGCAGCGTGCGTCCGCGCGGATCGCGACGCGGACACTCAGCCACCGCTCAGCGTGTCGGGGCCGCGCCCTGAACACAGGCCTCGGATCCGGGCCGGATGGAATCGGCCCCCAGCACCTCCGCACTCTCGACTACCCCAGGCCGACGTCTGCCGGCACACCGATCGTTGGCCGATTCGCGTCAGCGGGGCCGCCCCTGCCGACCTCCGTCGGCGGGCCCATCGTTGCCGACACCGTCGGTAGAGCCGACCCTCGCCGACTCGCACCGGCGGACCGACGATTTCCTTGCCCGGCCGATCAGCGGGCCGCACCAGTGGCGGCGAAACCGTACGTCCGCCGCACCGCGCTCACCCGGTGATCGCCGTGGCTGAACGTGCGATCGCCGTGAGGCACACGTACGTCCCGGCGGCGCACGTCCGCCTCACGGCGATCAAGATCAGGTGGGATTGGGTAATCGATCAATCGGGACTATTGATCAGGCAATTGGGGCGATTGGTCGGCCGGATCACAGGCCGTGCAGCCGGACGAAGATCGAGCGCCGCGCCACCGCCTCGCCAGCGGAATCGAGCTCGTACCCGTCGAGCCAGGCCCACCCGTCGCAGGCAGAGTCCTGAACCCGTATCACGCGGAACATCATCGGCTGGGTGAACTGGACGCTCGCGGCTCGTGTGACGCGAAGGACGTCCCCAGAACGAGGCATCATGCCCTCCCTCTCAGGTGTCTGGGTCCCCCGTAGGTCGTTGGTCTCACGTGCCCTCCTCACTCGCCGCCGACGACGTCGGGGCGGTGCGAGAACACCGGCTGGCGGCAGCCATTGCAAGGTGCGCGCGTTCCGGCGGGGCGGGCCGTCCGCGTTGTGCTCGCCGCTGGGTCGGTTCAGCGGATGTGCCTAGTCCTAGCCAGGTTGGCGAGTTGATCCACGCAGGGTCACTGCGTGCCTACGGAACAGAATGACGTGATCCCTCAGTTCGTGCAACTTGCATCCATTGGGCTGGCCCGCCAAACGGTGTTCGTGGAGTGGACGGTGCTTGCCTGTGGTTCGTGACGGGAGCACACTGAACCCGCCCCTTGGAGTCTGGTGGGAGGCTCCCTAACGTGACCGGCAGGCGCGGTTTCAGCCCGGCAGTGCGCCGTCGGCGCCTTGGCGCTGAACTTCGCCGTTACCGGGAACAGGCGGGTTTCACGATCGAGCAGGTCGCCGAGCACCTGCGGTGCTCCACGTCCAAGATCTCCCGCATGGAGACCGGCCAGATCGGCTCCAGTCCCAACGACATCCGCGAGATCCTCACCCTGTTCCGTGTCGGAGAGCCGACACTCTACGAGCTGGTCGAGGTTGCGAAGGAGACGCGCCAGCGGGGCTGGTGGCAGCGCCACGGCGCGGTCCTCACCAGCGAGTTCGTCGCCTTTGAGCAGGCCGCCTCCATGATCCGGTCGTACGAGGCGCAATGCGTGCCCGGCCTGCTGCAGACCGAGGACTACGCCCGGCAGCTCCTGGCCGGGGCCCAGGACCTCCTGGCCGACGGCGAGGACGAGAAGCTGCTGGAGAACCGGCTCCAGGTCCGGATGCGCCGACAGTCCCTGCTCACCCAGGAAGACCCGCTGCAGTTGTGGTGCGTCATCGATGAAAGTGCCCTGCTGCGTCCGGTCGGCGGGTCGTCGGTGATGCGTGGACAGATCGATTACCTGATCATGATGTCCGAAATGGACAACGTCACCATTCAGATTCTTCCCCTCCGAGTCGGCGCCCACCCCGGAATGGAGGGCTCGTTCGCGATCCTCCGGTTCCCGCACGAGTCGGACCCAGACGCGGTGTACGTCACCACCGCCACCGGCGGGGCGTTCTTGGAGAAGCGGGAAGATGTTGCGCGGCACGTACGCATCTTTGAGATGTTGACTTCACTCGCTCTCAGCCCCGAGGATTCCCGGGAGTTCATGCACTCACTGTGGAAGGAGGGAGAATGATCAAGAACAAGACAGCCGTCGACCTTGCGTCGGCTGTCTGGCGCAAGTCCAGCCGATCCGGACCGTTGACGGATAACTGCGTCGAAGTGGCCTTCGTCGAAGGACACGCGGCCGTACGGGACTCGAAAGACCCGAACGGCCCGGTGCTGCTCTTCGATACGGCCGAATGGCGGGCCTTCATCGAAGGCGCCAAGGACGGCGAATTTGATCTCTAGGCCGCCCAGCCGCCCATGATGAACTCGCCGCTCCCCCACAGCTGCGAGCTCATCGAAACGTACGGGTACGGCAGGGACGCCGGCGATCTCTTCGCCCCTCGAACGGCGTCCTTGCTTCCGTCACAGACATAAACGCTTCTTACATTCTCCAACGACCACCGCCCGCCCACGACGCTCCGCGTAACGATGCGCGACAGCGTGGCGGGCTTTTCTGACGGGTCGAACTGTGATGGCAACGACGTGGTCGTGGCCACGTCCCGAATGGCCGCTCCGATCGCCCAGCCGGTGACCGGCTTTTCGTGCCCGCCGAGCCCTGACAAGACGGCCCTGACGAGACGACACTGGCAAACGACCCTGACGACCCGGCCTCCAACGAACTGGCCCCGACCGGCCGTCGGGAATGGGACGCTCGGATCGGCTACGCCGCTCGCCCGGATGCATCCCCCCGAGGCTTGCCCGAGATTCATTGGCGACCGGCCGACCATCGACAACGGGCCCCCGCGTGTGGTGGGGGCCCGTTGTCAGTGGTGGGTGCGGAACAACGTCCATCTGCGTCCCGAACCAGCGGATCTGCTGGGCCAGGGACCGCTCTGGGGCTGGCGACGTTACCGAGCCAGCGACGTCACTGGGGCTAGCGACGTCACTGGGCCAGCGAGGCGCGCCGCGCGGCCTCCTCGCGCCGCACCTGACGCAGGCGGCTGACGCTGATGTTCAGCCGGCTGGCCACCTCGTCCTCGCTGATACCCGGGTTCATGGCCTCGATGGCGTCGGCCAGCTGGGCGGTTTCGCTGGCGGGACGACGCGGGCGAGGCGTGGTCGACTCGGTGACCACGGTGCGCGTCGGGGTCGAGACCGCCGCCGCGGCCCGGGCCGGACGAGGCGCGACGGCCGGGCTCACCGGGGCCGACCGAGGCGTACGAGCCGGGCCGTGGGCGTCGCCACCGGCGCTGAGCGGCTTCGCGGCCGTGGGCCGGGTACGCTCCGCCGCCGGCTCGGTGGCGGCCGCGTCCTCGTTCGCGGTCGGCGCCGGCTCGCTGGTGGCGACCTCGACGGCCGCCGGGGCCGGCTGGGCGACCGGGGCCGGCTGGGTGACCGGGGTCGGCGCGGGCGCAGCAACCGGAGCCGGCGTAGCAGCCGGAGCGGGCGCGGCGACCGCAACGGGCGCGGCCTGGGCGACCGGGGCGGCAACCGCGGTTTGAGCCGCCGGGGCAGCCGCGGCGGCCGGGGCCGTGACACCCTGGGCCTGGGCCTCCTGCAGCTCGCGGATGCGGCCGGCGAGCTCGACCAGGCTCACGCTGGCGACGACGATGAGGCCGTCCACCGAGATCGGCAGCAGGTACGCCGCGATCTCGGCCTCCCCGAACCGCACCGCCACGTCCTGCATGTGCCAGTAGGACACCCAGGCGGCGATGCCCGCGATGACGGCGGTGGCGATCACCCGGATGGTGGCCAGCAGCGGGCGATGCATCGGAATACGCGAAGTGAGCTCGACCGTCAGCAACAGGGCGAGCGGCGGCCAAGCAGAAATGATCTGGCTGATGATGTTGGGCTCGGCGTGCAGCACGTTGGCAGCGATCGACGCCGCCATGCCGAGAAAGAGCGTGGCTCGGACGGCCCAGCGGATTCGGATCAGCTGTGGCAGTTGCACGGGACTCTCCTCGTGGCTCAGTTCGGCCAGCCGTGATGCGGGCGAGCCGAACATCGAAAACTTCCCCCCGGGCTGGCCGTGGCCGTTCGCCCAAGACGCTCCATCCTTCGCACACCGAATGACATCGCTGTGATTTATCCACCGGCGTGTCGTGAAGGTGACCAGATTCGAGCCGAACGGGGGATGGCGAAAGGTCGGTCCGACGGATGTCGCGACGTCACCGGACGTGCTCCACCAAGCGGCACGCCGTCGTCCGGTGAGCCTTACCTGGCCGCCCGTACGCGTTAGGTGGTCGCCAATGCAGGCGTCACGTGGCCGCCGGCGACGGCGAGGCGGACGCAGTCGGGCTCGGGGTCGCGGTCGGGGTGGGTGCGCTGCGGGCCACGAAGATGATGATCGAGTCCCCCGGCGCCACCCGGGTACCCGCGGTCGGACTCGTGCCGACGACCCGGCCCGGAGGCACGGCGTCGCTGACCACGTCCTCGCGCTCCGGCCGCAGCCCCAGCTCGATCAGCACCCGCTCCGCATCCTCGTACGTCTCCCCGGTCAGCGGCGGAACCATGATGGTGGTCGGGGTAGGGCTCGGCGTCCGGGTGGGCGGCCTCGTCGTGGTCGTGGTCGTCGTCGCCGGTTCGGTGGGCGCCGCCGTCTCGGTGAGCACGGGCTGGGGCCGGTTGTCGAGCATGAGCCACACACCCACGCCGAGGATGCCGGCCAGCAGCAGGACGCTGATCGTCACGAGCACCGGGACGAGCACGCCGCGCGACGGCTCGACGGGCACCCACTCCTCCATGTAGTCCTCGACGTGAGGCGTGGGTACCTGGGCTCGGGCCGACCACCGGGGCGGCTCGGATGGCGGGGCTCCGTGGGCCGGCGGCAGCGCGGCCGTGCCCGAGGGGCCGGTCGCGGGTCGTGGCGGACCAGCGGGCGGCTCCCCCGCGGGCTGAGGCCCGGCCGGCTCCCGGTCGGCGGGCTGCTCCTGAGGGGCCGCATCCGCGGCGTTGCTGGGAAGGGGAGCCGTCGGGGCTGTGTCAGAAACGTCCGGGGTGCGGTCGCGGTTCGGTTCGGCGTCGCCCCCGCGGTCCTGCTCGACCATTCGCCTCTCCTCTCGCTCGCCCGACGGACGCGCCCCGGGTTCCCCACGGACGCCGTCCAAGGTCAGGTGTACACCGGCTCGGCGACCGGCTGGCAACCGACGTTCCGGGGCGTCTACGACGCCGTGGGGTCGGTCCGGCCCTCCGGTGCCGCCACAGTACGGATCCCTCGCACCACGGATCGCCGGCACCATCGCCCGGATCCGTACCGCCGCTCGATGATGCCGAGCGACCCTTTCCCCGCGCCACCCTCCCCACCGGCGTCCGCAGCGCGAGCCGTACCCGATCGGCCCGACCCGGTTGCACGGCCGCACTACCGTGCGGTCCGCGCGCCCAACGCGCGTTCGGACCGCCAGTCGCTGGCCGGGTCAGGCTCGGCCGGTCAGACCGTCGTCGGGACCGGGGGGTACCGACGCCTCTGGCGTCCGAGGCGGCGTGGGGTCTGAGCAGCCCTCACGCCGCCACCCCGCGCTCCCGGGCCTACAGCCCCAACTCGCGGGCGATGATCAACCGCTGCACCTCAGAGGTGCCCTCGCCGATCTCCAGAATCTTGGCGTCGCGCCAGAACCGCGCCACCGGCGTCTCGGTGATGAAGCCATACCCGCCGTGGATCTGGGTGGCGGCCCGCGCGTTGGCCACCGCGGTCTCGCTGGCGGTGAGCTTGGCGATCGCGGCGGCGCTGGTGAAGTCGAGACCGCGAACCGCCCGGTCGGCGGCGTCGCGCCAGGCCAGGCGAGCGACGTGAGTCCGGGCCTGCATGTCCGCGATCATGAACGCGATGGCCTGGAACGAGCCGATGGGCCGGTCGAACGCGACCCGGCGCTTGGCGTAGGCGACCGACTCGTCGACGCAACCCTGGGCCAGACCGGTGGCCAGCGCGGCGATCGCCACCCGGCCCTCGTCGAGGATCCGCAGGAACTGGGCCAGACCCTTGCCCCGCTCGCCAAGCAGGTTCTCCGCCGGCACCCGTACGTCCACAAAGGACAGCTCATGCGTGTCCGAGGCGCACCAGCCCACCTTGTCGTAGCTCGGCGCCACGGTCAGGCCAGGCGTGTCGATAGGCACGAGAATCGTCGAGATCTCGGGACGACCGTCGCGCTCTCCGGTCACCGCCGCGACGGTGACCAGGGCGGTGATGTCGGTCCCCGAGTTCGTGATGAAGGCCTTCGTTCCGTTGATGACCCATTCGTTGGTCGTCTCGTCGAGCACGGCCCGCGTCCGCAGGTTCGCGGCGTCGCTGCCGGCGTCCGGTTCCGTCAGGCCGAAGGCGGCCAGAGCCTGGCCCGAGATCAGCCGGGGCAGCCAGGTCGCCTTCTGCTCGGGCGTGCCGTACCGGTAGATCGGCATGGCGCCCAGGCAGACCGCCGCCTCAAGCGTGATGGCGACGCTGGAATCCACCCGAGCCAGTTCCTCGATCGCGAGCCCCAGGGTGAGCAGGTCACCGCCCATACCGCCGTACTCGGTCGGGAACGGCAGGCCGAACAGGCCCATGGCCCCCATGGCGGCCACGATCTCGTACGGAAACGTGTGGTTGGCGTAGTGGTCCCCGATGACCGGAGCCACCTTCTGTCGGGCGAACGTCGCTACCGCCTCGCGCAACGCCTCCTGCTCGTCGGTGAGCATCGACCCCTCCTCGCGTGGGGTGTTGGTGGGTCAGGAAGGACTCCCTCCTGACGGTTTTTGCCTAGGAGGGAGTCCTTCCTGACAAACGGACATATCGATCAGACCGGGGTGACGCCATGCCGACGGCGGGAGAAGTGACGATCCTTGTTGCGGGCGGTGGCGTACCGCCGGATCAACTCGCCCCGCAGCTCCTCCGGCGCCACGATCGTGTCGACCACGAGCTCGCTGGCCAGCCGGACGATGTCGATGTCCCGCTCGTACTCCTGACGCCGGGCGGCTACGAACGCCGCCCGCTCGGCCTCGTCGGCAATGGCCGCGATCTTGTTGGCATAGACCGCGTTCACCGCCGCCTCGGCCCCCATCACCGCGACCTTCGCGGTGGGCAGCGCGATCGTGGCGTCGGGCGCGAAACCGGGCCCGCACATCGCGTAGAGCCCGGCACCGTACGCCTTCCGCACCACCACGCAGATCTTCGGCACGGTCGCCTCGGAGACGGCGCTGATCAACTTCGCGCCGTGCCGGATGATCCCGGCTCGCTCCACCGCGGCCCCGACCATGAACCCGGGCACGTCGGCCAGGAACAGCAACGGCACATTGAACGCGTCGCACAGTTGGATGAATCGCGTCGCCTTGTCGGCCGAGTCGACGAACAGCACGCCGCCCTTGTAGAGCGAGTTGTTCGCCACCACGCCGATGACCTCGCCGTTCAGGCGGGCGAAGCCGATGACCATCTCCTTGGCCCACCGCGCCTGGATCTCAAACCACGAGCCCTCGTCGACCAACCCGGCGATGAAGCGACGCATGTCGAAGGCGACCCGCTCACTGGACGGGACCAGGGCCTTCAGGTCCACGGCGGCCGGTTCCTGGGGGTTGGCCGCGGGCGGAGTCTGCTGCCAGTTGGAGGGAAGGTACGACAGGTAGCGCCGCACCACCGCCAGCGCCTCCTCCTCGGAGGAGCACAGGAAGTGGCCCACCCCTGACTGTTCACAGTGGACCTTGGCGCCGCCCATCTCCTCCAGGGTCACCCGCTCACCCGTGACCATCTCGACCATGCGGTCCGACGCCAGGTACATCGACGCATTGCCGTCGACCATGGCGACGACGTCGCAGAAGGCCGGAATGTAGGCGCCACCCGCGGCCGAGGGCCCGAAAAGGGCACAGACCTGGGGAATCGAGCCGGACGCGCGGACCTGGTTGTAGAAGATGTGGCCCGCGCCGCGCCGGCCCGGGAAGAGGTCGACCTGGTCGGTGATGCGGGCACCTGCGGAATCCACGAGGTACACCATGGGGACGCCCTCGGTGTAGGCCGCCTCGATGACACGGATGATCTTCTCGACCGTCCGGGCTCCCCACGATCCCGCCTTGACCGTGGAGTCGTTGGCCATCAACCGAACTGGACGCCCATCGATGCGCGCCGACCCCGTCACCACCCCGTCGGCCGGCAGGCCGTCGGCGAGCGCGTTGGCGAAGAGTCCATCCTCCACAAAGGACCCTGGATCGACGAGAGCGGCGATCCGGTCGCGGGCGAAGAGCTTACCCTTGGCCGCGTTCGCCTCGTGGTACTTGGCCGCGCCGCCGGCCATGATCCGCGTCCGCAGTTCGACAAGGGAGATTTCATCCTGGGTGTCCACCGCGTACGGCTCCTCCATGGCCAAGCGACACGCACGGTACTTAACGATCGTTAGGGTACCATCGGAGCGCGGACCGAGAGCAAGCGCGCGAGCGCCGACTCACAGGCGACGGGAGTCGACGACGCGGAGATTCCACCGGAACCGGGCGACCATCGGCCCCGACGGCAGCGTCAACCGCCGAGCGCGGACCACAAGCGGCCCGGAGATAACCGACCAGCCGCGGCCGACCTACGAGCAACGACCGCTCACCGGACGGTGAAGACAGCAGACGGCCCGGCATCCCGTGGACACCGGGCCGTCCATCTATGTAGTCGCCGCCCCGCCCATGGTTGTCTCCCACCGGCGGGTCGACGTGAGCCCAATCCGAAACCCCGTTGCCCAGCAACCTAGCCGGCAGGCGCGAATGTTGGGGCGCTCAAACGGTCACGTGCCGGTGACAGTTTGGTCACGCTCATCGGCAATCACCATCGCATGCGGCGAAATTGGACGACCCCGCTCACGACCAGCGGCGGTCGGCCCGGGCCGCGACAACCGGCGGCCCGGGCCGATCCAGCGCAGGCGGCGATGTCACCGCATACGAGCCACGATGCCGGTGTCGTAGACGCCGAGCCGGAACTCGTCGTTCTCCAGCAGCTCGGCGTGGAACGGCAGGTTGTGCTTCGGCCCGGTGATGGCGAACCCCGCCACCGCCGCCCGAGCCCGCTCGATAGCCTCGGCCCGGGTCGCGCCGTGCACGATGAGCTTCGCCATGAGCGAGTCGTAGTACGGGGTGACCGTGGTGCCGGCCGCGTAACCGGCGTCCACCCGGACGCCCTCACCGGTCGGCTCGACCCAGGTCGTGATGGCCCCCGGCCCGGGCAGGAATCGCTGCGGGTCCTCGGCGTTGATGCGCAGCTCGATCGCGTGACCGGACGGGCGGAGCGTGTCGGTGTCCACGGACGGGGCCAGGCCGGCCGCGATGCGCAGTTGCTGCTCCACCAGATCGAGGCCGAAGACGGCCTCGGTGACCGGGTGCTCGACCTGCAGCCGCGTGTTCATCTCCAGGAAGTAGAACTCGCCGGTGACGGGGTCGAGCAGGAACTCGACCGTGCCGGCGTTGCGGTACCCCACCGCCTCGCCGACCCGGCACGCCGCCGCGTGCAGAGCGGCGCGACGCTCGGGGGTCAGGGCCGACGCCGGCGACGGGCACTCCTCGACCAGCTTCTGGTTGCGCCGCTGCACCGAGCACTCCCGCTCGCCGAGCGCAATCACTCGGCCGTCGTTGAGCCCGAGGATCTGGACCTCGACGTGGCGCACCGACGGGAAGAACCGCTCGAGCAGCACTGCCGGGTCCCCGAACGTACGCTCGGCAAAACCGCGCACCCGCTCGTACTCGCGGCGCAGCCCCGCCTCGTCCTGGGCGACCGCCATGCCCATCCCGCCACCGCCCGCGCTGGCCTTCACCATCACCGGGTAGCCGACCGCCCGGGCCTGCTGCACCGCCGCCTCGACGTCCAGCACCGGCTCGGTGGTGCCGGGGGCGACCGGGACCCCGGCCGCAGCCGCCCGGTTGCGGGCGCTGATCTTGTCGCCCATCGCGGTGATCGCCTCCGGGCTCGGCCCGACCCACAGCAACCCGGCCGCCGTCACGGCCTGGGCAAACTCGGCGTTCTCCGACAGGAACCCGTACCCGGGGTGAATCGCCGCGGCTTCCGTCTGCTTGGCTGCGGTCAGGATCGCGTCGATGTTGCGGTAGGACTGGGCCGGCGCGGCCGGGCCGATCGGAACGGCCTCGTCGGCCTCACGGACGAAGGGCAGCTCGGCGTCGGCCTCCGAGTAGACCGCGATCGTCCGGATACCGAGCCGGTCCGCAGTGCGGATCACCCGCCGGGCGATCTCTCCACGGTTCGCGACGAGAAGTGAGGCGATCATCGGTTCGTCCAGTTGACGCGTCCGAGGCTGCTGGCCCTGATCCGTCGGCGGCACGGTCATGACGACGTCCTTTCTCCGAGGGGTGGCTCCCGCCAGGGGTTGCCTGCGAAGGGGTTCGGGAGGGTGGCCCGGGTCTCGGGGCGAACCGCCGCCCGTGGGGTGAGATTGTCCGATCTCGTCGTCCCCGATCTCGGCGGGAGAGAAGGGCCTGGCGCCCCATGGTGACTTCCGAACGGGGCGATTCGCCAGTCCTCGTAACCGCCCAATAACGAGCCAGTCGGTTAACGACACGCCCAGGTAACCACCATCACAAGCGCCGTCCACAGGCGCGACCGGTTGTCCACACAGTTATCCACAGCCTGTGCGTAGCGTGCGCAGATGCACGCGCATCTGACCGGTCGCGCTCCATACGCCCCACGGCGGCCCGCGAATGCCCGCAATCCGGGCGATCCCCACGAGCCATGCGCCGAGCCGCAGGGTTGAATTCGGTCTCCAGGAATCCACAGCCAGGCCGATGTCTCGAGGCTGGCCGCCCGTACGTCGGCTGAAGCGGCGAAGGGCGAGGCCGCTCCGCGTGCCGGTGCGGCCGCCGCTCGCGCGGGCACGTGGGGCAAACCCGCAGGCAGATGACGATGACCGGCGCGAGCCGGGGGCTCACTGAGCCCGGACGGTCAGGCCCGCAGCGCGGCGAGCGCGGCGGTGCGCAGCAGCGCGGCGCTGCGCTTGCGGTCCACCTCGACCGACAGGAACGGGGTCGAGTTCATGAGGCCGAACGTCGCGTGGGCCAGCACCCGGGCCTCGGCCGCGGTCAGCTCAGGCCGCAACGCCGTAATGGTGGAGACCCATACCTCGACGTAGAGCCGCTGCAATCGACGGATCTCCCGCCGGGGCTGTTCGGGCAGCCGGTCGAGCTCGTGGAGGTGCAGGGCGATCACGGCCGGGTTGGCGAGCGCGAAGTCGACGTGGAAGTCGACCAGCGCGACCAGCGCCGCCTCCGGGTCGTCGGCGTGCTGGGCGACCCGGGCCCGGCCGCCGTTGAGCAGGCTCTCGCTCACCGGGTAGAGCGCGGCGGCGAGCATCGCCTCCTTGCCCTTGAAGTGGTGGTAGAGCGCGGGCCCTGTCACCCCAGCGGCCGCGCCGATGGCATCCATCGACACGCCGTCGTACCCCCGGCTCGCGAAGAGGCCGACCGCGACGTCGAGGATCTCCTCTCTCCGCGACCGCCGCCGGCCGGCTGGCCGCGTGCCCCGGTCCTGCTGCGCCGTCACAGCCGGTCAGCCTAGCCCGCGACGCATAGGAGCTGAACGACCGTTCGGCCCTCCGGCCCACTCCGGGCCCGGCCGACGGCCCCGACCGGCGTCGGCCGAGGTGTCACCGGGCCGGCGCCAGAGCGATCGCCAGGCGCTGCCGCAGCGCGGCGGCCTCGGGGTCGCGGTGGTGCCGCTCGATCATCCGACTGAACACCCGCAGGTCCGACCGGATGGTCGCCGAATCCACCTGCACAACCACATCGAGCAGTTCGCCCATCAACGCGCAACCACGGTGCAGGTCACCGCTGGCGACGTGAGCGAGCGCGAGCCGCACCCCCCAGCGCGAGTGCTCCCGCGTACGTGAAGCCATCGATGCCACCGCCCGCTGCAGCTCGGGCACCGCCTCGCCTGGGCGCCCCAGCTCGTACAGGCACCACCCGGTGACCGCCGCGATCCGGTCGCCGGCCGTGGCCGGACCGAGGACGGCGGGCTCACTGCTCTCCATGGCCGCGGGGGCGAGGGCCCGGGCGCGGTCGAGGGCGGCCAGACAGCGCGCGCTGTCGCCGGCGAGGGCGTGCCCCTGGGCCTCGCGCAGCACGGAGAGCCACCGGACCCGCGGCGACGCCGTGGCGGCGGGCCGCTCGGTGAGGGCCACGACCTGGGCGGCGTCACGCCGGTAGAGGGCGACCAGGGCACGTCGGGCCGCCGCGTACTCACTCATTTCCCGGTCGTCGGCCTCCCGCGCGATCGCGACCGCCCAGTCGGTCCAGGTCAGCGCGGCATCGTCGTTTCCGGCCTCCTGCCACATCCAGCCGAGGTACTCGGCCAGCCGGGCCCCCACGATCATCTGATCGCGCCGGGTCCGGCCGACCGACGCGGCGACCGCCGACCGCACCACCGAGAAGAACGCCGATGCCAGGGGCAGCACGACGGACGGCCGGGCGGTTCGCCCCAGGCTGCGCAGCGCCCCGAACATCGTCCACTGCTCGGCCAGGGGGGCCGAGCCGACCTGCAGCGGGTGGACCAGCCCCTGCGTCTCCCACGAGCCGGAGCCGTCGGCCGCCAGCCGCAGCACCCACGGCGTCGAACCGAACGGCTCGAGGGTCGGCGCCGGAGCCTCGCCGTCGAACGGGGACACGGCGGGGTGGTGCCGGAGTACGCCCCCGGCGTCGAGCGCGGCGTCGCACAACCGGGCGAGCGCCTCGCTGGGTCGCTTGAGGCCGTGTTCGATGCGGCTCAGGTGGCTTCGGCTGTAGTAGACGACCGCCGCGAGCCGACCGAGCGACATCCCTCGTTGGAGGCGCAACCGGCGCAGCGTGGCGCCGAAGTCGGCGAGCACCTGCTCCGATACCTCGCCCATGGCTGCCTCCGTGACTCTCCTCGCCGCGCTCATCGTAGGCGGATCGCGACAGCCAAAGGGACAACGGACAACACTGGAGCGGGGGTCGGGCGAACCGGGACCATGGGGTCACGGCCGTACCGGGTCACGGTCCCCGTCCTTGGGCGGCGGGGACGGGGACCACCACCCACGAGCACCGGCCGCGGGCGCCCCGGACCGGGCCCTGCTCCGGACCGGGGCCCATGTCGATCGATCACCAACGCCGGGACGACCTTCGCCGAGATGTGCGCACCAACCGGACCTAGGCCCGGCGTGGCCACCGCTCGGCGAGGACGCGCTGCAGGCCACGCGAGACCAGGCTGGCGATCTCGCCGGGGCGGTACGACACGGTGAGCCACCGGTTCTCCTCCTCGGTGAGGCCGTTGTTCAACCCGGTGTAGCGGCCCGAGGCGACGAGCGCACGCAGCCGGTCAAGGCCCGCCTGGTAGCGGGAATCGACCGAGGCATCCACCCCGATCGGCCACCGTCCACCCTGCACACCGAGCAGCCGGGCCACGTCGTAGGTCACCCCACCGAACCCACCGGCCAGGTACGTGGGTTGGCCGCGTTCGAGCGTGATCAGCAGTTCCTCGAGGACGCCCGGCATGCTGCCCTCGAAGCCCGCCCGGCGGCCCCCGAGGAACACCCGCCCGACCTGGTGATCGGCCATGTAGCGGCGCAACCCGGCCAGGCTCCGGGCTCGACGGGCGGCGAGGTCACCGTCCCCGATGGCCGCAAAGTCCCCGGCGGCCGCAGAGTCGTCGACGGCCGGGCCGGACTCGCCGGCCGTACCGTCGGTGAGCGCGTGGTCCGGCAGCGGCCGGCCGTCCGGGTCCAGACAGACCAGGCGCCCGAACAGGCCCAGCTCACGGCGGAAATCCTCCAGCTCCCCCGGGCTCATGCCCCGGTGTACGTCCCAGGCCAGGCAGGCCAGCAACGGCCGATCCCGCCGGGCGTACCGCTGCAACTCGCGCAGCATGAAGGTGGTATAGCCGTCGGGATCGAGCCGGCCGCCGTAGATGATCCCGCCCCCGGCGAGCAGGACCGACCGGGTGATCTCGCCGAGCGCGACCCGGTAGTGGGTTTCGAGAAGACCGAGCCGGGCCAGATCGGGGCTGGGGGAGGCGGAGATGCCCAGCCGCCACTGCCCGTCGACGGCCGGGTCGGCCTCGAGGTGGCCGCTCATGGCACCCGGGCCGCGAGCATCCGCGGCGTCACGATGTCGAGGGGATTGGCGAGACCGGCCAGGCGCACGATCTGCTCGAGCACGGCCTGCTCATCCGGGCCGATCGGTGGATCAGGATGGACGATCCGGATCGGCCCCTCCGCCGGCAGATGGCCATCGTCGATCTGCTCGCGCAGCCAGGCCACCAGCGTCACCGGCTCGGGCGCGTGCGGCGCCCACCATGTCGCTGCGGCCGCGGGCGGAACGGCGCTCACCTCGGTAGCGGCCAACTGCCCCTGGCGGTGCCAGAGGGCGTGCTTCAGGCACTCGTCGACCAGCAGGTTCAGACCGGCCAGGATGTCGTCGTCGCGCCAGCCGTCGGCCTCGCGCCGCACCCGGACCCGGGGTACGTGGTCCATGAGGAACGAGCCGCGCTCCTCGGGGTGTTCGAGGGCATCGAGCACCACGATCGGCATGCCCGCGGTCTTCGCGAGCAGCATCTCCCGCTGACACCACGGGCGGCTGGCGAACGTGCTCGTACGTACCGCGAGCAGCGCGCTGCTCGCGGCCTTCTCGGTCAGTTCCCGGCTCCAGTGACGGCCCGGCTGCAGGTCGCTGGCCGAGAAGAACTCGTTCAGCCGGGTCCGGGCCACGATCGTTCGGACGCGTTCGGCGATCCCGATGTCGGTCTCACCGCGACTGGCGTCGACCTCGTTGGTATGGCTGATGAAGACGGTGAGCCGCCGACCGGCGTCGCCTCCGAACGGGCCGCGGGGCGCGCCGAAGTGCTGCGCCACGCCCTGGGCGAGATCGCGACACCAGGTCCGGGACCGTTCCTCGCCGGTGGCCATTCGACCGCGGCCGATGCCATGAAACGGCTCGAGAATCTTGCCGAGGACGGTCCCGTGCGCGGCCGACGACTCGGTGGCGACCGGGAAGATCGCCACCCGGTCGGGATTGCGCTCCTGAGCCCGGACGATTTCGGTCAGGTATTCGTACCACGGCCCGGTGCCGGGCTCCACGGCGGCGGCGAGCTCGGTGCCGACTACCGGAACCACGGCGGTGAACAGTTGCTGCTGCGGGGACCCGTCCGGGTCCTCCCCGTCGGGAGTCGGAAACGGTATGGGGCGCGGGGCGTCGGTGGGCGACCGCCAGCCTTCTGACCGTATATAGACCTCAATGGCCCCACCGATAAGGCCGGAAAATGTGCTGCCCTGGAAATGGTTGACCATGACGTCCGAAACGAGGAGGCCACCGCGGTCCCGGGGATGCCAGACCACGTAAATTTCCAGAATGGGGGGCAGCATCATCCTCCTCCGGCCTCCGCCGCGCCATTCTAGGGCGATGCGGCCGTGAGAGGAGACGGGCAACCAGGTCCATTTCTCGCCACCACCGGATAGCCTGCGCGGTGTGACACTCGTATCTGACCCGGTCGGCCCGTGGCGCACCCTCGCCAGCGACGTCCCGTACCGCGGTCGTCGCCTCCAGGTGCACAGGGACCAGGTACTCAACCCCAGCGGATTGCGCATCGGATACGACTGGGTAGAGACCGACGACCAGGTACGGGTGGCCGCGCTCGTCGCGGACCGGATCCTCGTCGTTGAACAGCATCACTATCTCGTCGGCCCCCTGCTTCAGTTGCCCGGTGGCCGGATCGAGCCGAACGAGGAGGTGCTCGCCTCGGCCAAGCGCGAACTGGCCGAAGAGACCGGCTATCGCGGGGGCCGGTGGACCAGCCACGGCTGGCTGTACCCGCTACCCGGACTGACGAAGATGCGCGTACATCTGTGGATGGTACGTAACCCACGGCCCGGCCCGCCGAGCCTGGAACCGGGCGAGGACGACCTGCGCGTGCACGAGATTCCCATCGCCGAGGCCGCCTCTGCCGTGGCCGCTGGCCGGGTTCGCTGCGCCCCCAGCGCCGCCCTGATCATGCTCGCCGTCGGCGCGACCTGATCGTCCAACCACATCGGACGGACGCCCACCAGTCCGGCTTCGCGAGCTGGGCTCCGCCCGCGATCAGTCCGGGAACGGGGCGAGGATCGGACGCTTCGCGCCGAGGAGGTCACCACTGGATCGGCCGGTGAGCCGGCGCTTGACCCAGGGCGCGAGGTGTATGCGGGCCCACCGCAGGTCCTGCACCCGGGCCGCCGGCCAACTCAGCCGCGGCGGCTGACCGGGCGAGGTCCACCACTGCGGGTCCGGCTCCACGCCGAGCTTGGTCAGCACGTGGGCGGCGACCCGTTGATGACCGGCCGTCGAGAGGTGCAACCGGTCGTCGCTCCAGAGCAACGGGTTCTGGAACTCGTCGTCGTCCCACAGATCGACAACGATCGCACCGTGGCGTTCGCCCATCTCGGCGACCGCGTCGTTGAGAATCCGCGTCCGGGGCAGGATCAACCGACGCCCGGGCAGGCGGCCGGAGACGTCGACCCAGCGGAAGAGGATGACGTCGGCGCCAGTCGCCCGAAACGTCCGAACCAGCTCGTCAAAGCGGGCCAGCAGCGGCTCCGGGTCGAACGACGGCCGCAGCGCATCGTTGCCGCCGCCGGCGAAGCTGATCAGATCCGGCGCCATCTGCAGCGCCACCGGCACCTGCTCATCGACGATCCGCCGGAACAGGCGACCGCGCACCGCCAGGTTGGCGTACCGGAAGCCACCGTCGTCGGCGTCGGTGGTTTCCGTGGTGGTGTTGCCGGTACCGGTTCCACCGCGCGGCCGCGGCACGGTGCTACCGATGGCGGTTCCGCTGCTCGCGGCTCGTCCCTCGCCGCTGCGCGGCTTCACCGCGGAACTACCAGGTGCGGTTGCGCTGCTCGCGGCTCGTCCCTCGCCGCTGCGCGGCTTCACCGCGATACCGTCGGCCGTTCCTGCCGCGACTGCGCGCTCACGGGCCAGCCGGGCCGCCACCAGATCGGCCCAGCCGCGCAGCCGCCCGTCCGGCAGGATGTCGTTCAAGCCCTCGGTGAAGCTGTCCCCTATGGCGACGAAACTGCGCCACCGCATCGGTTCCTCCCCACTGCGCCGCGGGGAAGTGTGCCAAAGCCACGCGGCGGCCGCCAGTCGGCCACGGCCCGAGTGGCCTGGGTTGCTCGCCCGGCTCGGGTCGGTGACCACAGGGCAGGTGAACGAGCGACCTCAGGGCAGGTAGACGAACTGACCGGGGCTCACCGGGAAGGGCGCGTTGTCGAGCGCGGCCACGAGGCTCCGCTTGGCATCCAGGAGGTACCAGCTCCGGTTGCCGCCCGGTCCGGTCACGCCCAGGACCAGGCCACCATCGGGCAGGAACACCGCGCCATGAAGCTCTGCGCCCGCGGGCGCCACGCCCGGCCCGAGGAGATCGTCCACGGTCAGGAACTGATTGGTCGCCGTGTCCAGAATCCATTGGACGGTCCGACTGATTCCGGGATCGGTGCTGCCCGCCCCCAGGGCGACCAGCCGGCCATCGGCTGAGATTCCGTGCACCACGACCCGGGGGACCGGCACCGGGGCCGCAGCGCCACCCGGTCACTCGGGTCGGCCGGGTCGACGCGCTCCGGCACCTCGGCCAGGCGCGACTCGGGCACCTTCGGGCGACGCCACCACGACACCTGCAGGTGGTACATCGTCCGCCGCGCATAGGCCTCGGCGTTGCCGACCGCGCGCAACCGGCTCCACGCCTGATGGGTCCGCGCCAATGCGGTCTGGACCAGATCCTCGGCCAGGTGCTGATCCCCGGTCAGCAGATACGCCAACCGCAACAGCGCGGGCGTGCGCGACCGTACGAACTCGTCGTACTCACGGTCGGAACGATCCACAGGCCCTCTCAGCGTCGTCGATGAATTCAGGACAGATACGTGAACCGTCCAGTCTCGATCGGGCCGGACGCGTCAACCGTCGCGGCCACGGACCCGAGCTGGGGGAGGTAATGCCAGGCATGGGCGGCCGTGGCGGAGTCGAAAGTGGACACCACCATCCCGCCGCCCGCCAGGAAGACGACGTTCGTGATCTGGCGGCCGGCGTACGCGGCCCCGAGAACCTGGGCCGGCGTCAGGAACTGGCCGGTCGTCGTGTCGTACAGCCACCGGGCCTCGCGCTTGTAGCCCGGGTCGGTGCTTCCGTAGCCCAGTGCGACGTACCGTCCATCCGCCGAGATCGCCTGGGTCGTCACCGGCGGCCCTTGCGGGAAGTCCGGGGGACGCGGCAGGGTCGTGGCGACGGCGCCGGCCGGCGTGTAGACGTTCGGGAACCGGGACCAGCCTCCCCCGGTCGGCGCGAAGGCCACGTATGTGCACGCCTCGTGCTCGTACGCCGTCGCCACCCCGGTCGCGACGTCGACCCAGTGGCACCCGGACGACGTCTGCACCAAAAGGCGCGACGAGTCGGCCGACCAGATCGCCGCACCGCACTCGATGCCCTCCACCAGGCGTCGGGAAGTTCCCGTCGTCACGTCGGTCACGTACAGCGCGGCGCCGTCGACCCAGCCCTCGCCGGGCCGCTCCACGCCGCCGGCCGCCATCGCCACCGTGGTGCCGTCCGGCGAGAGCGCGGGGATGTTGGCCGAGCAGTTGGTGATCGACACCTCGGGGCCCAGGGTCGCTGCCTGGTCCACCCCGTCGGCCAGGCGATGGACGGTGTACCGGTATGTATAGGCGCCCGGGCTTGCCGACACCACGTCGAACGTCAGGTAGAGCGCCGTACCCGGCAGCGACGCCCGGGGGGACGACACCCACGGACCCAGGGCCGGCGCCAGCGGATCGACGGGGGTCGACGGTTCCGGCGACGGCGATGCGGATGCGGAGGCCGTCGGGGTGGGGCTTTCGGCCGGTGGGGGCGGGTCGGTGTTCCGCCCGCGCGGCCAGAGGGCGGCCGTGACCCCACCGAGCACCGCGACCACCGCGACGACCGTCGCCGCCGTCAGCGCCTGCCGCCGTCGGGTCATCCGCCGGGATGTCGCCAACGCCCGATCGCGCAGGTCCACCACCGAGACCTCCGTCGCCAAGTCGTGGAGGGCGCGACGCAGTTCCTCGCTCATCGCGCACCCCCGATCCGGTACAGGTCGGCCAGTTCCGGCGCCACCGCCCGGATGCGTTCCAGCGCCCGCGCCGTCTGGGACTTGACGGTGCCCACGGAGACCCCGAGGATTTCGGCCGTCTCGGCCTCGCTGCGGTCCTCGTAGAACCGCAGCACCAGCACCGCCCGCTGGCTGGGCGTCAACTGGAGCAGCGCCCGACGCAGGGTTGCCCGCAGGGCCACCTGGTCGGTGGGGTCGGTCGGATCGACTCGCTCGGGTACGTCGGCGACTCGCGACTCGGCCAGCCGCGGACGGCGCCACCACGACACCTGCAGGTGGTACATCGTCCGCCGCGCATAGGCCTCGGCGTTGCCGACCGCGCGCAACCGGCTCCACGCCTGATGGGTCCGCGCCAATGCGGTCTGGACCAGATCCTCGGCCAGGTGCTGATCCCCGGTCAGCAGATACGCCAACCGCAACAGCGCGGGCGTGCGCGACCGTACGAACTCGTCGTACTCACGGTCGGAGCGATCCACTGGGCCTCTCTGGGTCGTCGTTGTCCGGTGCCACCACCCCAGACGCCCTCCGGTGCCCGCCGGGTTGTCATGATCGACTCATTCGCGGCGGGCTACGGCCCAGCGGCAGACGGCCTAGTAGCTGCGGCCGACCACCGCAATCAGGTCGTCGGCGTTCGGCTCGCTCGGCACCTCGCCCTTCGGGGTCTGCAGGACGCGGACGCTGATCGCGTGCTCGTAGAGCTTGCGCTCCCCGTCCTCCCCGAGCGCCCGCCAGGGGATGCGGGCGAACCCGGTCTGGGCCGCCTCGAGCGCCTCATCGACCGACGTCGTGTCGACGGTCCGCTCGGCCAGCCGGGCCTGGGCCGCGGCGAACATGTCCTTCTGGATGGTCTTGAGCAGCTTGGGTACGGCCTTGGCGACCGTGGTCGCGTCCAGACTGGACTTCTCGCCGGTGTCCCGACGCACGACCGTGACCTGCCCGGCCTCCAGGTCGCGGGGGCCGATCTCGATGCGCACGGGCACGCCCTTGAGCTCCCAGTCGGTGACCCGCCGGCCGAACCCCTGCTCCTTCCGGGTGTCGATGCGCACCCGGACCCCGGCCTTGGTCAAGGCATCCACAGTGGACTGGGCCGCCGCCACCATGCGCTCGTCGTCCTTGACCGACAGGACCACGGCCTGGATCGGGGCCACGGCCGGGGGCAGGCGCAGGCCCCGGTCGTCGCCGTGAGCCATGATCAGGCCACCGATCATCCGGGTGCTGCTGCCCCAGGACGTGGTCCAGCAGGTCTGCAGCGTGCCCGAGCTGTCGGTGTAGGTGATGTCGAAGACCTTGGCGAAGTTTTGGCCGAGCTCGTGGCTGGTCGCCATCTGCAGCGCCTTGCCGTCGCCCATCATGGCCTCGCACGACATCGTGTTGATCGCGCCGGCGAACCGCTCGCGGGGAGTCTTGATCCCGACCAGGACCGGGATGGCCAGCACGTTCTGCAAGAAGTCGCGGTACACATCCAGATGGATGCGCAGGGCGTAGGCGGCCGCGTCCTCGCGGGTGGCGTGCGCGGTGTGGCCCTCCTGCCACAGGAACTCGGTGGTGCGCAGGAACAGCCGGGGACGCATCTCCCACCGCACGACGTTGGCCCACTGGTTGAGCAGCAGGGGCAGGTCGCGGTGGCTCTGGATCCACTTCGCCATGAGCTCGCCGAACAGCGTCTCGCTGGTTGGGCGGACCACGAACGGCTCACCCAGTTCCTTGCCGCCGGCGTGGGTCACGACGGCCAGCTCGGGGCTGAAGCCCTCGACGTGCTCGGCCTCCCGACGCAGGTAGCTCTCCGGGATGAAGACCGGCAGGTACACGTTCTCGGCGCCAGCCGCCTTGATCCGGACGTCGACTTCGGCCTGCATCCGCTCCCAGAGCGCGTACGCGTACGGTCGGATGACCATCGTTCCCCGCACGGGCCCGTTGTCGGCCAGCTCCGCCTTCTCCAGGACGTCCTGGTACCAGCGGGGGAAGTCATCCTTCTGGGACGCGAGTACGCCAGGTCGCTTCGACGTCGTCATGGCGAGGATCGTAACCGGAGGTCAATGGGCACCTGTCGCCCGTCGGAGCGGTGCCGGCCCGTCACTGGTGTCAGGAAGGACGCCCTCCTGTCACTTTTTGCCTAGGAGGGCGTCCTTCCTGACACCGGCCAGCGGCGCGCAACCAGCCAGGTCGCCCGCGAGCGACAGTAGGCTGCCGGCGTGCTGCTGCGGATGTCGACGCTGTTCCTGCGCACGCTCCGGGAGAACCCGGCCGAGGCGGAGGTGCCGAGCCACGCGCTGCTGGTCCGGGCCGGGTTCATCCGCCGGGTCGGGCCGGGCGGGTACGCCTGGCTACCCCTGGGCAAGCGCGTGCTCGACAAGATCACGACCATCGTGCGCGAGGAGATGGCCGCGGTCGGGGCTCAGGAGGTGCACCTGCCCGCCCTGGTGCCGGCCCAGGCGTACGAGCGGTCCGGCCGGTGGTTCGCCGACCGCGACGAGATCTTCCGCGTCACGGACCACCGCGGCGCCGACTACCTGCTCGCCCCGGCCCACGCCGAGCTGGTCGCGCTGCTCGTCAAGGAGCTGTACGCGTCCCACAAGGACTACCCGGTCACCCTCTACCAGCTCCAGACCGCCTTCCGGGATGAGCCGCGCCCCCGGGGCGGCCTGCTGCGGGCCCGCGAGTTCCTGACCGTGCAGTCCTGGTCGTTCGACCTCGACGACGACGGGTTGGCCGAGTCGTACGCCCGGCACCGCGCGGCGTACGCGGCGATACTCGCTCAGCTGGGCCTGGACCACACGATCGCCGCGAGCCGCGGGGCCGCCCACACCAGCGCGAGCCCCGTCGAGGGCGGTCACGGGTCGGAGGAGTTTCTCGCGCCGGCGCCGGTGGGCGAGCAGACCTACGCCGTCTGCTCCCACTGCGACTACACCGCCATCACCGAGGCGGTGCTCACCCCGGCCCCACCGCCCGGCGACCCGGCGGCCTGGCCAGCCCTGACCGTCCACGACACGCCGGAGACCCCGACCATCGAGAGTCTCGTGGCCGTGGCCAACGACCGGAAGCTGGGCGGGCGGACGGACTGGACCGCGGCCGACACATTGAAGAACGTCGTCCTCAAGGTGACCCCGCCCGACGGCGAGCCCGAGGTGCTCGTCGTGGGGGTGCCGGGTGATCGCGAGGTCGACCTCAAGCGCCTGGCCGCGTCGCTGTATCCCGCGCGGGTGGCCCTGTTCGAGGCGGCGGACTTCGCCGTGCACCCGGAACTGGTGCGCGGGTACATCGGGCCCCAGGCGGCCGTGCTGGCCGGCGCGGCCGGCTCACCCACCCCCAGCAAGATCCGTTACCTGGTCGACCCCCGGGTGGTGACGGGCACCTCCTGGCTCACCGGAGCCAACGAGGAGGGCCGCCACGCGGTCAACGTGGTCGCCGGCCGGGACTTCTTCCCGGACGGCACGATCGAGGCGGCCGAGGTCCGGACCGGCGACCCCTGCCCACAGTGCGGAGACGGGCAGCTCACCCTGCGCCCGGGCATCGGGGTCGGCCGGATCGCCCGCCTGGGCGACCGGCTCACCGGCGTCTTCGGTCTCGACGCGCTCGGCCCGGACGGCAAGCCGGTCCGGGTCACCATGGGCGCGTACGACCTCGAGGTGTCCCGCCTGGTCGCCGCGATCGCCGAGCAGCACCACGACGACAAGGGTTTGGTCTGGCCGGCCGCGGTCGCTCCGGCGCACGTGCACATCGTGGCCGCCGGCCCCCGGGGCGGTAAGGACGGCGGGGCCGGCAAGGACGGCAGCCCTACAGATAAAGGTGGGAGCACCGACCACCTCACGGCCGCGCTCACGCTCGGGGCGGATCTCTCCGCGGCCGGAATGGACGTGATCGTGGACGACCGGCCCGGCCTCTCGGTCGGCGTCCGGCTCACCGACGCCGAGCTCATCGGCGCGCCCTGGATCGTCGTGGTCGGCCGGCGCCTGGCCGAGGGCCTGGTCGAGGTACGCGAGCGGGCCACTGGTCAGGCCCAGGACGTGCCGCTCGGGGAGCTGGTGGGTCGGTTCCGACAGTGGATCAGTGACGCAGCCCACTCGCGACCGTGACTCGGGCCGGCCGGCGCTCGAACGGGTGACCCTGCCGTGTCACCCGTTCGGGACCGGAAGGCAACGACGAGATAACAGTTCATCCGTTCTGCTGAGCCGGATTCGGGCGACATTGGGCAAACTGGGGGCAGCCCCGCACGGGTGACGCCCCGGAAACGTGAATCCACCTCAGACACCTTGGATGGGTGCGTGCAGATCGAGATCTATGCCGACGTCGTCTGCCCGTGGTGCTACCTCGGCAAGCGGCGGCTGGAAGCGGCCCTGGCCGGATCGCCGTTCGAGGAAGCCATCCTGCGCTGGCGCCCGTTCCAGCTCGACCCGGACGCTCCGCGTACGAGCGAACCGTTGATGAGGTGGCTCGCCCGCCGGCTCGGTGGCCCGGAGCACGCCCGGGCCGTCGCCGACGAGGTGACCCGGATCGCCGCCGAGGAAGGGCTGACCTTCGACTACGACCGCGCGGTGATCGCGAACACGTTCGACGCCCACCGTCTACTCTGGTTCGCCGACCAGCCCGAGGCGGTCTTCTTCGGGGCCACCGCCGACACCCAGGCCGACCTCGTCGAGGCCCTGCACCAGGCGCACTTCACCGACGGCCTCGACATCGCCGACCACGACGTCCTCGTCGCGCTGGCGGCCGGGGTCGGCCTCGATCCCGACCGCGTGGCGTCCCTGCTCTCCTCCCGCGAGGGCACGGCCGACGTGCGGGGCCACCTCGCGCGGGCCCACGACCTTGGCATCTCCTCCACGCCCACCTTCGTCTTCGCCGGCACCTACGCGGTGACCGGGGCCCAGGACGTCCGCACGATGTCGGCCGTCCTCGCCGACGTCGCCCGGCGGGAGCGACTCGCCCCGACCGCGGCGCACATTCCCCTGCAGCGGCCTGAGGCCGCGGCCGGGCCGTGGCCGCCCGAGCCGGCCGGTTGGGACGGCGACGCCCGCGTCGGATAGGCGCCCATGAACCTTTTCGTCAACCCGAGCCGCTGGATGCTCGTGGTGGCCGTCGCCGCCTGCGTCATACCGATCGGCGTCCTGATCACGTACGTCCTCGCGCAGCGGCGGATGCGTGACGGCCGGTCCCGCCACGAGGCGTGGTGGCAATCGGCCACCGAGGTCGGCATGGTGGTCGGCACGATCCCCTGGTTGTTCGGGATCCTCACCCCGGTGCCCGGGGACGGGCTGGTGCACCTCATTCCGTTCGAGGACCTGGTCGACCAGTTCCACCACCCACCGCTGTGGATCATCTACCAGATCGTCGGCAACCTGATGGTCTTCGCGGCCTTCGGCTTCCTGGCCCCGGTGCGCTGGCCCATCCGTCCGGTGTGGGTGGTCGTGATCGCCGCGGCCGCGTCGACCACGGTCGAGTTCCTGCAGTGGGCGCTGGACCTGGGTCGGGTGGCCTCGATTGACGACGTGCTCGTCAACGCCGCTGGCGCCGGCCTGGCCGCCGCCTGCTCCCGGCGCTGGTGGCGGCGGACCACGCCCGTCGCCGCCCAGGCCTCCTGAGCGTGCGGGCGCTGAGCGTCAGGGCACCCAGCGGCCAGGCCGGCCAGCGGGACCGGTGGCGGCCCGACGATCACGGCCCCGATGACCGCACGGTCACCCACGAGCGCCCGCGCCGCGCTCAATGGCCGGGATCAGCGGGCCAGATGCTTGAGGCCGTCGAGGTCGGTGATCACGACCTGCAGCCGCCCGGTCCGGATGAGGCCCTCCTGACGCAGCGCCCGCAACGCCTTGGTCACCGCCTCCCGGGACGCCCCGATCCAGCCAGAAGTGAGCCCCGTGGTGCTGCCAGAGCAGGTCCGCCCCAGGGGTGGACAACAGCAGCCAGAGCCCGGCGATCGGCAGGGCGAGGTGAAGAGCCCAGACCACGACGCGCGCCACGAATGACCTCCCTCCCACCCGGCCCGCGCGTCCCGGACGCGCCCTCATCGGGACTTGTGCGTCCTTGGACGCAGACACGCTACGACGCCGGCGCCGTCATGGGCACGACCAATACCGGCGACGCGGCCCCGGGCCCGGTGCCGATCACCGTCGACGGCCGACCCGCCTGATCGGGGGAACCAGGTAGGCACGATTGGCGACGTCTCGGTACGGTGACGGCGCTGACAATCGCCGTGGCATGGCGCCCGACCTGCGTGCGGGCGCCGTCCCATGGGGCCGACCGGGGAGGACGGGTGACCCACGCATTCCAAGTCGACCTGCGCGGCATGGTCGACCTGCTGAGCCACCATCTCTACGGCAGCCCGCGCGTCTACGTGCGGGAGCTGCTCCAGAATGCCGTGGACGCGATCACCGCGCGCAACGCCGCGCAGCCCGACGACGCGGTCGAGCACCAGATCCGCATCGAGCCGTCGGACGTCACCGGCGACGGCACCCTGCGCATCCACGACACCGGCATCGGGCTGACCACGGCCCAGGTGCACGAGCTGCTCGCCACCATCGGGCGCTCGTCCAAGCGCGACGAGCTCGGCTTCGCCCGGCACGAGTTCCTGGGTCAGTTCGGGATCGGCCTGCTCTCCTGCTTCGTGGTGGCCGACTCGGTCGAGGTCGTGACCCGGGCCGCCGACGCGCCCACCGTGCGCTGGGTCGGGTACGCCGACGGCCGCTACGAGGTGAGCGAGCCGGCCGAGCAGCGCCCCAGCCAGGGCACCACCGTGACGCTGCGTCCCCGCCGCGACGCCGAGCAGTGGCTGGCCGGTTCGATGGTCACGATGCTGGCCAAGCAGTACGGCTCGCTGCTGCCGATCAGGGTGCTGGTGGGCGATGAGCTGGTCACCGAGACGCCGCCGTGGCTGGCCACCAACCGGACGCTGGCGCTGCAGGCGTACGCCCGCGAGCACCTGGGCTTCGACCCGCTCGACATCGTGGATCTCTCGGTGCCCGAGGCCGGCCTGGTGGGCGCGGCGTTCATCCTGCCCGTGGCCAGCAACCCGCTCGCCAAGGGCGGCCACCGCGTCTACCTCAAACGGATGCTGCTGTCGGAGAACGCGACCGGACTCCTGCCCGACTGGGCGTTCTTCGCCCGCTGCGTCGTCGACGCCACCGAGCTGCGCCCGACCGCGAGCCGGGAGGCGCTCTACGAGGACAGCCTGCTGGAGACCGTCCGGGAGGCGATCGGCGACCAGCTGCGCGGCTGGCTGGTCCGGCTCGCCGCCCGCGACTCGAAGCGGCTGGCCCAGTTCCTCGACATCCACCGGCTGGGGGTCAAGGCGCTGGCCCTGCACGACGACGAGATGCTGCGGCTGGTCGACCAGTGGCTGCCGCTGGAGACCAACGTCGGCGCGCTCACCCTGGCCGAGTTCCGCGAGCGTTACGGCGTGCTGCGGTACAGCCCGACCCTGGACGAGTTCCGACAGCTCGCCGGGCTCGCCGCCGCCCAGAACGTGCCGCTCATCAACGGCGGGTACGTCTACGACTCCGACATCATCGAGCGGCTGCCCTTGGTGGACAACAGCATCCGGGTGGAGCGGCTCGACCCGAGCGACCTGGCCACCCGGTTCGACACCCTCGACCCGGGGGTCGAGCTCAGCCTGCGTCCGTTCCTCGCCGCGGCCCAGCGGGCCATGGACCCGCTCGGCTGCGAGGTGGTGCTGCGGTCGTACGAGCCGGCCGGGACGCCGGCCACGTACCTGGTCGACCGGGACATCGCGTTCCGCCGGGACCTGCAGCGCACCCGCGAATCGGCCGACCCGCTGTGGGCCGGCGTACTGGACGCAATCGACCGGGGCGCCAAGGACGTCCGGCCGCAGCTGGTGCTCAACTACCGCAACCCGCTCGTGCGTCGGCTCACCACGGTTCAGCCGGAGCTGGTGGGCGTGGCGGTCGAGGCGCTCTACGGCCAGGCCCTGCTGATGGGTTACCACCCGATCCGGCCGGCCGACGCCGCCCTGCTGAACCGCTCCTTCCTGAGCCTGCTGGAGCGGGCCGTTCCCGGCGACTCCGACCACGCGTCCTGACCCGAACCACCCTGTCCCGTTCCCGTGTCCCGAATGGACGGCCCGATCTCATGAGCTACAGCGAGGAGCAGCTGTGGCGGCTGCTCGACCAGGCGCAGGACATGCCGTACGGACCGGGGCAGACGGCCCTGGTCGAGCAGGTCATCGCCCACGCCGACGCCCAGAACCTCACCCCGCTCGCCTTCGCCGCCCGGATGACGGCGACAACGTCCTATGTGTACGGTGGTGAGCCGGTCCGGTCGTTCGCCACCTTCGCCTGGTGCCTGGCCGAGTTCGACCGCGACCCGGTGGCGTACCAGGACCACTACCCCCTGCTGCTGTGGCACTTCAAGTACATGGTCAGCGCCCTGACCAAGTTCCCCGAGGTGCCGCTGGAGCGCACGTACGCGGTGCTCGACGACATGGAGCGCCGGTGGCGGGAGACCGGGCACTCGCTGCACGCGATCCACGCCTACCGGCACGCGGTCGCCGCGCACATCGGCGACGTCGACGCGGCCGAGGCGTACTACGAGCAGTGGTGCGCCGCCCCGCGCGACGACCTCTCCGACTGCATCGGGTGTGACCCGACCTCGAAGGCCTGGTGGCTGCGGGACCGTGGTCGCTACGAGCAGGCCGTGGTCCTGGGCGATCCCGTCCAGAGTGGACAGTTGACCTGCTCGGAGCAGCCGCAGAGCATCCTGACCGCGCTCATGGTCCCCTACCTGCTCACCGGCCGGCTCGAGCAGGCCCGCGACGCCCACCGCCGGGCCTACCGGCTGCAGCGGTCCCGCCTCGCCGACCTGGTGGACATCGCCCACCACGTCGAGTTCTGCGCCCGCACCGGGAACGAGGCCCGGGCGCTGGAGATCGTCGAGCGCCACCTCGGCTGGCTGGACCGGGCCCCGTCGCCGTGGGCCGCCATGCGCTTCGCCGCCGCCGCGTCGTTGGCCCTGCGCCGCGCCCAGGAGCAGCAGTCGCACACCGACCTGACCCTGCACCGTCCGGCCCACGCGGACCGGCCGGCCGCCACCGTGGCCGCGGCCGCCCTGGCCGCCGAGCTGGCGACCCAGGCCACCGAGCTGGCCGAGCGCTTCGACCGCCGCAACGGCACCAGCGCCGTCGGCACCCTGATCCAGGGTGTCCTCGACGCCGAGCCGTGGATCGACTACCTGCCCCTGTCAGCCACGGCGGCGCGGACCCGGGCCCGGCTCACGAACGTCGCCCCGCCCACCGGGGCCGTCCCGCCCGCGGGCGTGGCCACGGCTGAACCCGACGCGCCAAGCGCGGCCGGGACCCCGGCGGCCCCGGTGGTCGTCCCCGAGACCAGCGGACCCGACGAGCTTCTCGATCTCATCGAGGACCATCAGGAAGCGGGCCGCGAGCCGGAGTCCCGGGCCGCGCTGGACGCCTTCGCCGACCGGTACGGCCAGGCGGAACTGACCGTCCGGCAGCGGGCCCGGCTCGCCGAGGCCCGGGCCAGCCACCTGCGTGACGACATCGGGACTGCAGTGCGTCTGTTGCGGGAGGCGGCCCGCGACTACGCGAGCGCCGGCGACCACGAAGCCGAGCACGTCGCCCTCGCCCGGGCCGCGGCCGCCGCCTGCTGGGAGGGCGGCCAGGACGACGATCTGTCGGCCCTGATCGAGGCGACCGAGTGGCTGTTCGCCCAAGCCTCGCCGAAGGAGCGGGTGCTGGCGGCCGGCCGGCTCGCGATCGTCCACTACAACGGCCGGCGGCCCGACCAGGCCCTGACCGTCCTCGACCGCGTGGCCGACAGCCTCGACGCGGCGCCGCCGCGGGCCCGCACCCGGTACGCGGCCGTCCGGCTCGCGGTCCTCAGCGCTCTGGGGCGTTTCGACGAGGTGCGGCAGGAGGGACCGGCCGTGCTCGCCCTCGCGGAGTCGGCCGGCCTACCCGAGGAGACGGCTCAGGCCCACACCGCGCTGGCCACGGTCCTGCGGGCCACAGGGGACCTGACCGCCGCAGCCGACCACCTGGCCGCGGCGGCCGCCCACCACACCGACCCGGAGCGTCAGGCCGGGCTGCGCCTGGCCCGGGCCGAGCTGCTGGCCCAGACCGACCGCGCCCGGGAGGTGCTCGACGACCTCGTCGAGCACGTCGCCGACACCACGGCCCGCGGCGACCAGCGGGCCGCCTCGCCCGCCCGGTTCACTCTCGCCGTCGCGTACCTGAACGCCGACCGGCCTCTGGACGCGGCCGAGGTCGCCGAGGAGGAGCTGGTCTGGCGACTGCGCCACCGCGCGGAGGCGGAAGAGTCCGGCGGCGTCCCCGCGGTGCGCGATCTGCTGGCCGCCATCTACGAGCGGCTGGGGCAGCCGACCGAGGCGGTCGAGCAGGTCGACGCCATGATCGACGAACTGACCGACGACCGACTCGCCGTGGCCCAGCTGTCGCAGCGGGCCGGGGAGATCCTGGCCGCGGCTGACCGGGACGACCAGGCGGCGGTGCGGTTCCTCGCGGCGGCCGACATCTGCGCCGAGATCGACCAACCGCTGGCCGAGCTCTACAACCGCCGCCGTGGGGCCATGAGCCTGCACTGGGCCGAGCGGGCCGACGACGCGGTGGCCGCCCTGGCCCGCGCCGACGCGGTCGTGGCGAACCTGCCGCAGGACCACGAGACGGCCCGGTGGGAGCGGGCCCGGCTCGACTTCGACGCGGCCCGCATTCTCTGGGCGGCAGGCCGTCCGAGCGAGGCGGCCCAGCGCGCCGCCCAGGCCGCCGAGGCGTCCCTGGCCCTCGGCTCGCCGGGCGCGGCCGCCGAGTCGCACCTGTTGCAGGCGCAGATCCTGCTCACCTCCGGCCGGGCGGGCGAGGCCGAGGCGACGGTCCAGCGGGCCCTGGAGCTGCTGCCCGAGGAGGCGGACCGGGAGGTGTTCCTGCAGGTCCTCGACGCGGCCCGATCCGCCGCCAGCGGGGAAGCGCAGCGCCGTCCCGACCAGGCCGAGGAGGCACGGTGAGCTACAGCGAGGCCCAGCTGTGGGAGATGCTCGACCAGGCCCGCAACATGATGCCCGGGCCCGGGCACATCGCCCTGGTCGAACGCCTCATCGCGCACGCGGATGCCCAGCAGCTGACCGAGCTGGCGTTCCTGGCCCGGATGGAGGCCACACCGTCCTATATGGAGGCAGGGGAGCCGATCAAGGCCCTGGTGACGTTCACCTGGTGTGTCACCGAGTTCGACCGCGATCCAACGAAGTACGAGAACATTTACCCGGAGCTGCTGTGGCACTTCAAGTACGCGGTCGGCACGCTGACCACCAACCCGGAGGTGCCGCTGGACCGGACCTACGCGGTGCTCGACGACATGGAGCGCCGGTGGCGGGAGACCGGGCACTCGCTGCACGCCGTCTACTCGCACCGTCACCGGGTCGCCCGGCACATCGGTGACTACGACACGGCCGCCCGCTACTACGACCTGTGGTGCGCCGCGCCCCGCGACGAGCTCTCCGACTGTGCCGGGTGCGACCCGGAGATGAAGGCGTACTGGCTCAAGCTCATCGGCCGGGACGAGGAGGCCATCGCCATGGGCACCAACGTGCTCTCCGGCGAGTGGACCTGCCACCAGCAACCGCAGGACATGCTGACCACGCTCATGGTCCCGTACGTCCGGACCGGGCGGCTGGAGGAGGCACGCGACGCCCACCGCCGCGCCTACCTCGCCCACCGCTCGAAGATCTCCGACCTGGCCGAGATCGGCGAGCACATCGAGTTCTGTGCCCGCACCGGGAACGAGGCCCGGGCGCTGGAGATGGTCGAGCGTCACCTCGGCTGGCTGGACCGGGCTCCGTCGCCGTGGTCGGCGATGAAGTTCGCTGCCTCGGCCGCGCTCGCCCTTCGTCGGGCCCAGGCCCGGCGCCCCGACGACGAGATCACCCTGCTCCGCGCCGGAACCGACGGCCAGCCAGCCCAGCCGGTCGCGGCCACCGCCCTGGCCGACGAGCTGGAGGCCCGGGCGGTTGAGCTGTCGCAGCGATTCGACCGTCGCAACGGGACGGACCACATCGGCCGGCAGGTCCGGGCGATCCTCGACGCCGAGCCGTTGATCGACTACCTGCCCCTGTCGCCGACCGAACGGCGTCGCCCGGTCGTGTCCACACCGGACAGATCGTCGGTCGGGGCGGCCGACGCCGGCAGCAGCGGTGGCGGCCTCAGCGTGGCCGACCTCTTCGCCCAGGCCACCCCGCCCGGCGCCCTCCGCGGTTCCGGGCTCGCCGAACCCCCCGCGCTCACCTATGAGCAGGCGGTCGAACTCGTCCGGACCGAACAGGCGGCCGAGGCCGTGGACGTGCTCGTCGAGGCGGTGGCCGACCGGACCGCCCGCGGGGATGAGGCCGGCGCGGCCGACGCGCGGCACGCCCTGGCCGTCGCGTACTACAACTGCGACCGGTTCCTCGACGCGGCCACGGTGGCCGAGGAGGAGCTGGCCTGGCGGATGCGTATGCCCGCGGAGTCGGACGAGGCGCGGGTGAGGATCGTGTCCATCCGCCAGCTGCTCGCCGCCACATACCAGCAGCTCGGCATGCCGGACGAGGCGATCAACCAGCTCGACGCGGCGGCCGAGGAGTGCCGGCGGCTCGGCGATCCCGGCGGCGTCGGCCGGCTGAACGAGGAGGCGGCCGACATTCTCAGTGGCCTGGACCGGGACGAGGAGGCGGCGGCCCGGTACCTCGTGGCCGCCGAGGAGTACGCCAAGGGGGTGTGGCCGATCGATGAGGTGCGGGCCCGGCGGCTCCACGCGATCAGCCTGGCCTACGCCCAGGGCCTCGAGCGCGGGCTGGCCGCCATGGCCGTTGCGGAGGCTGCCCTGGAGCGGCTGCCCGCCGACGCCACGCCGGTGCGCTGGGAGCGGGCCCGGCACACCTTCGACGAGGCGATGCTCCGGTGGCGGGGCGGACAGGCCGGGCCGGCGGCCGACCTCGCGGCCCAGGCGGTCACCGTGTGGCTCGACCTCGGCGAGCTGCGGGGCGCGAGCGAAGCGCGGGCCTTGCGGGCCAAGGCCCTGCTCGACGACGGCCGGGCCGAGGAGGCGGCGGCCGAGATTCGTCAGGCGCTCACCGAGCTGCCCGAGCCGCAGCGCCGGCCGGTCTTCGTCCACATCCTCGACGAGGCCCTGCGCACCCTGGACCGCACCGCCGAGGCCGACGCCTGCTGGGCCGAGTACGGCCTCGACCGGCCGGAGTGACGCCGCCCAGCGAGGCCGCACCAGTGACGCTGCGGCCAGGAGCGCGCCCCGCCGTACCTGAGCCGCCGGTCTCACGGCCGGTCACCCCGACGCAACGCCGCTCCCAGCTATCTCCCAGCTTGAATTGGTAGCGTGGGCCGCGTCGTGTGCGAAGGGAGACCGTGGACATGGTCTGGAAGAAGCTTCTCGCTGGGCTCGGCCTGGGTGGCGTCGAGGCCGACACTGTGCTGACCCCGACGCCCGGGCGGCCGGGCGGCTCGCTGACCGGTCAGGTCAACCTCCGAGTCAAGACCGACACCGACATTTCCTCGATCACCTTGATCCTGGTCGTCCAGGGTCAGGGTGGTGAGATCGAACTGGCCCGGCACACGGTCGCCGGGACCCTGCGCCTGCAGGGTGGCACCCAGCACTCGGTGCCGTTCAGCGTTCCGGTTCCCGCCCACACGCCCTTCACAGTCCTGTATGGACAGATGCTGCCGGGCTTCACGATCGGGGTCCGCACCGAGCTCACGGTCTCCTCGGGCAGCGCCAAGGGTGACTTCGACCCCGTCCGCATCGAGGCGTCGGCCGTCCAGCAGAGCGTCATCGACGCCCTCGGCACGATCGGGGCGAAGTTCGCCGGCAACGCGGTCCGCCCCGGAACGCTGGTCGGCCTGCCCGTGCCCGCGGCCCAGGCGGTGACCTTCTACGCGCCGGTCCCCGAGGGACAGCAGCTCGGTCCCCACATTCCGCGGGTGACCTTCGTGCTCGCCCCCACCGACGCCGGGCTCACCGTGGTGGCCGAGCTCGCCGCCTCCCCGGCAACCGGCGAGCGACACGACCTGTCGGCCACCGACATCGAGCGTTTGTCGTCCACTGAGGACGGTTGGATCAACGAGGTGGACGGCTGGCTCATCTCGATCCTCAAGAAGGTGGGGCAGCCCGCCGCGGCGCCCGGTGCCTTCCTGCAGACCGGCCCGGTGGGCGCTGGCGTGGGCGTCGGACCGCAGCCCGGGCCGCAGCAGCCGTACGCCTACGGCGGCCGGGGTGGGCCGGGCTACCAGTACGAGGGCTTCCGTCGGGGCCCGAGCATGGCCGGCAGCCTCATGGCCGGCGTGGCCGGTGGTGCGCTCGGCTTCCTGGCCACCTCCATGATCATGGACGCCCTGACCCCCGATGTGCCGGTGGATGCCGGGGCCGCGGAGGCGATGGCGGCGGACCCGGCGGTCGACCCCGCCGCCGATTACGCGGCGGCCGACTACGGCGCCGGGGACTTCGGGGGCGATTTCGGCGGTGACTTCGGCGGAGACTTCGGCGGGGATTTCGGGTTCTAGCCGCTCGACTCACAGACCGAGGACACCGGTTTCGCGTACCGGTGCCCTCGGTGTTTATCTGCCGTCGATCCTGTCCTTCCAAGGCCGACCACGTCAGGCGACGGTGTCGTCTCAAGAGCTTCGGACCTGGACGTCCGCTCCCCCCGGGCGAACCGCTCGGCCGGGCCGGCATCCCTCGCAACGACGGAGTACGAGGGTCAAGGCGAGATTCAGCCGAACACCTCGTCGAGGGTGGTGGCGGTGAGGACGCGGGCGGTCCAGGTTTGGAGCTGGTTGGTGGAGGCGGCGCGCACGGTGTCGAACACGGTCTGGGGCAGCGGTCCGAACTTGAGGGTCAGCAACTGCACAAGCGCCTCGGCTCGCCCTTCGGCACGGCCCTCCGCTCGCCCTTCGGCTCGGCCCTCGGCGCGGAGCATCTCGGCGGTGGTCACGTAGGCCTCCTCTGCGTCCGGACCCAGCATGGCGACCAGTGTGCGCAGCTCGTCGGGGGGTGTCTCCCCGACGGACTCAATGTATCTCAGCAGGGCGACAAACTGGTCAATCCCGCCAGGACGGTTCAGCATCGCGCTCAGATCGTCAATCCAGTCCAGCAGGACGCGGGCGAGGCCCGGGTGGCCGGTAGCGATCTTGAGCAGCAGAAGGGTGATGCGGACCGGTGGGGTCACCGGTCGGGCGCGCAGGGCCTGCTCGTCCAGGCGGGCCAGGTCGTCGAGGAGGAACCGGAACCGGGGCAGGTACTCCCGGACCGCGTCGCCGGCGGGCGGGTCGAGATCGAGCAGGTCCAGCAGCTGGGTCGAACCGGTCCAGGGTCGCCGGTTGTGGTGCACGACCAGCGGAATCACCGCCGGCAGCCGGGTCGCCTCGGGCTGCTGGGCCAGGTACCGCTCCCAGATGCGCAGCACATACCGCAGCATCCGGAACGGCATCAACGGGTCCTCACTGCTCTGATGCTCAACCAAGACATAGATGAACGCCTCACGGCCCGCCAGCGGGACGGTAAACAGCAGATCGGAGTGACGCCAGCGCAGCGTGGCATCGACGAAACTGCCCGAGACTTGGGCCAGCCTCGTCAGGTCGAGCCGCTCGACCAGACCAGCCGGCAGCACCGCCCGCAACTGCGAGGCCGCGTTCGCCGGCTCACCCAGGACCAGACGGAACACCGCGTCGTGCGGGCTGGATGGACTTGCCATGGCGGCAACCTACGGACAGGCACTGACAAACGTCAGTAGGGACGCCCTCTTGGTCATTTGGCGTCAAGAGGGCGTCCTTCCTGACACCAACACCAGAAAAGAGGGCTAGGCCTGACTCACCGGGATGCCGAGCCCGGTCACCACCTGAGCCGTGGGAAGGTTGGCCAGGGCCGCGCCCGGGAGGATGACCTTGCTCGCCCGGATGCCGGACCCCACCACCACCGCCGGCAGGTCGACGATCGCGGCGTCCACATAGACCGGCCACCGTGGCGGCAGCCCGATGGGAGTGATGCCGCCGTACTCCATGCCGGTCAGCGACACCGCCTCGGCCATGGGCGCGAAGCTGGCCTTGCGCACGTCGATCAGCTTGCGGACCGTGCCGTTCACGTCGGCCCGGGTGGTGGCGAGGACCACGCAGGCCGCGTACCGCAGCTCACCTTCCCGCTTGCCGCTGACCACGACGCAGTTCGCCGACACATCCAGCCCCACCTGGTAGGCCTGGCAGAACGCCGCCGTGTCGGCCAGCTGCGGGTCGATCGGCGCGACCAGGACCTCCGACACCGGGACCGCCTGGTCCCAGCTCGCCAGGGCCGACCGTACGGGCTCGGCCAACAGATCGGGACGGTTCAGCGCAACCTCGGTGACCAGCGTGCCCAGCACGGCGGCCATCATACGGGTCACTCACCGCCGAGCCGGGAGCTGAGCTGGGTGCGCGACCGCACACCCAGCTTTCGGTAGATCCGGGTCAGGGTGGCCTCCACGGTCTTCACCGAGAGGAACATCTTGGCCGCGATCTCGCGGTTGCTCGCCCCTTCCCGCACCATCTGGGCCATCCGGGCCTCGGTGGGGGTGAGCGCCGCCAGCGCGCCGGCCGGGGCCTTGGCCACCGAGGGCAGGTCGGGGCCGGTGCCGTCGACCCAGGCCAGAGTCCGCACCGCCTGCTCGATCCACGGCTTGGCGCCGATGCGAGTGAGCAGCGCGAGCGCCTCGGTGGCGGCGGCCCGGGCGGCCGCAGTGCGGCGCCGACGACGCTCCAACTGGCTCAGCGTGAGCAGCGTGTGGCCCTGCTCGATCGGCTGGCCGAGCTTCTCGAACGTCTTGACCCCGGCCGTGAGCGCGGCCACGCCCAGGTCGAACTCGCCCCGCTCGGCGTGCAGCAGCGCCTCGGCCCGGTCGAGTCGGGCGTTGACCGCGGCGTTGTGGACCCGGTTGGCCAGCGCCTCGCGGGCGAACTGGATCGTCTCCTCGGCCTCCTCCAGCTCACCGATCGCCACCAGGGCACTGGCCAGGTCGGAGTGCCAGCGCAGCATGGTCGGGTCGGCCAGGCCCTGCTTCTGCTCGATGGCCCGGATGCGCCGCATCGTCTCCACGCTCGCCCGGGCGTCGCCGGAGCGCAGCAGCACCTGGCCGAGCGCGTGGAGGTTGCGCTCCAGGTGGACGACGTCGCCCTCCTGCTCCGAGGCCCGGGCGCCCCGTTCGGCGTACGCGCCCGCGCGGGCCAGGGATCCGCCGGCAAGCTCGGCGATCGCGCCGTTGTACCAGACCGGACCCGGGCTGAGGCCGGCCTCCTGCGCGACCCGGATGGCCCGCCCGGCGAAGTCCAGCGCCTCCCGGCAACGGCCGGAGAGCGCGGCCACCTCCGACAGGCTGCGCAGCACGCCGACGAGCTCCTCGCCCTCGCCCCGCTCGACGAGCGCGAGCATGCGGAACAGCTCGTCCCGCGCCTCCTCCAGCCGGTCGTCGAAGACGGCGAACCGCACCGCCTGGTAGCGGGGGGTCATGTTGAGCCAGCCGTCCAGCTCCGGCGGGGGCAGGGCCAGCGCCTCGTCCAGCGGGGTGAGGTAGTCGTGCCGACCCAGCACCCGGGCCACCTGGGCCTTCATGGCCAGGGCGAGTGCCTCGGTGGTGGTGTCGCCCACCGAGCGGGCCAGGGCGACGGCCTTGTCCGCGTCGGCCTCGCTGCGCAGCGGATCACCCTCGATCATCGCCTGCCAGGCGAGCCGGAAGTACAGCGGCGCCATCAGCGCGGGGTCGCCCTCGGCGTCGGCCATGGCGGCCGCGAACATCTCGTCCATCTCGGACAGCGCCTGCGAGGCGAGGTCGATGAGCGCCAGGCGAACCCGCACCCGGTGGGCCGGCGAGGAGTCGGCCGCCAGCACCGCGTCGGCCGCCCGGTTCACGAACTCCGGCCGCCCGGCCGCCGCCCCCAGCTCGGCCGCCGAGACCAGCCACTCCAGCCGCTCCGACTCCAGCTCGGGCGGTGTGCGCTCGGCCCCGAGCAGATAGAGCTCGGCGGCCAGGCCCCGCGCGCCCCGGCGGCGGGCGCTCTCGGCGGCCGTGATGATCGACCGGGCCACCTCGGCGTCGGGGTCGGACGAGGCGAGCGCCCGGTGCCGGGCCCGCTCCACCGCGTCGGTGACCACCGTGGACAGTCGGGTGTGGACGGCCGACCGGTGGGCCGCCGGGACCGACTCGGCCACCACGTTCGCCACGGCCGGCGGGGTGAACCGGATCTGACTGCCGTCGGTGACGAGCAGCCCGGCCGCCGCGGCCAGCCGGATGTCGTGGTCGGCGTCGACCCGCCCGGCCCGCAGCAGCAGCTCGACCGTGGGGCGGGCCGCGAGCGCGGCGGTGAGCAGGGTCTCGCGGACCTCGGCCGGCAGGGCGGCCACCCGTTCCTGCAGCAGGGCGTGGACCCGCTGCGGCAGCGGCACCGGTCGCCAGACGGCGGTGTGGTCCCCGCGACCGCCGGGCGAGGACGACCGGTCGGCGAAGGCCCCGGCCAGGGCCAGAGCGAGGTAGGGGTTACCGCCCGAGTCGGCGTGCAGCTTGCTGGCCGCCCGGGCGGGCAGACCGTACGCCTCGAGCAGCTCGGCCAAGTCGGCCGGGTTGAGCGGCGGGACCGTCACCTCGGTCACCGGGGCCGGCGCCAGGGCGGTGGCCCGGTAGGTCCGGCCGCCCGGCATCACGAGACGCCAGTCGTCGCCGTCCTCGTCCTCCGGCTCCTCCGGCAGCGGCGGCCCGGGGTCGGTCACCTCACGGTCCGGCCACCGCTCGGCCACCACCGCCCGGATGCGCGAATTGGTCCGCCGGCGAGCGGCGAAGGCGATCACATCGGCCGAGGCGGCGTCAAGCCACTGGGCGTCGTCAATGAGTACCAGGACCGGGCTCGCCTCGGCGCAACGCTCGAGCAGAGCGTGCCAGGCCAGGCGGCGGGCCAGGCGCACCCGCGCCCCCGATCCGGCCGAACGTCCGCGCAGCAGCACCGCATTCACCGCGACCCGCTGCGGCTCAGGCAGCTCGGCCACGTACTCCTCGGGCACCTGGCTCAGCAGCTCGGCCAGCCCGGCGAAGGGAATCCACCGGTCCGTCTCGGCCCCGGAGACGCGCAGCACGCGCTCGCCCCGCTGCTGGGCGGTGGCACCGATGCCGTCCATCACCGCGGTCTTGCCGATGCCGCTGCTGCCGGTGAGCACGATGCTCCCGCCCTGGGCGAGCGCCGCCTCGATGGAGGCGAGCAGATCCGCTCGGCCGACCAGGCGGGGTGGCGAGGACCGGAACTGCGGCAGGACGTCGGGTTGCAGGGGACCCCCCTTTCCTGCCGACGCTGGCGCGCGCGTCGGCCTAACGGGCACGTCCCGATCACCCTATGGTCAGCCACGACTCACATCAACGTCCCGGACGGGCGGCGTGATCGGCACCATTTCGGTGCGGTCGTGCCCGGGCGTCCGAACCGCCCGCTACCAGGGTTTACCCCCGTCAGCCCTTGACCACGCCGACCGGCACGAGGCGGGCGACCGGGGCGGCCAGCCCGGTCACGTCGCACACCCGGACGACCTCGTCCACGTCCTTGTATGCCGCCGGTGTCTCCTCGACGAGGCCCTTGGTGGAGGCCCCGCGGACCTGGATGCCCGCCTCGGCCAGCTCGCGACGCAGGTCGTCGGCCCGGGTGCTGCGGGTGGCCTCGTGCCGGGACATGACCCGACCGGCCCCGTGGCACGCCGAGTGGAACGCCGAGCCGCCGGCCACCCCGACGAGCACGTACGACGAGGTGCCCATCGACCCCGGCACCAGCACGGGTTGCCCGACCGACCGGATCGGCTCCGGCAGGTCCGGATGGCCGGGCGGGAACGCCCGCGTGGCTCCCTTGCGGTGCACACACAGGCGTCGGGTGGTGCCGTCGACCGGATGCTCCTCCAGCTTGGCCAGGTTGTGGGAGACGTCGTAGAGCAGGCGCAGCGGACCGAGCCCGGCGTCGGCGAAGGCGCCCCGGGCCGCGTGGGCGAGCAACTGCCGGTTGGCCCGCCCGTAGTTCGCCGCGGCCGCCATGGCGCCCAGGTACCGCCGGCCCTCGGCCGAGGTGACCGGGGCGCAGGCCAGCTGCGCGTCGGGCAGCGTGATCCCGTACCGGCGCATCACCGACTGCATGGCTCGTACGTGGTCGGTGCAGATCTGGTGGCCCAGGCCGCGCGAACCCGAGTGGATCATCACGCAGATCAGGTCGGGGCGCAGCCCGAACGCCTCGGCCACCTCGGCGTTGTAGATCCGGTCGACCGCCTGCACCTCCAGGAAGTGGTTGCCCGAGCCGAGGCTGCCGAGCTGGCCCCGCCCCCGCTCCAGCGCTCGCGGGCCGACCGCGCCCGGGTCGGCGTCGGCGACCGCCCCGCCGTCCTCGCAGAACGTCAGGTCGTCCGGTTCGCCGTAGCCTCGCTCGACCACGCTCCGGGCCCCGCCGAGGAGCACGCTCTCCAGCTCGCTCGGCCCGACCGATCGCAGCACGCCGCCCCGACCCATGCCGGTGGGAATCACGTCGCCCAGCCGCCCCATGAGGCGGGAAATTTGGTCGGCCGCCTCGGCCCGGGTCACGGTCGAGATGAGCAGGCGGATACCGCAGGAGATGTCGAAGCCGACCCCGCCCGGCGACACCACCCCGCCCCGCTCCGGGTCAGTGGCCGCGACCCCGCCGATCGGGAAGCCGTACCCCCAGTGCAGGTCGGGCATCGCGTACGACGCCTCGACGATCCCGGGCAGGGTGGCGACGTTGGCCACCTGCTGCAGGGTCTGGTCCTGGGCCTGGTCGGGGAGCAGGGAGGCCGAGGCGAAGACCACGCCCGGCACCCGCATCTCGCCGGTCGGCTCCAGGCGCCACCGACCCGGGGCCTCCTCGACCAGGTCGATCATCGGCACTCCCGCGCACTGTCGACCATGGCCAAGCGCTCCCCCGCGATGTCGATCACGGCCGGCGCTCCGAGGCGGTAGCGGTCGCCGGGCGCTTCCGTACGACCAGACCACCCGCGCGACCTGGGGCGGCAGGGTGGCCCGCCCCGGTCGACGCGGCGCGGGTCGACTCGGTGCCGATCAACGGGGGGTTGGTCAACGGGGTGCTGGTCGGCGCACTCCGGGTCGGTTCACGCCGGGTCGGGGCACCCCGGGTCGCGGCGCTCCGGTGGGTGGTCATCCGCCCGCGGCGACCAGGATCTCGTCGGCGAGGCGAGCCGCGCGGGCCACCTGCTCGGGGTCGACGCCTCGACCCGCGGCGGGGTGACCCTCCAGGCCGCGGGCCAGGGTCCGGACCGCCTCGGTCAGTGCGGAGAGTCGATCATCGATCGACGGCGGGGCCGTGGGCCGGGGCCGCTCGACCGGCTCGGGAACGGGGGCCGCGTCCTGCACGGTGGCCCGCAGACCGGCCGGCAACTCGGCCAGGGCCTCGGCGACCTGACCGGGGGACATGTGCTCGCTGATCACGTGCGTGACGGTCGCGGCGAGCGCGGGCACCTCCGACGGCGGCACCATGGCCTCGGCGGCGAAGCGCTGCACGTACTCGGCCGCGTTGTAGCGCATCGGGACCCGACTGGGCTCCCACCCGTCGTAGTACGTCCCGCGCAGCAACTCCGGCAACTGCTGACCGAACTTGGCCGCGGCGTCGATGGTGAGCCGGTCGCGCAGGGTGTGCAGCCAGGCGCGCAGCACCCGTCGGGCGTAGTGGCGATCCTGCGTACCGAGTGCGGCGGCCACGTCGGCCACCCAGACGCTGGCCCGGTGCACGGCATGCGCGTAGTGCGACGACATGCTGGCCTCCTCCCCCGTTACGGCCACCGTACGACGACGGATGCGGGCCGGGGGCGACAACCGCACAGATCAGACGGTCTTAAAATCGTCGATCCAAACTCTCGCTGGTCGCCGCGGTGGTCTCATGGGACGGGTGGAGGCTTCGCGCGCTACCGAGCCCGCGCCGGACAACCCCGGACGCGACGTCGAGATCAAGGTCGGTCGGCTCCGGCTGCCGGGTCACCTCGTGGTCCCGCCCGGCACCGGCGGAATAGTTGTCTTCGCCCACGGCAGCGGAAGCGGCCGGCACAGTCCGCGCAACAACTTCGTCGCCTCGGTGCTCAACGAGGCCAGCCTGGGCACGCTGCTGCTCGACCTGCTCACGCCCGAGGAGGAGGCCGACCGGGCGAACGTGTTCGACATCGAGCTGCTGGCCGATCGCCTCGTGGCGGCCACCGCCTGGCTGCGCGGCCAGCCCGAGGGCGCGGACGTGGCGACGGGTTGGTTCGGCGCGAGCACGGGCGCCGGCGCCGCGCTGTGGGCGGCCGGCGCGCCCGGGGCGGATGTCGCGGCGATCGTCTCCCGCGGCGGGCGGCCCGACCTGGCCGGCGAACGGCTGGCCACGGTCCAGGCGCCGACCCTGCTCATCGTGGGCGAGGCCGACACCACGGTGCTCGAGCTCAACCAGTCGGCCCAGGCCCACCTGCGCTGCCCCAACGAACTGCGGATCGTGCCCGGCGCCAGCCACTTGTTCGAGGAGCCCGGCACCCTGGCCATCGCGGCCGACCACGCCCGCGACTGGTTCGTGCAGCACCTCCGCCCGGCCACGGCCCGGCATGAGCAGCAGACCGGTGACCGTACGCAGGGATTCCAGCTCCTGCCCCACACGGCCGACGTCATGGTCTCGGCCTGGGGGTCCACTTTGGAGGGATGCCTCACCGAGGCCGCGCAGGGGCTGGTCGCGAGCTTCGCCGAGGTGGGCGACACCGCCCCGGAGGATCGGGTCGAGTTCACCTGCCAGCCGGGGCCCGAGTCCGAGCTGCTGGTGGAGCTGCTGGACGAGGTCATCTACGCCATCGACGCCTGGGACGTGGTGCCGGTTCGAATCGACGTCCGGCGAACCGACGAGGGCGGGCTGGCCGGCGAGTTCGGCGTGGTGGAGCGCGGGCACGTCCGGGTGGTCGGACCCGCACCCAAGGCCGTGACCCGGCACGACCTGAGCGTCGAGCAGCAGGACTCCGGGTGGCGCTGCCGAGTCGTCGTCGACGTGTGAGCCGCGCTTCGCCGTCCGCCACCCCACACGCAAGTCGAGATCTTGAACTTCTGTCCCCCCTATAGGGGGGCTCACTCTCCAAGATCTCAGGCGTTCCCAGGACACGACCCGGGGATAATGCTCAGGCCGGGATGATAAAGCCGACGTTAGTATTGTCGGCGTGAGCATTCCGCGCCCGGTCGCTTCCCCGTACCGGGAGACCGTCGAGGCGTTCCTCGACTCGGGCGTCCCGCGGCACACGCTCGGACTGGTCTACGGGCGGCGGAGGATCGGCAAGTCCACGCTGCTCGACCAGATCGCGGCCGAACGAGGCGGCTTCTACTGGGAGGCGACCCGGACCGAGACGGCGGTGCACCTCGCCCGGCTCGGCGCGGCGCTGGGCGAACACCTGGGCGTCGGCCCGCTCGCCTTCGCCGGGTGGGAGGACGCGTTCCGCGCGTTACTGCGGTTGGGCTCGGACAAGCCCGTGCCCGTGGTGATCGATGAATTCGGCCACGTACTCGAGGCGGCCCCAGGAGTCGACTCGGTGGTCGCCAGCGCGCTGGGCCCGGCCGCCCAACGGACCCGCCCGGGCCAGGCCCGGATCATCCTCTGTGGATCGGCCATCGCCATGCTGGCCGCCCTGACCGCCGGACAGGCGCCCCTGCGCGGACGGGCCGGCCTGGAACTGGTCATGCAGCCCCACGACTTCCGCGCCGCCGGCTCCTGGCTTGCCAGTGACGACCTCACGCTGGCGGTGCAGGTGTACGCGGTCATCGGTGGGGTGATCGGGTATGCCACCGACATGGTCGACCACGACCTGCCCCGCGACGCCCGGGACTTTCCGCGCTGGGTCGCCGCCCGGGTCCTCGCCCCGTCGGCCACCCTGCGCCACGAGGCCACTACCTTGCTCGCCGAGGACCCGACGCTCACCACCGGCAGCCCACTGCTGCACCACGGCATCCTGGGCGGTATCGCGAACGGCTCGGTGACGGCCGGCACCATCGCCAGACACCTGGGGCGATCGGTGCCGAGCATCGATCCGGCCCTGCGTCGGCTCATCGACGCGGGCTTCGTCGTGCGCCACGCCGATCCCATCCGGGCCCAACGGCCCATATACGCCCTGGCCGACCCGTTCCTGCAGTTCCACTACGCCGTCCTGGAACCTCACGGAGTGCTGTTGCGCGAACGCGACCCCCGCCGGGTCTGGGGCGACCGGCTCGCGGCCACATACCAGTCACGGGTCCTGGGACCGGTCTTCGAGGAGATGTGTCGGGTCTGGGTCCGCCGGTTCGCGAGCGAGGCCACCCTCGGTGGCCCGCCCGATCACATCGGACCCACGGTCGTCAGCGTCGGCGGCGTGGAGCGGCAGGTCGACGTCGTGGTGGCGACGGGACCTCCCGACGCCGCCCCCGCCGACCGTACGGTCCTCGCCTTGGGCGAGGCGAAGGCGGGCGAGACCGTGGGAACCGGGATCCTCACCGAGCTGGAACGCGTCCGGTCGGCCCTCGGCCACCGGGCCGCCGGGGCGAAGCTGCTGCTCTTCGGGCCGGCGTTCACGCCGGAGGTACGGTCGCTGGCCGAACGTCGCTCGGACGTGGAACTCATCGATCTCGACCGGCTCTACCACGGCGAGTAGGGCGGCCGGCCAACGGCGGTGACCCGACAGCGCCTGTGGCCATGGCCGGACGACACCGACCAAGGTCGACGCATCGGTCGACCAAGGGCAGCGGCCGTGGCGGCCTGACCGCCCTAGGCTCAACACCATGCGCTTCCCCGGAGGCCGCCGGCTCACCGACGCCGGCCTGGTTCTCCTGGCGGTGCTGCTGGGTGGGTTCTTCTTCGCCGACTCACTGTCGACCGGCGACCACGGGCCGGCCTTCCCGTACCTCGACCTCGGCGTCGGGGTGGCCGCCTGCGCCGCCCTGCTGCTGCGCCGCCGGTGGCCGGTCGCCCTGGCCCTCGTGCTCATGCCGACGCTGCTCGTCTCGGCCTCGGCCATGGGCGCCACGGCGATCGCCATCGGGGCCGTGGGGGTTTACCGGTCGGTCCGGGCCGCCGCGCTCGTCCTGGCCGTCCACGTGGTCGCGGTGACTACGCTGTTCGCCGTCGCCGCCGGGGGAACGCGCCAGTTCTGGATCGGGCTGACCGTGGTGCTCGCCCTGGACGCGGCCGCGGTGGCGGTGGGGCTGCTGGTCCGCTCGCAACGGATGCTCGTGCAGTCGCTGCGGGAGCGGGCCCGGCAGGCCGAGGAGACCCAACGCCTGCGGGCCGAGGAGGCCCGGCACGCCGAGCGGGAGCGCATCGCCCGCGAGATGCACGATGTCCTGGCCCACCGGATCTCACTGCTGGCGGTGCACGCGGGGGCGCTGCAGGTCCGGCGGTCGGCCACCGACGAGGAGCGGGCCGCGGCCGAGGTCGTCCGGCAGCACGCGTACGCCGCGTTGGAGGATCTGCGCGAGGTGATCCGCATGCTTCGCTCGGCGGGCCCGGAGGAAGGCGACCGGCCGCAGCCGGTGCTGGCCGACGTTCCCACGCTGGTGGAGCAGTCCCGGCAGGCCGGCATGCAGGTGGAGCTCGACGGTCTCGACCTGAACCAGCACGACCCGAGCGTCGGGGTGCCGGAGACCGTTGGGCGACACGCCTACCGGATCGTCCAAGAGGGACTGACCAACGCCCGCAAGCATGCCCCCGGCGCCCCGGTCCGGGTCTTCCTCTCCACTGTGGATGGCGATGCGCCCGGGCTGGTGGTCGAGGTGACCAACCCGCTGCCGGCCTCGGCTGCGGATGCTCCGGAGCGCCTGCCGGGCGCCGGCACCGGGCTCATCGGGCTGCGGGAGCGCGTCCACGTCGTCGGTGGCCGGCTGGAGCACGGGCCCACCCCCGACGGCCAGTTCCGTCTGTACGCGTGGCTGCCATGGCGACCGTAGATCACCCGAGCGGAGACCCGGAGGCGACGGCCGTCCGGGTGCTCATCGTGGACGACGATCCGCTGGTCCGGGCCGGGCTGACCATGATGCTGCGGGAGTTCGACGATCTCGAGGTGGTCGGCGCGATCGGCGACGGGCGCGAGGTCGCGGCCGCGGTCAACCAGTTCCGGCCGGATGTGGTGCTCATGGACATTCGGATGCCCACTGTGGACGGTCTCACCGCGACGGCCACGCTCCGCGCCCGGCGCGACCCGCCCGAGGTGATCGTGCTGACCACGTTCGACACCGACGAGCACATCCGTCGGGCGCTGCGCGTGGGCGCGAGCGGATTCCTGCTCAAGCACGCGCCGCCGGAGCAGATCGCAACCGCGATCCGGCGGGTGGCGGCCGGCGAGCCGATGTTCTCTCCCGAGGTGCTGCGGCGCGTGCTGGCCTTCGCGGCCGAGCCCGAGCCGGACCCGCGGCGGCAACGAGCCATCGAACTCCTCAATCGCCTCAGCCCCACCGAGCGGGCCGTGGCCGCCCTGGTGGCCGAGGGCCGCACCAACAGCGAGATCGGGGTGGAGCTGCGGATGAGCACGGCCACCGTCAAGGCGTTCATGACCCGCATCATGGCCAAGCTCGAACTCAACAACCGAGTCCAGGTCGCGCTGCTCGTTCACGACGCGACGCGCTGATGCGGCCCGGCCGTCGGTGGCTGGGGTTCACCCGTCTCAGGCTGGCCCGCCTCGGGCTGACCCGTCTCGCGTCGGTCCGCCGGGCGGTGCCGGCGCAGGCGCCACGCCGCGACCCCGAGCATCGCGGCCGTGACGATGCTGATCGCGATGTCGCTCGCCAGCGCGAGGTGGGGCGGGGCGGGTGCGTAGGTGGGTACGAGGTAGGCGGTGCCGGCCGCCACGACCAGTCCGGCGCCCCACGCCGCGAGGACGTACGCCTGCCCCCACCCGGGTCGCCGCGACCAGCGGACGACGACCACCACCACGACCGTTGCCACCGCCAGCCGCAGCGCCACTCCCGCCCAGCCGGAGGCCGGCCAACTGGCCAGGTGCGCGACCGCCACCAGCCCGCCGACCACCAGGGGATGGACCACGGCGCGCTGACCGGCCCGTACGGTCTGGGGCCCAGACCGTACGGTCTGTGGCCGGACCGCGAAGGCCGCGCCGACCAGCACCAGGATCACGCCGACCAGCACCAGGATCACGCCGACCACGACCGCGACCTGGACCGGACGCGGGGCGTACGCGTCACTGCCGGCGGTGTCGGCGTAGATGAGCAGGCTGCCTCCGAGGTAGAGCAGCGTGACGATCGCCAGACCCGGCCGGCCCAGCCAGGGCTCGTGCCGGCGCTGCGGTGCGACCAGCGACTCCACGAGGGCGATGGGGGCGGCGATGCTCAGCGCGATGTGGTTGCCCACGTAATCCAGGACCTGCTCGGCGCTGATGCCCAGGCCCGGGATGACCGTGGCCTGGGCCGTGGTCGCCAGGTCGCGGAACTCCGTGTCGTCGAGGAACTCCGGGTTGAGCAGCGACTGGTCAACCAGGCCGGCCTGGACGAAGCCGAACGCCGCGGCCAGCAGCACGATGGTCGGCCAGCCTCGGCCCGTCCGCCGGGTGACCTCCCGGATCAGGACCGCCGCCCCGCCGTACAGCGGAGCCAGGATCGCCACGACGACGGGGAAGTCGGCCAGGGTGAAGCCACCCCAGGAGCACTCGGCCGTCCACGGCGCGAGCAGGAACAGTCCGATCGCAGCACGACGCATGCCTGTCACCGTGCCGGCGTCAGGCCCACCCCCGCGTCGCCCACCCCGCTAAACCCCACCCACCAAAGTGGCTCTTCACCGTTAACCGGGCACGGAGGGTCGGCGAGCCTGCCTTGAGGGAGCCCGCCCTTGCTTGATCATCACTGTGTCTGATGCAGCATGATCGAGAAGGACGGGCCTTGGAGCAGGGTACGA
>Ga0310826_100150_pt1 | contig 109351 bp, 86 predicted proteins | sample WT_ome_FD_201306 | JGI IMG/M metagenome (GOLD analysis project Ga0310826, IMG submission 201306) | Sorghum-adapted microbial communities enriched on wild type (WT) sorghum from Joint BioEnergy Institute, Emeryville, California, United... ... | reverse complement strand
GGCGTCGGTGAGCGTCTAACGGACCGTAGGACCGTTAGAGGGCCGAGGGAAGCGGACGCGGCCGGCGAAACCGCGCGCTAACGGACTGAGGGACCGTTAGAGCGGCAAGCGGCGACATCGGGGAGCGTCTAACGGACCGTGGGACCGTTAGAGGGCCGGGGGAAGCGGACGCTTCTGGCGAATCCGCGTGCTAACGGACTGAGGGACCGTTAGAGCGGCAAGCGGCGACATCGGGGAGCGTCTAACGGACCGTGGGACCGTTAGAGGGCCGGGGAAAGCGGACGCGGCCGGCGAGACTGTGCGCTAACGGACTGTAGGACCGTTAGAGCGACAAGCGACGGCGTCGGTGGGCGTCTAACGGACCGCGGGACCGTTAACGGGCCGGAGAAAGCGGACGCGAACCCGGCAAGCCGATCTCACAAGGACGAAAAAGGAATGTCATACGAGAACCGCACGAACGCGACACGAAAGCCGCATTTATGCCGCATGCATGCCATACGAAAGCTGCACAAAAACCACACGATAGCCGCACGTAGGCCATACGAAAACCACACGAATGCCACTAGACAACCATTTTGAGTGCCACGCGAATACCTGCGAAAGCCGCATGAAAGCCTCCGATCCCCGCTCCACGCGGCGGATTCGGAGGCTTTCGCCTTGGTGCGCCAATTTCCGTACACTCTCAGAATACATTTTGGATCACAAAAGGGTTGACACGATACGAAATGTATCATATTATAGGGACAAGTTGTTCGATATCGTGAACTGTCCGGCGAAAAACGCGTCCCCGATGTTCAATGCGATTTGCGCCACTTCTGGTATTCGAGAAACTCCCGAAACTGCTCCTTGTCGACGCCGGACGCCATCGCTTCCCGAACCAGCTCCGTCCATTCGGGGTCAAGAGCTCCCTCCGGATCGGTCTCGCCGAACAGCAGAACGTGGACCGGCACGCGAAGGGTGGCGGCCATCTTCTCGATGAATTGGATGGACGGGTTATTCTGGATACCCCGTTCGACATTGCTGAGATAGGACTTGGCCACGCCGGCGGCTTCGGCCAATTCCGACAGCGACATCCGGCGCTGCGTCCGGATCGCCTTGATCCTTGCACCTATGCTTTCCATAAGCCGTCTCGTCCTTTGCATGAAAGTTCCTGACACTTCTGTCATATGAATTATAGCATGGTTCCTTAAAACGAACAAATCGACGCGTGCGGAGGAGAAACCGTCATGCATGAGTCTGGGGAGGCTGGTCAAAACATGAACGCCGGAGTGCGGACTTTTGATCCGGAATGGGCTGCATTGATCGAGCTGGCGAGGAGGATCGGTTTGACCATCGAGGAGATCCGGGAATTCCTGCGCGATCCGGAGCGTCTGCGGCGCACGAATTGAACGCGCGGCCGCGCGCGGGTTTCGGCTCTGCACGGCGGCGCGGCCGGCGCCTCGAGGAAGGCCGCCGCGTGCCGGAATGTTCACTATATAGAACAACTGATGCTTTGAAGGCGAACAAACTGCCGATCCGCCCGTCCGGCGGGCCCTGCAGCGGGTCCGGTCCGGCGGGCGGGTCGTCTGGAGGCGACAGCGCTTGAAATCCGAAGACATTGATTTGCGGGAATACTTCCGGATCGTGCGCCGAAGGTTCTGGCTCATCCTCCTGATCGTGCCGGCCTGCACCGCCGGCGCCGCTTATTTCAGCTACAGCACCTACGTGCCGCTCTACGCGGCGCAGACCAAAGTCTATGTCAACCAGGCGGAAGCGGCGGATCCGTTCAACCGCGGGGTCATGATGATCGGCCAGAAGTCAGCGGGGAACGGCGTCATCGATACCTACAAGGAGATCATCCGCACGCCCATCATCATGGACAAGGTGGTCGCCCGGTATCCGCAGCTCGAAGCGTCGACCGACGAGCTTATCCGGAGCGTTTCCGTCCACGCGCTGAACAACACGTCCGTCATGATCATTTCCGTCACCGGGTTTTCGTACGAGCGGGCGGTCATGATGGTGAACGCGATCACGGATGTTTTCGTCACGGAGCTTCCGAAAATATCGCCGGGCCACTCCGCCGTGCTGCTGACCGAAGCGAAACTGTCCGCTTATCCCGAACCGGTCAACGAACAGCACAATACCTACATTCTCCTCGCCTTCATGGGATCGCTGATCCTGTCCGTCGGCATCGCGATCCTGCTCGACGTGCTCGACGACCGGATCAAGGACGAGACGGATGTCCTGCGGGTGCTCGGCGTCTCGACGCTCGCCGTGGTGCCGAAGACGAGGCTCCGCTCGGGACGCGCGCGCAGCCGCAAGGGCACCCAGGGAAGGATCGGTGAAGAAGCTTATGCCGCGGTCAAATAAAGACGCGCCGACGCTGCAGATCGACGATGTGTCGCCGTTCATGGAAGCTTACCGGACGCTCAAGGCGAACATCGAATTCGCCTCGCGCCGCAAGCCGATCCGGGCCGTCGCCGTCGCCTCGGCCGTCCCCGGCGAAGGCAAGTCGACCACGGCGCTGTATCTGGCTTCCGCGTATGCGCGGGCGGGCCGCAACGTCGTCCTTATCGACGGCGACATCCGCAAGCCGACGCTCCATCAGGTGATCGACCGGCGGCGCAGCCCGGGACTCACGGATTATCTGCTCGATCCCGGCATGATGCCGTCCTATGTGCTGACCGACACGATTGTCGGCGCTGCGTTCATCGGCGCGGGGCGCAGCGTCCCGAATCCGTCCGACCTGCTCGCGTCCGAACGGATGACGGAACTGATCGCGCTGTTGAAACAGGCCTACGACATGATTATCGTCGATACGCCTCCGATTCTGGCCGCGATCGATGCGAAGATTCTCGCCGCCAAGTGCGACGGCGTGGTGCTCGTGCTCGAGAGCGGCAAGGCGAGGGAGAAGGCCGTCCTGAAGGCGAAGGCGGAGCTCACGCAGGCGAACGCGAACCTGCTGGGCGCGGTTCTGAACAAGCTGAACCGGAAAGCGATGGATCCCTACTACACGGACTACGGAAAATGAGGAGGTACAACCGGTGAGACAGAAGCGAAGGATGCGGCGGGCGGCGCTCATCGCGCGGAATGCCGCCGTCATCGCGCTGATTCTCCCGATCATACCGGGTTGCTCGCTGTTGGGCGCGATTCCCGCGCCGCGGGAAGAAGCGGCCGAAGGGCCGCAGATCCGGACCGTGCGGACCGAAACGGTCGCCGTGCGGCAGATCGAGGAGCCGATCCACATCACGGCGGACGTCGTGTCATCGATCCAGTTCAACATCGAACCGAAGCTGACCGGGACCGTCGAGGCGCTGCACCGGAAGCTCGGCGATACCGTGGAGGCGGGCGAGCCGATCGCGCAGCTCTCCTCCGAAGAAGTCCGGATGGCCTATGAACAGGCGCTGGACGCCGTCGAGCAGGCGGAGCTCGCGATCCGGACAGCCCGCCAGGAACAGTCGGTCAGCCGCCAGGAGCTGGCGGCGGAGATCCGCAAGATGGAGCTCGCGCTCGGCGAAATGCAGCGGCAGCACAACAAGCTGCGCAACGATTACGACAGCGGTCTGGCGACGAAGGCCGAAGTCGACCGATCGGCGTCCGAGATCGAGACGTACCGGCAGGATCTGGAGCTTGCGCGCAAGCGGCTGCAATCGATGCAGCAGTCCGACCGGATCAAGGATCTGGAGAGTCGGCTGGCCGACGCGCAGCGGGCGCTGGATCTCCGGACCGAAGCGCTGGAGCAGCTGACGATCCGTGCGCCGGTAGGCGGCGTCATCACGCAGCTTGCATTAATTGAAGGCATGATGGTCCGGGCGGGTGTGTCGGTCGGCCGGATCGAACAGGTGGATCCGGTGCGGATCGTGGCCTGGCTGAACGAAGAAGGGACGCAGTATGTAAAGGGGAAGGCCGAACTCGATTACGAGCTGCCCGGCGGAGAAAGCCGCGGGCGGGCGCCCGTGAGTTTCCTGTCCACGATCCCCGACACCGAACGGAACGCCTACAAGCTGGAACTGACGGTGGCGAATGGAGACGGCCGGCTCAGACCGGGCATGAAGGTGTCCGTCAAGCTGTCGGATGACGCCGAACTGTCCGCGCTCGCGGTGCCGCAGTACGCCGTACTTGAGGAAGGAAGCCGGCGGTACGTGTTCGTGATCGAGGACGGGATCGCATGGAAGCGCGAAGTGAAGACCGGCCGGACGACGCCTTCCTACTATGAAGTGTTGTCCGGCGTGAGCGAGGGCGAGATGATCGCGATCACCGGCATCAACGCGCTGACGGACGGAGAGAACGTCATTGTCGAAAGTAGCGGGGAGGGAAGCGGCGAGTGAGCATTCGAACGTGGAAAATCCGGCTGGCATGGCTCATGGCCGTGCTGGTCATCGCGGCGGCCGCGTCTCCGGGATCGAACGCGGTCATCCTGGCGGCCGATTCGGGCGTCCAGGCGAGCGATACGCCATACACGCTGACTTCGGCGCTCAAGGCCGGCGTGAAGACGGTGCTGAACGAGCGCGTCCCGGAAGGCGTCCGGATCGGCGCGGTCGTCCGGCTGTACAACACCTCAAGCCGCGCCGCCGCCGTGCCGGGATACGAGCTGCGCGCGGTCACGACGGGCGGCGTCGTCTATACGCTGAAGGCCTCGACGGACAATCCGCGCGTCGTACAGCCCCGGGAGAAGGTCGAACTGAGCTACATGCTGATCGTGAACCGCGCCGACGCCTTCACGCTCGAGCGGCTTGCATGGGTGAGCGTCGACGAGTATGTTTATCCGAAAAAAGAAACCACCGTGCTCAACATGCCTGTCTCGGGTCTGGAATGGTACGGTCCCGCCACTACGTTCACGGACACGCACCGGCTCAAGGTTTGGGGCGAGCGCTTCACGATTCCGACCGAATCCGGGGAGCTGGTCTACACCGCGGTCCGGCTCGCGGAGCGCCATACGCCGCAAGGGACGACGTCCGTCCTCGTGCTGCAGGTCAGGAACAACGGCAACCGTCAGGCATGGGTTCCCGAATTTACCGTCACCGGCAAGACCGCGAGAGGGTACTATCCGGCGGAGCGCGCGGAGAGCGGACCGATCGCCATCCAGCCGGGCACGTCGCGCTATCTGCATTTCGTGATGCGGCTCCCCGCCCCGGAAGGCTGGATCAACTTCACGATCGGCACGCCGGAATCCTTCACGGACGCGTCGGGCACCGTCCTGTACGAAGCGGGCCGCCTGCAGATCAAGCCGCCCGTCCGGCGGGATCAGTTGAACGTGCAAACGTCGTACGCGTTGCTTGATCCGATTCGCGTCTCGTCGACATTCCGGCCGAACCTGGCGAAGGAAGTCGAGATCGCGCTGGCCGAAGTGAGGCGGTTCGAGCAGGGAGGCGACGGCTATCTGACGGCCGTGGCGAAGTTCAGGCTCGTGAACCAATCGTCCGTCACCGTGTCCGTTCCGGATTTCGGGGTTGAATGGACGACGTCCGAAGGCGTAAGTTATACGGGCGAAAGGCTGGTCATGCGGCAGAATATGCTCATGCCGGGCGTCGGCACGATGGTCGCCTACGTCTTTACGCTGCCCCTTGCGGCGGAGGCGGACGACAAGGCGCAGATCACGCTGCTCGACGGCCAGCCGGATACGTTCCAGCTTCCGGTCGGCGCGGTCGAAATAGCGCTGGGGGCGGAAAATGAATCGTTGAGGGACAAGGCCCGCCTCTATCCGTTCGACGTGAACGTCCGTTCCGCCTCGCTCGACCGTGACGGTCGCCTCACCCTCGATTTCAACGTCGCGCGGGCGTCCAATGTGACGTTCGACGAGCGCACTCTCCGGCTTCGGGCTGCGGTCTTCGACGCGGACGGCCGGGCGCTGACGTCCCGGACCTGGTCGCTCGGAGGCACGGACCGGCTGACTTCCGGCCCGGCGACCATCGATCTCGGCAAACTGGAGAAAGCAAGCGATGGCGTCGTCGTCCGATTGTACGAGGTGCTCGCGGGGCCTGGCGGGGACATCGAGCGGTATATCGGCACGCTGCAGGTCAAGCCGTTGTGAACGTTCGCCGGCGGCTTGACCGCCGGCGGGCGGAATGTGCGAACGCGACGGCGGGGACCGGGATGCCGCATGCGGCCCGTCTCGCCTGACGCGGACCGAGAAGCCGCATGCGGCCCGTCTCGCCTGACGCGGACGGAGATGCCATATGCGGACCTGCTCGGCCCGGCGCGGCGCGCGGCCCGGCGCACGCGACGATGCGCCGCCCTCCCGGATCGCTATGGCGGGCCGTGAAATGGCGAATGCGAAATGCGGATTGACAGCCGTGACGATCGGGTGTTACGATGCAGATGCGTTCGCTCTACAGAATGGATTGCAAAGGTTTCAAATGATTTATCCTTTATTTTTTCGGTTATTGTTCTCTATAAGGAACGACCGATGCGGCCGGAGGACGATATGAGCGCGATCATCGCCATTTATGACAGACAGGGCAATCCGGCGATCACGGAGCAAGGGGACGCCATGATGCGGGCGCTCTCCCGGTTTCCGGCGGACGACGAGCAGACGTGGAAGGATCGCCCCGGCGTGTTCCTCGGCTGCCGGGCCCAGTGGATTACGCCGGAATCGGTCGGTGAACGCAATCCGCTGCATGACCCGGAACGCGGGCTTACCGTCGTCGCCGACGCGATCCTGGACAACCGGGAAGAGCTGTGCGACGCGCTCGGCATCGAGGCGGCCCGGCGGAAGAACGCAACGGACCCGGAACTTCTCCTGCTGGCCTATGACGCCTGGGGTACGGAGATGGCGGAACGGCTGGTGGGCGATTTTGCCTTCGCGATCTGGGATGACCGCAGGCGGAGGCTGTACGCGGCGAGGGATTTTTCCGGCGCCCGGACGCTCTATTTTGCCAGGGATCCGGCCGTCGGAACGGTCTGGCTCTGCACGATCATGAAGCCGCTCCTGAGCCTTCCGCACCTGAGCGGTTCGCTGAACCGGCAATGGATCGCCGAATTCCTTGCGTTGCCGTACAGCCTGGATTCCGTCGACGGTCAACATACGGTCTACGAAGGAATCTGGCAGATTCCTCCCGCCCATTATCTTGTGGCGGATGCGGAAGGCCGCCTGGAGACGCGGGCCTATTGCAGGATCGAGGAGCCGCGCGAGAAGTTGCGGCTGAAGTCGGATGCGGAATACGAGGAAGCGCTCCGCGATGTGCTCGGCAAGGCGGTCAAGGCGCGGCTCCGGACGCATCGCGCTGTCGGTGCGCACCTCAGCGGCGGACTCGATTCGGGCACCGTCGCCACCTTCGCCGCCCGCGAACTTCGCTCCCGGGGCAAATCGCTTCACACGTTCAGCTACGTGCCGGTGCCCGATTTCACGGACTGGACGCCGCGCAGCCGGATTGCGGATGAACGGCCGTATATCACGGCAGTCGTCAAGCACGCCGGAAACATCGTCCCGGATTATTGCGACTTCCCGGACGCAAGTCCGTACTCCGTCATCGACGAGTGGCTCGATGTGTTGGAAATGCCCTACAAGTTCTATGAGAACTCCTTCTGGATCCTGGGCATCTTCGAACGGGCCGCGGAGCGGAGCATCGCCGTTATCCTGAGCGGCCAGCGCGGCAACTGGACCATCTCCTGGGGACCGGCGCTGGATTATCAGTCCCTGCTTCTCAAGCGTCTGCGAATCGTCCGGTTCTGCCGTGAACTGAACGCTTATGCGCACCGGATCGGAACAGGCCGCAAGCAGGTTCTCCGAACGGTCTTGCGGAAAGCGGCCGGCGTCGGCCAGGAAAGCAGACAGCCCCTGGCGAGTCCCGAACTGCTCGAAGAGACCGGTGTTGTCGAGCGGCTGAAACGCTCGGGATTGTCCGCCGACCGCAGATTGGACGCGTACCAGGTGCGCATGCGAATGTTCAGGAATGAGTCCTTCTGGAACCTGCACGGCACATGCAGCACAAAACTGTCGCTCCGTCATGCCGTCTGGGACCGGGATCCGACGAATGATTTGCGCGTCGTCCGATTTTGCCTGTCCGTACCGGAGGACCAGTTCGTGCGGGACGGTATCGGCCGATCGCTCATCCGCCGCGTAACCGAAGGCCATCTGCCGGATAACGTTCGCCTGAACCTGAAAGTGCGCGGGGCGCAGGGAGCCGACGGCGTCCACCGGATGAAGGCGGCATGGCCGATGTTCGTGCGGGAAGCGCAAGAGATGGTGGATGACAAGCGGATGAATGCTTTTCTGAATCTGGAGTCGCTTCGATCATCGCTGCTCAAAGTGAGAGACGAGCCAAAGCCGGAGTACGCCTATGATCACGATTTCCGCAGTCTCATGCACGGGCTGATCTTCCGCAGATTCGTCAGACTCCAGGAAAGGAGGTGAAGCGCGGATGAGCAAGAAAGCATGGCAGTCGCCCGAACTGGAAGTGTTGGACATTCGGCTGACGGCGATGGGACCGGGGCATACCAATGTGGACTTTTACTACAAGGACGAGGATGAAGAGGTGCACTTGCACGTCAGCTGATCCCGGCAACCGGTAGGAAATCGGCCTTATATGCGCAGCACATATAAGGCCGAATTCCGCCTTCAGATGGAGTGTGAACCGTGACCGGAACGAATGTGATCTATCGCTACCGGGCCTTCGGGCTCAGGATTGACAGTGATATCCCGTTTCCCGAACTCGGCGAAACCATCGGCCCGGATGCCGCCGACCTTACCATCATGCGCCGCCTGGATGACGGAGCGATCGCAAGGACGGACAACGAAGGCCGAAAAGGGCTATATGCGAGGGAAGGCATCGTCGAGTTCCGGGTTCCGCAGGTGGCCGCGTTTCGCATCACGGATGGCAGGCGAATCGAAGTGTACGCGGAAAGCGGAGCCGACGAAGACAAGATTCGCCTGTACGTGCTCGGCACCTGCATGGGCGCGCTGCTTCTGCAACGGCGGATTCTGCCGCTTCACGGAAGCGTGGTGACGCGGGATGGGCGCGCTCATGCCATCGTCGGCATATCGGGCGCGGGCAAGTCGACATTGTCCGCGGCGCTGCTGGAACGCGGCTTTCGGCTGGTGACGGACGATGTCGCAGCCATCGTCTTCGACGAGCGGGGGACGCCGCTGGTCATGCCGGCCTATCCGCAGCAGAAGCTGTGGCAGGACAGCCTCGAACGGCTGAAGATCGCCGGCAGCGGCCTGAGACCGCTGTTCGAGCGGGAAACGAAATTCGCCGTCCCGGCGAACGGGGTGTTCTGGCCTGAACCGGTGCCGCTGGCCAATATCTTTGAACTCGTTCACTTCGACGGCCGGACGCCGATGCTCGAGCCGATTGTCCGGCTTGAGCGGTGCTATACGCTGTACCGCCATACGTTTCGGCGGTCACTGATCGTGCCGTCGGGTCTTGCCGCCTGGCATTTCGAGACGGCGGTGCGAATCGCGGAGAAGACCGGCATGCACCGGCTGTACAGACCGTCGAAGGTGTTCGCGGCGCGGGAATCCGCGCGTCTCATCGAGGCGCATGCCGAAAGGGAGGTGGTCCGATGATCCGGCAGGTATCGATCGCGTCCGACAGCGTCGTCGTCCAGAAGCCGGGCGCGATCGTCAGCGACATGAACGGAGAGAAAGTCATGCTCAGCGTGGAGAACGGCAAGTATTACAATCTCGGCAAGCAGGGCGGCCGCATCTGGGAATTGATCGCAACGCCCATCGCCATCCCGGATCTGGTATCCGCCTTGATGGCGGAATACGAAGTGGACCGGGAAACGTGCGAACGCGATGTGCTCAAGTTTCTTTCCGCGCTGCTGCGCGAGAAAATGATCGAGGTGTCCCGCCCGTGATGCGTGCATCGGGCCATCGCGAGCCCGCTCGGGCGTTCCCCCGCGCATCGCGCGTCTTCAGGCTGATGCTGAGCCGGCCGGATACGGCCGCGCTGCTTGCCGAGGCCTGGCTGTCGCTGGCCTGGTCGCGTCTGATCATCTTCATTCCGTTTCGGTGGCTTGCGCCCCGGCTGGGCGTCCCCGGTTGCGAGACGCAATGGCGGGAACTTCCGCGCGAGAAGCGAATTGAACTGGAACGCATCGCCGATGCCGTGCGGATCGCGAGCCGCTTCGCGTGGTGGGATTGCAAATGTCTGGTCCGCGCGCTGGCGGCCATGCGAATGCTGAAACGGCGGGGCATCGAAAGCACGCTGTATCTGGGCGCCGGCCGGGACCAGAAGGGCCGTCTGGCCGCCCACGCATGGCTGCGCAGCGGCAGCCGCTACATTACGGGTGCGGAGGAGAGGAACAGGTTCACCGTCGTCGGCATGTTCGCCGCCGGCGGACGAAACCTGGAACGGACATGATCAGCGTAATCCGGCAAGCGACGGGCATGCTGCGCAGGTATTCCGACGGATCGCTTGCACTGACCATTCTGGGCATGACGCTGGCGGGCATTTTCGAAGGAATCGGCATTCTGCTGATCGTGCCGCTGCTTTCGGCCGGCGGTTTTCTGGACGGGGCTTATGAATCGGCGCCGTTCATCGGGCCGCTTCTGGTCCGGCTCGAACCGCTGCCCGCGGGCAGCCTGCTGCCCGTGCTGCTGGGCCTGTTCGTGCTGGTCGTCGTCTGCCAGGGTCTGCTGCAGCGGGCGCTCGCCGTCCGGAACACCCGGATTGTGAACCAATGCGGGCGAAACCTCCGGCACGAAATGTTCGACGCGCTGCATGACGTGCGGTGGAGTTTCTATCTGCGCAAGCGGCGCACCGATCTGTTGAACGCCATGACAACCGAGACCGCCCGCGTGCTGTCCGGCTTCGGACTGATCCTGCAGGCATCTTCCGCCTTGATCTTTACCGTCCTGCAAATCGGCATCGCGCTGGCGATGTCGTGGACGTTGACGACGCTTGTTCTGGTCTGCGGCGCGGTCGTGTTGCTCTTGTTTCGCGGGCAAGTTCGCAGGGCGAAATCGCTGGGCGGCCTGACGACGGAACTGGGTCAGGAATTTCTGGCCGGCGTGAACGAACGATTGCAAGGCATGAAGGACATCAAGAGCAACGACATGGCGGATGGCGGCCGCAAGTGGATCCGCGACATCACGGGGCGATTGCTCCGGGAGCAAATCGCCTATGTGCGCCTGCGGACCGCGACGGACGTCGGATTCCGGATCGTCTCGGCCGCGCTCGTGGCGACATTTGCCTATGTCGCCCTGCGCGTCCTGCACACGCCGCCGCACACGCTGCTCCTGATCGTCGTCATCATGGCCCGGTTGTGGCCGAGAATAACGGCGCTGCAGACCCAGGCGCAGCAGCTCGCCTCCACTGCCCCCGCGATCGCCTCCGTCCGCGCCGTCCTCGACGAGTGCCGGCGGGAGCGGGAATACGCGGCGCCGTTCGGCGGGAACGTCCGGCCCCTCGAACTGACGCAGGGCATCCGGCTCAGCGGCGTCTCCTTCAGCTATGAGACGGCCGATGGCCGCAAGGCGCTGGACGGGATCGACCTGTTCATTCCGGCCCGGGCGACGACGGCGATCGTCGGCCATTCCGGCGCCGGCAAAAGCACGCTTGTCGATGCGGTCATGGGGCTGATCCGGCCGCAGGAAGGCGCCATTTTCATCGACGGCCGGCTGCTGACGGACGAACTGACGGCGGCGCTGCGCCGCATCGTGGGCTATGTGCCGCAGGATCCGTTCCTCTTCAACGGGACGATATGGGATAACCTGCGGATGGCGCGTCCCGATGCGACGGAGGAAGAGGTGCTTGAAGCGCTCCGCTTTGCGGCGGCCGAGGAGTTCGTCAGCCGACTGCCGCAGGGCATTCGCACGCCGATCGGCGACCGGGGCATCCGGCTGTCCGGAGGCGAGCGGCAGCGCATCGTGCTCGCGCGGGCCATCCTGCGCAAGCCGCGCCTTCTCATCCTCGACGAGGCGACGAGCGCGCTCGATTCGGAGAGCGAAGCCGCCATCCGGGATTCGATCGACCGATTGCGGGGCAGCATGACGATCATCGTCATCGCCCACCGGCTCTCCACCATCCGCGGCGCCGATCAGGTTGTGGTCATGGAACGGGGCCGCATCGTCCAATGCGGGGGATACGCCGCGCTCGCGGCCGACCGGAGCGGCCTGTTCGACCGGATGCTCCGCCAGCAGGCGACGGGTGTTTGAAACAGCGAACAAAAACTGCTTGACATGTTCTATATAGTGAACATAAAATAGAAAACGGGATTCGCCATAACGAACAAGACCAATCCTTGTCCAGTTGTTCTATATAAAGAACGAATGGCTGAACGTGATGTCGCCTGTGGCGAACATCCATCCGTCCGCAGTTGCCGGGAACGCGGGATGCGCGCAAGCCTGACGGTCCGTTCCCGCGATTTCCGGCTTCTTCGCTTGCCTGCTTTCATGTTCCGGTTCGGCGCCTCCGGCGGATGCCCGAAGGCGCCCGGCAGAGGCATGCCGGAGCAACCGGACCGTCAAAGCGGGCGAGCCCGCATGAACGAAGGAGGATGGACATGTCCTATCGGAGACGGTTGACCATACTGCTCTTGCTCGATTCCCTGATCGTCATCACCGCCATCTTCGCGGGCCGCGTGCTGCTTGAGGCGTCGATCGACGTGAAGAATTTCACGCTGATCGTCAGCTCCCTCGCGCTGCTCGCCTCCCACCACGTGTTCGCCCATTTCTACAAGCTGTACAAGAAAGCCTGGGAGTACGCGAGCATCGGGGAACTGATCGCGATCGCGAAGGCGGTCTCGCTGTCCATCGCAACGGCGGCGGCGATCCAGCAGCTGCTCGTCCACGACATTTATTTCCGCCTGCTGGCCGTCACCTGGATGCTGCACATGCTCTTCATCGGCGGATCGCGGCTTTGCTGGCGGGTGTACCGGAGCGCGCGCATCCCGGGCGGGGACGGACGGAAGCGGACGCTCATCGTCGGCGCGGGCGCCGCGGGCACGATGGTGGCGCGGCAGCTGCTTCAGCCCGCGTCGGAACTGCGGCCGGTCGCGTTCGTCGACGACGATCCCGCGAAGCACAAGCTCGACATCCTCGGGCTGCCGGTGCTCGGCGGCATTGACCGGATCGAGGAGATCGCGCGCGAGATGCGCATCGACAACATCGTGATCGCGATTCCCTCGCTCGGCAAGAAGGCGCTGCAGCGCATCTTCGATGAATGCGCGAAGACGCAGGCGAAGACGCAGATCATGCCGAAACTTGAGGACCTCGCGTCGGGGCGCTTGTCGGTCAGCGCGCTGCGGGATGTCGAAGTCGAAGACCTGCTGGGGCGCGAACCCGTCGAACTCGACATCGACAGCATCTCGGGCTACGTGACGGGGCGCACCATCCTCGTCACGGGCGCTGGCGGGTCGATCGGTTCGGAAATTTGCCGCCAGGTGGCGAAGTTCGGCCCGAAGAAGCTCGTCCTGCTCGGCCACGGCGAGAACAGCATCTACTCCATCGAGATGGAACTCAGGGATATGTACGGGGATGCCGGAATAGAAATGGTAACGGAGATCGCCGACATCCAGGACGAGGACAAAATGATGCAAATCATGAAGATCCACCGGCCCGATGTCGTCTACCACGCCGCGGCGCACAAGCATGTCCCGCTGATGGAGCGCAACCCGGAGGAGGCGGTGAAGAACAACCTGATCGGCACGATGAACACGGCCCGGGCGGCGAGCTGGCACGGCGTACATATTTTCGTCATGATTTCGACGGACAAAGCGGTGAATCCGACGAGCGTCATGGGCGCTTCGAAGCGCCTCGCGGAAATGTACATCCAGTACATGGACGGCATCAGCCGGACAAAGTTCGTCGCGGTCCGGTTCGGCAACGTGCTCGGCAGCCGGGGCAGCGTCATCCCGCGCTTCCGGAAGCAGATCGAAGCCGGCGGCCCGGTGACGGTGACCCATCCGGACATGGTCCGCTATTTCATGACGATTCCCGAGGCGTCGAGGCTTGTCATCCAGGCCGGCGCGCTGGCGAAGGGCGGCGAGATCTTCGTGCTCGACATGGGCGAGCCGGTCCGGATTGTCGACCTCGCGCGCAATCTGATCCGCATGTCCGGATACGCCGTCGAGGACATCGGCATCCGCTTCATCGGCATCCGGCCCGGCGAGAAACTGTTCGAGGAGCTGATGAATCCGGAGGAGGTGCAGGAACGCCAGGTCTATCCGAAAATCCATATCGGCAAGTCGCAGCGCGTGCCGATCCGGGAAATCGAGGATCTGGCGGAGAACTACCGGCGGGCGGACCGGGAGACGCTGCGCGCCTGGATGCTTGCGCTGGCGAACGGGCGGACGGAGGCCGCGCCGGCGGCCGCAGGGGAGCCTGGACCGGCGGAAGCGGCCGCGGCGGGAGCGCTGGCGGCGGAGGCGACCGCGGCTTCGGCTTCTCCCGGACCGGACGCGGGCTCCGCGCGTCCGGCCGCCGCTTCCGGGGACGGCCTTTCCGCCAAGACGTTTGCGCCGGCGGCGTCCGCCGTCCGGTAACGAACCGGCCATAACATGGGAGGGATGGAGACATGACCGTCAGAAAAGCGATCATTCCGGCCGCGGGACTCGGCACGCGTTTCCTGCCCGCGACGAAGGCGATGCCGAAGGAGATGCTGCCCATCGTCGACAAGCCGACGATCCAGTACATTGTCGAAGAGGCGGTGGCGTCGGGCATCGAGGACATCATCATCGTGACGGGCAAGGGGAAGCGGGCGATCGAGGACCATTTCGACAATTCCTTCGAACTCGAGTACAACCTGCTGGAGAAGGGCAAGCTCGACCTGCTCAGCGAGGTGCAGAAGCCGTCGCAGATGGCGGATATCCACTACATCCGGCAAAAAGAACCCCGCGGACTCGGCCACGCCGTCTGGTGCGCGCGCAAATTCATCGGCAACGAACCGTTCGCGGTGCTGCTCGGGGACGACATCGTGCGCGCCGAACGACCGGCGCTGCGCCAGCTGATGGATATGCACGACCGGTACCGGTCTTCGGTCATCGGCGTGAAGCCGGTGTCCGACGACGAGGTGCACCGCTACGGCATCGTCGACGGCAAGCCGATCGACCACGGCTTCCACAGCGTGTGCGGGCTGGTTGAAAAGCCGAAAAAGGGCGAGGCGCCGTCGAATCTCGCGATCATGGGGCGGTATATTCTGAGCCCGACGATCTTCGACATCCTCGGCAGCCTCGAGCCCGGCGCCGGCGGCGAGATCCAGCTGACCGACGCGATCGCGAAGCTGAACGAGACGGAAGCGGTGTACGCATTCGAGTTCGAGGGCACCCGCTACGACGTCGGCGAGAAAATGGGCTTCATCCGCACGACGATCGAGTTCGCGCTGCAGCGCGGCGATCTGCGCGACGGGCTGCTCGATTATCTGACGCAGCTGCTGCAGGAACAGCTGCATCCCCAGACGCGGTGACCGGCCATGGAGCCCGCAGGCCGAATCCTGTTCTGCGCGACCGTCGCGCGGCATCTCGAGCGGTTCCACCAGCCCGTCATGCGCTGGTTCAAGTCCCGCGGATGGGAGGTGCACGCGGCCGCGTCCGGAGATCTCGAGATTCCCTGGGCGGACCGCCAGTTCGACGTCCCGTTCAGCCGCTCGCCTGCGAAGCTGTCGAATATCCGGGCCTACCGCGAAATCCGGCGGATCATTGACGAAGGCGGCTACCGGCTCATCCATTGCCATACGCCGACGGCGGGGGCCCTGACCCGGCTCGCGGCCCGCGCGGCCCGGCGCGGAGGCGCGCGGGTGCTCTACACGGCGCACGGTTTCCATTTCCAGGCCGGAGGCCCGAAGCTGAACTGGGTGCTGTTCTATCCGCTGGAACGGCAGCTGGCCAGGCTGACCGACTGCCTGATCACCATCAACGAGGAGGACTACCGGCTCGCGGCGGACCGGCGCTTCCCGGCCGGTCGCATCGTCCGCGTACACGGCGTCGGCGTCGATCCGGAGCGGTTCAGGCCTGCCGACGCGGAGACGCGCCGCGGCATGCGCGCGAAGCTCGGATACGGCATGGACGACCAGTTGCTGTTCTACGCGGCGGAGTTCAACAAGAACAAAAACCAGCGGATGCTCATCGAGACGCTCGCTTTGCTCAAGGACAAATTTCCCCGGGCGAGGCTGCTGCTCGCGGGCGACGGCCCGCAGCGTCCGGACTGCGAGGCGCTCGCGGATCGTCTCGGCGTCCGGGACCGGGTCAGCTTCCTCGGCTACCGGCCGGACATCGCCGACTGGCTTCCCGCCCTGGATATCGCCGTCGCGTCCAGCTTCCGGGAAGGGCTCCCGGTGAACGTGCTGGAGGCGATGGCATGCGGGCTGCCTGTCGTCGCGACGTCGAACCGGGGCCACCGGGAGCTGGTGAGCGAAGGCAAGAGCGGCTGGCTCGTGCCGCCGGGCGACAGCGCGCGGATGGCCGAACGCGTCGGGCGTCTGCTCGCCAGTCCCCGCGAACGCGCGTCGTTCGGCGCCGCCGGCCGGACGATCGCCTCGTCGGCATACGGACTGGACGCGGTGATGGCGGAGATGCGCGCCATCTACGCTTCGATACTGGGTGAAATGGAGATTTTGCAATGGGAGCGGAAATCCGGGTTCTTCACGCCGTCGTCAACATGAATCGCGGCGGCGCGGAGACGTTGATCATGAATCTGCACCGCAACATCGATCGGACGCGGGTGCAATTCGATTTTCTGACCTGCCGCGAAGGCGAGTTCGACGACGAAATCGTCCGACTCGGGGGCAACATTTACCGCGTTCCCTGGATTGCGGACGCCGGCCCCGTCGGCTATGCGCGCGCGCTCGATCATTTTTTTGCCGGCGAAGGGAGACGGTACGGCATCGTGCATGCCCACATGGACCGGATGAGCGGCTGGGTGCTGCGCGCCGCCCGCCGCGCCGGCGTTCCCGTGCGGATCGCGCACAGCCACAACACGCGGAGCGAAGGCGGTCCGTTGGCGCGGCTGTACAAATGGGCGTCCGGACGCCTTATTGCGGCGAACGCGACCGACCGGTTCGCCTGCTCGGAAGCGGCGGCGGAGTGGCTGTTCGGCGTCCGGTCCGCGGAGGCGAGACTGATCCGCAACGCCATAGACTGCTCGGCGTTTGCGTTCGATCCGGACATCCGGCGGGAGACGCGGGCGGAGCTGGGCCTTTCGCCCGGACAGCTCGCCGTCTGCCATGTCGGGCGGTTCAGTCCGCAGAAGAACCATGCGTTCCTGATCGATCTGTTCGCCCGCCTGGCGGCGGAGCGGCCGGACGCGGTGCTGCTGCTTGCGGGAGACGGGCCGCTAAAGGCGGACATCGTCCGCCGGATCGAAGCGGCGTCGCTGGACGGCCGCGTCCGTCTGCTCGGCGTGCGCGGCGATATGCCGCGGCTGCTCGCGGCGATGGACGTCATGGTGTTTCCGTCGCTTCACGAAGGGCTGCCGATGGCGCTGATCGAGGCGCAGACGGCGGGTCTGCCGTGCGTCATCTCGGACCGGATCACGAAGGAAGCCGACCTCGGCATCGGGCTTGTGACCCGTCTTTCGCTGGCGGCGCCGGCGGAGAGCTGGATATCCGCCATCCGGGAAACGACCGACGCGCGGCATCCGCGCCGGGCGGCGGCGGAGCAGGTGCGCCGGCGGGGCTACGATATCGGCGGCGTGGCGGCCGAACTGGCCGAATATTATGGACAAGCTTCCCGCCGGCCGGCGTCCGGTCCGGCGGGTACGAGGAGGAGCGTAGGATGAAGCTGAAATGCCGGATGCGGCTGGGCTCGGTGTCGCTGCATCTCTATCAGATCATCGCCGGTTTCGAACTGCTGGCGCGGCGCGGCGTCATTGAGCTGGAGATCGAACGGATCCCGAAGGGCGCGACCGGGGAGCCGATTCCCCCCAACATGCTGGAAGTGACGCTGAACGGTGAAATCCGGCTGATCTACGACCTGAACGACGGTTACGACAACCTGGTCGAGGAGCCGGAGCGGCTGTACGGGCCGCTGCTTCGGCGCTACGACATCTGCTTCAAGCGCAGCTTCAGCCCGGCGCGGAACGCCCAGCTCTCCGGCGGCGGCAAGATCCGGCCGCTCGGCCTGAACTACATGGTGACGATCCCGCGCAGCGCCGCGCATTGGCCGATGCCGCTCGATTCGCGGATCGAGAAAGTGAAGAAGCTGATCCGGATGCTGCCGCTGACCGTGCATTACTACGGCTGGTATACCGTCGAGAAGTTCGAAGTGGAGCCGCGGCCGGAGGAACCGCCCTTCGTGCTGTTCATGGCGCGCATGTGGAACGTGCAGGGCGACGGCCCCGGCATGCGTCTCCCGGAAGCGAAGCGGGAAGAGCGGCACTACATCAACGAACAGCGCGCGCGCACGATCCGGTTGTGCCGGGAGGCGTTCGGCGGCATGTTCCACGGCGGCGTCGCGCCGACTCCCTTCGCGCTTGAACATTATCCCGACATCGTCATCGCCGACAAGCGGGAGGTCAGCCGGCGCGCCTATCTGAAACGGATGAAGAAATCGCCGATCTGCATCGCCACCATGGGGCTGCACCAGTCGATCGGCTGGAAATTCGCCGAGTATGTGGCCGCGTCCAGGGCGATCGTGACGGAAACGCTGCATTACGAGGTGCCCGGCGTCTTCGGCGAGAACCGCAATTACCTGTCGTTCCGCACGCCGGAGGAATGCGTCGAGGCCGTATCCCGGCTCATCCGCGACGAACGGCTCCGGACGCAGTTGATGCAGAACAACTGGAACTACTACCGGCGCCACGTGCGGCCCGACCGGCTCGTGCTGAACAGCCTGATGTCGGCCGTCGAGCCTTCGCGCCAGGAGACGGAAGTGATCGTCCAATGAGCGCCGCAAGTGCCGGCGCCCGGGAACCGCGCGCATCGAAGCCGACGCTGACGGTGTTCACGCCGACCTACAACCGGGCGTATGTCCTGCCGAGGTGCTACGACAGCCTGCGCCGCCAGACTTCGAAGGATTTCGTCTGGCTCGTCATCGACGACGGTTCGACGGACAACACGGCCGAACTGGTGCGCGGCTGGATGGCGGAGGGCGAAATCGAGATCCGCTATCACTACCAGGAGAACCAGGGGATGCACGGCGCGCACAACACGGCCTACGAACTGATCGACACGGAACTGAACGTCTGCATCGATTCGGACGACGAGATGCCGGAGGACGCGGTGGAGAAAATCATCGCCTTCTGGCGCAGGCACGGAGGCGACGATTACGCCGGCATCATCGGGCTGGACGCGGACCGGGACGGGAACATCATCGGCGACCGGCTGCCGGAAGGGCTGACCGCGTGCACGCTGTCCGGGCTGCATGCGATCCATCGGGTGCGGGGAGACAAGAAGCTGGTGTACCGTACCGATCTCGTGAAGGCCGTTCCGCCGTATCCCCTTTTTCCCGGTGAAAACTATTGTCCGCTCAGTTACAAATATCTGCTCATCGACCGGATCCGGCCGCTGCTCGTCATGAACGAGGTGCTCTGTATCGTCGAATATCTGCCCGACGGGTCGAGCCTGAACATGATCCGCCAATACCGGCGCAACCCGCAAGGGTTCAAGTTCTTCCGGCAGACGGCGATGGAGGTGCAGCCGACCCTGAAGCAGCGGTTCCGCGAAGCGGCGCATTACGTGTCGAGCTGCCTGCTTATGGGCGGACGCGGCATGCTGCGCGACTCGCCGCGCAAAGGGTTGACGCTGCTGGCCATTCCGGCCGGCGTGCTGCTGTACCTGTATATCCGGAGCGCCCGCCGGCCGTCGCCGGCGACAGCCGGGCGCTGAGACGGGAGGCGCGGCGCGATGACCGTCATGTGGCTCCACCTGCTGTTCGTGTTCGTCTGCGCGGCGTTCGCCCGCATGTTGCCGCTGGCGCGGCGGGAGACCGCGGCGCTCGCGCCGGCGGACGGCGCGGCGCAAGCGCTCCGTCCGAACAAGCTGCTCGTGGCGGCCGCCGCGGCCAGCTTCGTGCTCGTGTCCGGGCTGCGCAGCAATATCGGCGACACGCCGTTCTACATGTACAATTACTACCTGCTGAATCCGACGTTCGAAGGATTCCGGTTCGAGGGGGATTTCGGCTTCAGCATTTTGTCGATCCTGCTGAAGAAGCTGACTCCCGACCCGCAGGCGCTGATCTTCGTGACGGCGCTGGTGACGAACGTGCTGATCGTGTGGGGGCTGTACCGGTATTCGCGGTTGATCGAGGTCAGCCTGTTCCTGTACATCACGACCGGGATGTTCACCGTTTCGATGAACGGCATCCGCCAGTTCCTGGCCGCGGCGATTCTGTTCGCCGGCACGCACTGGCTCATCAAGGGGGACTGGCGGCGATATTTTCCGCTCGTTCTGCTTGCGGCGACGTTTCACAACACGGCGATCATCATGCTGATCTTCTATTTTCTCGTGCGGAAGCGGGCGTGGACGAGGGCGACGGTGCTGCTGAGCGCTTTCGCCCTGCTCGTCGCCGTCGGTTACGACCAGTTCTTCGGCATTCTGCTCCAGCTGATTGAAGGCAGCAAATACACGGTGTACGGAGAATTCGACGAAGGCGGCGCGAACGTCATCCGGGTCGCCATTGCGGGCATTCCGCTGCTCATCGCGTTTCTCGGCCGGCACAAACTGCGCAGGATCTGGCCCGAGAGCGATGTGTTCGTCAACATGACGCTGCTCGGGTTCCTGTTCATGGTCGTTTCGCTGAACAACTGGATTTTCGCGCGGTTCAACATCTATTTCAGCCTGTACGGCATGGCGCTGTGGTCGTGGCTGTTCCCGCTGTTTGCGGAGCGTTACCGGAAGCTGGTCTACTTCGGGACGCTGGTGTTCTATCTGATGTATTTCTACTATGAACATGTCGTGGCGCTGGATCTTCAGTACAGGAGCCATTATTTGTGACAGCCGGAGGTGATCTGGCGATGTCTTGGGACGGCAAGACGGAGGAGTCAGGCGGTCCCGCCATCGTCCTGCACGTCGTGCCCGGCATTTCCGCGGAAGGGATCGGCACGTTCGTCCTCAACATGCTGGAGCATCTTGACCGGAGCAGGACGAAGGTATTGCTGGCCGTCACGACGGATTTGCCGCAGCTGTACGAAGATCGGGCGCGGGGACTCGGGGCCGAAATTTGCCGCACCGCCGAGATCGGCGCCGGCCCTGTCGGGTGGGCCAGGCATTTCGTCCGGCTTGTCCGGCTGATCCGGCGGCACGGGAGAATCGACGCCGTGCACAGCCACATGGATTATTTCAACGGCATTAATTGCCTCGCCGCGCTGGCCGCGGGCGTGCCCGTCCGCATCTCGCACGCCCACAGGGCCGCCGAACCGGGCAAGATCGGGTGGACGAAGCGATTGTACGGCCTGATCATGCGGCTGCTGATCGCGCTGTGCGCGACGGAGCGGGTCGGCTGTTCCGACGCGGCGAATGACGGACAGCACCGGATCGGGCCGTGGCGCATGCGGGCGAAGGTCGTGGCCAACGGCATCGACATGGGCAGATTCAGGCCGGGCAGGCGCAAGACCGCGCCGGACGGCATCGGCCCGCGGGAGGACCGGGAGCATGAGGTCCGCTTCGTCGCGGTCGGACGGATGGACGACGTGAAAAATCCGCTCTTCCTGGTCCGGGTGTTCGGCGAAGTGAAGAAACGTTTGCCGGGCGCCAGACTGTACTGGATCGGCGACGGGAGCATGCGCGGCGAAGTGGAATCACTCGTCGGGGAGCTGGGCCTTTCGTCTTCGGTCTCGCTGCTCGGCGTCCGCAGCGACGTCGCCGCCATCCTGCCCTGGATGGACTGCATGCTCCTCCCGTCCAGGCGGGAAGGGCTGGGCATCGCGCTGATCGAGGCGCAGGCGTGCGGCTTGACCTGTTTCGTGTCGGACACGGTTCCGGCCGAAGCGGACCTCGGGCTGTGCGTGTTCCTGCCGCTCGACAAGGGCGAAGCGTACTGGGCGGAGCGGATCTGCGGGCATCTCGCGGCGGGCGGCGGCGGGCTCGCGCTGAATCCGGAGCGGGCCGCCCGGTACGACATCCGGCGCACCGTCCGCGAGCTGGAGGCGCTGTGGCGGCCGCGCCGCGGCGGAGCGGGAAGACGCGCGGCGAAAGACGGGCTGCGCGAACATGTTCCGTAAAGGAGTGAAGCAGGTGGAGGACAAGGCGGCGGAAACCAGGGTGACGGTTGGCGGCGCGGAAATCGACCGAATCCCGAAGGTGCTTCATTATTGCTGGTTCGGACGTGGGGAAAAACCGAAATTTGTGCAAAAATGCATGGAGAGCTGGCGGCGGCACCTCGGAGACTACGAATGGATCGAGTGGAACGAGGACAATTTCGACGTGGGCATGCACCCGTATGTGAAAGAGGCGTACGAAGCGAGAAAATTCGCCTTCGTCAGCGATTACGCGCGTCTGCATGCGCTGTTGCAATACGGCGGCATCTACCTCGATACCGACGTCGAAGTGCTGAGGCCGCTTGCGCCCCTGCACAAGCATCGCGCGTTCACCGGTTTCGAGAACATCATCTATCTCCAGTCCGGCACGCTCGGCGCGGAGCCCGGACATCCGTGGATCGCGGCGCTGCTTCGCGAATACGAGGGCAGACGGTTCGTGAAGGAGGACGGCAGCTTCGACCTGACGACGAACACGGCCGTCATGACGCGGCTGTGCGAATCGATCGGCCTGAAGCGGGACAACCGGTTCCAGATGCTGCCGGACGGATTGGCCGTCTATCCGAGCAGCTATTTCAGTCCGTACGACTATATCGATTGCCGCAGCCAGGTCACCGAAGAGAGCTATACGATCCACCATTTCTCGCAGTCGTGGCTGCCCGCGCATGTGCGGATGCGCACCTTCGCGAAGCGGCTCGTCAGCCGCGTGGCGGGACCTGCGGTGCTCGGCGTCATGCGGGAGCTGTATGCGCGGGCGCGGTACGGCAGATGAGCCGGTCGGCGGAAAGCGACGGAAAAGCGATGGGAAAGCGGCGGACAGACGGCATAAAGGTGGCGGAAAGACGGCATAAAGGCGAAAAGGCGGTCGCCCGGCGGCTTCCAAAGCGCCGTGATTTGACGCAAACCGACGCTTCATCCGAGAATTGACAGACGGCGGCGGGGATGATATTGTAATACTGCGTTCTATATAAAGAACGATAATAACCTAAATAGTGAACGACCCCGCATCACGAGCAACACAAACATCTCATTTGGAGGCGAGAGCGGTGCCTTCGAAACGGTTGCCGCGTTGGGACACCTCATCATTCCCGGAGGAGCTCAAGGTGATGATCGAGCTTTTGCGCGACAAGCGCACGCCGGCGGTCTGCCCGAAGCGGCAGCCGTCCGACGGGTTCGACTGGCGCCGGTTCGCGGCGCTGGCGGTCCATCACCGGGTCCATCCGCTCGTCGTCCGGCGGCTCACGCAAGACGTGCACGCGGACATCCCGCAGGATGTGCTGGACCGGCTGGAGGCGCTGTGCCGCGACAACACGATCCGGATGCTGCATCTGTCCGGCGAGACGGGCCGCATCGCCGGCCTGTTCCGCGACCGGGACATCCGCATGCTTGTGCTCAAGGGTCCGCCGCTGTCGCTCGACCTGTACGGGGATCTGACGATCCGGCCGTCATGCGACCTCGATCTGCTCGTGCCGCTTCCCGACATCGGCGAAGCGGAGCGGCTGATCCAGGGATGCGGCTACGTGAAGAACGACTACATCCGCAGCGTGCTGGGCGACTGGCGCTGGCGCCACCACCATTACGCATACACCCATCCGCAGACGGGCGCGAAACTCGAGCTCCACTGGCGGATGCATCCATGGCCCGCGCGGGAACCGCCTTTCGACGCGCTCTGGGCGCGCCGGCGGACCATGATGATCGGCGGGCGGCCCGTCGATCTGCCCGGGCTGGAGGACTTGTTCCTGTTCCTGGCTTCGCATGGCGCCCGCCACGGCTGGTCCCGCCTCCGGTGGCTGGTCGACATCGACCGGATTTTGCGGTTTCCGCTTCGCTGGGACCGGATCGCCGCCGACATGCGGGCCCTGGGTTGCGGGCATATCGGCGGGCAGGCCATACAGCTTGCGGCCGGCCTGCTCGGCACGCCGATCCCGGCGGGCGCCGGGAAAGCGGCGGACCATCCGCGGGCGCGCGTTCTGGCGGAAGAAGCGCTGTTCTACATCAGCCGCGTCGTCAATCTGCACAGCCCGCCGCTGCCGCCGGAAGTGGCGCGCCATCACAGCCGCCATCTGCTGAGCCTGATGACGCCGGGCCAGCGGCTGCTGTTCCGGCTCAGCTGGCTGCATCCGTATCACGCGGACGCCGAAGCGCTGCCGCTGCCCAAATCCCTTCATTTTCTGTACTACCCGCTCAGGCCGGTCATCTGGATGTGGAGAAAAATGCGGATGCCCGCCCAGTCGGGAGGCGACTCGGCGTGAAGAAACGGGTGCTCATCACCCTGTACGACATGGAGATCGGCGGGATCGAGCGGAGTCTCGTCAACATGCTCGACCATTTCGACTACGACCGGTACGATGTCGATCTGCTGGTCTTCCGGCACACCGGCGAGCTGCTGCCGATGCTGACGGACCGCGTCCGCCTTCTCCCCGAAGAGCGCGGGCTGGCCGCCTACCGCAAGCCGATCGTCCAGTGCGTGAGGGACGGGCAGCTGGCCTCGGCGCTCGTCCGCCTCGGCTGCAAGTTCGGCGCGCGGCTCAAGGCGATGCGCCAGCCCGTCAATCACGCGGACGCCGGCGGCGGCTACATCCAGATGCAGCTCGTCTCGAAGTACATGGCGAAGATCCAGCCCAGGCGCCGCGAGCGGTACGACGCCGCGATCAGCTTCTCGTGGCCGCACGACTACACGGCGCGCAACGTCCGGGCGAACGTGAAAATCGCGTGGATCCATACCGATTACTCGACGCTCGACACCGACCGCGAGCTTGATCTGGCCATGTGGCGGTCGTTCGATTTTCTCGCGTCCGTCTCCCCCGCCTGCACCCGCGCGTTTCTGAGCCGCTATCCGGAGCTGGAAGGACGGGTCGTCGAGATCGAGAACATTCAGTCGCCGTCGTTCGTCCGGGCCATGGCCGGCGACGGGAGCCTTCCGCCCGAAATGGCGGACGATCCGGCGGACGGCTCCGGGGAGAAGCCGTTCCGCATCGTCTCCGTCGGCCGGCTGTCGTATGCGAAGGGCTTCGATCTGGCGGCCCGGGCGCTCCGGCTGCTGCACGACCGCGGCCTCGGGCACATCCGCTGGTACATCGTCGGGTTCGGCGGCCAGGAGGCGGAGCTCCAGGCGCTGATCGACGAATTGGGCCTTCGGGACAGCTTCAGGCTTCTCGGCAAAAAAGCGAACCCGTACCCCTACATGAAAGCCGCCGACCTGTACGTCCAGCCGTCGCGGTACGAAGGCAAGGCGGTCGTCGTCACCGAGGCGCAGATCCTGGGAAAGCCCGTGCTCGTCGCGGACTACCCGACGGCGGCGAGCCAGGTGACGGACGGCGTCGACGGGTACATCTGCCCGGGCGGCGCGGAGGGGATCGCGGACGCGATCGAGCGTCTGGTTAGGGACCGGGAGGCGCTCGAGCGGGTGGCCGAAGGCGCGCGGCGGCGCGACTACGGCAACGCGGACGAACTGAAGAAGCTGTATCACATGATTTCGTGAAGGTGGCCGTTAGCGTGGAAGTCAGTGTCATCGTGCCGGTGTACAACGCGGAGGCGTATCTCGAGAGATGCATCGCTTCGCTGAGGGCGCAGACGCTGGAGGCGTGCGAGTTCATATTTGTCAATGACGGATCGACGGACGGCAGCCGGCGGATCATCGAGCGGCACGCCGAGCTGGACGACCGGATCGTGCTGATCGACCGGCCGAACCGCGGCGTCAGCGAGGCCCGCAACGCCGGGCTCGAGGCCGCCGTCGGACGCTACGTCGGCTTCGTCGACGCGGATGACGAAGTCGCGCCGGAATGGTTCGAGACGCTGCGGGACGCGGCGGAGCGGCACGGGTGCGACGCGGTGATCGCGGAGTTCGCGGAAGGGGAGACGGGACGGCCCGCCTCGTACCCGTTCCCGGCCGGCATCCTGCTCGACCGCGCCCGCATCCGGACGCACCTGCTGCCGTATTTCGTGGAATCTGATCGCTGCAACTCGGTCTGCAACAAGCTGTACCGGCTGGACGCCGTCCGCCGATCGGGCGCCTCGTTCCCGAGCGGGGTGGCGCTCGGCGAGGACGGCTGGTTCAACATGCTGTTCTTCGCCGGAGCGGAATCGGCCGTCTACCTGAATTACTGCGGCTACCGCTACCGGGAGACGGCGGGCAGCGCGACCCGGCGCTGGCTGGACCGGGATTACTTCGCCCGGGCGCTGGAAGTGTACCATTCGGAGCTGCCCCCGATCTATGCGGAGCTGCTGGACGAGCGGGAACTCGAAATCCGCCGCTCGGCGAAGCTGATCCGCAGCGTGCTGGCCTACATCTATGTGTACAGCCGTCCCTCGGTGGGACTGGCGCCCGTGGAGCGGATCCGGACGGTGCGCCGGATGATCGGCCACCCCGACGTCCGCCGGGCGCTGGACGTGTACCGCGACGCGTTCGGCGGCGCGGCGGGCCGCTACGAGCGGATCATGCTGGAACTGATGAAGCGGCGCTCGGCGCTCGGGCTATACTGCGCCGTCACCTGGAGCCGGCTGCGGAGCGGCGAATGACCGGGCGGACCGGCACAAGACGGGAGGAATCGATGATGAAGGTGCTCATGTTCGCGCACGGAGGAAGCCTGAACCGGGGGTGCGAGGCGATCGTCCGGTCGTCGGCCGCCCTGATCCAGTCGCGGATCCGCGACGCGAAGGTGATGCTCGCGTCCGAGCGGCCGGAGACGGACCGCGGGCTCAATGTCTCGGCGGTGTATGACGGTTCGGCGCGGACGCTGCGCAAATACTCGCCGGAATGGATCGTGTCGTCCGTCCGGTACAAGCTGCTGGGCGACGAGTCGTACGCGTTCGCCCGCATCCACCGCAATGTCATCCGGCGCATCCGCGAAGCGGACGTCTGTCTGTCGATCGGCGGCGACAACTACTGCTACGGCGAGCAGCCGGGCTGGTACGAAGTCGATCGCCGGATCAAGGAAATGGGCCGCAAACTCGTCCTCTGGTGCTGCTCCATCGGCGAGGAGGACCTGTCGGAGCGCAAGCTGGAGGATCTCAGGCGGTTCGACCTCATCCTGGCGAGGGAGACGCTGACCCATGACGTGTTGCGCGGCCGCGGGCTGGACCAGGTCCGCCTGGTCGCCGATCCGGCGTTCACGCTGCCGGCCGAGCGGCTCCCGCTGCCGCCGGGCTGGAAGGATGGCGACACGATCGGCGTCAACATGAGCCCGCTCGTCGCGAAGCGCAATCCCGCGGCGCTCGAGGCGGTGCGCGGGCTGATCCGCCATATTCTCGAGACGACGGAATCCAGCGTCGCGCTCACGCCGCATGTGATCGAATACGGCAACAGCGATCTCGATACGCTTCGGCCGATCCATGAAGAGTTCAAGGCGACGGGACGGGTGCTGCTCTTGCCGGGCGACCTGAACGCGATGCAGGTGAAGGGCTATATCGCGCGCATGCGCTTCTTCATCGGCGCCCGGACGCATGCGACGATCGCCGCCTATTCGAACTGCGTCCCGACGATCGTGCTCGGCTACAGCGCGAAGTCGAAGGGGATCGCGCGCGATCTTTTCGGACGGGAGCGGCTCGTGATCGACACCCGCTCCGCGGCAAACCCCGGACCCGCGCTGATCGAAGCCTTCGAGGAAATGACCGCCGGAGAACGGGAACTGCGGAAACGGCTCGCCGGCGTCATCCCGCGCATCCAGGCGATGTCGCGCAGGTCCGCGGACTATCTGGCCGATCTGGCGTAAGGGATGAGACCGAACGTGCGGAAGAAGAAGCTGCTGTTCATCATGCCGGGCCTCGCCGCGGGGGGCGGCGAGAAAGCCCTCGTCAACCTGCTGGGCCGTCTCGACTACGGACGGTATGACGTCGATCTGTTTCTGCTCGACAACGGCGGGCTGTTCATGGACCTGCTTCCCCCCGACGTGCGCGTGCTGCCCTGGCCCGGGAGATACGAGCGGTTCCGGCAGCCGTGTCTGCGATCCGTGCTGTCGTCGCTGCGCGCGGGCGACGCGCCGCTTGCGGCCAGCCGCCTCCTGTATGCGGCGCGCGCCCGGATCGGGCCGACAAGCGCCGTGCGCGAGCAATACGGCTGGCGCCATTTGCGCCGGGCCCTGGTTTCCGCCGTCCCCGGCCGGTACGACGCGGCGATCGGTTTTCTGGAGAAGACCTCGACGTATTTCTGCGTCGACCTGGCGCGGGCCGAGCGGAAGATCGGGTGGATCCACATCGACTACGACCGGCTGGGGATGGACCCGGCATTTGACGAGCCGTATTTCGGGAAGCTGGACCATCTCGTGACGGTGTCGGAGGAGTGCGCGTCGGTGCTGAAGATGCGTTTTCCCCGGCACAGGGAAAAAGTGCGCGTCATCCGCAACATCGTCTCGCCGTCGGTCGTGCGGAAGATGGCGGAGGCGGAGAAGGGCGATCTGTACGGGCGGCGGGAAGGCGAGACGATCATCGTGTCGGTCGGGCGGCTCCACCCGCAGAAGGGGTTCGACCTGGCGATCGACGCCTGCGCGCTGCTGGTGAAGCGGGGGCGGAACGTGCGCTGGTTCGTGCTCGGGGAAGGGGACGAGCGGGAGCGGCTGGAGAAGCGGATCCGGGAGCTCGGGCTGGAAGGCCGGTTCGTGCTGCTCGGGGTGAAGGCGAATCCGTACCCGTACATGCGGCAGGCCGACCTTTACGTGCAGCCGTCGCGGTTCGAGGGGAAGCCGATCGCGGTGGACGAGGCGAAGATGCTCGGGCTGCCGATCCTCGTCACCGACTACCGGGCGGCGTCGGGCCAGATTGCGCACGGCGTGAACGGGCTGATCGCGGCGATGGAGCCGGGGGCGATCGCGGCCGGAATCGAACGGCTGATGGACGAACCGGAGCTGCGGGTGCGGCTTCGGCGGAATCTCGCGCAGGAGCCGCTCGGCACCGAGGACGAGGTGCGCAAGTTCGAAGCGCTGCTGGAAGGGGAATCGGAATGGAAGGCCCGAAGCGGAAAACAAGCCTCTTGTTCGTCATGAATCATCTGCATTGCGGCGGCGCGGAACGGGCGCTGGTCTCGCTGCTCGGCGCCCTCGATTACGACCGGTACGAGGTCGACCTGCTGCTGTTCAAGCGGGAAGGGATGTTCCTCGCGGGCCTGCCGCCGCAGGTCCGGGTGCTCGGGGAACCGCGCGCGTACCGGCTGTTCGACATGCCCATCGAACGGGCTGTCGGCCGGGCGCTCAAGGCGGGCCGGCCGGATTATGCCGCCGCGCGCCTGCTCGCGGGGGCGATCATCCGGAAAGAGCCGTTTCCGGCGCGCGGCGAACAGCGGATCTGGCGGTACGTCGCCCACTGCCTCCCGTCTCCGGAGAAGCGTTACGACTGCGCGATCGGGTTCCTCGAGCGCGGGCCGATTTACTATGTGCTGGACAAGGTGCGGGCCGGGCGGAAGATCGGGTGGATCCACATCGACTACGACCGGCCGGGCATGGACCCGGCATTTGACGAGCCGTATTTCGGGAAGCTGGACCATCTCGTGACGGTGTCGGAGGAGTGCGCGTCGGTGCTGAAGATGCGTTTTCCCCGGCACAGGGAAAAAGTGCGCGTCATCCGCAACATCGTCTCGCCGTCGGTCGTGCGGAAGATGGCGGAGGCGGAGAAGGGCGATCTGTACGGGCGGCGGGAAGGCGAGACGATCATCGTGTCGGTCGGGCGGCTCCACCCGCAGAAGGGGTTCGACCTGGCGATCGACGCCTGCGCGCTGCTGGTGAAGCGGGGGCGGAACGTGCGCTGGTTCGTGCTCGGGGAAGGGGACGAGCGGGAGCGGCTGGAGAAGCGGATCCGGGAGCTCGGGCTGGAAGGCCGGTTCGTGCTGCTCGGGGTGAAGGCGAATCCGTACCCGTACATGCGGCAGGCCGACCTTTACGTGCAGCCGTCGCGGTTCGAGGGGAAGCCGATCGCGGTGGACGAGGCGAAGATGCTCGGGCTGCCGATCCTCGTCACCGACTACCGGGCGGCGTCGGGCCAGATTGCGCACGGCGTGAACGGGCTGATCGCGGCGATGGAGCCGGGGGCGATCGCGGCCGGAATCGAACGGCTGATGGACGAACCGGAGCTGCGGGTGCGGCTTCGGCGGAATCTCGCGCAGGAGCCGCTCGGCACCGAGGACGAGGTGCGCAAATTCGACGAACTGGCCGGGAACGCCGGTCCGCGCGGCTTTGCCGGCTCCGGTTCGCGAACGGTCATTCTGGCGGAGGGAAGCGGCGGACGATGAATGCGATATGGTTCGGAACATCATCGGCGATCGCGCTGGCGGCGCTGGCTTCGGCGGCGGTCGATCTGACGCCGGCGGCGTCGGCCTGGGCGCGGCGGATCGGCATCGGCCGGTTCCCGGACGAAGCGGCCTGGCGGGACGCCGCCGCGGAGCGCGCGATGAAATGGCTGATCCGGACGCCGACGGTCCGGTTGACCGACCAGACGCGCCTGCTCTGGCTCGACATGCTGCGCGGCGAGTACAAGCGCGCGGCGATCCAGCACTGGCAGGAAGCGGCGCTGGTGCTCGGGCTGACCGAGCTGGCGGGAACGGGCGGCGGCGGAGCGGCGGCGACGGGCGGAGCGGCCGTGCCGTACGGCGCGGCGACGCCGGAAAGCGCGGCGGCGGAGCGGATATCAGGCGCGTCGTCCGCGTCGGCCCGCGTCGTCTCCGACGCCCGGTTCCGCTCGCGCCTGCGGGCCGTGCTCGGGCGTTTCCTGGACCGCAAGTTCGGCGCGGACGGCGGATGGCGGGAGAAGCCGGAGCAGGTCGAAGCGGCGATGCTCGCCTTCGCGGTCATGCGATCCGGCATGGAGCCGGACCGGTACCGCCGGGCGTACGACGAGACGGCGGAGCTCGCGCTGCGGCACATCGGCGAGGACGGGCTGGTTCGCTACCGGACGGGCGCGGTCGGCGGCTACCGCTACGTCGACACGATCGGGCTCGTCTGCCCGTTCCTCGCCGCGTACGGCCTGGCGTACGGCCGGGATGACTGCGTCGACCTCGCGGTCCGCCAGATTGAGGCATACGACCGGCACGGCATCCATCCCGGCCTGGATCTGCCGTACCACGCGTACGCCGCCGCGGACGGCCGGCCGCTCGGCCTGTGCGGCTGGGGTCGCGGGATCGCGTGGTACGCGATCGGCCTCGCCGAGGTATGGCGGCTGCTTCCGGCGTCCGACCGGCGCAAGGCGGAACTGGAGGCGCGCGTGGCGCGGCTCGCGCGGGCGGCCGCCCGGTTCCAGCAGCCCGACGGCAGCTGGCGGTGGACGGCGACCCGGCCCGAGACGCGGGCCGACTCGTCCGCCACCGCCGCGCTGGCGTGGTTCCTGCCGGTGTCGGCGGCCGCCTCCGGTGCGCCGGAGGACGCGCGCGAGCGCGCGCGGCGGGCGCTCGCGTACCTGCGCGGCGTGACGCGCCAGGATGGCGCGGTCGACTTCGCGCAGGGCGACACGCGCGACATCGGCGTGTACGCGCAGCGGTTCGACGTGCTGCCGTTCGCGCAGGGCTTCGCCCTCCGCGCGGCCGCGGCGGCGCGGGACGCGGCGGCGGAACAGGGGCGGCGGGCATGAGAACCCGCTACGCCTTCCTCAACATCGCCGCCGGGCTCGGCAACCAGTTCGTCATCACCGCGCTCAGTTTCCTGTCGCGCACCGTGTTCATCCACAGCCTGGGCGTCGAGTACCTCGGCGTCAACGCGCTGTTCTCGAGCGTGCTCGCGATGATCTCGCTGGCGGAGGCCGGCATCGGCGCCAGCATCACGTACCAGCTCTACAAGCCGGTCGCGGAGGACGACCGTCCGCGCATTCTCGGCCTCATGCGGCTGTACCGGCGCGCCTACGCCCTGATCGGGCTTGTCGTGCTGGCGCTCGGCTTCGCGATGATGCCGCTTCTTCCCTATGTGGTGAGGGACACCGGGGTGGAGCGACTCGGGCTGATCTATACGCTGTTCGTGCTCAACACGGCGCTGCCCTATTTTTTCATCCACCGGCATTCCTTCCTGAACGTCAACCAGAAAAACTACATCGTGACGCTGTCCTTCACCGGCGCGACGGTGCTCGCGACCGTGCTGAAGATTCTGGTGCTGCTCCGGACGGGCGACTTCATCCTGTACCTCGTCACCGAGTTCGGCATCACGCTCGCGGCGACGATCGGCGTGGCGGCCCTGGCGGGGCGGATGTACCCGTGGCTGCGCTCGAAGGACGCGCCTCCGATCGATCCCGGGACGAAGCGGGAACTGGCGACGAACGTGAAGGCGATTTTGCTCCAGAACGTCGGATCGTACTTCATCTTCGGCGCGGAGAGCCTCGTCATCTCGTCATTCGTCAGCGTGGCGGCGGTCGGGCTGTACTCGAATTACAAAATGCTGATCGACATCTGCCGCAACTTCATCTACCAGGTGTCGAACAACCTGTACCACAGCGTCGGCAATCTGGTCGCGCGGGAGAGCCGGGAGCGGATCCACGCCGTGTTCCGCGGCATGCAGCTCATGAATTTCTGGCTGTACTCGTGCGCGGGCATCGCGCTGTACGCCGCGATCGGGCCGTTCATCCGGGCGTGGATCGGCGACGCCTATGTGATGGAGGCGGCGGTGCCGGCGATTCTGTTGCTGCTGTTCTTCGAGCGGGGGATGCGCAACGCGGTCGCGACGGTGAAGACGACGGCGGGCATTTTCCGCGAGGACCGGTACGCGCCGCTGCTGCAGGCCGCCGTCACGCTGGGATGCGGCATCACGCTCGTCGGGCCGCTCGGGATTGTCGGCGTCTTCCTCGGCTCGCTGATCGGCGCGCTCGCGATCCCGTTCTGGCTGACGCCGTACTGGGTGTACCGGAAGGTGTTCCGGCTGCCGCTCAGGCGCTACTTTGCCGTGTACGCGCGGTACGTGCTGGTCGGCGGCGCGGCGTGCGCGGCGGTGCTTGCGGCATGCCGGGCGCTGCCGGCGGACGGATGGGCGGCGGTTGCCGCGCGGCTCGCGGTGGCGCTGGCGGTGCCGAACTTGCTGTACTGGGCGCTGTTCAGGCGGCTGGAGGAGTTCGCGGTGCTGGCCGGCGCCGCGCGGCGGATCGCGGAGATGCTGACCGGCCGGCTGCGTCCCGGCGCGGACCGGGAGACGGGCGGGGCGAAGCAGACGCCGTGAGCCGGATTGCCCGCACCGTTTCGTTAGAATTTTCCAATGTTCGGCGTCAACCTTGACATGTTCTTTATAAAGAACTATAATTTCGGTGAAATCTCAATATTTTTTCTTTTTTTATCGGCCGGGTGTTCTTTATAGAGAATGCCCGACGCCATCACGCGGAGGGTTGACCATGGCGGTGCTGGTTACGGGCGGAGCCGGGTACATTGGCAGCCATACGTGCGCGGAACTGTTGGAAGCGGGCCGCGAGATCATCGTCGCCGATCGCCCGGAACACGCGGCGGCGATTGAACGGCTGCGGGCGGCGTCCGGGAAGGATTTTCCCTTCTACCCGCTCGATCTGCCGGACCGGTCCGGACTTCTGCGGATCTTCGAGGAAAACGGGATCGAGGCGGTCATCCATTTCGCGGGCATCCGGCCGGTCATGGACCATCGGCGCTCCCACCTTCCGATCGCGGGAACGGTCATCCTGTGCGAAGTCATGAAGCGCTTCGGCGTGCGGCGGCTCGTCTTCGGTTCATCGTCCGCCGTCTACGGCAAGCCGAGGCAGACTCCGGTGGCGGAAACGGCGCCCCTCGGCGCGGCCAACCGGTACGGCCGGACGCTGCTGATGATCGAGGAGATTCTGCGCGATCTGTGCGAGGCGGACCGGCGGTGGAGCATCGCCCTGCTCCGCAGCTTCAATCCGGCCGGCGCGCATCCGGGCGGGTGGATCGGCCTGGAGGAGGTTGACGCGCCGCAGCACCTGATGCCCCGTCTGATGCGGGTGGCCGCGGGGCGGGACGACGAGTTGCCCGTGTTCGGCGGGGATTACCCGACCCGCGACGGCACCTGCGTCCGGGATTATGTGCATGTGGCGGATCTCGCGAAGGGGCATGTGAAGGCGCTCGACAGGGTGATGGCCGACGCCGGCATCGACGCTTACAACCTCGGATCGGGCGACGGACACAGCGTGCTCGAGGTGATCGCGGCCTTCGAGAAGGCGTCGGGCCGCGCGATTTCCTGGCGGATCGTCGAGCGGCGGCCGGGCGACGCGCCGGTGATTTGCGCCGACACGGAGAAGGCGCGGCGGGAGCTGGGCTGGCAGGCGACGCTCGGACTCGACCGGATCTGCGAGGATGCCTGGAGATGGCTGCGCGGCCGCATGGACGGCGGCGGCCCCGAAGCGCGCGTCATGGCCGGAACGGGAGGGACGGCGGGATGAACATCGCCGGCAAAATTTCGAGCGCGCAATTCCGCGACGTCGTCCTGGCCAGCTGGCGGCTCGGGAGGATGGAGCGGGACATCCGGGCGGCGGACATGGTCCTGGAGATCAAGCGCAGGCTGCTCGCGGAGCTGCAGGCGAACGCGAAGGCCGACCCGCCGGAAGACGGCGATCCGGAGGCCGAAGGCGGGTTTTCGACGGATGGCGTTCCCGGGGCGGACAGCGGGCGAAAAAGGAACGGCGGAATCGAAGCGGGCGGCGGTTTTGCGGCGGAGCGCGTTATTGAAGCGGACGTCGGCCGTCGGACGGAAGGCGGGCGCGCGGAGGACAACGGGCGCGATCCGGCGGCGGGGAGGGGGTCGCGATGAGGCTGAAGCGCGCGTTCGATGTGGCCGTCTCGCTCGTCCTGCTGATCGTCCTGTCGCCGGTGATGGCGCTGACCGCGCTGCTCGTGCGCGTCCGGCTCGGCCGGCCGGTGCTGTTCCGTCAGGTGCGGCCCGGCCTGAACGAGAAGCCGTTCGTGCTGTACAAATTCCGCACGATGGCCGATCTGCGGGACGAGAGCGGCAACCCGCTGCCCGACGCCGAGCGGCTGACGCCGTTCGGCCGCCGGCTGCGCGCGCTGAGCCTCGACGAGCTGCCCCAGCTCTTCAATGTGCTGAAGGGCGATCTCAGCCTCGTCGGCCCGCGTCCGCTGCTGATGGAATATTTGCCGCTCTATACCGAGGAGCAGCGCCAGCGCCATCTCGTGCGCCCGGGCATCACCGGCTGGGCGCAGGTGAACGGCCGGAACGCCGTCTCCTGGGAAGAACGATTCGCCATGGACGTCTGGTACGTGCGCAACCGGAGCATGCTGCTGGACCTGAAGATTCTTTGGCTTACGTTGCTGCGGGTGCTCCGGCCTGTCGGCATCAACCAGCCGGGCCGGGCGACGGTGGACCGGTTCACCGGAACAGGAACTGCGGGGTGAGGCGCGCATGCGGAGGATAGTCATGATCGGAGACGGCGGCCACGGCAAGGTCGTGCGCGAGTTGATCGCGCTTGTGCCGGAGGCGCGGCTCGTGGCGGTGCTGGACGACCGGTACGGCGGGCTTGGCGGCGGCGAACCCGCGGCCGGTCGCGCCGCGGTCGGCGCACCGGCCGCCGGACATGACGCTGACGCCGCGTCATCCGCCGGTCGCGCCGCGGTCGGCGCACCGGCCGCCGGACATGACGCTGACGCCGCGTCATCCGCCGGTCGCGCCGCGGTCCGCGCATCGGTCGCCGGCTCCGCCGCCGCGCCCGCCGTCGCGGCGCAAGATGCGGCGCCCGCTTCGGCCGGGCCCGCCCGGGCCGAGCCCGGCGCTTCGCCGCACCCGGAGCCCGCCGGCCCGGACGGCGGGCTTCGCGGGCCGGTCGCGGCCTGGCGAAGCCTGCTCGAGCGGTACCCGGAGCTCGAGTTCGTCGTCGCGATCGGCGACAACCGGACGCGCCGCCGCATCGTCCGCGAGCTGGAGGCCGCAGGCGCCCGCTTCGCGCGGCTGATCCATCCGGCGGCGATCGTGAGCCCGCGGGCGCGGATCGGTCCCGGCACGGTCGTCATGGCGCGCGCGGTCGTGCAGCCGGACGCGGCGGTAGGCGCGCACGCGATCGTGAACACGGGCGCGATCGTCGAGCACGACTGCGCCGTCGGCGAAGGCGCGCACATCGCGCCGGGCGCGATCCTGACCGGCGGCGCGCGGGCGGACGAAGGCGCGTTCCTGGGCGCCGGCGCCGTCGTCCTGCCGGGCCAGACGGTCGGCGCCTGGTCGACCGTCGGCGCGGGCGCGGTCGTGACGCGCGATGTGCCGGCGGGCTGCGTCGCGGCGGGCGTGCCGGCCGCCGTCATCAGGCGGGCGGAAGCGGAAGCGGCGCCAGCATCGTCGCCATCGTAATTCCGACATCAACGCACAGGGAAGGGGAAACGCGTGAAGTCCACATTGCAGCAAGCCGCCATCCTGCTGTCGCCGCCCCACATGAGCGGGGAGGAGCAGCGATACATCGCGGAGGCGTTCGCTTCGAACTGGATCGCGCCGCTCGGGCCGCATGTCGACGCCTTCGAGCGCGAGCTGGCCGAATGGGTCGGCGCAGGACACGCCGCCGCGGTTTCGTCCGGCACGGCTGCGATCCATCTGGCGCTTCGCCTCCTGGGCGTCGGGCCCGGCGACCGCGTCTTCTGCTCGAGCCTCACGTTCGTCGCCAGCGCGAATCCGATCCTGTACCAGGGCGCGGAGCCGGTGTTCATCGACGCCGAGCCGGACACGTGGGGCATGTCCCCGCGGGCGCTGGAGCGGGCGCTGGACGAGGCGGCGAAGGAAGGCCGACTGCCGAAGGCGGTCATCGTCGTCCATCTGTTCGGCCAATGCGCGCGGATGGACGAAATCTCGGCGCTCTGCGACGCGTACGGCGTGCCGATCGTCGAGGACGCCGCGGAAGCGCTCGGCTCGACCTGGCAGGGACGCCAGGCCGGCACGATGGGCCGGTTCGGCATCTATTCCTTCAACGGCAACAAGATCATCACGACGTCCGGGGGAGGCATGCTCGTCTCGGACGACGGCGACGCGATCCGCGAAGCGCGGAAGCTCGCGTCGCAGGCGCGCGACCCGGCCGTCCATTATGAACACAGCCGGACGGGGTACAACTACCGGCTCAGCAACGTGCTGGCCGGTATCGGCCGGGCGCAGCTCAAGGTCCTCGCGGACCGCGTGGAGGCGCGTCGCGCCGTCTTCGAACGGTACCGGTCGGCGCTCGAAGTTCTGCCGGGCATTCGGTTCATGCCCGAGCTGGCCGGCACCCGTTCGAACCGGTGGCTGACGGCGCTGACCGTCGACGAGCGTCTGGCGGGCGTATCCGCCGCGCAGCTCGTCGCATGGCTCGCCGAGGACCGCATCGAATCGCGCCCCGTCTGGAAACCGCTTCATCTGCAGCCGCTGTTCGCGGGCGTCCGCTACTACCCGCACGACGACCGGGAGGACGTGTCCGCCCGGTTGTTCCGGACGGGGATCTGCCTGCCTTCCGGCTCCGCGATGACGCCGGAGGAGCAGGCGCGGGTCATCGGGCGACTGACGGCGGGCATGAAATCCGGCGCGGCCGCAGCCGGAACGTGACGGACCGCGGCCGGCGGCAGGCCGCAATCCCTAAGATGAGGAGAGTAATGGCGTGTGCTCAAGTGTCAAATCTTACGGTTGGAGCGGCGGGGCGAGACATGAGCGGCGGCAGGGGAAACGGAAAGAGCGGGGCCGCCGCGCAGCTCCGGCATGACAAAGGGCGGGGAATGATCGGGACGAACATTAATCATTTCCGCACCCAGAGCGGCATTTCACTGTCGGAGCTGGCCGAACGCGCCGGCATATCGAAGTCGTATCTGTCGAGCATCGAGCGGAATCTGAAGAAGAATCCGTCGATTCAGGTCATCGAGAAAATCGCGCTCGTGCTCAACGTCGATCTGAAAACGCTGTTGCAGGTCAACCTGCCGGACCCGGAGGCGAAGGAGACGCCCGACGAGGAGTGGTACGCGTTCGTCGAGGCGCTCCGGCAGGCCGGCATCGAAAAGGACAATGTGCAGGACTACAAAATTCTCATCGAATTCATCAAATGGTATCAGGAACGGAAACAGGGATGACGGACCGCCGGGCCCGTCATCCCTGTCTTTGTGAATATGATGGAAACGCTCCGGGGTCAGCCGCCTCTGCTTGTCCGATCAGGTCGCGTGCGCATCCCGGCGATCTTGCACTGCAACGGACTGCACGCCTTCGCATTGGGAGATCTGAAGGAGAATGGCGTCGAGCCAGCCTTTCTTCTTCCCGGTCAGGGAATACTGCAACTGCACCTGGTCGTTGTCGGGTTTGTCCACGATGGACATTCTCCGGACGGTGACTTGATGATCGTCATAGATCCGGTTCAGCCTGACCATCAGGGCCATATCCCGCCGCGCATGGATCAGCAGGTGTTGAATCTTCTTGGATTTGAAGACGCGCTTCTCCACCCGATTCAGGATGAACAAGTTGGTGAACACGATCGAAGTTGCGATAATGGAGGGAAGGTAGAATCCGGCGCCAACGGACAGTCCGATCGCAGCGACAACCCAGAGGGATGCCGCCGTCGTCAGTCCGCTGATCGACAGGCCGTTGCGAAGAATGGTGCCCGCGCCCAGGAAGCCGATGCCGCTGATGACCTGGGCGGCAAGCCGGGCAGGGTCCATTCTCACATTGACTTCATTGGCGTAATCCGCGAAGCCATACATGGATAACAGCATGATGAGCGCGGAGCCGACGCACACGAGGATGTGTGTGCGGAAACCCGCGGATTGATTCGACAGCTCCCGCTCCCAGCCGATGATCCCTCCCATGAGAACCGCGCTGAACAAGCGGATGCACAATTCCGAAGTCGAGATATGCCATACGTCCATCAACCTTCCAACCTTTCTCCCGGACGACGCTGCTAGATGGCCAGCTCGTCATGCAGGTCCATTAATCGCTTGACGGACATCTCGGCATAGGCAGTCGTCTCCGTCTCGATCACCCAGTTTCCCCGGAAGCCATGGCTGTTCAAGAGTTCAATCAGGCGGGAATACGGGATGGTGCCCATTCCGATCGCCAGATGGGAATCATAATCTCCGAGATTGTCATTCAGATGCATGCCGACGAGATGGGGCAGGCATAAACGCAGGCCGGAAAGACATTCGTTCTGCCCGAAAACATGCGCATGGCCGACATCGAACAGGATCTTCATCCGCGAATCGCCGACGCGCTCGACGACCGATCTGACGAATGAGGGAGAGACGCCGTGCAGCTTCTCCTTGGGCGGCACATTCTCGAGCGCGAGCATCAGCGGAGAAGCGGGGCTGCGTTCCGCCAATACCTCGGACAGGAAGGAGGCGCATCTTGCGAGCGCCGCATCTCCGTCCGTCGGTCCGTCCTCCTGGCCTGCATGCAAGACAACATAAGAACAGTTCAGATACTCGGCAATATCCATCGTCCGATGCAACACAGCCTTGCCGGCGGATCGTTCGGCAGGGTTGGCCGCGCAGGGGTTTATGGTATAGACCGGCGCATGCAGACTCCAGGATACGCCATGACGCAGGCCGGCTTCCTTCAGCTTCGCCAGTTGGCTGTAGCTCCAGTCCAGGAGGACGCGATGGCCATCCTCGCACATGAGCTCGATCTTCTTCCACCCCTCATGCATGAGCTGTTCGACCGCTGTTTCCAGCGGTTGATCGATCAAGGCAAAAGTGGAGATGGCGTAAGCTTCTTTTGAGCGCATTCTGCTCCCTCCCATTATTTGATCCCGGAATGCATGAAGCTGTTCAGGAATTGACGCTGGAAGACCAGGAACGCCAGCAGCAGCGGCAGGATGACGATCAAGGTGGCCGCGCTCACTTCCGACCATTGGGCGCCCGTCTCCATCGACAGCCCGAAGATGGCCAGGCCGACGGTAACGGGCCGGTTCTCGACCGAATTCGTGACGATGAGCGGCCAAAGGAAGTTGTTCCAGTGATAGCTCACGGCAACAAGTCCGAACGCCATGTAGACGGGGCGACCCAGCGGGAAATAGATTCTCCAGATGATTTGCCATCTCGACAGACCTTCCATCGTCGCCGCTTCATCGTAATCCATGGGGATGCCCATAAAGGCTTGGCGAAGCAGGAAAACGCCGAAGGAAGAGGCCAGGAAGGGGAGCATGATCGCCAGCTTCGTATCGATCAGCCCCATCTCCCCAATGATCAGGTAGTTGGGGAAGATCAGGATGTCATTCGGCACCATGATCTGCATCAGGAAGATCAGGAAGATGACCGACTTGCCGATGAAGTTCACTCTGGCGAACGCATAGGCAGCCATCGTGACCGTAATCAACTGAACACCGAATATGCCGACTACGATAATCAAGGTGTTCACCAGATATTGGTCGAAGGGGACCGCCTGCCAGACGTTCACGAAGTTGTCGAACGTGAAGTCGAACGTGATCCGGGGCGACAGCGCTTCGCTCTTCGGCCTGATGGCCATCCATATAATCCACAGCAGAGGGACGGCCCATAGCACGGATACGGCGAACATGCACAGATAAGCAAGCTTGATCAGATAACGCACGGGAATTCCGTCCTCCAATTAATTGTAATGAATCTTGCGGTCCAGACCGAAAAACTGCAAGGCGGCAAGGAACAACATCAGGATGATCATGACCACGGTAAGAGCGGCAGCCATTCCTTGATCCCAGAAGACGAAGGCGTGCTCGTAGATATAGAAGAGCAGCAGGTTGCTCGCGTTATCCGGTCCGCCCTTGGTCATCGACCAGAGATGGTCAACCCACTTGAACGAATTCGTCAGCGCCACAATCATGACGAACAACGTGGTCGGCATCAGCAGCGGGAAGGTGATTTTTCGGAAGACCGTCCATCCGCTCACGCCGTCCATGTCAGCCGCTTCGTACAGGTCTTTCGGAACATTCTGCAGGCCTGCAAGATAGAAGATCATGAAGTAACCGGCTTCCTTCCATATGATCATGATGATCATCGCCCACATGACCAGATCGGGATCGCCCAGCCAGTTCAATCCGCCTTTGCCGACGTATTTCAACAGGCGGCTAAGCAATCCGTATTCGGGCGTATAGATGAAAAGCCATACGTTGGCGACGGCGATCATCGGAAGAATGGTCGGTGAGAAGAAGGCCGTGCGCACCCAATAAGATGCTTTCGTTACCCGGTTGGCGAACAGAGCCATGACAAGTGCCAGCGCAATCGATGTCGGTACGGTGCCGAGCGCGAACCAGATATTGTTGAACATGACTTTCCAGAAAGTCGCGTCACGCATCATCGTGGCGTAATTTTCCAACCCGATGAATTCCGGCGTGAAGCTCGTGATATCTTTGCGATAGAAACCGAGCAACAGGGTCTTGTACATGGGATAGAACGTGAAGAGACCCAGAAACACAAGCGAGGGCAGAAGCAACAGCCAGGCGAATGCGTTATTCCTGAGCGCTCGGGAGTTGTTCAAGGCGATCATTCCTTTGATTGAACGTTGAGGGGAGAGATACGATTCGCTCGTACTCTCCCCGATGGATAACAAGGCTGCTTTGCGGGTTTAGGTTTTATTTCTTGAACGTTTTGAGTGCCTCATCGGCTTCTTGCTGCGCTTTCTGGAGACCCTCTTCGGGGGTCATGGCTCCGAGCAGCACGGCTTGCATGTTGTCATTGAGCGCCTTCGCGACTCTGCCGTAATTGTGCGTCGAGATTTCTCTCTTCGCATACGGCAGCTGGTCTCTGGCCACGGTGACGAACGGGAACTCCTGGACATATTCCTTCATCAGTTCCGTTTCATAAGCGGCCGGCTTGATCGCGACGTATCCGGTTTCTTTGCTCCACGCCGCGGCGCGTTCCGGCGTCGTCATGAACTTGATGAATTCCCATGCCGCGTCCTGTTTCTCTTTCGGCGTTCCTTTGAACAAGTAGAAGTTGCCGCCGCCCGTCGGGGTCCCGAGCTGTCTGCCTGCAGGCAACATGGCGACGCCGAAATCGAACTTCGCATTGTTCTTGATGTTCGTAAGATTCCCGGTCGTATGGTAGATCATGGCGACTTTGCCTTCCGTGAAGTCGGACGGTACCGTACCCCATTCAATGATGCCTTCCGGCATGACTTTATGCGTGTGAATCAGATCGTTCCAGAAAGTGAGCGCTTCGACGTTTTCGGGCGTATGGAAATAAGCTTCGGTGCCGTCCGCGTTGATCAGGTTGTCATAAGTGGTGCCGTTCTGGATGGCGAAGGCCTGGAAGATCCAGTTGAAGCTCGTCGGGCCGTTGGAAGGCAGTTCGATTCCCCAGCGACCGTCCTTGGTCAGCTTCTTCGCGTATTCCAGCAATTCGTCCCACGTTTGCGGCGGTCTCTCCGGATCCAATCCGACTTCCCTGAAGGCGTCTTTGTTGTAGTACATGACCACGGTGCTGCGCTGGAACGGAATGCTGTAAGTGTGGCCATTGGCTTGCGAGTTCTCGATCCATGCCGGGTAGAACTCGTTCAGGAACGCCTCTCCGCCTTCTTTCTCGACATATTCGTCGAGCGGAATGATCGCGTCCATGTCCAGGAAATCGAACAGGTCGGTCGCCAGCAATACCGCGACGTCAGGCGGCGTGTTGCTCATCACGGCGGCCTGAACTTTCACCTTGGTGTCCGAATAGCTGCCCGCGTAGATGGGCTTGACAATGATGTCGGGATTCTCTTCCGTGAACTCGGCGGCCATCCGGTCAATGATCGCCGTTACCGGTCCTCCGACCTGAACCGGATAATAGAAGGATAATTCTATCGGCTTTTTGGCCCCCGCGGAGTCGCCGGAAGAGCCGCTCGTCTGCGTTTTGTTTTCGGATGAACCTGATGTTGTGCTCTTGTCATTGGCGCCGCATGCCGTTAACATTAGACACAACGCTAACAGCGTGAAGAGAATTTTTCTTCGAACCATGTCTGCATTGCCCCTTTTCTCTTGGAATGTCTCCAGCATAATGTAAGCGCTGTATTTGTATAAACCATTTTGAATTAAGATTTGGTATGGAATTTTATAAAAAACTAAGAATATGGAGTTGCGACATGATGGCCGTCTTCAGGTCTTTCTCCAACGCCAGTCTGCGAACGAAAATCATCGTGCTGTTCCTGCTTTTGATCGCGGCTCCTCTCGGTGTCCAAAGCGCGATTACGTTCAATAATTTCTCCAATGTGCTCAACAATCAAGCCGTCGGCTACACGGAACAGATTATCAAGCAGATGAACACGGAGCTTGAGAACGCGCTGCGGGATGATATGCAGAAGTTCACGCTGATGGTGCTGTATAATCAGGAGCTGCTGGACATCCTGGAGAGACTTGGAGACGACACGGGGTTTCTGATCATTCCTTCCGTTGCGGAACAACAGCGTATTTTTCAATACATCGCCGGTTATGAATTTTATCGTTCCTATATCAAGGGTGTGCAAATCATCACGAATCAGGGTTATATCTTCACCAATGCGCCTCCCAACGCTATTCACAGGTTTATGGTGTCGGATCGGGAGGAATGGATCTCGCGGGTTGAAGAGGCGAGAGGGCGCTGGGTGATCTTGCCCAGGCACATCCCGCACTATTGGCTGAATCCGTCGCCGGACGGGTACGTGTCCATTGCAAGCCGGATCTATAGTCCGGGGTCGGTGGAGCCGATCGGCATCATCAAGATCGATTTTACCGACGAATTGTTCACCCGATTAACCGAGAATTACGAGAACAAGCAGATCGGCACCCTTTTGATCGTGAACCGCAACAATGAACTGATCTATCTGAAAGAGGGAGAAGAAGGATCCCCGGCCGCATTGCTGGATCGATGGCATCCGAACGGGAACAGCGTATCCGAAACGACGATCAATGGCCGGGATTATTTGACGATTGTGGGCTATTCCGAATTTACCGGTCTTAAAATCATCAGCTATATCCCGGTTGATACCCTGCTGTCGGAAACCAGGCCGATGCTGCAATCGACGATTCTGTTTGGCGTGTTGTGCCTGGCCGTCGGGGGAGGGTTGGCATTGGTCAGCTCCTACAAACTGACGCGTCCGTTGGTGCTGTTGAGGAAGAAGATGAATCTGGTTCGCCATGGCAAGCTGCGCCAGACCGTGCGGGTCGCTTCGCGTGATGAATTGGGTCATCTGAGCCAGGAATTCAACCTGATGACCGAGGAGATCAATCGTCTGGTCAACGAGGTGTACTTGCTGAGCATCAAGGAGAAGGAGGCGCAGTTGTCCGCGCTTCAAAGCCAGATCAACCCGCACTTTATCTACAACACCCTGGAATCGATCAACATGATGGCGATTCAGGCGCACGACTATGAGGTATCCGATACGGTTCATGCCTTGGGCCGGCTGTTGCGATACACCGTGGACAAGTACGATCGTCTGGTGCCGCTGAGCGAGGAATTGGATTTCATTCAGGCGTACATGATGATTCAGAAAGTCCGGTTCGGCTCCAGACTCCAGCTGATTCTGGAGGTGGATGGTGAGGTTGATCAGGTCAAGGTACCGAAGCTCTTGCTCCAGCCGCTGGTCGAGAATGCGATTGAACACGGATTCAACAACATGGCGGAGGAAGGGAGAATATGGGTGTCAGCCGTACGGTTCGAAAACGATCTGCTGCTCACGGTGAGGGATAACGGCAGAGGATTGACCGAGGAAGAGATCGCCCGGTTGCGGCATGCGCTTCAGACTCCGGTGCCGCAGGAGATCCGCGAGCAGCGAAAAGGGTTGGCGCTTCGGAATATCCAGGAGCGGCTTGCCTTGATCTATGGCGCCCGATATGCCATCGACATCGACGGAACTCCGGGGCGCGGGGCTTCTTTCACGATCACGATACCGATTCAGGGAGCTGAACAGGATGAAAATCATGATTGTTGAGGATGAGGCGGTCATCCGTCAGGGGATACGCAACATTCTGGAGGATATCACCACGCATGAGATCGTCATCACGGAATTTGACAATGTTCCGGATGCGTGGGCGTACCTGAAGAAGGATATTCCGAATCTGGTCATTACCGACATCCGGATGCGCGAGATGGACGGGCTCACGCTGATCAGGAAGCTCAGGCAGCTGTATGCGGAGCTGCCCGTCATCATCATCAGCGGTCATCAAGACTTCGAATACGCCCAGCAGGCGATTCGGTACAAGGTGACGGATTACTTGCTGAAACCGATTGATCGCCGCGAATTGCTCCAACTGGTGATGAAGATTGCGGATCAGCTTGTGCCGTCAACGCAAGATGCGGCCGATCCGACGGCGCCCGGCGGAGATGAAGACAGCCTGAGGAAGGGCGACAACCGACGCATGATACGCAAGCTGATGGAATATATCGACACGAATCCGGATGGCGATCTGAGGCTGCAGGTGCTTGCCGAATATTGCGGCATTCACGCGACCTATCTAAGCCAGTTGTTCAAGGCGGAGACGAACTGCAACCTGTCGGACTATATTACGCAAGCAAGGTTGAATCGAGCCAAGCAGCTGCTCGCCACCACGAATCTGAAAATCTACGACGTGGCGCATCTGTCGGGGTATCAGAGTCCGAAGCACTTCATGCTCGTCTTCAAGCAGCACCTTGGCATGACCCCGAGCGAATATCGGGAGCACTCGATATGAACACAGCGGAAAAAGCCCGCTGTACCGATGGTTCAGGGGCTGACGAAAGCGGTTGTTGCGGATCTAGTTGTTCAATACCTTCACAATCTGTTCATGCACGGACGGATGTGCGGCGATCAGGCCGCCCGAGTGGGTCCAGGGAATTTCCCGGCCGGACAGATCGGTGAACTTGCAGCCGAGCTCCTCCAGAATGACTCTCGACGCGGCGTAATCCCATGTGTTCACGGCGTGCTGGACGTAAGCCCCCAGCTTGCCTGCCGCGATGTCGCACAGCTCGATTGTGGTGGCTCCGAATACGCGAATGCCTCTCGCCTGATCGATCAGGCGCAGATAGGGCGCCAACCGTTCGTCGGATCGAATGCTGCTCCATGGAATCGTCAAGGCCAGCAATTCATTCTCCAGTCGGCTCTCCTTCAGCTTCTCCAGCCGGCTCTCGTTCAGACAGGCGCCTTCTCCGGCGAAACATTGAAACCATCGGTCTTCCATGACCGCATATACGATCCCGAAGATTCCGCGATCCCTCTCGCAGAAAGCAACGGAGATGGCAAAATCGGAACCGCGGCTGATCAGGTTTGCCGTCCCGTCCACGGGGTCAATGATCCAGAGGTATCGGCCGCCGACTTGTCCTGTCGCGACATTCTCTTCCCCGATGATCTGATGGTCCGGATAATGCTCACGAATCTTGTCCGTCAGGCAGGTCTCAACCCAGGTATCGATGTCGGTTACCAGATCCTGATGGTTCTTCTTGGCATGTACGGACAACTCACCCTGCAGTCGGGTCCGGATCCATGCGCCGGCCTCCTTCACCCACTGACGGGCATGCTGAAACACCTCGCGTTCATCCATCGGTAGCCCCCCTTTGGTCGTCGCCTTGCCGCCGCGCAGGCCGCTGCTCTCAATGTAATGGAAAGGCGAGCGTGAACGAAACCCTGCAATTTTCAGAAAAGGTACGAAATCTTCAAATCGGCTTGAGCGGCATGACCGACAAAACGGAAACAGGGATGAAAGGCCGCCGGGCCCGCCATCCCTGTCATCATATTGAAGCGCCGTCACTGCATGAGCTGCAGGACGGCGCGGGAGCATCGCTCCGGATTGTACTCCGCGTTGCGCTTCTCCATGAGCGCCCGGCGGTATTCCGCGACCTTGCCGGGCTGGCGGATCAGCCGGAACCAGCGGTCGATCGACTCGCGGCCCGCGAGGAGCTCGCCGAATCCGTTCCGGACGAAGTATTCGCAGTTCTCTTCCTCCTGGCCGGGAATCGGCTCGTAGAACAGCATCGGAAGCCCCTTGCTCAGCCCCTCCGTGCAGGTCATGCCGCCCGGCTTCGTGATGAGCAGATCGGCCACGTCCATCAGCTTGTTGACCTCGCGGACGAAGCCGAGGATCTTGATGTTCGGATGGCGGAAGAGCGGATTGCCTTCGAGCTGCTCCTTCACCTTCTCGTTGTTGCCCGCGCAGAATATGAGCTGGATGTGCTCGCGATGCTCCGCCATATATTCGAACAGTCCGTTCTCGTCGTTCAGCAGCCCCCATCCGCCTCCCATGATCAGGACGGTAGGCATGTCCTTCAGGCCGAACTCCCCGCGGATTTCATCCTTGTCGCAGGGAGTCCAGAAATCCGGATGGACCGGGATGCCCGTCACCTCGATGCGCGAGTCGGGCACGCCGTGCTCCATCAGCTTGTTCTTCACGATCGGGGTGGAGACGAGATATTTGTTCACTTCGGGATTGGCCCAGGTGCCATGCGCGTCGTAATCCGTGATGAGCGTGAACAGCGGGACGTTCAGCCCGAGCCGCTTCAGGCGCGCGACGACCGCGTTCGGAGCCGGATGCGTGCAGATGATCGCATCCGGCTTGAGCTGGGTGATGACCTCGGATGTCTGGGTATAGAACAGCCGGTGCAGGGCGAGCTGCGCGAAACGGTTGAGCGTGCGCTTGTAATTCGAGCGATAGATGCGGCCCCACCACTTCGGCTGCTTTGTCACCGTCTTCCGGTACGCCGAGACGATCAGCGGGCCGAGCACCGGATTGAAAAATTTGCCCAATTCGAGCACTTTCGTCTGGATGTCGGGATTGAGGTGCCGGATGCCGACGGCAAGCGCGTGGGCGGCCCGGGTGTGCCCGGAACCGAACCCTTCCGAGAGCAGCAGCACTCTTTTCTTGCTCTTGTGCATCGTCCCACCCACTTTTTCCTACATATCATATTACGAATCGTTCCAGACAATGGCAAGGGTGAGCGAGCGCCGGAAATACGCGGTCAGCCGTTGATGAACGCCGTCTTGAGTCCGTTCCGGTAGACAACGTTGAAGCCCAGGGCGTCGGACAGCGCGCCGAGCGGCACGTAGGTCCGGCCGTTCTCCGCGAACGGCGCCGCCGGGATCGTCCGCTTCTCGCCGTTCACGATAATCTCGGAGCTGCCGAGCGTCAGCACGACGGTGCGGCCCTTCAGCTTGAACGTCGCAGATTTCGTCTTGCCGTCCCACGCCAGATCCGCGTGCAGGGCGTTCGCGATGTCGCGCAGGACGAGGAAGGTGAAGTTGTTCCGCACCAGCGGCTTCTCGTTCCCCGGCTTCAGCTCCTCGCCGTTCACGAAGATCGAGAGCGGCACGTCCGCTTCCCGCGGCGAGGGCTCCAGATATTCGCCCCAGATCGCTTCGACAAAGGCCCGTCCCATGGCGTCGTAACCGTTCTGGTTCGGGTGGATGGCCGATCTGTCGCCCTGCAGGCCTCCCGCCAGCATCGTCGTCATCGACAGCTCGCGGCCGACGAACCGTTCGGCGGAATGCGCCACGCGCACGTCGCGGCCTTCCTCCGCGAAGAGGGCGGACATGTCCTCCAGCGTGCCGGTTACCCGCTTGACGGCGTCCTGCAGCTTGTCGTAGTAGGCGATCTCGGTGGTCAGCACTTTCCGCGGCACCGGCGAGAACTGGTCGCCGACGACGATGAGCGCGTCCGGATTGATGCTGTGGATCGTGCGGATCGCCGTCTCGATCGACGCCCGCATCCGTTCCAGGATTTCCGGCAGCATTTCATCCGCCTGCTCGGCCTTGCCGTCGTTCAGCGCCAGCACGTAGCCAGCGAAATCGTTGCCCCCGACCTGGATCAGGATCAGGTCGGCGCGCTCAATGTTCCGCCGCACCGCCTCGCCATCGCCGACAAGGCTCTTGATGCGCGGATCGACGAAGGCCGTCTGGCCTTCCGCGAGCAGATCCGGACCGTCCGATCCTTCGCCGCGCTCCACCCGCGCCAGCAGCTTCTCCAGGCCTTCGGTCCGCAGCCCGATGATGCCGTAGTTCGAGAATTCCGCCCGGAAGCCGCGGAAGAGCGCCTGTTCCCACACCCGCTCGACGAACCCGTAGGGCACGGGATTTGCCAGTTTCTCCATGCCGTATTCATAGCCCGCGGCCAGCGAGTCGCCCAGCGCCACGATGCGCAGCACGCCGTCCGATCCGGCATCCGGTTCCGCGGCGCCGGCTCGCCCCGGCAGCGCTTGCAGCAGCCCGACCGCCAGCGCGGCGGCCAACGCGACGACGAGCGCCCTGCGCATTCCTTCCCGCCAAAATTCCAGCAATGATACCACTCCTTCCCGTCCAGAACAGAGACAAAAGAGTACAACCCGAACCGAGCTCCGCCCCGACAACGAAATCTTATCGCACCCATAAAAAAGTTGATGCGCCGCCAAACATTCGCACCGCATAGGATAAGTGAATTGGTGCAAATGATCGGCGGATTAGTCCATTTTGCGGCGGAGCGACTGAGCCTATACTGTAGTTCCATGATGCAAATCGTATGGGCATCCGCCAAAACGCGGTCCGCTTTGCTTCGGCCTTTACATTGTAAGTCATTTTCGGCCGGATTTGAAGCTTTGCTTGAGCGCATAACGCGGTTTGCACCATTGAAGAAGTGAGGTGGCGCTTGACATGAATACGCGGCAAACGGGATTGCCGCCGAAGCAGGGCCTGTACGACCCGCAGTACGAGCGGGACGCATGCGGCATGGGCTTCGTGGCGAACATTGCAGGCATCAAATCGAATACCGTCATCCGCCGGGCGCTTACTGTCCTCGAGAACATGGAGCACCGCGGCGGTCAGGGCAGCGAGCCGAACACGGGCGACGGCGCCGGCATCATGATCCAGATTCCGCACCGCTTCTTCCGCAGGGAGATGGCCGCCCTTGGCGTCACGCTGCCGGAGGAAGGCGATTACGCCGTCGGCATGCTGTTCATGCCCCACGACCAGGCGCAGCGCGAAGAGCAAGAGCGGACGTTCGAGGCGATCGTGCGCGAGGAAGGCCAGGATGTGCTCGGCTGGCGCACGGTGCCGACGAACGACGAGCTGCTCGGCCGTTCGGCGAAGGAAGCGAAGCCGTACGTCCGTCAGCTGTTCATCGGCCGGGGCGCGGGCACGGAGGCGGGGCTCGCCTTCGAACGGAAGCTGTACGTCATCCGCAAGCGGGCGGAGCGGGCGATCCGCTACGCCGATTTCCCCGGCGGCGACAGGTTCTATGTGTCCAGCCTGTCCTGCCGGAAGATCGTCTACAAGGGGATGCTGACGACCGAACAGCTCAAGTCGTTCTATCCCGAGCTGACGGACGAGACGATGGAAACGGCGATCGCGCTCGTCCACTCGCGGTTCAGCACGAACACGTTTCCGAGCTGGGACCGCGCGCATCCGTACCGCTATCTGATCCACAACGGCGAGATCAACACGCTGCGCGGCAACATCAACTGGATGCACGCGCGCCAGACGCTGCTTGCGTCCGAACTGTTCGGCGACGACATCGAGAAGGTGAAGCCGATCATCGACGCGGACGGCTCCGACACGGCCATGTTCGACAATGTGCTCGAGCTGCTCTATCTCGCCGGCCGGCCGCTGGCGCACGCGGCGATGATGATGGTGCCGGAGCCGTGGACGAACCACGAGAGCATGAGTCCCGAAAAACGGGCATTCTACGAATACCACAGCACGCTGATGGAACCGTGGGACGGCCCCGCCGCGATGGCGTTCACGGACGGCGTGCAGATCGGCGCGATCCTCGACCGGAACGGACTCCGCCCCGCGCGCTATTGCGTGACGAAGGACGGCTTCATCATCCTCGCTTCGGAGCAGGGCGCGCTCGAGATTCCGCAGGAGGAGATTCTGTACAAGGACCGGCTCCGTCCGGGACGGGTGCTGCTGGTCGACACGAAGGAAGGCCGGATCATTTCCGACGAGGAAGTGAAGAAGGCGATCGCGACCGAGCATCCTTACCGCGAGTGGCTGGATGAGCATCTGATCGGCCTCGACGACCTGCCGGACGCGCCCGAAATTCCGGGCCCGGACAGCGAGAAGGTGCGCATCCGCCAGGCGGCGTTCGGCTACACCTACGAGGAGCTGCGCAAAGTGCTCGAACCGATGGCGGGCACGGGCGGCGAACCGATCGGCTCGATGGGCTACGACGCGCCGCTCGCCGTGCTCTCGGAGCGTCCGCAGCGGCTGTACAATTACTTCAAGCAGCTGTTCGCGCAGGTGACGAACCCGCCGATCGACGCCATCCGCGAGGAGATCGTCACCTCGACCGTCACGACGATCGGGGCGGAGCGCAACCTGCTGAAACCCGAGCCGGAGAGCTGCCGCCACATCCGGCTGGAGACGCCGATCCTGTCGAACGAGCAGTTCGCGAAGCTGCGCCATATCCGCCGGCCGGGCTTCAAGGCGATCACGATTCCGATTCTGTTCCCGGCGGACGAAGGCGAGAAGGGGCTGCGCGAAGCGATCGATCTCATGTGCGAGGCGGCGGACCGCGTCATCGAGAAAGGGCACAACCTGATCATCCTGTCCGACCGCGGCATCGACCGCGAGAACGCGGCGATTCCGGCGCTCCTGGCCGTCTCGGCGCTGCATCACCACCTGATCCGGCGCGGCACGCGGACGAAGGTCAGCCTGCTGCTGGAGTCGGGTGAGCCGCGGGAAGTGCACCACTTCGCGCTGCTGCTCGGCTACGGCGTGAGCGCGGTCAACCCGTATCTGGCGTTCGAGACGATCGCCGATATGATCCGGCGGGGCATGCTCACCGGCGTCACGTACGAGAAGGCGGTCCAGAACTACATCAAGGCGGCCACGAAGGGCGTCGTCAAGATTTTGTCCAAGATGGGCATCTCGACGATCCAGTCGTACCGGGGCGCGCAAATCTTCGAGGCCGTCGGCATCGCGCAGGACGTCATCGACAAGTACTTCACCTGGACGGCGTCCCGCATCGACGGCATCGGACTTGACGTGATCGCGGCCGAGACGCTGAAGACGCACGCGAAGGCGTTCGGCACCGCGGCCGATGTCGAGGAAGCGCTCGATTCCGGCGGCGAGTACCAGTGGCGGAAGGACGGCGAGGACCATCTGTTCAATCCGGAGACGGTCCATACGCTGCAGCTCGCGACGCGGACGAACGACTACCGGCTGTACAAGCGCTATTCGAAGCTGGTCGAGGGCGAGGAGGAGACGCGCCGCACGCTCCGCTCGCTGCTCAGGTTCAAGAAGGCGAGTCCGGTTCCGATCGAGGAGGTCGAGCCGGTCGAGTCGATCGTGAAGCGGTTCAAGACCGGCGCGATGTCCTACGGCTCGATCAGCAAGGAGGCGCACGAGGCGCTGGCGATCGCGATGAACCGGATCGGCGGCAAGTCGAACACCGGCGAGGGCGGCGAGGACCCGCGGCGCTACGTGCCGGATTCGAACGGCGATTCCCGCCGCAGCGCGATCAAGCAGGTGGCCTCGGGCCGCTTCGGCGTGACGAGCCTGTACCTCGTGAACGCCGACGAGATCCAGATCAAGATGGCGCAGGGCGCGAAGCCGGGCGAAGGCGGCCAGCTGCCGGGGCGGAAGGTGTATCCGTGGATCGCGGAGACGCGCGGCTCGACGCCGGGCGTCGGGCTCATCTCGCCGCCGCCGCACCATGACATCTATTCGATCGAGGATCTGGCCGAACTGATCCACGACCTGAAGAACGCGAATCCGCGCGCCCGGATCGGCGTGAAGCTCGTCTCCGAAGTCGGCGTCGGCACGATCGCGGCCGGCGTGGCGAAGGGGCGCGCTGACGTCATCCTGATCAGCGGCTATGACGGCGGCACCGGCGCTTCGCCGGTCACGTCGATCCGCCACGCGGGTCTGCCGTGGGAGCTCGGGCTCGCGGAGACGCATCAGACGCTGATGCTGAACGATCTGCGCGGCCGCGTCACCGTCGAGGTCGACGGCAAGCTGATGACCGGACGGGACGTCGCGATCGCGGCGCTGCTCGGCGCCGAGGAATTCGGCTTCTCGACGGCACCGCTCGTCGTGCTCGGGTGCGTCATGATGCGCGTCTGCCATCTCGACACGTGCCCGGTCGGCATCGCGACGCAGAATCCCGAACTGCGCAAGAACTTCATGGGCAGCCCGGATTACGTCGTCAACTACATGCGGTTCATCGCGCAGGAGCTGCGCGAGATCATGGCCGAGCTCGGCTTCCGGACGGTCGACGAGATGGTCGGCCGGGTCGACATGCTGGAGACGGACGAGACGGCCCTCTACGGCAAGCGCCGGGGGCTCGATCTGTCGCCGCTGCTCCATCAGCCGGATCTGCCGTCGGACGCGCCGCGCCGCAAGGTGCGGGAGCAGAACCACGGACTGGAGGAGTCGCTGGACGCGCGCCATCTCATTCCGCTGGCGCGGCCGGCGCTCGAGCGGCGCGAGCCGGTCAGCGCGTCGCTGCCGATCCGCAACACGAACCGGGTCGTCGGCACGATGCTCGGCTTCGAGGTGACGAGCCGGTACGGCGCCGAGGGGCTGCCGGAAGACACGATCCGGTTCCACTTCACCGGATCGGCGGGCCAGAGCTTCGGCGCGTTCCTGCCGCGCGGCATCACGCTCTCGCTGGAGGGCGACGCGAACGACTATGTCGGCAAGGGGCTCTCGGGCGGCAAGCTGGTCATCAAACCTTCGCCGAAGGCGACGTTCAGGGCGGAGGAGAACATCATCATCGGCAACACGGCGCTGTACGGCGCGACGGGCGGCGAGGCGTACATCCGCGGCATCGCCGGCGAGCGGTTCGCGGTCCGCAACAGCGGCGCGTATGCCGTCGTCGAGGGCGTGGGCGACCACGGCTGCGAATACATGACCGGCGGGCGCGTCGTCGTCCTCGGCCGGACGGGACGGAACTTCGCGGCCGGCATGTCGGGCGGCATCGCGTACGTCTACGACGAGGAAGGCGATTTCCCGATCCGGTGCAACTTCGAGATGGTCGGTCTCGAGACGCTGGAGTCCGACCGGGAGGCCGAGGAAGTGCGGGCGATGATCCGCCGCCACGCGGAGCTGACGGACAGCGAGCGGGCGCGCGAGATCCTCGCGGATTGGGAAGTTGCCCGCTGGAAGTTCGCCAAGGTCATTCCGAAGGACTACAAGCGGATGCTCGAACGGATCGAGGACATGCACAATCGCGGTCTGACCGGGGAAGAGGCGCTGATGGCCGCCTTCGAGGCGAACGCGCGCGACCTCGCCCGCGTCGGCGGAAACTGACGGCAAAATGAAACATGCGCATGCCTGGATCTTCAGGCATGCGCATGTTGTTATACGGCCCGGCGCCGTATGCGGACCCGCATGTGCGGCGGCGCGGGAGGCCTGGGACCGGCCGCCACCCGCCCGATGTCGAGGTCCGTCCTCAGCCGCCCCTCATGCTTCGTTCGGCGCGGACGAAGGCGATGAATCGCCGCGTCTCCTCCGGCGTCAGCTTCCGGCCGTCAATCGAGAGCGAGAAGCGTTCCATGATCTGCTCATCCGACAATTCGAGGGAATCGACGAACTCCCGGACATCCGGGCTGAGCGGAGGATTGGGGACATTCGTCCTACCGACCAGATAATCGATGGAGATGTTGAACAGATCGGCAAATTTCGTCAGCGTTTCGGTGTCGGGCTCGCGCCGGTTCTTCTCGTAATGGGACAGAGCCGCGCGGGAGATGCCGATCGCCGCAGCCGTTTGTTCCTGTGTCCAGCCTCGTTCTTCGCGAAGTTTCGCTATTCGGCTACCGATGTTCATGGTCATCCTCCTATATCCGCATTCCCCTGCGATTGGTATGACAATGGCGACAGATTCACGACTGGAATCACACTGCCGGTTGCGGCGTCATGTCTATACATAACGTAACATTTTTCTACAGGCAGTACAAGAAACTTGATGGAATCGTTTCGTGAACAGGCGTTCGGAGAAAGACACGGCGCCGGAAACGGTCCGTTCCGACAAAAGGATACAGCGGAAGCGGGAATTCGGGATTGACTTGGATCGAGAAATGTCATAAATTATAAGCGTAAGGATACGAAATGTATCTATAATGTGTTCTTCGATACAAAACGAAACCTACACGAACCAGGGAACAAGGTGCTCCAAACTGTAACGGATCGGGGATATTCGAGCCAATCGGGCAAAGGAGTGTTGACCGGCGATGGAGACCGCGCAATTCTACTGCGTCGGCTGTCAGGAACTGAAGGATGCGGTGTACGGCCACCGGGTGTTCCGGACGGGGTATTTCCGCCTCGTCTATCCGCTCGGCTGCTGCCTGCTCTGTGCCAGCGAAGAGACAACCCGGTCCGCCGCCACGGCCGGCTGTTCCGGGACGGTCCTCGGGCAGCCGGACGTCCCGCCGCGCTCCGCGTCCGCCCCGTTGGCCTCCGCCACGGAGACGACGTCGGTCCGGCCCGCCGCCGCGGCCGGCTGTTCCGGGACGGTCCTCGGGCAGCCGGACGTCCCGCCGCGTTCCGCGCCCGCCCCGTTGGCCTCCGCCACGGAGGCGACGTCGATCCGGCCCGCCGCCGCGGCCGGCTGTTCCGGGACGGTCCTCGGGCAGCCGGACGTCCCGCCGCGCTCCGCGTCCGCCCCGTTGGCCTCCGCCACGGAGGCGACGTCGATCCGGCCCGCCGTCGCGGCCGGCTGTTCCGGGACGGTCCTCGGGCAGCCGGACGTCCCGCCGCGCTCCGCATCCGCCCCGTTGGCCTCCGCCACGGAGGCGACGTCGGTCCGGCCCGCCGCGGTCTGATTCGAAGCGCAGACGCCATCCCGATGCCCTTCCTCCGGACTTGCCGGGTCCGGAGGTTTTTTTGCGCCCCGGCGGGATTGCCATTATTTTTATTTCGTTGAAACTTGTTCCGGTATCCGCCGTTTGAATAATGTAGAGCTTGGGCATCGTAACCGGATGGAGGAGGATGACGTGTTGGATTTTGAGAAGGGCGGCGCGGAGCCGGTCGTGCGGCTTCGGAACGTGACGAAGCGCATCGGCGGCCGCACCATCATCGACAATCTGACGTTCGACGTGCCGCAGGGGGAAGTGTTCGGCTTCCTCGGCCCGAACGGCTCGGGCAAGACGACGACGATCCGGATGATGGTCGGGCTGATGCGGATGACGTCGGGCGAGATTCTGATCAAGGGACGGAGCATCCGGACCGAATATGAAGCGGCGGTGCGCCAGGTCGGCGCGATCGTCGAGAACCCGGAAATGTACCGTTACCTGACCGGATACCAGAACCTGCTGCATTACGCGCGGATGATTCCGGGCATTCCGAAGGAGCGGATCGACGAGGTGGTCGAGCTCGTCGGCCTGTCCGCGCGCATCCACGACAAGGTGAAGACGTATTCGCTCGGGATGCGGCAGCGGCTCGGGGTGGCGCAGGCGATCCTGCACCGTCCGGCCCTGCTCATCCTCGACGAGCCGACGAACGGGCTCGATCCGGCCGGCATCCGCGAGCTGCGGGACTATCTGCGCCATCTGGCGGAAAAAGAAGGCACCACCGTGTTCGTCTCGAGCCACCTGCTCTCGGAGATGGAACTGATGTGCGACCGCGTCGCGATCATCCAGAGCGGCAAGCTGATCGACGTGCGGCTGATCCGGGGCGGCGCGGAGCGCGGGAACAAGGCGGAGGTGCTGTTCGAGGTCGACCGTCCCGACGCGGCCGCGGAAACGCTGGGAGGCGCCGTGCTGCGGACGGAATCCGGCGGCGTCGTGGTGATCGCCGATCGCGAGGAAGCGGCCGATCTCAACGCCCGCCTGGTCGCGGCCGGCGTGCGCGTGTACGGCATCCGGACCGTGACGAAGTCGCTGGAAGACCAATTCCTCGAAGTGACGGGAGGCGGGCGCATTGGCTGATTTCCTGAAGCTCGTCCAGAACGAGAACATGAAAATCTACCGGCGGGTCCGCGCATGGATCATGATGGCCATCATCCTGGTCCTTCCGCTCGGCATTACCATCGGGGCGATGGCGCTCGACGACTCGCCGAACATGTGGTTCTATTCCTATCTGGAAGCGGAAGTCGCGGGTTCGTTCATCACGATTTTCGCGGTCGTGATCGCGGCGGACTGCGTGGCGGGCGAGTTTTCGTCCGGCACGATCAAGCTGCTCCTGATCCGGCCCTGGAGCCGGTCGAAGATTCTGCTGTCGAAGTATATCGCGGTCGTGCTCTTCACAATCTTCTTCATGGCCGCGACCCTTGTGTTCACGCTGCTGGTCAATGGCGTGCTGCTCGGCAGCGACGGCGAGTACAGCTATCCGAACCAGGGATCGCGGAGCCATTTCGTCTGGCTGGCGTCCTACTACGGGCTCAATCTGATCGACATGATCGTCACGGTGACGATGGCGTTCATGATCTCGACCGTCTTCCGCTCCGGCAGCCTCGCGATCGGCCTGTCGATCTTCCTGCTGATGGGCGGCTCCATGCTGTCGGCGCTTCTCAGCCTTCTCGACAAGCCGTGGGTGGATTACGTACTGTTCATGAATTTCGGGCTGGCCGAATATGTTTCCGGCTCGACGCCGATTCCCGACCGGCCGTTCGGGTTCTCCCTCGGCGTGCTGGCCGGGTATTACGCGCTGTTCCTGGCGCTGTCCTGGTACGTGTTCCATCGCCGCGACGTGGCGGCCTGACAACGCGAAGAAGCCTTCGGGATGTCCCGAAGGCTTCACTTGTGCGGGCGGATGTCACCGCTCGCCGCTCGCGACGATGCTGAACGCTTCGTCCGCCGCTTCGATCGTCTCGTCGATGTCCGCTTCCGAATGGGCGACGGTCAGGAACCAGGCCTCGTATTTCGACGGCGCGAGGCAGACGCCGCGGTCGAGCATGGCGCGGAAGAACGCGGCGAACGCCTCGCCGTCCGTATCCTGCGCCTCGGCGTAGTTCGTGACCGGATGGTCGCAGAAATGCGTCGAGAACGCGCCGCGGATCCGGTTGATCGTGAGCGGCACGCCGTGTTTTGCGGCGGATGCGGCGAGCCCGTCCGTGAGCCGCGCGGCAAGCGCGTCCATCCGCTCGTAGACGCCGGGCTCGCGCAGCACGTCGAGGCAGGCAAGTCCGGCCGAGATCGAGGCGGGATTGCCCGCCATCGTGCCGGCCTGGTAGGCCGGACCGAGCGGCGCGACCTGCTCCATGATGTCCGGGCGGCCGCCGTAGGCGCCGATCGGCAGACCGCCGCCGATGATCTTGCCGAGGGCGGTCAGGTCCGGCTCGATCGCGGCGCGATCGGGGAACGCGGCGAAGTTCTGCGCTCCGCCGTAATGGAAGCGGAACGCGGTGATCACCTCGTCGTAGATGACGAGCGCGCCGGCGTCGCGCGCCATCCGGCACACTCCCTCGAGGAAGCCGGGCTTCGGCATCACCATGCCAAAGTTGCCGACGATCGGCTCGACGAGGACGGCCGCGACATCGTCGCCCCACCGCTCGAGGGCAAGGCGCAGGCCGTCGAGGTCGTTGTACGGCACGGTGACGACTTCGTGCGCGATCGAAAGCGGGATGCCGGCGCTGTCCGGGATGCCGAGCGTCGACGGCCCGGAACCGGCCGCGACGAGCACGAGGTCGGAATGGCCGTGGTAGCAGCCCGCGAACTTGACGATCTTCGTCCGGCCCATGTACGCCCGGGCGACGCGAATCGTCGTCATGACCGCTTCGGTGCCGCTGTTCACAAACCGCACTTTGCCCATCGACGGGATCGCTTCTTTCAGCCGGCGGGCCAGCTCGATCTCGAGCTCGGTCGGCGTGCCGTACAGCGTGCCGTTGGCCGCCGCGCGGGCGATCGCCTCGACGATGCGCGGATGGGCGTGGCCGGCGATGATCGGCCCGTAGGCGGCGAGGTAGTCGATGTAGCGGTTGCCGTCGACATCCCAGAAATACGCGCCTTGCGCGCGCTTCATGAAGACGGGGGCGCCGCCGCCGACCGCCTTGAACGAGCGGGACGGACTGTTGACGCCGCCGACGATATGGCGCAGCGCCTCTTCGTACAGGGCGGCGGAAGTCGGGCGGTTGCGGGTATCTGCGGGCATGGAGGAAACTCCTTTCGCGTTTGCGGTGATTTTTTTTCACAGGGAGATCATCAAGAAAAGGGCGCAGATAGCGCCCCTTCCGCACGTTGTGGATCAAGCCGCGGGCTCCGCTTCGTCCGCGGGTCTGCTCGTGACGGGCCCGGAAGCCTTGCCGTCCGCGTCTCCGCCGTCGCTCTCGGGAACCGTCTCGTCGCTCGCCAGCACTTCCTGCACGTAGGCCTTCAGCGCGTCGAGGTCGCGCACCGCGAGCACCGCGGCGCCGCCCACCCGCTCGTCCCGGAGCAATTCCATCGGCGGCACCTGCGCGGTGCCGGCGACATGGAGCTTCAGTCCGAGCTGGCCGAGCTTCAGCATGTCCGATACCTGCATGTTCGTCTCGACGTAAGGCTGGACGCTCTCGAGAATCTGCCCCATCCGGACGACGTTCCAGGTCGACTGCAGCTTCTGCGCGACGGCCTTGAGGAACTCCCGCTGCCGTTCGGTCCGCGTGAAGTCGGACATCGCGTCGTGTCGGAAGCGGACGTATTGCAGCGCCTTGTCGCCGTCGAGAAGTTGATAGCCTTTCTTGAGGTGGATGTCGTAGCGGTTCTTGTCCGCGTTGTCGACGTAGTTCATGTCCTTCTCCACTTCGAAATAAACCCCGCCGATCGCGTCAATCAGCGCCTTGAACCCTTCGAAGTCGACGTATGCATAAAATTGGATGGTGAGTCCGAGCAGATCGCCGATCGCCTGCATCGCCAGGTTCGGTCCGCCGAGCGTGATCGCGGTGTTGGCCCGTCCCTTGCCGTGCCCGGGGATGTCGATGTACGTGTCGCGCAGGACGGACAGCAGGTGCGCCCGTTTCGTGACCGGGTCGATCGAGACGACGATCATCGAGTCGGAACGGGCAACCTCGCCTTCGGAGAGCCCGCGCGCGTCGCCGCCCAGCAGCAGGATGTTGACGCGCTCCTTGCCCTCCCATTCCGGCGGCGCTTCGACCGTTGTCTTGTTCGCTACGGGCTTGAAGCGGGTCTCCGTTTCGTCCTTGCTGAAGTTGTCCAGCGCATGATATATGGTATAAGCTTGATAGACGACGTACCCGATCACGATGGCTGCGACCGAGAGGATGCCGTACAGCGTCCGCCGCAGCCATTTGTTTTTCTTCTTGCGGGATGATGATCGCGGATCCATGACGGTCTCTCCCTCTCCACTCTATTCGCAACGTTCCGCACAACTTTAGACGACACAACACGTCAAATGGTTCCGCACATGAAAAGTTTGCACGCTTAACGATTATAAAATGTCACGCCATGTCTTACAAGTGCTATACTGGTTGTCGGAAGTTCGGGGGGTATTTCCCGGGAAATGTCGAGGGGGAAGGGAGAGAGGTTTGCATGCGGCCGGCGATCGAAGTCGATCAATTGCGCAAGACGTTCAAGGTACAGCAGAACCGCGAAGGGCTGGCCGGCGCGATACGGGATCTGTTCCGCCGCAGGTATGTCGAAGTGACGGCGGTCAAGGATATCAGCTTTACGATTCCGCAGGGCGAGATCTGCGGGTATATCGGCGAGAACGGCGCCGGGAAATCGACGACGATCAAGATGCTCGCCGGCATTCTCGTGCCGACGTCGGGTTCGGTGCGCGTGGCCGGCTATGTGCCGTGGAAGGAGCGCGAGCGGTTCGTCCGCAACATCGGCGTCGTGTTCGGCCAGCGCAGCCAGCTCTGGTGGGACATCGGCGTCATCGAATCGTTCCAGCTGCTGCGCAAGGTGTACCGCGTGCCGATGGAGGAATACCGCCGGCGGCTGGACGAACTGGTCGAACGGCTCCAACTTGGCGATCTGCTGAACCGGCCGGTGCGCAAGCTCAGCCTCGGGCAGCGGATGCGGTGCGAGCTCGTCGCGTCGCTGCTGCACAATCCGTCGATCCTGTTTCTCGACGAGCCGACGATCGGGCTCGACATCGTCGTGAAGACGGAGATTCGCGAGTTCCTCATTCGGCTCAACCGCGAGCACGGCACGACGATTCTGCTGACGACGCACGATCTGCAGGACATCGAGGCGCTCTGCTCGCGCGTGATCATGCTCGACGACGGGCGGATCATCTATGACGGCGGACTGGACGAGCTGAAGGCGCGCTGGAGCCGGGGACGCGAGATCCGGCTGCAATTCGGCGAGCAGGTGGGGCTGGAGAGGCTGGAGCTTCTGACGGCGGATCTGCCGGGCGTGCGGTGGCAGGCGGGCGACGGGCTTTCCGCCGTGATGCGCGTGCCGGAAGGGGTCGGCCTGTCCGACGCGCTGGCCCGCGTCGTCGCGAGCGGCGTCGACATCCGCGACATCAAGTTCACGGAGACGAGCACGGACGAGATCGTGCGGGAAATCTACAAGTCGGGATCGGCATCCGGCGCGGAACGGCTGGTGGGCGCGACGTGACGGGGATGTACCTGGATCTGATCCGCATCCGGTTCCTCATGATGCTGGCCTACCGGGTGAACTACTACAGCGGCATCATCATCTATGCGGTGAACATCGGGGCCTACTATTTCTTCTGGCATGCGATCTACGGGGATCAGGAAGCGATCCGGGGATTCACGCTGTCGCAGATGACGACGTACGTGGCGGTCACGTGGATGGCGCGCGCGTTCTATTTCAACAATCTGGACCGCGAGATTGCGAACGAGGTGCGCGACGGCAGCGTCGCGATCCAGTTTGTGCGGCCTTACCATTATTTGATGGTGAAGCTGTTCCAGGGGTTCGGCGAAGGGTTGTTCCGGCTGCTGATGTTCATGACGCCCGGGCTGGTCTTCGTGTGTCTGATTTTTCCGATCGAGCTGCCCCGGGATCCGGCGGTCTGGCTGCTGTACGCAGTGATGCTGGTGTTCAGTTTTCTCATTAATTCGGAGCTGAATCTGCTCACCGGGATGGGGGCCTTCTACATCGAGAATGCGGACGGGCTGATTCGCATGAAGCGTGTGGTCGTCGACCTGTTCTCCGGGCTGCTCGTGCCGGTCGCGCTGTTCCCGGGCTGGCTGGCCGCGCTGTCGGAATGGCTGCCGTTCCAGGCGATCGCCTACTTGCCGAGCGCGGTGTTCACGGGGCGGGCGTCGGGCGAAGAGGCGCTGGCGGCGATCATGCTGCAAGCCGTGTGGGCCGCCGTGCTGGTTGTGCCGATCATGCTCATGTGGCGGGCGGCGCGCAGGCGGCTGTTTGTGCAGGGAGGGTGAGCCGGCGGGCATGTTTTACCTCGGGTTGATGTGGGAATACTTCAAGAACTACGCCAAGACGCGGCTCACGTATCGGGCGGACTTCTGGATCGAAGTCGTGTCGGACCTGATCTACCAGGCGATGAATCTGGCCGTCATCCTGATCGCGTTCCAGCATACGCCGTCGCTGGGCGGGTGGTCGGAGGCGGAGGTCGTGTTCGTGTTCGGGTACTTCATGGTGCCGTACGGGATTTACAGCTGCTTCTTCGACCTGTGGAACTTCGGCGACCGGTATATCGTGAAGGGCGAGATGGACCGGGTGCTCACGCGGCCGGCGCACAATCTGTTCCAGATCATGCTCGAGAACATGTACCCGCCGGGGCTGATCGGATCGTTCTTCGGGATCGGGATCATGGCGGTCACGGCGCGTCAGCTGGGGATGACGTTCGGCTGGACGGACGTGTTGATGCTGCTCGTGCTGACGGCGGGCGCGGTGATGGTGTACTTCGGCCTGTACACGGCGATCACCGCGATCGCGTTCTTCACCGACGCGCCGACGGGCATCCTGCCGCTCATGTTCAACCTGCAGAGCTACGGCCGCTATCCGGTCACCATCTACAACCGGACGATGCGGTTCGTGCTGACGTGGCTGCTGCCGTTCGCGTTCGTCGGCGTCTATCCGGCGTCGTACTTCCTCGAGCGGAGCGGCGCGGACGACCTGCGGATGGCGCTGCTGACGCCGGCGGTCGGGATCGTGTTTACCGCGATCGGACTCGCCGTCTGGAACATCGGCGTCAAGCGGTACCGCGGCGCGGGGTCGTAGAGGCGCGCGCGGGCAGTTGCGTGCGGCCTGTAACGGAACGTGGTTCCGTTACAGGCGCAGGCGTCGCTCGCCAAAGCTCGCTAACGGAACGTGGTTCCGTTAGAGGCGGTGCGTGGGGGGCTCCGGGTGCGGAATGCGGCTTGTAGCGGATCGTGGTTCCGTTACAGGCGAAGACCTCGCGCGCCGAGGTTCGCTAACGGAACGTGGTTTCGTTAGAGGCGGTGCGTGGGGGGGCTCCGGGTGCGGAATGCGGCCTGTAGCGGAACGTGGTTCCGTTACAGGCGAAGACCTCGCGCGCCGGAGCTCGCTAACGGAACATGGTTTCGTTAGAGGCGGTGCGTGGGGGGGCTCCGGGTGCGGAATGCGGCCTGTAGCGGAACGTGGTTCCGTTACAGGCGAAGACCTCGCGCGCCGGAGCTCGCTAACGGAACGTGGTTCCGTTAGAGGCGGTGCGTGAGGGGCTCCAGGCGCGGAATGCGGCCTGTAGCGGAACGTGGTTCCGTTACAGGCGAAGACCTCGCGCGCCGGAGCTCGCTAACGGAACGTGGTTCCGTTAGGAGGGGGAAGGTCAAGCGTATGTTCAGAGCTTTACCTTTGAGCGGACAAGCCGATAGCAGTGGAATCGCTGTAGTCCGCTCACCGGTTCCAAATACCCGTCGGCTGCCAGTTCCCTCAGCAACGTGCGGGCATACTTGTCACTGACGCCCAGCAATTTCTGAATCTCGATACGTTTGACCGGCTCTGGCGAAAATGCGGCATACCGCAAAATTTCCCTTTTCATGACCGGAAGCTCCGCGAACGGGTCGCCACCCCCATAAAGTCGCCCCAGCAACTGCAATACGATCTGCTGACATTTGCGCGGATGGTGTTCGATATCGTCCGCCGAGAAGCGGAGCACACGCCAATCGTCGATTACAAGATGGTTCTGGCGTGTCAGGTCGTCCGAGAATTTGTGCCGGTCCATGTTCCTCGCATGCGGTCCGAATCCGTCTGTTTCCAGGCATATCCGATGCGGCATGCGCAGGTACGCGAAGTCCAGATACCTGACACCATCGCGGAAGTCCGCAACCTCGTACTCCGCGTGCAGATGTTCGAACGACCCGACCGCCGGCCACCATACATTCAGGAGGAACTTTTTCTCCAGGTAGCCGTGTTCCCGAAGCCTCCTGCGCCGTTCTCCCGTGCTTGCCGCAATCTGCTGCTTCATCCATGCGTTGTATCCCGCCTCGAATGCCTGATTCATCCGCTCATCTCCCTTCCGAAAAAAATAACACCGCCCCGACCGCATCATGCGGCAATGGGACGGTGTGCTTCACGCGTCTACGATATCATGCTACCCGGTCAAATGGAAAAAATCAAGAGTTTGCCAAATTGTGCGAAATTGCGCGCGGTGCGCTGTTCCGAATTTGATACAATAAGATGGTTGGATACATGGATTTCAAGGGAGGAAATCACGGTCATGGCGCTGTCCATCGGAAAAAAAGTGCCCGATTTTACGCTGGCTTCGGCGGATGGGGATGTCCGGTTGAGCGATTTTCGGGGCCGGCTCGTCGTGTTGTATTTTTATCCGCAGGATATGACGCCGACCTGCACGCAGCAGGCATGCGATTTTCGGGATGCGTACGGTGAATTGTCGTCGCATGGCGCGGTTGTCCTCGGGGTCAGCACGGACGAGGTAGAGCGCCATATCCGTTTCCGGGACAAATACGGGCTTCCTTATCTTCTCTTGTCCGATCCGGATCACAAGGTGTGCGAAAAGTATGGCGTCTGGCAACTGAAGAAGTTGTACGGGCGCGAGTATATGGGGATCGTCAGATCGACGTTCCTGATCAATGAAAATGGCAAGCTGATCCGCGAGTGGCGGAATGTTCGTTTGAAGGGTCATATTGACGCGATTCTTGAAGCCATTCGGGAATACAAAGAAAAGTCAACGGAAATGAACAAGTCTGCAATCTGAACAGGTGGATTGAGGGACGCTAACGGACTGTGGGACCGTTAGAGCGGTCGGCGGAGGGGCCGGGAAGCGTCCAACGGTCCGAGGGACCGTTAGCGGGCCGCAGAGTGCGGGAGCGGACGGGTGCTGCCGGGCGCTAACGGACTGTGGGACCGTTAGGGCGGCCGGCGGAGGGGCCGGGAAGCGTCCAACGGTCCGAGGGACCGTTAGCGGGCTGCAGAGTACGGGAGCGGACGAGGGTTCCGGGCGTTAACGGACTGTGGGACCGTTAGAGTGGCCGGCCGCGGTGGCAGGGAGCGTCCAACGGTCCGAGGGACCGTTAGCGGGCTGCAGAGTGCGGGAGCGGACGAGGGGTTCCGGGCGTTAACGGACTGTGGGACCGTTAGAGCGGCCGGCGGCGGTGCCGGGAAGCGTCCAACGGTCCGAGGGACCGTTAACGGGCTGCAGAGTGCGGGAGCGGACGAGGGTTCCGGGCGTTAACGGACTGTGGGACCGCTAGAGCGGTCGGCGGCGGTGACGGGAAGCGTCTAACGGTCCATGGGACCGTTAGCGGGCCGCGGGGAGCGAACACGGACGGAGCTGCCGGGCGCGGGGGCTTCAGACGGACGACGATCCTGCTTCGCGGTGCCGCCCGGCCACGTTGACGCCCCGAAAAACGGTTCAGTATAATTAGCGGTATGAATTGAGGGAGGCGTACCATGGACAAGCCGAATGAACTCATCGTGGTGCTCGATTTCGGGGGCCAATACAACCAATTGATCGCCCGGCGCATCCGCGATCTGGGCGTGTACAGCGAGCTCCTGCCTTACAACACGCCGGCCGCGAAGCTGCGGGAGCTGAATCCGAAGGGAATCGTCTTCTCCGGCGGACCGAACAGCGTATATGAAGAGAACGCGCCGTTGGCCGACCCGGAGGTGTACGAGCTCGGCGTGCCGATCCTCGGCATCTGCTACGGCATGCAGATGATGTCGCACCAGCTCGACGGCCGGGTCGAGCGGGCGGGCAAGCGCGAATATGGCAAGGCGGAAATCGAATTCCAGACGGATTGCCGCCTGGCAGCCGGCCTCGAGCGGCGGCAGACGGTGTGGATGAGCCACAGCGACAAGGTCGTCGAGTTGCCGCCGGGCTTCCGCGTTGACGCCAGCACGCCGGGCGCGCCCGTCGCCGCGATGAGCCATCCGGAGAAAAGGTACTACGCCGTCCAGTTCCATCCGGAAGTACGCCACACCGTGTACGGCAACGACATGATCCGCAACTTCCTGTTCGACATCTGCGGCTGCGAAGGCAACTGGTCGATGACGACGTTCATCGAGGACACGGTCCGGGAGATCCGGGAGCAAGTCGGGGACAAAAAGGTGCTCTGCGCCCTCTCCGGCGGCGTCGATTCGTCCGTCGTCGCCGTGCTGATCCACAAGGCGATCGGCGACCAACTGACGTGCATGTTCATCGACCACGGCCTGCTGCGCAAGGGCGAAGCCGAGAGCGTCATGGAGACGTTCGCCGGCAAGTTCGACATGAACGTCGTGAAGATCGACGCGAGCCGCCGGTTCCTGGATAAGCTGAAGGGCGTCGAGGATCCCGAGAAGAAGCGGAAGATCATCGGCAACGAGTTCATCTACGTGTTCCAGGAAGAATCGGCGAAGCTGGGTGAATTCGAATTCCTCGCCCAGGGCACACTTTACACCGACATCATCGAAAGCGGCACCGCCACGGCGCAGACGATCAAATCGCATCACAACGTCGGCGGGCTGCCGGAAAACATGCGCTTCCGGCTCGTCGAGCCGCTCAAGACGCTGTTCAAGGACGAGGTGCGCAAGGTCGGCGAGGCGCTCGGTCTGCCCGAAGAAATCGTGTGGCGCCAGCCGTTCCCGGGGCCGGGCCTTGCGATTCGCATGCTCGGAGAAGTGACGGAGGAGAAGCTGCGCATCGTGCGCGAGTCCGACGCGATCCTGCGCGAGGAGATCGCCAACGCGGGCCTGCACCGCGAGATCTGGCAATACTTCACCGCGCTGCCGAACATGAAGAGCGTCGGCGTCATGGGCGACGCCCGCACGTATTCGTACACGGTCGGCATCCGCGCCGTCACCTCCATCGACGGCATGACGGCCGACTGGGCGCGGATTCCGTGGGACGTGCTCGAGCGCATTTCGGTCCGGATCGTGAACGAGGTGGACAACGTCAACCGGGTCGTGTACGACATCACGTCGAAACCGCCGGCGACGATCGAGTGGGAGTAAACTTGCGGACAGCGCCGAGCGCATGAAAAAAGGCGCGTATTTCGACAAAAGCGGCGACAGTTCCGAATGGCAGGCAATTGCGGAACGCATTGCAACAAGGACGACAGTTCCGAATGGCGGGCAATTGCGGAACGCATTGCAACAAGGACGACAGTTCCGAATGGCGGGCAATTGCGGAACGCATTGCAACAAGGACGACAGTTCCGAATGGCGGACAATGGCGGGACGATTTCAACAAGGACGACAGTTCCGATCGTGTGGGACTGTCGTCTTATTTTGTGCGCTGAGGGAGGATTCGACAATTTTTCTGTTCGTGCTTCCAATTTGTAGCCGCTGTTACAGATTTGCCGGGACGGCTTGTGATATGATTTTACTGGTGAAAAACGTCGAAATAGATACATCGGAGTGGATATTGCATGCAATGGGTGCCGACTTCGGAACTAGAAGAAGGGGACAGACTGGGCCGTTCCCTCTATACGGCGAACGGGCGCTTGATCCTTTCGAGCGGACAGGTGCTGACCCGGAGAATGATCGACGGTCTGGTCCGCCTCAATGTCGACGGCGTGTTTATTGACAATCGCCGGCCCAATGAAATGGTTTCGAAGGGAAGCGTCAACCATCTGGAGACGCTGCGGGCCGAGGCGTTCGAGTCGATGAAGAAGATCTTCACGTGCGTGGCGGAGGAGGAACGGCTGGAGCCGCGGCCGGTCATGCGGCTGGCGAACGATATCGTCCGGCACGTCATCGAGGAAGATGAAGGCTTCCAGCTCAAGGAATTCCGGACCGAAGCCGCTTACCTGTATGCGCACAGCGTCAATGTGTGCCTGCTGGCCGTCCGGACGGGCCAGGAGCTGCGGTACAGCGAGCTGCAGCTCAAGACGCTGGCGATCGGCGCGCTCCTGCATGACATCGGACGCGTCTCGAGGCGCGCGGTCAATCCCGCGGTCGATCACCCGCGCGTCGGCTTCGACCTGATGCGCCGGTATCCCGAGCTGCCGCTCCTGTCGGCCCACGTGGTGCTGCAGCACCACGAGAAGGTGAACGGCACCGGATTTCCGTTCGGGGTCCGGGGCGAACAGTTCCGGCAGGCGTCGCAGATCGTGGCGATCGCGAACGAATTTGACCATTTCGTGAACGAGATCGGCCAGAATCGTCTGCCCCATGAAGGAATTGAATATATCATGTCGAAAGTAGACACACATTACGACATTTCCGTGGTCCGGGCTTTTGTCAAGAGCGTCACGCCGTACCCCGTCGGCACCATGGTCCGGCTGTCGAACGGGATGGTCGGCACCGTTGTCGAAATGCACAAAGGCCATCCTTCCCGTCCGGTCATCCTGACGAAGGATCACGGCCTGAGAATCGACCTGATGCATTTCCCGACGGAATTCATTGAAGAAGTGATTCTGGATCAGCGCTTGACGGCAAGCCGGGTCTGATGGATACGGTGCCGGAAAGGAGTGTGAAAGGTGTCAATTGAAGCGGCACGTCTCAGAGCCACGATTCCGTTTTTCAGCGAAGTGGACGACGCGACGCTGGAAAATATCATTCCGATGCTGACGGAGCGGACGTTCAAGAAGGGGACCGTCATTTTCTTCGAGGGAGACGAAGGAGAAGACGTCTACTTCATTCGCTCCGGTGCCGTCCAGATCTATACGTTCGACGGCACGAAGAAAGTGATACTGGCCTATCTGCGCGACGGCGAATATTTCGGCGAGATGGCGATGATCAAGCCGGGGGCCCGGCGTTCCGCGTCCGCGGAGGCGGCGCAGCTGACGAAGGTGTTCAGTCTCCGACGTAGCGCGTTCGAACGGCTCATCCTGGATCATCCTCGTCTCGCTTTCTATCTGCTGGACGACACGATGGAGCGGCTGCGCAAGGCGAATCAGCAGATCTACGACCTGACGTTCCTGAACGTGCGGACCCGGATCATGAAGCGGCTGCTCAGGCTGGCGCAGGAGCACGGGACGGAGACGTCGGAAGGGCTGCTGATCGGCCTCAAGGTGACGCATCAGCAGATGGCGGAGATGGTCGGCGCGGTGCGCGAGACGGTGACGAAGGTGTTCGCGGAGCTGCAGGATGAGGGGTTGATCGTCATCCGGCAGAAAATGATCCTCCTTCCCAATCCCGATTTGCTCGTGAAGCGGCTGGAGGAGGAAAACTGACAAGCTTTCGGCCGAAAGGCGGAAGCTTTTTTCATTAATAAATCTTGGGCCAATAACGCTTACATTGAAAAGGAAGCGATTTCAAACCGAACAAAATTGGCGAAACCGGACAAAATATTCGTGAACCCCATTGACAGCCGGCGAAGAAGATCAGTAGAATGAGGGAGAATTGTGAACAGGCAAACGCTTTTCGTATAATCCCGGGAATACGGCTTGGGAGTCTCTACAGGGTCACCGTAAATGATCTGGCTACGAAAAGCGGGGGAAAAACGTCTGCTTCCGGTCCGGCAGGCATAATTCTCCTGCTTTCGCAGAACCTATGGAGAGACAAACCTCCGCAGGTTCTTTTCTGTTTCACCAATCTTGAAGTGGGGGCGCTTAAGGGACAATGGAACGGTTTTTCCGGCTGAAGGAGCTTGGCACGAACATTCGCACGGAACTGGTCGCCGGGCTGACAACGTTCATGACGATGGCGTACATCCTGGTGGTCAATCCGATCATTCTGGGAGGCGCGGGTCTCGAGTTCAACGCGGTCTTCCTTGCCACGGCGCTGGCCGCGGGCATCTTCACGATCATCATGGGGCTCTATGTCAACCTCCCGGTGGCGCTCGCGCCGGGGATGGGGCTGAACGCCTACTTCGCCACGGTGGTGGCAAGCGGCGAAGGCATCACGCCTGAGGTCGCGCTGACTGCGGTGTTCATCTCCGGTATCATCTTCATCATCCTGACGCTGACGCAGATCCGGCAGATGCTCGTGACAGCCGTGCCGGACAGCCTGAAGTTCGCGATCACGGCCGGTATCGGCCTGTTCATCACGATCATCGGCCTGAAGAACTCCGGCATCATGACGATTCTGGACGGCGACGTCATCGCCCTCGGCTCGATCACGGATCCGAACGTCTGGCTGACGATCGTCGGCATCTTCCTGATCGCGATCCTGATGGTGCTTCGCGTTCCGGGCGCCATTCTGCTCGGCATCATCCTGACGACGATCGTCGCGGCGCTCACGGGCAACGTCGGCTCGATCGGTTCCGACGCGATGTGGGTGCCGGACTTCAGCCAGCTGAACTTCTGGCATTTCGACTTCCAGGGCGTGTTTGAAGTCGGTCTGATCACGGTCGTCCTGACGTTCACGTTCGTCGAGCTGTTCGACACGTTCGGCACGCTGGTCGGCACGGCGACCCGGGCGGGCGTCGACACGAACAGCGGGGAAGGCAAGAAGAAGATCGGCAAGGCGATGCTGGTTGACGCCGTTTCCGTCAGCGGCGGCGCCGTGCTCGGCACGAGCACGGTCACGGCCTACATCGAGAGCTCGTCCGGCATCGCGCAGGGCGGACGCTCGGGCCTGACGGCCGTCACGGTCGGCGTGCTCTTCCTGCTCTCGCTGTTCATCTCGCCGATCGTCGGGCTCGTGCCGGGCGCGGCCACCAGCGCGGCGCTCGTCATCGTCGGCGCGCTGATGATGCAGTCGATCCGGAATATTAATTTCACCGACTACGTGTACGCGATTCCGGCATTCCTGATGATCGTCATCATGCCGTTCACGTACAACATCGCCAACGGTATTTCCTTCGGCATCGTCTCCTACGTCATCCTGGCCCTGACCGCCAAGCTGACCGGCAAGAAGGCGGAGGACGGCGGCGAGTACAAAATCCATTGGCTCATGTGGGTGCTGGCGGTCCTCATTCTGGCGCGGTACATCTTCATGGGCGGGGAATAATCGAAGCACAAGCGGAAGCGGCGCTGGACCGGCGCCGCTTTTTTTGTTGTCTTTTGGAAACCGGTAAACCAATCTGTTTGCGATGAAAAACCGGAATCGGGAAACAATTGACTGAATTTTTTTGATGTAACCGTTGACAAACGCGTGTTAAGCAGTGTATGGTATACACAACGGTGTAACGGTTTCCAAACAAAACGCAAAAACCGAACCGGATTTGAAGAATATTAAGGAAACCTGAACATCATCCACACAAGTAAGCGTTTTATTGAAATGAAAATTGGTTAATCGGTTTCCGAACCGTGTCCTGTTGTTGCATCAAAACCATGGTCTCTGAAGGGGAATCGCACGATGAAGGTAACCATTGCCGATGTGGCGAAGCGGGCCCAGGTGTCCAAGACGACGGTCTCCCGCATCCTGAACGGCAATTACGCCCACGCCTCCGAAGAGACGATTCGGAAGGTGCTGAAGGCGGTCGAGGAGCTCGACTATTCGCCGAACGCGCTGGCCAAAGGGCTTAAATCGATGCGGACCCAGGTGATCGGGCTCGTGCTGTCCAATCTGAAGAACCCGTTCTGGACGGCGGTGCTGGAAGGGCTGGAAGACACCTGCCGCGACCTCGGCTACCATCTGATGATCTGCAACTCGAACGAGGACCCGGAGATGGAGGAGAAATATCTGAAGGATCTCCGCGAACGGCAGGTGGACGGCGTCATCGTCAACCCGACCTGCAAGAACCCGCAGCTCTACGAGAGGCTCGCGGAGCAGAACTATCCGTTCGTCTTCATCAACCGGAGAATTCCGGGCATCCGGGCAAGCAGCGTCGTGGTCGACAACGTCAAGGGCGGTTACATCGCGGTCAACCACCTCATCCGGTACGGCCGTCGGAAAGTCGCCATCTGCGTGTACCGCAACGAATATGTCAGCACGTGGAAGGAACGGATGGAAGGGTACAAGAAAGCGATGCTCGCCAACGGGATGACGGAGGACGACTTCATCATCATCGAGCTCGAGCAGCACGCGGACAACCAGCAGGAAGCGATCATGCGCCAGCTCAAGAAGCGGCCGGAGATCGACGCGATCTTCTCGACGAACAACATGATTACCCTCGAAGTGATCGGCGCCGCGCGGGAGCTCGGGCTGGCCATGCCCGAGCGGCTGGCGCTCGTCAGCTACGACGACACGGTCTGGGCGCGGTATCTCGATCCGCCGGTGACGACGATCCGGCAGCCCGGCTACAAGCTGGGACAGACGGCGGTGCAGACGCTGATCGACCGGATCAAGTCGGACGGCAGTCTGGAACCTTCCGTCGTCATGCTGGAGCCGGAACTGATCGTTCGCGCCTCGTGCGGAGCGATGTCGTTCGAAATACGCTGATATCCTTTTTCCGATAGAACGATCCGCGAGATCTCGTCAAGGGGGGATGCGTCGGCAAACACGGTGGCTGCTTCGATGGCGTGACAGGGGTTAAAAAACACACATCACGGGAGGAGAAGCGAGACATGGACGACAAGGAAAGACAGGAACTGCTGAAACTGTATGAACCGCTGCGGGTGACGGACGTTCGGGACGGCATGGACTGGGTCGGGTATCACGGCTACGGCACCGTGCACCACAGCATCAAGCCGCTGTGGCGGACCCGCGCGGTCGGCATCGCAAGAACGGCCCGCTATCTGCCCTTTGAAGGTCCGGTGCCGAATGTGACCGGGGACGAGTACACGGAATGGGCAAGATGGTACTACAAGGAAGTGTGCAACGATCCCTGGGGCGAGGACATCGTGGACGGCGACTTCGTCGTGCTGGACATCGCCGGTCTCGACGTCGGGCTGCTCGGCTCCAACAACACGCTGGCCTTCAAGATCAAGGGCGCGCGGGGCTTCCTGACGAACGGCGGCGGCATCCGGGACACGGACGAAGTGATCATGCAGCGCATTCCGGTATGGTCGAAGTTCGTCTCGCAGGGCATGGATCAGACGCGCATCCGCTACCATGAGAAAGATATTCCGGTCGCCATCGGCGGCGTGGCCGTCTATCCCGGCGACGTGGTGGTGGCGGACGGCGACGGCGTCATCGTCGTTCCGCGCAAGATCGCTTTCGAAGTCGCGAAGTACGCGCACCAGGAGCTCAACGCGGACAAGGCGGGCCGCAGACGGTACTACGAGCAGCTCGGCTGGGAACTGGACGACACGGTCAAATAAAAAAGGTCAGGAACAGACAACGTGCGGCATGCGCGCGTCCGTCCTGACAAGGAAAAAGAAAAAATTTGCAATATAACATTACCATTGCTTAGCGTTCAAATCAATGTCAAAAACGCGCAATGCGTTGAGGCAAACCACAACCGGGCGGGGGAAGCCATGACAGACATACGCATCGGATTCATCGGGCTTGGCGCCATGGGTTTGCCGATGGCGCGAAATCTGCTGAAAAATGGCTATTCGCTGCATGTGGCGGTCAACCGCAACCGGAAACCGGTCGATGAGCTCGTCGGGCTTGGCGCTCGCGAGCTCGCCTCGACCGACGAGGTGATCGCCGGCAGCGATTGCATCGTCGCGATTCTGCCCGCTGACGCCGAGATGGAATCCGTCCTGCTCTCGGACCGGGCATTGGCCGCAATAAGGCCGGGCCAGACGCTGATCGAGATGACCTCGGGCACGCCCTCGATGATGGGACGCGTGGCCGACGCCTGGCAGGCGCGGGGCGCGCGGGCGCTCGACGCGCCGGTCAGCGGCGGCACGGTCGGCGCCGAGCAGGGGACGCTCACGGTCATGGCCGGCGGCGAATCCGACGTGCTGGAGAGCGTGCGGCCGGTGCTGGAGGCGATGTCCCGGAAGATCTACCGGGTGGGCGGCATCGGCGCCGGAAAAGCGATCAAGGCCATCAACCAGATGCTGGCCGCCATCCATATGATGGCCGCGGCGGAAGCGGCGGCGCTGGCGGAGAAGCTCGGCATCGATCCCGGCATCCTCAAGGAAGTGATTGGCGCCAGCTCCGGCGCGTCCTGGATGATGGCGAACAAGCTGGACGGCTTGATCTCCGGGCAATTCGAACCGGGCTTCAAGCTGGCCCTGATGCACAAGGATATCCGGATAGCCGTCAGCGAGGCGGGAGACGACCTCCGTCTCGGACTGGCAAGGTTCGTGCTGGACGCCTACGGGCAGGCAGCCGTCCGGTACGGCGAGCTTGATTTTTCGGCCATCAGCAAACGAATCAAGGAGGATTGACATGAAAACACGCGCAAAAGCGTTTGCAATGCTGGTATTATCCATTGTATTCGCGCTGGGCGTCGCCGCGTGCGGCGGCGGCAAGAACAGCGGCGGGTCGACGGGCGGCTCCGGCGACTCCGGCGGCTCGGCGCAGACCGGTTCCAACTCCGGCGGGCAGTCGTCCGGCGGGTCCCAGGAGACCGTCGAAATCCGCTTCACCTGGTGGGGCGACACGGCGCGCAACGATCTGTACAACGCGATCGTCGACCGGTTCGAGGAAGAATACCCGCACATCAAGGTCAAGCGGGAATTCGGCGGCTGGGCCGACTATTGGGACCGTCTGGCCACGCAGTCGGCCGGCGGCAACGCGCCGGACGTCGTGAGCATGCACCAGTTCTACGTGGCGGATTACGCCGCGCGGGGCGCGCTGCTCGATCTGCAGACGGTGATCGATTCCGGCGAGCTGGACGTCTCGCTGTTCCCGCAATCGACGCTGGACAGCGGCACCGTGAACGGCACGCTCGTCATGATTCCGAAGGGCATCACGATGCCGGGCTGGGTCTACAACACCGCCGTGCTCGACGAACTCGGCATCGCCTATCCGGACATCAACTGGACGTATGACGATCTGATCAACATCTCGCGTCAAGTCGTGGAAAAATCGGGCGGCGCGATGTTGGGCACCGCCGACTACAGCGGCGGCCAGCTTCAACCGAACTTCCGCTACTTCGTGCGGCAGAACGGCGAAGACCTGTACACGGCGGACGGCAAGCTCGGCTTCTCGCGCGACACGCTCGTGAAATGGTGGAGCATGTGGAAGCAGATGCGCGACGAGAAGCTCGTTCCGGACGCGGCGACGACGGCCGAATATGACGGCGTGCCGCTCGAGCAGAACCTGTTCGTCACCGGCAAGGTCGCGCTGTTCCAGATTCCGGCCAACCAGATCTACCTGTACGAACAGCAATTCCAGGAAGGCGAAATCCACATGGTCCGGATGCCGACGCTGCCTGACGGACAGAACGGCGAGTACCTTGAAGGCGCATACCTGAGCATCACGTCGCAATCGAAGCATCCGAAGGAAGCGGCGCTGTTCCTCAACTTCTTCGTCAACAACCAGCGGTCGCTGGAACTGTTCAAGGTCGAGCAAGGCTCTCCGGCCAACACGGAGATGGCCGAATTCGTCAAGCCGCTGCTGGCGCCGCCGCAGGCGCGGGCGGTCGACTTCATCCAGACCGTCATTCCGTACGCGACCAGCGCGGTGTACGCGCCGGCGGGCGCGACCGAAGTCGAAACCGCGTTCAAGGACAACGCCACGGCTATCGCGTTCGGCCAGAAGACGGTTGAGCAGGCTGCCGACGACTTCATCGCGGCCGCGAACCGGATTCTGGGGCAATAAGCGGACGATCCCTCGGAGATTCCATTGACGTTGAAAGGAAGAAGACGCCTGCGTTCTTCTTCCTTTCAACCTTAAAAGGGGCTTGAACCATGAATCCGAAGATGAAAATCGCATTGAAGCGCAACGCGGTCGGATATCTGTTCCTGTCGCCCTGGCTGCTCGGGCTGATCGGGCTGAGCGCGATTCCGATCCTGGCGTCGGCGTACTTCTCCTTCACCCGATACGACATGCTGACCGCGCCCGAATGGATCGGATTCGAGAACTACCGGGCGATGTTCGAGGACCAGAAATGGAAAAACAGCATGAAGGTGACGCTCATCTACGTGTTCCTGGGCGTCCCCCTGCAGTTGATCTTCGCGTTGTCCATCGCGATGATGCTCAACCGGGGCATCCGCGGGCTCCGCATCTACCGCGCCATCTATTACGTGCCCTCGCTGTTCGGCGGCAGCGTCGCGGTGGCGTTGCTCTGGCGGCAACTGTTCGGCGGGGAAGGGCTGGTCAACGTGCTGCTGCGGCAGATCGGCCTGCAGGGCTACAACTGGATCGCGAGTCCCGACACGGCGCTGTACACGCTGATCGTGCTCAAGGTCTGGCAGTTCGGGGCGCCGATGGTGATCTTCCTGGCCGCGCTGAAGCAGGTCCCGACGGAGCTCTACGAAGCGTCGCGGATCGACGGGGCGGGCAAGTGGCGGCAGTTCAAGAGCATCACGCTGCCGCTGATCACGCCGATTGTCTTTTTCAACCTGGTCATGCAGACGATCCAGGCGTTCCAGGCGTTCACGCCGGCTTACATCGTCAGCCGCGGCACAGGAGGGCCGCTCGATTCGACGCTGTTCTACACCCTCTATCTGTACCAGAAGGGTTTCACCCACTTCCAGATGGGGTACGCCGCGTCGATGGCCTGGCTGCTGTTGCTCGTGATCGCCTTCGTGACCGCGATGTTGTTCCTGTCGGCGCGCAAATGGGTCTACTACCAGGAGTGAGGTGGTGAACGATGCAACGGATCTTCTCGACTTGGAAACACGGCAAATGGCTGACCCACCTGCTGATCATCGCGGGCGGCTTCATCATGATCTACCCGCTGCTGTGGCTGGTCAGCGCATCGTTCAAACCGAACACGGAAATTTTCAAGAGCGGCTCGTTCATTCCGGCGACGTTCACGCTGGAGAACTATCGCTACGGATGGCAAGGCCTGTCCGGCGTGACGTTCGGCCACTTCTTCCTGAACACGTTCATGCTGGTCGCCGTCTGCATCGTCGGCAACATCATTTCCTGCTCGCTGGCGGCGTTCGCCTTCGCCCGGCTCGAGTTCGCGCTGCGGAAAGTCTGGTTCGCCCTCATGCTGGTCACGATGATGCTGCCGTTCCATGTGACGATCATTCCGCAATATATCATGTTCAACCAGCTGGACATGGTCAACACGTACTGGCCGCTGATGCTGCCGAAGTTCTTCGCCGTGGAAGGGTTTTTCGTCTTCCTGATGGTGCAGTTCATCCGTTCCATTCCGCGCGAGCTGGACGAGGCGGTCAAGATTGACGGCGGCGGTCCCTTCAAGCTCTACGGCTATCTGATCATGCCGCTGGCGCTGCCCGCGATCATCACCACGACGATCTTCACCTTCATCTGGACGTGGAATGATTTCTTCGCGCAGATGCTGTACATCAGCGAGCTCAAACTGTACACGGTGTCTCTCGGACTGCGGATGTTCCTGGACGCGATGGGCCAGAACCAATGGGGCGCCATGTTCGCGATGTCGACGCTGTCCCTGATTCCGTTGTTCGTCGTCTTTGTCTTTTTCCAACGCTACCTGATTGAAGGAATTGCGACCGGCAGTCTAAAAGGATAAACGAGATGGAGGGATAGGAGTGTCAACACTGGGTTTTCGCATACTGCCCATGGGGCGGAGGCCCGACCGGTCGCTGGTGATGAAATTCCGTGACATCGGAACGTCCCTGATCAGCGACAACATGAACCGCATGCACGCGGCCTCCTGCGAGCTGCGGGCGTTCCACGGAGGGGGCAGAATGGTCGGCACGGCGCTCACGGTGAAGACGAGGCCGGGCGACAATCTGATGGTGCACAAGGCGATCGACATGGCCGAGCCGGGGGATGTCATCGTGGTGGACGCCGGGGGCGAGACGACCCATGCGATCATCGGCGAGATCATGGTCCGGCTGGCGATGAAAAAAGGGCTCGCGGGGTTCGTCATCGACGGCTGCGTGCGCGACACCGAGGCGATCCGCGGGGGCGATTTTCCCGTGTTCGCGAAGGGCGCGACGCATCGCGGGCCGTACAAGGACGGTCCCGGCGAGATCAACGTGCCGGTCTCCGCGGGCGGCATGGTTGTGCGCCCCGGCGACATCGTCGTGGGCGACTGCGACGGCGTGGCCGTGATTCCGGCCGACATGGCCGAGACGATCTACGAGCGGGCTTACGCCCAGAAGTTGCGGGAGGAAGCGACGTTCGCGGCCATCGAGGACGGCACGATCGACAGGAGCTGGATCGATGCCGCGCTCATCTCGAAGGGATGTGAATGGGTTGGGGGTTCCGACAAGATTTGACTGGCTGAAGCTGCAGCAGTTCATTCAGCGACTATTCATGGAAGCAGGAGTTCCCGAACAGAACGCGCTCGTCGTGGCGGAATCCCTCGTGCAGGCCAACCTGCGGGGCGTGGACTCGCACGGCGTCGTCCGGACGCCGATCTATCTGGAACGCATCCGGCGGGAGATGGTGGACCCGCGCGCCGAGATCGCCGTCGCCATGCAGAGCGAGAGCGCGGCGCTGGTGGACGGGGGCAACAACTTCGGCGCGGTGGTCGGCGTCCGCGCGACGGAGATCGCGCTGGACATGGCGAAGAAGGCCGGGGCCGCGTTCGTCGGCGTGAAGCGGTCCAACCACTTCGGCACGGGCGCGTACTACGCGCTGAAAGCGATCGAGCGGAACATGATCCTGATGATCATGTCGAACGCGTCGCAGACGATGCCGCCGACCGGCGGCGTGCGGCCGTTCATCGGCACGAACCCGCTGGCCGTCGGCGTCCCCGCCGGGAAGGCGACGCCGTTCCTGCTCGACATGGCCACCAGCGTCGTGGCCCGGGGCAAGATCATCGTGGCGGCGCAGAAGGGCCAGCCGATTCCGCTCGGCTGGGCGGTCGACAAGCACGGCAATCCGACCACCGACGCGGAAGCGGCGCTGGAAGGCGCGGTGCTGCCCGTCGGCGGCGCGAAGGGATACGGCATCTCGCTGATGATCGACATCCTGTGCGGCGTGCTGACGGGCGCGGGCTACGGGCGTTATGTCAATAATATGTACGAGAACTGGGAAGAGCCGCAGAATGTCGGCCACGTGTTCGTCGCGATCGACATTTCGCGCTTCATGCCGCTGGAGCGGTTCGAAGCGCGCATGGAACAGTATATCCGGGAGATCAAGCAGGAACCGAAGGCGCCCGGCGTGGAGGAAATCCTGATTCCGGGCGAGATCGAGCACCGGCGCACGCTGGAGCTCAAGCGGGAAGGCATCGTGCTGCCCGGGAAGCTGGCGGAGGAGCTGGACGCCATCGGCCGGGAGTACGGACTCCGACTGGCGGACGCGGCTTTTTGACGGGAGTACCTAAGGGAAAGGAAGGCGCTCAAGGAGCATGGACATCAGAAAAAGGTTCCGTTACGAGATTCCAACCGCCATCGAATTCGGCTGCGGCTCCATCGGGACGCTGGCCGATCATGTGAAGGCGCTGGGAGGCAGCCGGGTGCTGGTCGTCGGCGACCCCGGCGTGGTGAAGGCCGGCGTGGTCGACCGCGTCACCGAGCCGCTGCGCGCGGCCGGCATGGGTTATGAAATCTTCTCGGACATCGAGTCCGATCCCGATATCGCATCGGTCGAGAAGGGGACCGAAGCGGCCCGCGCCGGCGGCTGCGACCTGATCGTGGGCGTCGGCGGAGGCAGCTCGCTGGATACGGCCAAGGCGATCGGCATCATGCTCACGAACGACGGTCATATCCGCGATTACGTGGGTCTGGGGAAAGTGAAGCGGCGCCCCGCTCCGGTCATCGCCGTTCCGACGACGGCGGGAACGGGCAGCGAGATGACGATCTGGTCGGTGCTGTCCGACAAGGAGCGGCAAGTGAAGCTGAGCGTCGGCAGCGTCTACAACTGCCCGACGCTGGCCTTGCTCGATCCGGAGCTGACGGTGCCGCTGCCGCCGCACGTGACCGCGTTCACCGGCATGGACGCGCTCACCCACGCGCTGGAATCGTACGTCAATCTGAACACGCAGCCGATCTCGGAAGGGATGAGCGTGCAGGCGATGAAGATGATCGCGGCCAACCTGCGGCTTGCCGTCGCGAACGGCAACAACCTGGAGGCGCGCGCGAACATGCTGCTCGCCAGCACGATCGCGGCGATGGCGTTCAACTCGACCCGGCTCGGGCTGGCGCACGCGCTCGCGCTGCCGCTCGGGGCGCACTTCCACATTCCGCACGGGCTCGTCAACGCGATCCTGCTGCCCGAAGTGATGCGGTACAACCTGATCGGCAACACGGCGAAGTTCGCGGAGATCGCCGCCATCTTCGGCGAGCGGACGGAGCATCTGTCGGTGCGCGAGGCCGCGGAGCGGTCGGTCGAGGCGGTGCGCCGGCTGAACCGGGATATCGGCATCACCCAGACGCTCGGCGATTTCGGCGTGCGGGAAGAGCATCTGGAGATGATCGCGAACGAAGCGATGGAGTCCGGCAACGTTCCGGTGAACCCCGTGCGGGCGACGGCGAAGGATCTGATCGGGATCTGCCGGCGTCTGCTCGGCGACTGAGGAGGGATGGGTTCCATGCTGACCTGGCTGGAACAGAACTGCGGCAAGACGTACGGCAACTTCATCGGCGGCGAATGGACCGCGAGCGAGAGCGGCGGAACGGCGCCGATCCATCACGCCGCGCGGCGCGGGCAGGTGCTCGGGTACTTCCCGGATTCGACCGAAGCGGACGTGAACCGGGCGGTGGAGGCGGCGCACGCCGCTTTCCGAGGCTGGGCCGCGACGCCGGCGCCGGACCGGGCCGCGATCTTGCTGAAATTCGCCGATCTGCTCGAGCGGGATCAGGAGGAGCTGGCGTACCGGCTGTCGGCCGAGCAGGGCAAGACGCTGTCCGAGGCGCGGGGCGAGGTGCTGCGCGCGGCCCGGGAGACCCGGTACGCCGCGGGCGAAGCCCTGCGGATGGCGGGCGACACGCTGCCCGGCGAGCGCGCCCGGGTGGAGACGCGGACGGTGCGCCAGCCGATCGGCGTCGTCGCGGCCATCGCGCCGTGGAACTTCCCGGTCGTGACGCCGGTGCGGAAGATCTCGCCGGCGCTCGCCTACGGCTGCACCGTCGTGTTCAAGCCGGCGACCGCCACGCCCTGGGCGACGGTGAAGCTGATGGAGCTGTACGCGGAAGCGGGCGTGCCGGCGGGCGTCGTCAACCTGGTCATCGGCAGCGGCTCGAAGATCGGCGACGCGCTTGTCAGCCATCCGCTCGTGAAGGGCATCAGCTTCACCGGCTCGACGGCGCAGGGGCTGCGCATCCAGCGGATGGCTTCGGCCCGGCTGGCGCGGACGCAGCTCGAGCTCGGCGGCAAGAACCCGGCCATCGTGCTCGACTACGGCGATCTGGCCGGCGCGGCGCGGCAGATCGTCTCCGCCGCGTTCACCTGCAGCGGGCAGCGCTGCACGGCGATCAGCCGGGTCATCGTGCTGCGCCATCTCGCCGAGGCGCTCAAGCAGGAGTTGCTTGTCGAAATGTCGAAGATCAAAGTAGGACCGGCTTGGGATCCGGAAGCGAACATGGGTCCGCTGATCAACCAGGCGCAGCTTGACACCGTGCTGGAGTACATCCGCGTCGGACAGGCGGAGGGCGCGCGGCTGCTTGCGGGCGGAGAGGTGCTCCGCGACGGCGAGTATGCGAACGGGTGCTACGTGACGCCGGCGCTGTTCGACCGGGTAACGCCGGAGATGCGGATCGCGCGGGAAGAGATTTTCGGACCGGTGCTCAGCGTGCTGGAGGCGGAGGACGCCGAGAGCGCGCTCCGGATCGCGAACGATTCGGAATACGGATTGGCAGCCGCGGTGTTCACCGACCGTCTCGCGGACGCGGTGGATTTTGCCGAACGGCTGGAGAGCGGGATGGTTCACATCAACCACGGAACGGCGAGCGCGGTGCACGCGCCGTTCGGCGGCGTGAAGATGTCCGGCTACGGTCCGTACTCGATCGGGCGGTCGAATCTCGAGTTCTTCACGGAGATGAAAGTGGTGTATGTGCAATACTGACAGATGGGGCGGTGATGCGGCGTGAAGGTCGTGCTGGCGCCGGATTCCTTCAAAGGGTCGATCTCCGCCCGCGACTTGTGCGCCTTCCTGCGGGAGGGCGTGCTCGAGGTGTTCCCGGAGGCGCAAGTGACGGAGCTGCCGCTTGCGGACGGAGGAGAGGGCACGACGGAAGCGCTTGCGCACGCGACCGGCGGACGGATGGTCGAGTGCGAGGCGCTCGATCCGCTGGGCCGGCCGGTGCGGGCGGCGTACGGGGCGCTCGGCGACGGGCGAACCGCGGTCGTCGAGATGGCGCAGGCGTCGGGGCTGCCGCTGCTTGCCCCGCATGAGCGCAATCCGCTGATCGCCGACAGCTTCGGCACGGGGCAGCTGATCCGGGAAGCGCTGCGCGCCGGTTATCGCCGATTGATCATCGGCCTGGGCGGCAGCGCGACGAACGACGGCGCAGCGGGCGCGCTGCGGGCGCTCGGGGCGCGGTTCCTGGACGAAGACGGAGCGGAGCTGCCGCCGGGCGGCGAAGCGCTGCTCCGTCTGGCCCGGATCGATCTGTCCGGGCTGGATGAGACCGTGCGCGAAACGGAGTTCATCCTGGCGTCCGACGTGACGAATCCGCTGTGCGGTCCGAGCGGCGCGTCGGCCGTGTTCGGGCCGCAGAAGGGCGCCGACCCGGAGATGGTCGCGTGGCTTGATGCGGCTTTGGTGCGGTACGGCGAAGTTTTGCGCGAGGCGGTCGGCCGGGATGTCGCCGCGCTCCCGGGCAGCGGCGCGGCGGGCGGCGCCGGAGCCGGTTTTCTGGCCGTGCTCGGCGCGAAATTCAACAGCGGCATCGACATCGTGATGGAAGCGGTGGATTTCGACGGGAAGATCCGCGGAGCGGACTGGATCGTCACGGGCGAAGGCCGGCTGGACGGGCAGACGCTGTCCGGCAAGGTCGTGTCCGGCGTGTGCCGGAGAGCGCGGGAGATGCGGGTGCCGGTCATCGGGCTGTGCGGCAGCCTGTCGGTGGACGCGCGGCAGATGGAAGAGCTCGGGCTGGCGGCGGCATTCAGCGTCGTGAGCGGCCCGTGCACGCTGGAGGAAGCGATGGCGCGGACCGGCGAGCTGGCGCGCGACACGATGGCGCGCGTCATGCGCCTCATTCAGGTCGTGGGGAGGATGAACGGTTGATGAAACCGAAGGTCGTGGTCACCCGCCGGGTGCCGGAACGGGCGATCGAGCTGCTCGCGCCGCATTGCGAGCTGGACGTGTGGGAGGAAGAAGACGAGCCGATTCCCCGGGAGGCGCTGGAGCGGAAGATCCGCGACGCGGACGGCCTGTACTGCCTCCTGACGGAGACGATCGACCGGGAGCTCCTCGAGCAGGCGCCCCGGCTCCGCGTGATCAGCAACATGGCGGTCGGCTACAACAACATCGATGTCGCGGAAGCGACGCGCCGGAACATCATGGTCACGAACACGCCGGACGTCCTGACCGAGACGACCGCGGATCTGACGTTCGCCCTGCTGATGGCGACGGCGCGGCGGATCGTGGAGGCGGAGCGGTTCCTGCGGGCCGGCGAGTGGCGCACCTGGTCGCCGATGCTGCTGACGGGGCAGGACGTGTACGGCGCGACGATGGGGATCATCGGCCTGGGCCGGATCGGACAGGCCGTGGCCCGGCGGGCGCGCGGGTTCAACATGCGGGTGCTGTACCACTCGACTCGCCCGAACGAGCAGGCGGAGCGGGAACTCGGCGCGGAATATGCCGGGCTCGACGACCTGCTCGCCCGGTCGGACTACGTCGTGATCATGGCGCCGCTCACCCCGCAGACCCGGAACCTGATCGGCGCGCGGGAGCTCGCGCTGATGAAGCCGACCGCGGTGCTGATCAACGCGGCGCGGGGCGGCATCGTCGACGAGCAGGCGCTCTACGACGCGCTCAAGAACGGCGTCATCTGGGCGGCCGGGCTGGACGTGTTCGAGCGGGAACCGGTTCCGACGGATCATCCGCTCCTGTCGCTCCCCAACGTGACCGCGCTGCCCCACATCGGCAGCGCCTCGATCCGGACGCGGACCCGGATGGCCGAGCTCGCCGCGGAGAATCTGCTCGACGCGCTGGCCGGCCGCGTGCCGCGGTGTTTGGTGAATCGGGAGGTTGTGGGGGAGTAGGGAGTTGGTGAAAGGCGGTGCTCCCCTTGCTGCGCGGTGAAGGTATACTTTAGTAAGAGCTATAGTGAAGCATGGTTAGATGTTATTCAGCGTCTGATTTTGTCGTCGACCCCCGGTAGCGCAAAAACCCCGGGGGGTCGACGACATTTGCTTGGATTGGAAAATACTGATGCAATAAGGGATGTGTGGTATACTGAGATTGACAATGGTGGTTTTGGGCAGGATGCCGGCAATTGGAATACCTTGATTTTGCGAGGATTTTGGGGGTTTGGATCGTACCTATGAGGAATTGAAACCCTTGATTCGGTGCCCGCTGAGCCCCTGGGCGGCGGCGTTTGGATCGTACCTATGAGGAATTGAAACTTGATACCCTTTCGGGCCATTTCCGCTTCCAAGTTCCGTTTGGATCGTACCTATGAGGAATTGAAACACGGTATGCAACCAAGCACGTCCGCAGCAGCGAACACGGTTTGGATCGTACCTATGAGGAATTGAAACATCGGGGCGATGATGGCAACCTATCAATCCACGACTGGTGTTTGGATCGTACCTATGAGGAATTGAAACTCTCCCGGTTCTACCGATACGATTTTTTCAGCGGCGTTTGGATCGTACCTATGAGGAATTGAAACTACGATCGTTCGCCTAGCGAATAACCTCCGTACTTCAGTTTGGATCGTACCTATGAGGAATTGAAACATCGGACCGTTGAGCGCACCCGGAACCGATTGAACGGTTTGGATCGTACCTATGAGGAATTGAAACGTCGTCGGCGGTGTGTTTCGCGCCTCCTGCGGCGAGTTTGGATCGTACCTATGAGGAATTGAAACTCGATGTCAGAGTAGGCCCTGCTGCCGCGGCCCTCGACGTTTGGATCGTACCTATGAGGAATTGAAACCCGATGATTTCTCCAAACTGCCAACGATCAGATTCTTCGGTTTGGATCGTACCTATGAGGAATTGAAACCTGGGTCTTTTTCGATTGCAATTTCTTCTGCTTCAAAGTTTGGATCGTACCTATGAGGAATTGAAACATCCAGAGGACTTCCGTCCGGATCCGCCCAGCCTCGGTTTGGATCGTACCTATGAGGAATTGAAACCACGATTCAACATCACTCATTCACCACGCTGATTTTGTTTGGATCGTACCTATGAGGAATTGAAACTTGCACCAATGACAGCGGAAAGGGCCCTCGCCATGAGTTTGGATCGTACCTATGAGGAATTGAAACGACGCCGCTCCTGGGGTGCGGATCCGGATGAACATGTGAGTTTGGATCGTACCTATGAGGAATTGAAACATAATCATCCACGGAAAATGAGTATCTTTTTCATCGTCAGTTTGGATCGTACCTATGAGGAATTGAAACTTGTGTGCCAGGTCCCGCGCTGGATTCTACCTCCCCCGTTTTGATCGTACCTATGAGGAATTGAAACCCGAATCTCCGCGATCTTCTTTTCCCGATCCATGGTCATCGTTTTGATCGTACCTATGAGGAATTGAAACCAATCTGCTCAGAAAAATCCGCCTTCACCCGTTGGATCGGTTTTGATCGTACCTATGAGGAATTGAAACATTTGCTGGAAGTCGTATGCTTCCGGTGTGTGCGGCAACGTTTTGATCGTACCTATGAGGAATTGAAACCTAGCTAATTCTACATTATCTCCATTTCTTTTTAGTGTTTTGATCGTACCTATGAGGAATTGAAACAAGGCAGCGTGAACCGCCCCAGCCCGATGATCCGAGTTTTGATCGTACCTATGAGGAATTGAAACTCGTTCTAATATATAAACACCTTCTGTGACATGTTGTTTTGATCGTACCTATGAGGAATTGAAACAAACGTCACAAAGTCGGCTATGCGCCAGGCGGCCGAGCGCTGTTTGGATCGTACCTATGAGGAATTGAAACCGCGCTTTGCTTGCTCCTGTGCCTCGCGTCTCATCGTTTGGATCGTACCTATGAGGAATTGAAACCTCGGTCATCCAGCGGCTCGTTCCATACTCGCCGGATCCGTTTGGATCGTACCTATGAGGAATTGAAACCTCATCAAGATAAGCGTGTCCTCAGACAAACATTGGCGTTTGGATCGTACCTATGAGGAATTGAAACTTCAGCCGTGATCGGACGGCGACGGATGCCGCGCAAGAAGGTTTGGATCGTACCTATGAGGAATTGAAACCAGTTCCCGAAATCCGGGATCGGTACCCCCTCATCAATCGTTTGGATCGTACCTATGAGGAATTGAAACCCACGTGCTTTTGTAAACTTGCAGCGTGTCCAACTTGTTTGGATCGTACCTATGAGGAATTGAAACCAAACCGGGGCGGCAGGTCGCCGGTGCAATCGGGAGGGGTTTGGATCGTACCTATGAGGAATTGAAACTACATCACCGGTTTGACGCGCGTCACACTCGGCGCTATCGGTTCTGTTAATGATTCCGACTCACCCTGCAACCCCCTTCCACAAAACACTTCCCGATTACCTCCTCTCTTCGAACTGCATTTCCATAACCTACGAAGTTTACAACATTTATCTTATTGTGTATGATATGTACCAAGGACTAGGGCCAAATTCCCAGTCTCGTTCATGCCCTGAAAAACAACCCGGAGGAAGTCTATTCGTGCGCATATTACTTCACTTCACCAGTGATGCTCCCGTAGACTTGCCGATCAATTATCAGGATCTGCTGATCGGGTTCATTTACCAAAATATAAGCGACGAGCAATACCGTCATTTCTTGCATGAACAAGGGTATGAATACCGCGGAAGGTCGTACAAGCATTTTGCTTTTTCGAGGATTGACGGACGCAAAAAGGTGGATCTTGAGCGAAAACGGATTATCTTTTTCCCGCCATTCCGATTGCTGGTGGTTTCGCCTCTGGACGAATTTCTGCAATCGTTTGCAAAATCCATGCTTCTCTCTGACCAACTGCGAATCGGACATCATCCGGTTCGACTGCTGTCATTCGAGACGTTGCCTGAACCTCCCGAGTTTAAAGATCGTATCCGCATCCGCATGTTGAGTCCCCTGGTCATCTACAGTACGCTGACACACCCGAACGGCGTGAAATACACCTACTACTATCAACCGCATCATGAGCAGTTCTCCGACATGGTCGGGGAGAATTTGAAGCGGCGTTATTTCAGTGTTCACACGGAAGAACCGGAATTGTACGACAGCCCCTTCTCGATCCGGCCTACGCATGTGACCCCTCGCGACAAAATAGTTACCCGTTTTCGTGGCACAATCATCGAAGGCTGGATGGGCGAATACGAACTGACGGGCGACCCGAAATTGCTGCATTGGGCATATCATACTTGTCTCGGAGGGAAGGGCTCTCAAGGCTTCGGCGTATTCGAACTGCTCTGATGGGGAGGTAAGAAGAAATGCTGGCAGAGGCAATCATCCGGATCGGACGGCCGTTGGCCCGGAGTTCGATGAATGCGGCCGAACGAATCCGCTGGTTGACGGATGTTGGTAATGAAACCTGCAAGAATTATTTCCAGAATGTCTGGGTTGTGGAATTGGATTCGGAAGAAGCGCATGACTCGTTGCATTATCTGCAGATCGGGGAAATGAAGGAAGACGGCAAGCAAACTGTCTTCGAAGTTGACACCACGCGAATCGCCTCCTTTCCATTCCACTATCCCAACGGCGGCAATCCCTTGAATGCGCAGGGCATCTATCCGCTGCCATGTTATCTGTTATGGGACGCTCATATCAAGGAGATGCGATCCTCGGACAACTTTGCAGCGGAAGTCCTTATGCCGAGATTGCTTCGCACAGTCCCCTATTTCGGCGAATCCGAAACAGTTCTGAACAGAATCGCGAATCGAGTGGCTAATCTGTTGGCGAAAGAATGCCGCAAATGGGCCAGTGACGAACGGCAGCTCGGCATACTGATGATCGTCGATCCAAAACTGGGTTGCTTCCGTTACGATGAACAACCCGGTGAATTGACCGTTCAGCAAAGCCGCATCCGATCCGGAGCCTGGATTGTCCTGGATAGTTCGATCGCGCTTCATTGGATTCGGGAAGCGAAATTGCGGGAAGCGACGGAGTTGGGGGAAGCTTCCCATCAGGTGTCGACTTTTACGAATCGTCGAACGGAGCGCGTCGTATCCTTGTACAACAAGTCCTGGCTGTGGTTGGCGCCGACCTGGGAAATGCCTCGGTCCATTTACTGGAAGAACAACGAATGGATCAAGGGGATAAAAGCTGATCCGGAATCGTACGAACATTTCTATTACGGCACGCAATTCATGAAGGCAATCCAGGTTCCCATCAGTTCGACGACGCTCAAGGAAATGTTCGCGCCAGTCATGCACGCGGAAGCGAGAAAACATATTCGGGCGAGCAGTTACGAGCAGATTTACGGCATACCGATGCTCCTCCCGCTTTTGGACGGGGATTCGGAACAGCAGTATCGAAAATACCGGCTGATGCTTCGCCAACAAGAGGACGAATCAAAGAGTGCCTTGCATCTCAGGCTGCTAGCGGGTCTTGACCGGGTCATACCCGAGAGCGACGACGATTATCGTTTGACCATCCTGTACTACTCTGGAGATCTGTCGCGCGGCAACATGCATATCCGAGCCATGATCGAGGATGTTGTGCCAAGTGTTGCGTCCGCGGTACAAGATATCCTTCGCAACATGAGCGGTATAGATGTTCCCCGATTGACGCAAGCGTTGGGATTGCCGGAACAGTTTACCCTGCATGCGCTGAGCGATTTGCCCTCCATGCTGGCCAACGCGTTTGGTCCGGGTTATGTATGGGATTCATTGCAGAAGGTGTTGCACAGACAGCCCATTCGGATCGACCGTCTGCATGAAATGACGGCGAGAAAATGCAATGACAGCGCCAAACTGGACAACTGGCACCATGTGAGATGTGAATTGCTGTTCTACTGGGCGTTCTTGAGCTTTGCAAATGAATATACCCGGCAGATATCGGGTGCAGGGAAGGAGAGTGTCACGGTGGACTGGCGTCAGTTGTTGGCGATTTATCAGAACGGGCAGTGGGATGACGAACGGGAATGGGGTGTGCAAGAACTCGGATTTATCAGCGGCCTGCTCGTTCGGCAATTTGAAAACTCGTACCACAAAAAAGTGCGCAGTTCATTCTTGAGGAAGCGGCTGCTCAACTTCGGGAGCAAATTGACCCCCCAAATGGTATGGGAGAACGGGCTCATCGAGTTCCAGAAGTTGATCGAGCAACGGGAATTGAAGATTGCGAAAAATTTCTATCCGGCATTGGCCCGGGCGCTGCTCGCATTCCCCAAAGCTCAAGCCGAAGGTCTGCTGGACAAGCATCGGCATGAATTCATCAGTACGTTCTGGTCCGGCTACCTCATGTACAAGAAATCGGATCAGGATCAACCCGATGAAACTGAAGATTCCGAAGGAGGGGACGAAGATGACCATTCGCAACAGTGAGTTTGTTTTTGTCAAATCCGTCAAGGATGGGATCCCGAACCGCGATCCTCTGAATGACAGTGACGCCCGGCGATTGTTCCCTGAGGAAGACGGACGGATCTCGCTCAGCGATGTGAGCGTCAAGCGGGATGTCCGTGACTATGTGCTCGCTTTACATCCCGATGGCGGTCCGGACAAGAAGAATTTCATTTTTGTCCAGCAAGTGCTGAATGATAAAGGCAAGCTTCTGGGCCGTGGCGGTCTTGCGGAAAAGATTGCGGCAGATGCCGGTCAGACAGATGCGTTCAAAAAAGATCCGCAGTCGGTTCTACTGAATCACAGTTTTGATATCCGGACGTTCGGCATCGTGTATTCGGTGAAAAATGTATCGTTCCATCTGACCGGGCCGGTTCAATTCGGATGGGCGCACTCCATGCATCCCGTCGATACGCAATATGTCCAGGGCACCGTCGTCATGCCGAGCACGGAAAGCGCCAAAGAGGGAGACGAAGGGAAATCCCAGGGCACGATCTGGACAACGTACACGCTGCCCTTCGCCGTGTTCGCCATGCCCGGTGTGATCAACAGCTTCCATGCGTCCAAGACGGGCATGACGGATGAAGACCAGGAACTGTTGTTGAAGGCGCTCTGGCAAGGCACCCAGCATCGTCAAGCGAGGGGCAGAGGGTTGCAGCAGTCGTTGTTCCTGGTTCATGTCGAGTATCGTGACCCGCATTACCGAATCGGATATCTTGAAGATCTGATCCGATTGTTGCCGGAACGCGAAGCATGGATCAAAGCCGACAAGAGGCCCTCTTCGCTGCAAGAGATCACGCTGGATGTATCCGGTCTGTTGGAGAGACTGGAGCAGGAGAAAGATCGGATTGCGCGTTGTCGGATCTGGGTGAATCCTTCATTGGCCGTAACAGGTGACATTGACGCTTACCGTCAACCGCTGTGGTAAGGTGTTCCGTGATGAGGGGCGTCGTCTTCGATGTAAAGGCAGACCTGGCGTTCTTCCGCAGACCGGATACGACGAACACGCAATTGACCTATCCGTTTATGACGCCGACGGCGATCAAAGGATTGGCGGGCGCGATTTTGGGCATCGAAGATTTCGTGACCGGGGATCGGGTCGGATTGTCTTTGCTGGCGCCGATTCGCACGGTCGCGCAGCAGATGTCCATGCTCGGAAAAGATACCGGCTCGAGTACTTTCAATCGTCCAACCACGATAGAAGTCATTGTGTCTCCCGTATATCGGATCTATTACGCGGGCAACGATAAGGCAGAACAGTTGGCTCAATTCCTGAAAGAAGGAAAGTCCGTATGCCATACGTATCTGGGAAGCGCGTTTGCGCTGACCAAGCCGATATTTGTCCGTGAAGTTGAGTCTGTCGATATATTGCAGGACGTTTCCGAAGTCGAGACGACGACGGTCGTGCCCACACGGTTCGTCGAATCCATCGTTCCCGAGTCGGGAAAATACTACAGCCGGGCCGGTGGATTCATGCATCGCTATCTGGGCGGCCGCGTGTTCGAACGTTCGGTGGATTACATTTATGAACGATTCGGACGATCCATCCGTTTCATCCCGAAGCGGGACATCGATCCGGATGACGGGCTGATCTGCCGTTTCGGGGAGGATGTCGTATGCCTGGTCTGATTCTTTTCGAGGATTGCGTTGCAAGGCCGGATGATGGAGACAGTCGTTATCCGCTTGCGGATCATTTGCGCGATACGGCCCGTTTGCTGGCGGAAGATTGGGACGATCCGGTAATGGAGTTCTTGTTTCGAATTGCGGGACTTTGTCATGACATCTACAAAGCGCACCCTGATTGGCAGGCTTATGTAAACAGTCGGGGCGCCATACAGAAAGGCCCGGCGCATGCGGCTGCCGGCGCCTTTTTGTTCTCATGGCTGGCATATCAATGGCTGAAGAACATCGGCAAATGGATGGATTACCGCTTGAGATGGTTGCGGTTGGCAACGGATATTGCCGATCACCACGGCGAACTGGGTTCATTGATCCAAGGTAATCGTCTGACTTGGATCCAACAGTATGAATGGGAACGGCTTGACCTGGACGGAATCAGGCATTTTCTCAATCAGGAAATGCCGGAACTTCAAAACATTCCGTTATTGCCCCCTTCCATTCGAGAATGGATCAGCACCGCGAATCATGCCGCGCAAGACATGCAATTCGACGAACTCGATCCCGAGGAAGCCGGCCATTCCCCGCTTGAATTAATGCAATTGTTGCAGGATTGGCGATGGTCGACCACACGCCTTATTGCGGCGGATCGCTTCAGCATTCAAGCCATGCCGCCGGGGTATTGGACCAGCGATATGTCGGATTCGGCTTTGCGCACACTGGAGCGCTTGCTGGGCGATCAACGGAATGGCAGGATGCGGGAGCTCCGGACACGGCTGCAAGACGAAGCGTTGACACGATACCGGGATTTCGGATGTCCGGATACGGTCACGGCGAGCCTTCCCACCGGATACGGAAAAACCTTGCTGGCGCTGCGCCTTGCGTTGAACATGATTCGCGACGAAGGCTGCAAAAAAGTCATATATGTGGCCCCGTACCTGTCGCTGTTGGAGCAGGCCGCGATGGATGTGTTCCATTGGTACGGATTTGCTCCGCTTGAGCATCATTCGCTTGCGATCCATCAGGACAATCCAGGGTCAGACCTTGAAGAATCGGGTCATGCGACGGGCTTTTCGTCGAGAATGATGGAATCCTGGTCGCATCCGGTAGTCTGCACCAGTTTCCAGCAGTTCTGCAGAGCGTTGTTTCCCGGCAGAGCCCAACATACTTTGCGAAGGGCATTTTTGGACGGCAGTGTCATCATCATTGACGAACCGCAGATTTTTCGCTCCGAAGGATGGAATCTGTTCCTGACCGGGTTGGAAGCGCTGAAGAAGCGGTATCGTTTGAAGATTATTTTCCTCTCCGCCACCATGCCGCCCATGCGATACGGTCTTGCTTCCAGCCCGGTTGAGTTGTGTCCGAATCCGCCGGCAAGTCTGAATCGCTACAGGCTCGAGTATTCCGCTGAACCGTGTGATCAGAAGCGACTGGCCGAGTTGTTGGCGGAGCGGCGTGAAGCGACGCGAGGGGCCATTCTGAATACGGTACGGGATGCGCAACTGGTCTATCAGGAGCTCATGGAACTGGATAAGAGCATGTCAGGGGATGTGCTGCTGTTGCACGGCGGCATGATCCCGTTGCACAAGAAAATTCAGATTGCGAAAATGCTTCATCATTTGAAGGATTTATCGCGGCTTACCGTGGTGGCGACGCAGATTATCGAAGCGGGAGTCAACGTCAGCTTTCAGTTTCTGTACCGCGCGTCGGCGATTCTGCCTTCGATTGTGCAGGCGGCCGGCCGTGTGAATCGTCATGCGGAATCCGATCCAGGCATTGTCCTTGTTCGTCCATTCCTGCGTGACGGGGAGAAGGATACACGTTCATGGATCTATAGGCAGCCCTTTCTGCGCCAATTGACGGATGAACTGCTGTATGACAAGCCTGCATGGAGTGAAGCAGAACTCAGGATGCTCCTGACCGAGTATTTCGAACGCATGTTCAATCACAACACTTATCAGGCTTGCCTGCAACGCATTGAGGACGCGTATGCGGGGAATTGGCCGGCGCTCGGATCATTCGAACCGTTCGAGAATGATGCGTTGCGGTTGCCGTTGTTCATTCCCTGGGACGCGTCGGAGGAGTCTGCCCGGTTTGTTCCGGATCATTATCGATACCTGATGCGGCTGTTCAGATTGGAAAACGCTATTCAGATCTATGATCGATACGAGGATCGGAAATGGATGGGGAGTCTGTCCCATGAAGAACGGAAGAACTTCATGATTCTGTTTCATTATCATGTCGTTAACATTCCGGGCAAGTTGGCGGTGAAATTGGCGGATTCGGACGTGTATCTGCAACATCGTATCCCCTGTCTGTTTGGTGCGCGGGGATACCAGGATGATACAGGAATCGCATCGGCGGAAGATATCGAATTGCAGTTCTATTGATGATCATGCGGGGAAAGGAGGAATCGAGGTTGTCCGCGGCCACAGAGCGGGAATTGCTCGGCGTCAATGGTACTTTGATCTGGTACTACTACATATGCAAGCGTGAAGTCTGGCTGATGGCCCGACAACTGAACCCGGATGAGCATGACGAAAATCTCGAGTGGGGAAGGTTCTTGCATGAATGGCGTTATGCCCGCGAAAAGAAAGAGCTATCCTTTCAGAATGTGAAACTGGATATAGCCGGAGAACGAGACGGCAAGATGGTGGTGGCCGAAGTCAAAAAGTCGTCGAAGTACAGACAAAGCGCAGAGATGCAGCTTCTGTTTTACTTGTGGCAATTGAGGGAAGCCGGAGTGGAAGCGGTTGGCGAGCTTCGTTTTCCCGAGGAAAAGCGAAGAGAGATCATTCAACTGGATGAATCTTCTGTACAAAAGCTGAAAGCCGCTGTCTCGGATATCCGCAGGATCGTGGCTGCCGGTGTTCCACCGAAAGCCGAGAAAATCGGGTATTGCAAGAACTGCGCGTATCGCGAGTTTTGCTGGGCTTGAGCGAGTGCGTCGGACATCCGCATAGAAACGGAAGGGGGGAGGACGATGCGAAAAACCCGGTATTTGTTGAGCAGCGGGGAACTGAAGCGAAAAGACAACACATTGATGTACGAAACTGCGGAAGGCAAGCAGTATATTCCGGTCGAAGATACGCAAGAGTTGATGTTGTTCGGGGAAGTCAGCCTGAATAAAGCCGTGCTGGAGTTGTGCACTCAGAAAGAAATTATTCTGCATTTCTTCAACTACTACGGATATTACACGGGCAGTTATTACCCCAGGGAACATTACAATTCCGGATACATGATCCTGAAACAAGCGCAGCATTATCTGGACGAGAATCTCAGGCTGGATCTGGCAAGAAGGTTCGTGAACGGAGCCGGACGCAATATGTTGCGCGTCCTGAAGTACTATCGGGGCCGGGGAAAACCGGTGCAGCAAGTGATCGATACCATTGAATCTCAGTTGCCCGAAATAAGCGCCAAGCCTGACATTCCTACGCTCATGTCGGTTGAGGGACATATGCGCGAGGCGTACTATTCAGCCTTCGATGTAATTTTGGACAAACCGGATTTCCGCTTTGAACGACGCAGCCGCCGGCCGCCGCATAATGAATTGAATACCCTGATCAGCTTCGGGAATTCCCTGTTGTATACCCAGGTGTTGAGCGAGATTTATCAGACGCATTTGGATCCCCGGATCGGGTATTTGCATACGAGCAACTTCCGAAGATTTACGCTGAATCTTGATGTGGCAGAGATCTTCAAGTCCATTTTGGTGGATCGGGCCATCTTCAAGATTGTCGGTCAACATATGATTACGAAAGATCATTTTATTCGGGAGAGCGGCGGCTTACTGCTGACGGAATCCGGAAGGAAGGTTTTTCTGAAGGAATGGGAAGAGAAATTGCGCACGACGATCAAGCATCGAGCGTTGGGTCGTGAAGTCAGTCACAGACGCCTGATCCGCATGGAACTGTACAAGATTCAGAAACATTTGATGGGAGATCAGGAATATGAACCTTTCGAGGCATTGTGGTAGCGGAGATCGGAGGCGCTCAATCCGATGTTTGCGGTATTGGTCTATGATGTCGGCGAGAAACGTGTGGCCAAGGCCCTCAAAACTTGCCGCAAATATTTGACATGGGTACAAAACTCGGTCTTTGAGGGCGAGATCAGCGAAGTCAACCTGAAGAAGCTGAAAGTCGAGTTGAAGCGGATCATGGATGAGGATGAAGATTCCGTCATCATTTACACCTGGCGAGTTCAACGATACAGCAGCCGAGAGATATTGGGTGTTGAGAAAGGGAATATTGACTTGTTTATATGAGGGAATTGACTTGTCGTCGACCCCCGGTGGCGCAAAAACCCCCGGGGGTCGACGACAAGTATGAGGATTGGAAAATGCTGATAAATCAAGGGTGGTGTGATATACTGGGATAGAATAGTATCGAGAAAAGATAAAATCTTCTTGGAAAAAGGGTTTGATTTTACGAGGTTTTTGGGGTTTTGATCGTACCTATGAGGAATTGAAACAGTGAATGCCCCGCCAAAATCGCCCGACAGAAGCGAAGCGTTTTGATCGTACCTATGAGGAATTGAAACACGATCAAATACACAAGAGGCATAGAAAAGGCATTGCAAGTTTTGATCGTACCTATGAGGAATTGAAACTCCGAGCTCTTATCGCCGGTGGCATGCCGGTGGAGAAGGGTTTTGATCGTACCTATGAGGAATTGAAACTCCGAGCTCTTATCGCCGGTGGCATGCCGGTGGAGAGTTTTGATCGTACCTATGAGGAATTGAAACTTACGCTATCAAGCGACAGCATCAATAAGCGATTGGATAGAGTTTTGATCGTACCTATGAGGAATTGAAACCGAGGAGCGCGAAGTCATCCAAACCGAAGACGGCGGCGTTTTGATCGTACCTATGAGGAATTGAAACCAGCGCATTCGATGGACAAGGTACCCAAATGGGCGCAGCGTTTTGATCGTACCTATGAGGAATTGAAACTCTTTCAGGCCGGTATATTGCCCGACCGTTTCGGGGTGTTTTGATCGTACCTATGAGGAATTGAAACCTCGGAGTTCGGCGTGAATCTGCTGAAATACGTCATCCAGCCGTTTTGATCGTACCTATGAGGAATTGAAACTCGACGGCCTGGCCGCGTCCAGCGCCGCTGGCGAAGTTTTGATCGTACCTATGAGGAATTGAAACTATGCCATGTTGATCACCTCCAGAGTCAGGTAATACGTTTTGATCGTACCTATGAGGAATTGAAACCGCTCTTTGTCCGGCAGCCGCATGAGGCGCGCCACAGTTTTGATCGTACCTATGAGGAATTGAAACTTATCTTTGATGCGGCTAATGCAACAGCGCCAATGTGTTTTGATCGTACCTATGAGGAATTGAAACTAAAACTTCACACTCCCACCCCCACATTCACCCGGACGTTTTGATCGTACCTATGAGGAATTGAAACCCGATTCAAGCAGATTCATCCCTTTCCCCTCCCTCAAAGTTTTGATCGTACCTATGAGGAATTGAAACACGAATCCGACGTGATCAATAATGCGAAGGCCAGCGTCGTTTTGATCGTACCTATGAGGAATTGAAACCCCGTCATCGTGTCGCCTGACTTTTCAAGCTTCGCAGTTTTGATCGTACCTATGAGGAATTGAAACACTTGATACTTCTTCATTCATCCTTCCCTCCCTCAATAGTTTTGATCGTACCTATGAGGAATTGAAACGCCCTTTTCATGGCCAAGTATTCGATCCCATCGTACAGTTTTGATCGTACCTATGAGGAATTGAAACGGGAATCGAGATACCGCCTCGGTGGTTGGGAAACCGTTTTGATCGTACCTATGAGGAATTGAAACCCAGTCCTGCCCCGGATCGATTCCCCATGACGGCCTGCGTTTTGATCGTACCTATGAGGAATTGAAACGCAAGGACGGATCGAGTTCCTGACGGCCGCGGCCGCGTTTTGATCGTACCTATGAGGAATTGAAACCGAACACGGCTATCTCAAGCGCAAATGTCCGTTCTGCGAGTTTTGATCGTACCTATGAGGAATTGAAACTGGTTGACGCCGAGCACGTCGATCGCCCACAGCAGTGTTTTGATCGTACCTATGAGGAATTGAAACGACGCTGGCGCGGACGGCTGCCGGCGTGGGAGGGCAAGTTTTGATCGTACCTATGAGGAATTGAAACCGCTCCAAGGGGCTGCGTTTCTGCGGCACTACATTCGTTTTGATCGTACCTATGAGGAATTGAAACCGCCTCGAAGTAGAGACGACCGGTGAGAGCCTCCACGGTTTTGATCGTACCTATGAGGAATTGAAACCCGAGGACAAGGAACCGGGGTACAAGGGTTATCCGGTTTTGATCGTACCTATGAGGAATTGAAACTCTATAAGGTCTTCAATCAGCCTTTGTGATGTATCAGTTTTGATCGTACCTATGAGGAATTGAAACTCATGCTCGGCATCAAAATCCCAGGGGTGAATGAGTGATGGTTTTGATCGTACCTATGAGGAATTGAAACCTTCGCTCTTTCCAACGTATCAGCCAATTTGCGGGGTTTTGATCGTACCTATGAGGAATTGAAACCCGTCTGAATGTAGGATGCGGTCAGAATCGGCGTTCCTTGTTTTGATCGTACCTATGAGGAATTGAAACCCGATAGTTACGCGATACCGACCGAAGCAGTCACCAGTTTTGATCGTACCTATGAGGAATTGAAACGTTGATCGGACGAAGCGAAGACTACCGGTCGTGTGGACAGTTTTGATCGTACCTATGAGGAATTGAAACAACGGGAAACAATCACCGAACGGATGCGACTCGGCGTTTTGATCGTACCTATGAGGAATTGAAACCTGATGTGAAGGCAACGGCTCTTGCTGCATTGGCGGGTGTTTTGATCGTACCTATGAGGAATTGAAACTTGAGGTAGGCGATCACTTTCGGCTCGATCGCCTTCCGTTTTGATCGTACCTATGAGGAATTGAAACCGCATACACCTCGTTGATGCGCTGACGGTCAGCCAATTGTTTTGATCGTACCTATGAGGAATTGAAACCCGGCTCGTCCATTTCGTTCGCAAAGAAGCGAATCAATGTTTTGAACGTACCTATGAGGAATTGAAACTCCGGAAAAGGCAGATTTGTGAAGTCAGCCACTACGTTTTGATCGAACCTATGAGGAATTGAAACAACGGTCTGTCGCGCCGTCTCTGGGAATGATCTTTGGTTTTGATCGTACCTATGAGGAATTGAAACAATATTTCTCAGTATCCAACTGTCCCCCCCTCGTAAGTTTTGATCGTACCTATGAGGAATTGAAACTTAAACGGCAACCCGGCTATCGTGGCGATTCCTGCAGCGTTTTGATCGTACCTATGAGGAATTGAAACGCGAAATCAAACACTTGAACTTCTTTGCCTTCCGGAGGTTTTGATCGTACCTATGAGGAATTGAAACGTATAAAAGGAGTTCAGATTCCCCAGATTCCATGGCGTTTTGATCGTACCTATGAGGAATTGAAACCCGCAATTGACATCTTTTGGGGTATTTGTGAGACACAGTTTTGATCGTACCTATGAGGAATTGAAACAAGGAAGCCGCGCGACAAGCGGCGCCGGAACGGTTCGGTTTTGATCGTACCTATGAGGAATTGAAACCAAAAATAGGTTGCAAAGGAGGTCGACCACGATGGCTGGTTTTGATCGTACCTATGAGGAATTGAAACTACTGACTGGCTGGATTGAAGACGCCTTGGGAAGAGTTTTGATCGTACCTATGAGGAATTGAAACTTTTTTCCAATCTGATGCATGACGCGGTCCACATCGCCAGTTTTGATCGTACCTATGAGGAATTGAAACCGCGGCGGGGCGGGAAGGGTGTCAAGGAACGCCTTCAGTTTTGATCGTACCTATGAGGAATTGAAACGCATCACGGACGTCATCAACGGTGGGCTGGCCGGTGCGCTGGTTTTAATCGTACCTATAAGGAATCACCCCCCGATCACCTCTTCAATCTCCACCAACCGTTCCCACACTATAAAAGCCTTCCATGGTATCTAACAGGAAAATTTCATCTTGGTAAGATGCAGGCGGCGTCCGACCGGCGCTGCTTTTCCTTGGCGGTCGGAACTCTTCATCGCTGCGCACCAACACCACATTTTCGGACAACTTCTCGCTACCTCGCACAGATAGTCCTCCTCCGGTCTATTCGCTATAATCAAATAAGGCAGATGTTGTGAGGAATCAGGACCGCGTGCGAATATCGGACAGAGGGGGGCGGCGGAAGTTACTTCCAACCGCATCGTCCTGATCTCCGCCATGTCGATCCGAAGGGAGGAATACCATGAGCGTTCATGGCAGCGAATTGGAGCGATTGCAGCAGGATTTGACCGAATCGGAGCGACAGCGGGAGACGCTGCGTCATCTTCTTCTGGGAATGGTGGAGAGGATTGATGCGGACAGCTTGATCTCTCTCGATGAATGGGAAAAATTAGCTGAAACAGGAACAAAGGCGATCCATTCCCAACAGACGTTCCTGGAATATCTGGAAGGGGACGCGGTTCCCGATACTTACACCGGGCTGCGAAAGCAGATGGAGCGCTTGCTGGCGCGGAGGCGCCTTGCGCCGACGCTGGAAGCACTTCGCTGGTTCCTGGGTCTCCGATGCAAGGAGCAGGCGGGCGCGATGCGGGAGCAGATCAACCAGGATCTGGATCGGCATCGTCAAACCGTACTCGAATGGTTGAACGGTGACACCGCCCCGATGGAATGGCAGGAAAAGGCGATGCCGTATCGGTTGCTCCGGGACGTGCACACCGGGCAATATGACTCGGCGGCGGGCGGCGATCCGTATCCGGAAATTGCACAGGTCTTCGGGTTCGCGATCAGCTTCGCGTTGAAAGGAGACTATCTGGAATGGTCCGAACCGGATACGCACGACGTTCGGGAAACGGCCGCGGCTGAATCCGGGTCTGCTCCCGAAGCCGGATTAGGGTCCAGACCAAAGATGGATCCCGCGGAACCGGTTCCCGTCGCCGAAAGCGGCATGAAGGCGGAAGCCGCGGCAGCGGCTGAAGCGGCGGTGTCGGTTCCGGTGTCGGAGAGCGCAGCCGAAGGCATGGCGGATGCGTCGGACGAACCGGCGGCCTCCGATGACCGCGGAGCGGCGGACGGGACGGCGGTCGACGCCGTTGCCGTGACGGACGAGCCGACGGTCTCCATTCATGCGCCCGAAGACGCATACCCGGCCGAACTTTGCCTGAACGTGACGAACGTGCGATATTCGCTGGAGAGCCGGGCGAAATCGGGTTCCGTCTCGGTGAACAAGTTCGAGAAAGAACTGTCTGAGTGGGCCAGATTGGGCAACGCCGCCTTCGTGCTTTCTTTCACGGCACAGCACGGATTTGTCACGCGAAACATGCTGGCGAAAGATTTCGAGGAGTCGGGAAAAAGTGAGGCTTTCGGGAGCTATCTGGCGATACTCGACCGGATTGTCAGGCGTGGGTATTTTGACTCCCATACGATTGAGTTCGAAGGGGAGGAAGACGTCTGTTATACGGTTTCGTCCCAGGGCTGGGCGCTTCTCAGTCGGGAGGGAACCCGGCAGGCGCTGAGGAAGAAGCTCAAGAACGTGCCGGAATTCGCCTCCGCGGAATGGGAGGTGCCGGAGGAGCCGGAGCGGGCGGCCTTCGCGCTGCTCAGACTGCGCGTCTTGTTCGATGTCTTGAATCGGACGGGCGAGCACGACAAGGACCTGTTGATCGAGGAGACGAACCGGAACGTGCCGTATCGGCTGCTGAAAATGGACAACCAGCCGGTCCTGTATGTTTGCGGCGATCTTCCGGCGTACGATCCCGGGAAGACCGCGGTGGACATCGAGCGGCTGATCGGGACGATGGTGCAGCGGTTCGACGGAAACCTCCGGGTGCTTGCCGTCACGACTCGCCCCGGATCGTACTGGGGCGAACGGCTGCGGAAGTTGTACGGTATCGAGGCCTTCCAGGTGTGGCCTGACGGCGACGGAGCGGGCTTCGATGCCGAAGTGAAGGACACGGTGCTCCGCAAAGTCTTGAGGCTGGACCGAGAGACGAATGCGGTGCAAGCGGGCGTGGCAGAACAGTCGGCGGAAGACGCGGCGGACGATGCAGCGCGTGTGTCCGTCGAAGAGTCGGTCGCGGAAGCCGGGGCGGAAGCGGCGGAGGAGCCGGAAGCCGCGGAGGATGCCGCCCGGACTGCCGAGGCACCGGTCGGAGCGGAAGCGTCGGAGACGGCGATGGAGCCGGACATATCGGGGAAATCGGCGGCGGCAACGGAACCGGATGGGACGGAGCCGCATGGGGTGGAATCGGATGCGATGACGACGCATCGGGACGCCGCACCGGCGGCCAAGTCCGAACCGTCCGAAATGCCGGCCCAGGCGGCGTCCGCTTCCGCCAAACAACCCGTGACCGCCAAATCGGGACAACCGCCGAAAGACGACATTCGCGCGGACGAGTCCAATCCGGACGATCTGCGGCAGCAGGAGGAGGCCGTCCGCTGCGCGGTGCGGCTCCTGTCCGACGGGCAGATGGCCGAAGGCGCCGTGTTGCTGCACGCCCTGACGCGGGATCCCGGACTGAATCTGTCCGATCTCGACGTCCTGCGGGACAAGGTGTCGTTCTCCCTGTTCGACCCGCTCTACGGCAATCGGGAGCGCGACCGGTTCGAACTGCTTGATACGCCGATACCGGCGTACGTGCCGGGCCATGAAACGCTGGATGACTGGCTGTCGGCCTCGATCAGCGTGCGGATGTTCTTTGATCCCGACGATCCGAAAGATTACCGCCTCCGGAACCGGTGGAGCCAAATCAACAGCGACCAGTCCAGCGCGGTTCTGCAGGCGTTGCCCTCCATCCGGGAATTGATCCGGTATTTCTGGCAATTCATCGCCCGCCACACGGTCGGCATCAAATATTGCACGTCCCGGACGGCGAGCAGCCAATTGGACGATTTCCGTGCGCTCGACGTCTGCAAGCAGCAGCTCAAGGAACTGATCGACACGAAGTTCCCGCACATCGTCCGGGCCGATTTCAAGCACAACAAGATGCGCGTTCTGGTCAACCAGCTCTACCAGTCCCCCAACGGAAGATTGTGGGAGCTGGCGCGGCGGGCGGCCGACATGCCGCTCCAGGAACTCAGGGAAGCGTGCCGGGAATTCACGCTTGCCGATCTGGACAACTGGCTGGATGATCCGGAAAGGGCGGTTCCCGACGACGACCTGTTGGCGGAATATCTGCAGCGCCACTGGGACGACATCAAGCTGGGGGGATACAAGCAGGAACCGCTGATCGGCAATTACTTCAGCCGGATGATGAACTGGCTGCGCGAGGCGGTCACGCCGGTGATCCGGTGCTGCGCACTGCGTTACCGTCTGGATTCGTCGGACATCCGCGTGCCGGTCGAACCGGAAGCGCTGGCTGCTGCCCGGAGCCGGACGCTGGAACTGATCGACGCCGTAATGCGCGAAATGGAACAAGCGCCGGCCACCCCGGGCGAAGCGGATACCACCGGCCGGCAATGCCTGATCCGGACGCTCGCGCAGATCCGGTCCATGCTGGACGAGGAGGAGGCGCGGAAGCCGGAGAGGTTCTACGCTCCTCTCCTTCTCGGCGGCTATGTCGAACTGAATGAAAACATGCTTCCCGTCTTCGACCAGGAATGGCTGGATCCGAAACTTCCGGCGCAGGGCGTCAGGCTGTGGGAGCGGATCATGAAGCAGCACCATCTGCCGCGCGCACAGGATTGGGACGAGGCGGCGGAGCGGGCGCTTCGGAGGTATGATCTCGGCCTCTATGACCGGCTTGCCGCCATTCTGGACCGTTCGCCCATCGGCGAGGAAGAAGTGCGCAAGACCGCCGACAAACTGCCGGTCCAGCTCGAAAGGCTCAAGGAAGATTTCCGGATGCATGTGGAACTGGCGCAGAATTTCGGCCAGTTGACCGGCATCGAGGAGCTTTACGACTATCTCCGGCTCTCGGAAGCCGGCGAACAGCACGCGCGGCAGACGCGAAACGCCGGGTACTACAAATGGTTCCTGGACGAGCTCCGGGATCGGATCCGGAGCGGTTCCGACCGGCGGATGGAGGCAACGCGGCAGGGGCTGGAGACGCTGAGGCGGGAGATTTTACAGAAGGCCGATCCGTCCCTCGGCGAAGAGGAAGCGCTGGCGGAATGGCCGATCCTGCGAAAAATCGATCACATGCTCGAAGAGCGGAACATGACCGTGGCGGAAGACTTCATCCGTCTCGCCGGTAACGAGAATCTCCGGGACATTCCGATGCTGGAGGTTTGGGATTCCGACATTTACGAAAAGTTCCAGACCCAATATCCGTTGCTTTACAACGCGTGCAGCCGGAACAAAAAGTTCGATCTGCACCGGGTCTACCTCCAGAACGTCCGCAACCTGCTATATCCGAACCAGAACAACCGCAACACGGAGAACGCCGAGCGGTTCATCAAGCTGTGGCACAAGCCGAAATCGCTCGACGAGTTCATGGGCATGCTGCTGTCGCAGAAGATCCGGGAAGTAAGGACCGTCCAGTATCAGCGGGAATATCTGGTCTGTCCCGAACCGCGCGACGCTCGGCTTGCCCAGTATCCGCATCCATTCGCGGCGTTCGGAACGAAGGCCGCGGGACAGGGGCTGCGCGTCATCCTGATGGACGGCAACCGGAAGCCGGAGAACATCCTGGACGAGGTCGCATCCTACGGCAAGGGAAGCGGATCGGCGACCATTGTGCTGCTCGATTACGCGCTGTCGCTGGCGGACTGGAGGGTGCTGGCCCGGTCGGTCAAACTGCGGAGCATGGCGGGCGAGATTGTGGCCGTCGTCGATCGCGTGCTGGCGCTGTTCCTGGCCGGTTATCCGGAACACGAACGCGTCCGGGCGTTCCTGATGGCGGCGCTGCCGGCGAGCAAGGTGCAGCCGTTCGCACCGTCCGGCTACGGTCCGATTCCGCCGGAGATGTTCATCGGACGGGCGACGGAACTCGAGAAAATCCAGCAGATGGACGGGCCGGTGTTCGTGTACGGCGGACGTCAGCTCGGCAAGACGGTCCTGCTGCGCGAAACCGAGAATCGGGTGCATGATCCCGAGAAGGGCTGCTACGCGATATACATCGACATCAAGCGTCTGGACGCGAAGCAGGCGCTGACAAAGATCTGCGGCGAGCTCGTGCGGAAGAAGATTCTCGCGAAATCGTGCGAGACCTGGGAACAATTCCAGGAAATGCTTCGCGACCGGTTGACGAGGGAAGAGGAGCCGATCGAGAAGCTCCTTCTGCTGCTCGACGAGGCGGATGCGTTCCTGGAGGATTGCGAGAAGCTCGAAAACCGGCCGCTCGAGCTCTTGCAGGATCTGCGGATCATGGTTCCCGGGAAGTTCAAGTTCGTGCTGGCCGGCCTGCACAACGTGGTGCGCTTCAATCAGAAACTGCTCCGCGACAACAGCGTGCTGGGGCATCTCTACGGCATCAACATCGGTCCGATGAAATATCTGGACGCGCGCGAACTGCTGCTGCGCCCGCTGCATTATCTCGGATTCCGACTCGAGCGCGACAGCGAGGCGCTGATCAGCTTCATCCTGGCGAAGACGAACTACTATCCCGGCATGATCCACTACTTCGGCGAGCAACTGATCGAGACGATCGCCGAAAGCTACCGGAAAGGCGTTTTCAACGAAAACTCGGCGCCTCCGTACATCCTCGGCGAGGGCCATATCAAGACGCTGCTCGGCCAGAAGAATTTCCGGGACGAAGTCGAGAAGCGTTTCCGGATCACGCTGCAGCTCGACACCGAATACGACATTCTGGCCAAGGCCATGGCTGTCCACTATTACATGCAAGGCATCGGCCACGGCGCTACGGCGAAGGAACTGTACGAGATCTGCCAGGTTTTCGGCCTCGAGAAGATCTCGAGTCTGCCGATCGAAAGCGTGCAGGCGCTGATGGAGGAGATGGCGGCGCTGAACATTTTCAGTCCCGAGGCGAGCGGCAGCGACCGGTACGTCTTCAGCCGGTACAGCTTCTTCGAAATGCAGGGAGATGAGGAAAGATTGGAAATTGAGCTGGAACGCATGGCGAACATGAACACGGACGGAGCTGAAGCCTGATGGAACCCGCGGAATTCTGGTGGCTGCACGTCTCCGGTCCGGCCCGGATGCTGAACGAAGCGGTCGAGGCGTCCTGGCGTCATCGCGTTCTGCTGATCGAGGAGCCGCCTTGTTTCCCGGATTTCCGGAACCTGTTCATCGATCGGCTGCTGCAGGAAGACGGCACACTGAACGTCTATGATGATGCCGTTCCGGGATGGGAGGATCCCGGCGAATGGCTGCTCCGGGCCAGCGGACGGGAAATGGATTACCACCCGCTCGACGGCTCGCCGGCGGAAGTGCTGGCGAAGCGGAACTGGCTTGCTGGTCGGGTGTACGTTGTCAACGATGTGCACGAGCACACGACGTGGGTGAATTTTGCCGTCGAATACGCCCGCCACGGTACGCCGGACAACGGACTCATGGTGCTGGTCTTCCGGGGCGAAAATCCGCTTCAGGGAGTCCGAAGGGGAGTGGCGGTGTTTCGGCTGGCCGACTACCTGACGGCGTATGATATGCAGTGGTTTGCCGCCTACTGCGCTTCCAGGACGGCGTCGGGCCTGGTCCGCGACTATTACGCCCAGCTCCTGGCGCGGATCGCCGGCCCGGACCCGGAACTGTGCGCGAAGCTGGCCGAGGCCTGCGCGCAAGGCAATCCGCTGGACGCATTGGAGGCCTGGGCGGATGAACACTCCGAACTCCAGCGCCTGGCCGACGATCCCAAGCGGTTGGAATCCATCGTGTGGGAGGCGCAGCTTCAGATCGTGTTTCCGCTGCTGGAGCGGCTGCGCCGCCGCTTCATTGACGCATACCGGGAAGGGTTGCAGCAACTGCTGCCGAAGCGGGATGATTACGGCAACTTGCTCCGGAAGCCCGAGGACATGGAATTGCGCCACCTGATGCACGACTACTTCAACAACAAGGAGCTGCTGGCGCAGGTCGGCGGTCCGCACGGAATGTTCCGTTCAGCCGAAGATTTGCGGGTGTTCGGGCTCATTTACAAGGCGCGCAACCGGATCGCGCACATGAAGACGCTGAACCATGCGGACGTGCTGGAACTGCTTGAGCTGGACGCGTACGAGCCGACGCGGGGAAGAGATTGAAGATGCGGGAATGCCGCCTGCTTCCGATATAGGGGTCGGGAGCGGCGGCATTCTTGTCGTCGACCTCCGGTAGCGCAAAAATCCCCGGGGGTCGACGACAATGGAAGAACCATGAATATGCTGATAGGATAAGGGTTCTGTGATATACTGGGTGTGGATATGGTGAATTATGGATTCAGCCGTGCCTGAACATAAGGCTGATATTTCGGGCATTTTTGGGGTTTGGATCGTACCTATGAGGAATTGAAACAACAATCCCGGCCGATACCAGCGGGTCATCGACGCGAGTTTGGATCGTACCTATGAGGAATTGAAACCCGGCGGACGAGCTGGCGATAGAACGAAACCGAATCATCAGTTTGGATCGTACCTATGAGGAATTGAAACAGCGTCTGGACATGCTTCAACACGCGTTTTTTACCGCGGTTTGGATCGTACCTATGAGGAATTGAAACTCCAGCGGCTAATGAAGGCTTGGGCGTCCGACAACGTTTGGATCGTACCTATGAGGAATTGAAACTGGGGCAAATTCGCACCATCATTCTGGCGACCGAAGTTTGGATCGTACCTATGAGGAATTGAAACTCCGGGTTCAGGCGGAGCGCCTGCATTGCCTTCTTCTGTTTGGATCGTACCTATGAGGAATTGAAACACCCGCAGGAAGTTGCCCAGACGTCACACGCGATCAGTTTGGATCGTACCTATGAGGAATTGAAACTTTTAACTCTTCATATTATATTGTGCCGCGTGAAAGTTTGGATCGTACCTATGAGGAATTGAAACACCGTCTACGAACTGCGCTCGTTCGAGATTCGCCAGCAGTTTGGATCGTACCTATGAGGAATTGAAACGGCGAATATCTCGACCAATTCGGCCGGACGGATGATGTTTGGATCGTACCTATGAGGAATTGAAACTCCGGTACATCGGCGGTGAGGACTATGACGGCCAACTGTGTTTGGATCGTACCTATGAGGAATTGAAACAGCGAGCCTCGGACACCGGAAAAACCGGGTACAACTTGTTTGGATCGTACCTATGAGGAATTGAAACTCCGATGATGCCCCATGACTCCTAACTCACGAGCCGTTTGGATCGTACCTATGAGGAATTGAAACCTGACTGTATCGGGATGCACTACTTCGACCGCACCACGTGTTTGGATCGTACCTATGAGGAATTGAAACCTCAGCTCGAGGCGGAGATCCCACCTCACCCTGATCGGGGTTTGGATCGTACCTATGAGGAATTGAAACCTGGGGCTGTGGCATCAAGTACCCACCGGGGACGCGGATGCGTTTGGATCGTACCTATGAGGAATTGAAACTTTGGCGCAGAGGGCGAAGCCACCGCGGCAACTCGGTTTGGATCGTACCTATGAGGAATTGAAACTGGTGCTGGACATCTACAAGCGACACGGCATCACGTTGTTTGGATCGTACCTATGAGGAATTGAAACTTTGTCATGCCGCACCTCAACCACCAGCCCTGCGCTTCGTTTGGATCGTACCTATGAGGAATTGAAACTTCTTCTTGTCCACGGTATCACCTACCAATCGTAAGTTTGGATCGTACCTATGAGGAATTGAAACTCCCGCGCCGTAGGCCAGTTGCAGGGTCGGTTGGACGTTTGGATCGTACCTATGAGGAATTGAAACTCGAGGAGTTTCTGGAGCGGCCTGTGCCGGAGGACGTTTGGATCGTACCTATGAGGAATTGAAACTCTCCAGCGACGATGTAGCCTCTTTGTTGTCCCCCTGCGTTTGGATCGTACCTATGAGGAATTGAAACCCGCTCGCAATTCAAGGACGATTTTTCGAACCAACCAAGTTTGGATCGTACCTATGAGGAATTGAAACCCGCGCACAGGGACACGGCAAACACTTTCATTCTATGTTTGGATCGTACCTATGAGGAATTGAAACTGGCCGTGGCGCACCTGGTCGACTCTGCGCTCGGCGACGCGTTTGGATCGTACCTATGAGGAATTGAAACTCGTACAAATGATCCAAATAACTGAGAATTGGCTGCAAGTTTGGATCGTACCTATGAGGAATTGAAACAACCCTATGCGCAGTTCGTGCCGGAGTTGTTCCAACTGTTTGGATCGTACCTATGAGGAATTGAAACCAGATGCGTTTTGCCTAAACCGAAGTTGTTGTGCAGTTTGGATCGTACCTATGAGGAATTGAAACTGATCATGTCGAGCAGCGGCTGCTCCCGGGCCGTCATCGGTTTGGATCGTACCTATGAGGAATTGAAACTCCGGGCCTACTGCCTCACTACTGGCGCGCCGCGGACGGTTTGGATCGTACCTATGAGGAATTGAAACATCCAGCAGGTACACCTGCGCCCATACATCCAGCAAGCTGTTTGGATCGTACCTATGAGGAATTGAAACATTCTTCGCCTCCATCCACCCGGCGATAGCGCCGAGCGTGTTTGGATCGTACCTATGAGGAATTGAAACTGCGGCACGATGTGGTCAACGACAGTCGCCGGCGTGATCGTTTGGATCGTACCTATGAGGAATTGAAACTCCTCTGCCGTCTTCGCCATATGGTGCCTGTGGCAGTTTGGATCGTACCTATGAGGAATTGAAACACGACGAAGCGGAGTTTGGCGATGGTCGCCGTCACGTTTGGATCGTACCTATGAGGAATTGAAACCTCCTTCGCAAACTTCGTTTTCTGGTCGGCAATCTGTTTGGATCGTACCTATGAGGAATTGAAAAACTTGGAAGTCGTATGTAGACCGGGGTATTGCGCACAAGCGTTTGGATCGTACCTATGAGGAATTGAAACTAAAGAGGGAATTATAATGTTGCGAAAATATTTTTAGTTTGGATCGTACCTATGAGGAATTGAAACCAATTTCTTCTGCTTCAAACGCGGCGGCGATGTCGGTGTTTGGATCGTACCTATGAGGAATTGAAACTAATATTCTTCGCGGCTATACGGCGTCCAGTACACCGTTTGGATCGTACCTATGAGGAATTGAAACCGGTGCGGAACGTCGATGAATGATGCTAGACTGAATAGTGGACACCGAGAATCGAGAATGCGACAATAAATTCAGCAAAATCGAGGTGTCCGAAGATGAGTCAAAAGTATGACAAAGACTTCAAAATCCAAACCGTGAGGATGAT